>Ga0268253_10000143_pt1 | contig 18017 bp, 12 predicted proteins | sample AgamicMgMarz_FD_200250 | JGI IMG/M metagenome (GOLD analysis project Ga0268253, IMG submission 200250) | Agave microbial communities from Guanajuato, Mexico - Mg.Ma.rz (v2) (version 3) | ecosystem: Host-associated > Plants > Phyllosphere > Phylloplane/Leaf | place: Guanajuato, Mexico... | reverse complement strand
ATAATTATAAAGAATCCATCAAAGATTCTATTGAAAATGAATTAAAAGAATCACAAAATGATGTACAGAAAGAGTTTGAGAGAATCAACGAATACTATGTAAATGAGTACCAGGAGATGATGTACTATACAATTAAATCTAGCTCTTTTCACTATGATCTAAAAATGAATGCCTCTTTAATTGGCTTTCGTGTAGGTAGTAATTGCGATAAAGATATGTTTAATATGGCATTAAACGCGGTTGGTAAAATTGATAGATTTTTAAAAAACGGTGGAACCATTTCAGACTCCGTACAAGCCTTGTTTTCGAAAGTTTACGAAGATAATATCAAAACATCCCAAAAAACTAATACAAGCAAATCTGAAAAGTTTGGTGGCCATGCAAGGAAAATTCCTTTCTACAATTGGTTAGAAGAAGATGGTTCTAAAGTGACATTGGATGATAAAATTACAAATTTAGAAGCTGATGAAATGGGGTTATTTTAATGAAAAAGATTACTAAAGAAGATTTATACGACAGACGCAAGATGAATACGAGAAGGAAAATACATTCAACCTTGCTTGTCTAACATGTAAAGAAAAAATAAGTATCAAAACTCACACATACTTTTATCTAGTCTCTGAACACGTAACTCATCCTCTAGCTGATGCAGGACGATTCTGTTCAACTGATTGCTTATTTAGACATCTTGACTCACTTAATATTGACATTGATAAAATCATTGAAGAATATAACACAATGATGGATAAGCTAGATGAACTAGATAAAGAAAAGTAACATATTCGACTATCTCGATGATATTGTGAATAAAACCTTATGGACAAGCTTTACTTTGATGATGACTTTTTAGAGAGCTTTTGATACATTTATAGGCTTTGAAGGTGTAAGATACTTAAATATACCGTCCACATCTTTTGTTTGAACAGCATAAAGCGGCTTAAAGTAACTATTTAAATAAAAAAGCAACAGATTCGGAATTAATAACCAAATCTATTGCTTTTGTGTTTTATTCAGTTAAAGTTTTTAAAAATTCTTCAAAACTCTCACTTACCAAATAAGTGACAGGTTCTAAATCTGCAGATTCTTCATGATCCCATACACACACGGACGGTTCTGCTCTATCTTGTCGATAGTCTAAACATACAAAGTCACCCGCGAATAGTACTGCTATTGGTAGTAACTCAACTCCTACTAAATCTTCATCTGAAACAATTCTTTCTTCTAATTGAGTTCTAACAACACCTATGTCATAAAATTCATCATCACTTTGACCCGTCACTTTTAATATACATAAAAATCTATCGATTACATAACTGTGATTATTGTAATTGAAGCTATCTTTTATAGGAACTGCTCCATTGTTTTTTTTAATAAATGCCTTATATGTACTAGGTAATTGAATTCTCCATTTTCTTTCTTTTTCAGATAACAAAGCATCATCTGGTACTGGATAAATTACTGAACCATCTTTAATTTCCATAATGAATATACCTCCACAATTTTATATCACCTTGGAGCATCTGCCCACATACCTTTTGTTCTTCCACCATTATGAGGTGTAATATTATGAATTCCAAATCTAACTAACTCCATCTTACCAGGCACTTCTGTATGATGCCAAGTCATTCCTTTTCTAGTTCCACCAATCTGTTCATCTAACCATTTAAACTGTTCTTTATCAGATAACTTCCAATAATATTCCGGTAAATCAATTGTTTCTTCTACCACACCTGCACCAGCGAAGTCAGCAAATCCATATCTCATCCCCTCCACTTTATTCACAGTAATGTTTGGAATATGACCTTTTGAAATTGCCGCTTCTTTAATCTTTCTTCTTTGAGCAGAAGATAAACTGTCTCCACCAGGAATATTATCATCCCATGACCAAGGTCTATTAGAGTCTATGTGTTCTTTATATATTGTCGCGTATTCATCTAGAACATCATTAAAGGTCTTGTTTCCCTGAATAAAATCATTTATATTTTTTATATTTGCTCCACTTAATTTTCCACTAATACTTTCTTCTTTGTTTAAATGAAGCTGATTGTTACTAGCTGCTACTAAGCTTGTGGATGATGTTTCACTCGATTCAATCCCCTTATCCTTGACCTTACTAACACTACTAGGATTCTTATTCTTTATAAACCTTCCAAGAGGATCTCGCCAGCGTTTTCCATCATAATAATCCTGTCCAATAAAATACAGCGTATCCTTAGCCGTACTCTTCAACACATCCCGCACAGTTTGCTGCGCAAAATCCGCGCTGACACCCACTGGTGCTTCTTGTGGTAATAACCTTGGTACTTTCGTATCTAATACAGCATCATACATTTTCTTGGCTTTATCGATGCCGGCTGCAGGCATTTTTCTCATCGCCTGTTGAATGTCTTTTCCGTATTGCGTCACTTTACTCGTCCGAACGACGTTGCGCATATCACTGAACTTCTTCGTAACTGTCTGCGCACCTTTTTCAACAAATTGGGTGGATGTTTTTGAAGCAAGCACGCCTCCTGCCATAATCCCCAACGATTGAAACAAACTAGCCTGCTGCTGCTCTTTTGTGAGCTTATTTCCTAATACGTCTTTACCTGTTGTATACTCGTACATTCCGTTCGTTAACACGAGTCCGTACAGCCCTTTTTCCGTTTGTTCGAGCACTTTGAAAGCTTTAGACGTTTGGTAAAGAGCCATCGCATGATGCGCGGCACTCATGCCTTTTGCGGTTTTGTAGACGACGCTGCCGCCTTTTACCGCTCGTCCTGCCCAGCCTACGAACGGGATAAATCCAGCTGCTGCCATCGCTCCGGCTGTCACTCGCTGTGTAGCAGAAAGTTTTTTATGTGTAACGGGGTCGACTCCTTCTACCGCTCGCTTATAATCATAGTATCCGGTAAGTTCTCCTGCAATGTCCAGTCCTTTTTCATACCACGGTTTATTGGCTTGAATTTGTCGTTGTTTTTCAGCTTCAATAGCTTCTTTTTGAGCTTTGATTTGCTGCTGTTGTTCTACTTTTCCCTCTACATAACCTGAAGCTACTTTATCAATTTGCTGCTGTGTTTTATATGCTTCGCTATTTTTGTAGGCCTTGGCATCAAAAGTAAGCTGATAAGCACTGCCTCCCTGGGAAGTCAGCTGCTCCAAACCATTTACGCTGAACTGCACAGATTCGTAGAAGGAATTTAACATGTCATATTCACTTGAAAGCTGGTTGTCTATTTTTTCTACCGCGTCGATCGTATCTTTTCTTTTTTTCTCAGTAGCACTTAAATCATCTTCAAATGCATCAGAGGAAAACGGTGTAATATGTATAATATCTTCAATATTGCTTAAAATCGTTTCAAGCTCAGTGTGCTGCTGTTCGACCATTTGCTTAGAGCGATCATTAGCAACAGCCAGCTCTTGTTCTAAAAACGATACATCAACAACCGTGTCACCTTTTAATTTAGCTTGTTCAGCATAGTCTCCAATACTATTAAAATAGGATTGATGTGAAGACACAAGGCTTTTCCAATGTGTGACGACATCTACTTGTGATGTATAAAAGCCTTTGATGCTGTCAGCACCTTTTCCTTGAAATTCATTATCTAGTGTAGCCACTGCATGAAGAGCTTTTTTTAATGCTTCAAGCTGCTCATCAAACGCTTTGTACGCTTGTACTCGGTCTTTGGCATAAGCTAAAAGCGTACTGGCTTCATATACTTTTCCCATTACATACCCTCTTTTATCATATAATTCATCTAATCACAATCCGATAATTCCCTCTATTATCCATTATAAAACTGCCAATACACTATCTAAATAGGATAATAATCCCTTTTATAAGCTTGTTGATTCATTAAAAAGGATATAACTTCAAAATAAAAGAAAATAGTCATAGGTATAAATATTTATCTCTAATTTATATCATGTATAAAAACACATGCTTCATTCTTAAAATTTAGACCCACCACAGTTATCGTAGCATTCCGTAATTTTTATTCGGCAGCTCAGTATATTCATAAATCTTTGTTACATCGATGTTTGCATATTTGTTTTCTTGTTGTACCTTTGTTAATACCTCACATTCTTATCTATAATACCATTATAGACAAATAAAAAAGTCCCAATCAGATAAGCAGTTTTTTATTTCTTTATAGATATTACATATATTGGTGAAGTAAAATTAACCTAATACTATTATCATAGACCGGTAAATTAGATGTTTATGAGTCCAATGGTTGATAATGGTTAGGATTATGTCCAAGGTGTAAGAATAGAAAATAGGGGGAATAGTAGATGCGTAAAGAGGATATATACGATATGTTACAAGAAGTTGATGAAGCCTTACTAGTAGTTGCTGAAAATTATGTGAAGGCTACTGAGGATAAAGGTGTAAAAGAAATAGTTAAAGTGAAAATAAAGAATGCAATGGAAAATTTGAGAAGTTGTTTAGACTACTGTCTCCATGATATTGATGAACAAATTCTTAATAATCATCGAGAAGTGATTTATTTCCCTTACAAACGGACTAAAAGAGATTTTAAAAACGCGATTAATAGTAATTTTAAGGGATTACGTAATAGGAGCCCAAAAATTTACTCAGCACTTGAATCTGTACAAGACTTTAACAATCCGGAAAAACCTTGGTTAACTATCTTATGTAAAAAGACGAATAAAGTAAAACATGATAAATCCCTTAAGCAAACAAGGGAAGATAACTTTGAAATTAGTGTTGGCAACGGAGCTATAACCATGAAAAATTGTACAAACTTTAATCTAAAAGGTTCAATTAATGGGGTTCCTTTCCCTACGCTTACCGATGCTGATGGAGGAAATGGAATTAGTGAGGAGTGGATTAATTCTCCAATATCCATTGAGAGGATAGATTGGGTTTATTTTAAGATAATAGGAACCAATTTAGATGTTTTGGAGTTTCTTACTGTATGTAAAAATGAAATCCAACGTATGGTAGAGGAGATATATTTAGAAATGGAGCGATAATAAATTTAATTAAAATAGAAGCCCCTGCTCCGAAGAACAGGGGCTTTGATCAATAACTTTTGGATTTCAAAACAGCCTGAAGCTTCTCTTTCGTATTTGGACCATATACTCCGTCCACTTGATAAGGAACATACACCATTTGAAAACGTCTTAACGCATTTTCAGTATCAGCGCCAAAGATGCCATCCACACCTTGATTTTTAGCATTTTTGTTCGGATAAAAATGAACAGTAGCTAAAGCTTTTTGTAATTGGCTTACAGAATCGCCTCGTGCGCCATTTTTAATCCCTCCCGAAGGTAACGGATATTGATAAGCCGATTGTGGTTTTTTAGGCACTTCTGGAGCCGGTGTGTAAGAGTTCTTTGCTGTACCAAATTTTATTGTCTGTCCAACCTTCAATTCAGACGGTTTCACATCCGGATTAGCAGCAATTAGATCATTAACAGTAACTCCTTCTTTTCCATCTTTTAAAGCGATAGACCAGAAAGTATCACCTTCTTGAATTGTATAAAGTCCTGGTACCTCTGATGGCTCAGTTGCTTTTGTTGGTAAGTTATCTGCTAATATATTTTTAAATGCTTTTTGATAGCTATATACACAGCAAGCTTTCCAACTGTAACCCGGCATTTCATTGTGCGCTTTATCATACTTACCAATGTCATCGGAAACTAAAGCTTTGTGTAAGTCAATAATAGAGCGAATAGTCGCTTCACTAAGCTTGTCTGTACGATAATCACCAATAACGCAGATACCAAGGCCAATTGTATTGCTGTTACCTACATGATAGCTTTTCTTTGAAATATCTACACAATAATAAATGGTCGCTTTACCATTCACACCATGCTTAGGATCAATAATTAAATGATATGCAATTTCTGGCCAACCATTTGTGCGTACATGGAAGTCAGCGAATGATTCAATTTTAGATCCTCCAGCTGATAACTTAGTTAATGAGTGATGCCAAACACGGGTAGTGATGGAATTCACACCGTTTTTTCTTTTGCTATAGGAACCCTTGTGAACTAATTTACCTCTTTTATCAACTAACTGTGGCAACTTTTCGAATGCATACATGTTCATCTTCCTCTCGGATTTTAGTTATATAAAAAGCCACTCCTTTAGAAGTGACTGGGACTTATTTATTTTGCTTTTTAGCTTCTCTCTTTCTTAGCCAAGCTTTTAGTCCTTGGGTAAAGTGGGTATTCTTCCACACGGCATATGCATTAACTGCCAAGGCTGCAAATGCAGAGACAAGAATTACAAAAGCGTTAATACTTTCTGTAGTAAACCAATCAAAGCTCACACCAATTGTTCCAAAGAAAAATAAAAGGGCGGTTAGGAAACCACCCAGCAATGTGAATATATCTTTTTTCATTTTTAGCTTCCTCCCTTGAATACTGTAAAAACAATTGCAATACTGCCACCAATTAGACCTGTAGAAACAGCTACAATAATCGCATTTGTAATGGTGCGTTTGAGCCATGTAGTATTTTCGTTAATACTGTTCAACATATTTTCAATAGCTTGAATTCTTCCATCGTGACGTGTAGTGATTTGCTTCAACTCTTGCACTTCTTTTTGCAACGACTTAATATCAGTTTTCATTTCGACTATCTCTTTCTGTGTTGTATCTATTGGTTGAGCCTCCACCGTTTGTGGCATCTCCCTCACCCCTTTTATAAAATAAAAAGAGGACTGAAATTAATCCTCTTAATTTCTCTTTATCTTGCTTTACATGGTTAGTTGCATGGCGACCACCACCTTTAAGGCATAATAAATTTGCTTATCTTACTTGATTAAATAAATCGAATAATTTAAGTTGAAAAATTTTTCATGCCTTTTTCCCCGCCTTATTGTGACATTTTAGGACATTTGACGTCAAAATTACCAAAAACTCCAAAATAAATATTGCCAAATATCTGAAAATACAATTATAATTATCTAGGCACTAAGGAGGGAGCATAATCAGACATAAACAATTTAAGTACAAACACTTGCTATTTCTTTTCTTTTTATTAAACGGTATTGGAATGGTATTTGGTTATAAAATAAGTGGTAGATTAGCTATTTCAAATTTATTTCAAGTTGTATCCTTGGTCGTTGTGATACCGTTAATACTCAAATATTATAGGTTAAAAGATTACATACTTTTCATATGGTTGATTACTTTAACCTTGATATCTGGATGTGGCATATTTTTTATCTATGACTATTTCATTAATGCATCACACTTTATATTTTTTACACTTTCGTTTCTATCTCTTCAAGCTGTGTATGTCATCAGTAGGAAAGCAGATATCAAACAGCTTGCAATAAAAGCGACTAGATTATTAATAATGCCAACGCTTTTATATCTTACATACATGGGTATCGTAGATATTTTCTTAAAAGGAGCACCTTACTCTTATTTTGGATTTGATGATAAATCCCATGCTGTTATAGTGTTGTGTTTTTATGCTTTCGTTTCATTAAGTTTAATGAAATCTAACCTAAAATTCATCGCATCTGTTGCTTTTATGATTCTTGCTTTTCTAACTGGTTCCAGACTAGTTTTTATTTTTGTTATTTTCTATATATCTCCACTGTTAATAAATCTTTTTAGTCTTAAAAGAGCAAAGAACTATCTTAACTTTTATTTTAGAACGTTACTAGGCGTTTTCACCATTACAGGCATCACTTACTTCATTGTGAACAATCCTGAATTATTTAAAGTGTTGGAAAGAGTTACATCACAAGATAGTAATAGTTCTGATTCAACACAAGCTCACATGTATCTAATTAAATATGGTATGTCCCTTAAAATGGAAAATGTTTTCAATTTCATATTTGGTGTTACACCAGGTGGCTTTGCTTCTGTTCTAGCTAATTCAAAAGTAAATTTCACGGAATTCGGACTTATAGACCCAAGAGGATACCTTAAAATATTCACTGGTGAAACACCTATGCACTCAACTCTTTTCTCCTTTTATACTGAATTTAGTGTTGTGCATTTTATTTTTTATCTCGCCCTATTGACCTTTATTCTGAAACGATTAATCAAATGCCACTTAGGTACAGAAATACTCTTTTTCACAGCCATGTTAATTGCTACGACTTTTTACAGCAGTAACAATGAATTGTTTTTTTATTTCATTCTTTTTTATCTAATAAGTATGGTTTCCGATTACAAAAAGCCTGTCATTGTTAAAAAGTCAAAACCAAGATCTATCAACAAAAAGTCTATCACTATTGAAAAACCTGTACCTGTCGAAGAACCAGTTATCGAAGAAAAACCTGTTGTTGAAAAAGAGCCTGTTCTTATTTAAAAATGTACTAACACTAAAGCCACCAACTTTTATACGTTGGTGGTTTTTAATTAGATATAGACATAAAAAATAATGCTCCAGGCGTTTTTATTCTTCTAAATTATTCAAACAGCTTTAGGTGAAGATAAAATAATACCTTTTTCTTCTTCATCAATATATCCTTTAGAATAAGCGTTTTCTACATATTCTTCGTCTTTTCCCATAATCCACATATTTAAAATAAATGGATATAACCTACTCATCTTAACTTCCCCCTACAAGCCTAATATAAAGTTTAACGTGTCCTCTGTAGCTTTTAATCTTTCTTCTAAGGTAGGCGTTGTAATGGTTCCTACTTCGACCCACCCCTTATCTTCGTGGAATTCAAATTCTCTCTCTTCAACGGTGGCTCCTTCTGGAAAAGGGTTTGTTATTTGTTTTTCCATTACAGCTTCTTTAATTATGGAACCATACTCATCAACCACGGCTGGCTCCTTCACTATGTCAACATATTGACAGTCCCAATCACCAATATTTATAACTTTTCCGTTTTCTACTACACACTTTTTCTTCACCATTTTGCCTCCCATCCTGTATTTCCCGTACCAGTTGTTTTCACATAAACTAACGTGCCATTTACACCGTCAGCTCTCAAATAAATAGACCCGTTAGAAGCTGTCACAACACCTTCTGGAGCTCCTACTCCCCCGTAAATCTTTGTAGAAGTTGCACCGAACGAGACAGAACCACCTACTACAAGATCATAATCAGTCCTTAGTTTACCCGCAGCTGCCCGATAAAGATTTGTATCAGGGTTATTTGTACCATCTCCCCATTCTAGGGCTCCGTTATGTCTTATTAGTAACCTTTGAGTAACATCCCCAACAATTTTAGTGTTTAAGGCTCTATCCGTTAAAGATTTACCCAGTAATGTTCTTGTTGTTCGTTCGTTTTTCCCTTGAATGATATACGTGTCTGTGCCTAGATCGTTAATCAAACTCATAACATCTTGTGTTGAAATAGAGTCTGCGAATTCATTAAAATCAACCCTTGGATTGATAACAGATAAATTAAATGTATTACTGCCTATATCAAGAAACTTCTGCCCTGCTGTAACTTTATTACCCGCATAATATCCCCCAATGATAGTGGGTTGACGAACAACCTTGCTACTACCTGATACTTTTCCAATGGAAAATACTGAAGCTCCAGTAGTCGCTAATACAACAATTCCATCAAATTTTGGAGCCCATGATCCTTCAATTACAATTTCGTATCCTCCAGGGCCACTATTACCTTCAAATCTAGTTCCATACACATTCAGACCAAACGTTAGAGATGTTGGGTAGGATGGAGTTTGAATAACTTTTAACCCAGGACCGCCATTACCAATGACATTACCACCTAATATTGTTACAGAAGATGGATTGATATTGATTCCGCCAGTTGCATTACTTTGAATATCACAATTGCTAATAAGCGCTGATCCAATAGCAGATTGGGCTATTGAATTAATACCCCACCCTTTACACAACATAATTTTTACGTTTTCAATTTTTAAATTATACGCATACTCATCTTTTCCAGAAGAAGGATCAAATACTTGACGATCAAGGCGGATTCCATCAACACCACAGTTCGTAATATATAAATCTCTAAATACAATGTCATTAAATGAACGTAGGTAAATTCCACTACCTCCGTTATTTCGTCCTTCTATACTGAGTCCTTCTACAATCAATCCTGTGATTTTACCAGAATGCGAGCGATCTCCTACCTGTCCAATGAATTTCAAAATTGAATCAGAAGTATCTACCACTTGTTTAATTTTTGTGTTGCGTTTGGTATTACCAAAAATCTTGATACTTTTAAAACCAAAAGTGGAACTGTCAATTGTTTGATTTGTGTAATCAAGAGACAAAGCAGATACACCATATTTATCTTGAAATGTAGGAGGGAAATAAACAGGCCTTCCTGTGTCTCTTGCATCATTCAATGCTTTTTGAAGAATGGCTGTTTCATCGGAGCCATCACCTTTAGCGTTGTAAGGAGGCATCCGCACGTTAATTGCTAATTGAAACATAAATTCTCTCATATCCAAAATAGCTTGAACGGTACTTTCAGCTATCCAGTTTAAATCTTCAAAACCTTCCAGCGAACCCACACGTCTCTGATCTGCATCAAAACGCTCTCTCGCAACGGCATACTGCTTCCCTTCTGCATCAATACGTAAATCTGCGACTTCTGATGGTTGTTCAACTGATGTAAGTTGCTCGTCAATGCGCTTTTTCTGCAAATCAATATCTTTCCAAATTTGTTTAACTAAATCATTTAGCCAGATAATAAATTTGCGCCCAAAACCCGTACTGCTATTAAATGGGTTATACATTATCTTCACTCTCCTTTCTTAGTTCATGGAGAACTAGGGTTTTCTAAGGCTGTCACTCGCTCGTTTAGGCTCGTTATTTGCTCTTCCTGTTCTTGTATTGCCTGCTCCTGCTGTTGAAGTGTTTGTTCAATAGTAGTTAAATCTACAATCACTTTTCCGTTCTGATCCACTTGAATTAAGTTAAGCTTTCGAAAAAATTCTGCGCTCATTAGTCCATCATTTAAGGCGGAAGCTAACGGCACATCTACATTTCCATCTTCACCTACATTGAGATTCACTAATTTCACGTAATCCTGAGCACTAATTAAACCATCTTTGACTGCTGAAGCTAACTCATATGTTGGAATAGAAAAAGACAACTGAGATTGACTCAATTGTCCTTTGGCTTTTGCAAGATTAACTTCTATAGTAGAAGCATCAATCGCTTTAGATTTCACTTTTTTCGTTACTGGATCATAAATAACATCCACATTCTTTGCTGCTTGCTGTAAGCTAGCCATGATTGTAGAAGCTTTTTTCTTAATAGCTCCTAATGTAAAAACAGGAGACTTATTTTCGTCCTCATAATCTTCTACATCCACAACCCGAATACGTACGTCTATGTCAAACGGATCTAATATACACCATAAATAATCACCTTTACGCACATCACTTAAATCCATTTCGGTTAATTGTACACCCGTTAATTTAATAGATATCTCAATTGTATCTGTTAGAATTTCCTCTAAATGACCTTTAAGTGATGTTTCATCAGTAAAGCGTTCATCTGATTCTGGATCAGCAATTAGGATTCCATATACAGAAGCTAAAGGAGAAGTATAGTCTGTAACAATAGTGTACTTTTCATCACCTTCACGTAAGCGATAAATATCAAACGTCTTTTGGCTACCATCAGTAGCATAGCGAACATAGCCTCTTGGAGCATCAAAGCCCGTCTCCGTAGGGTATTTAGCTTCTGGATCATCACCTAGATACTTTGCTGTAATGACATGAGCCTTTTGTTCAGCATCTCGAAATAAATCCACACTTTTCTCTACCAAGGTAGTTGAAGAGGACCAGGTACTTACTTTTTGCGTTTTATTTGCATCGCCATCTAAAGTAAATTCCCATAAGCCACCTTTATTATCTGAAAAGTAATGAAAGCGAACACCCATGCCTGTGTACTCTACTTTGAAAGGCGTCTCAAGGGTGGTGTAAAAACAGGGTTCAACTGCACGTGTCCACTCAACTGACGAATCCCACGTCATATTCTTACTTTCACCACTTAAAATATCTTGTTCCTCAACTTGCTTGCCATATCCCCGTATATGAGTACGAAGGTTAGTTGTATCAATTTCCTGTGATGGGCTATTTACATTAAACTCATGGCGTAACTGTTTATCTGTTATACGCCCTATTTGCTTTGCCACAATCACTTCTGTATTTGAATAATCAAACTCACCTTTTAACTTATTAGGTACTAAGTCTTGAAGCAAAGCTAAAGGGTTATTATTACCAAAGTTTTCAACCTCTATCTTTGTAGGCAAGTCTGTTGTATCGATAACCAATTTATATCCAGTTCCTTTTAATACAAAATCAAGCAGTTCTTTAGGTGTGAATGTGCCTATAATAGTTTCATAAATCCGATTACGCAACTTCATATTTTGATAAAAAATATGGTCAGCTGAAATAGTTTTTTTTACCCTTTTACCAACTGTTGTTTCATTGACATTTTCAATCACATAAGTGTCTCCATCATAAACAAGATACGCTTTATTTTGAATTTGACTATACCCTTGTTTATTTTGATCTTCCTGAAAAACAGTAACTTTAATCGTTCGGCTGGCATTGTCCACGCTGCAGTTACGTGTGACTGTATAGAGACTTAAAGGCCATTCTTCACCAGATAGGGACTTTACATATAATTCTCTCATAAAGCACCTCACAAATAATAAAAACGAAAATCAAAAATAATTTCAAAACTTCCCTTTACACCACTAACCTCAAATTGGTTCCATCCACTTAGTAGGGAAATGAATTTATGATTCGTATAGCTAAAAATATTGCTTCCGTTTTTAAAGTGCTGAATACGATCCAATAAAATTGTATCTTCTGCATTTGATCTTCCGTTGTAAGAAAAAACTTGACCTGTTGTTATGTTCTTAATTGTCAAATTCTCAGAAGCACCTTTAAATAAAATACGAAAAGAGATTTTTCTAGGATCTAAGAAAACTCCAGCATTATAAATTTCGAAACGCCCTGTTGTATGCTTATAAATAAGCTCGCGATCAGAAGGTAAATTCATTCCTACTTGCCACAGGTCTGAGTCGAATGTAAATGGATCTAGCGTTGTTCCAACTGATTCACAGTAAGGCATTAGAGATGAAAAATTTATATCAAACTTATTGGTTTGTAAATTCACATAATCTATATCATAAGTGCTATTTACTAATGCTTTCCACCTCTTACCGGGCTGTCTCGAGTCAATAAGGTAAATTGGTTCCTTCGTAGCAAATAGCATATTTAATTCATCAATTAACAACTGTAAATCAATATGACTATATCCTTCTTGCAAAAATGAAGTTTGGATTTCTCTTGAACCATATGTTGTTCCTGTATGGATAACTCCATCAGAGTTTTCAATAGTTTCTGTAAGGTGGTTATGTGTTACTGATTGCGGACGAAACTTTAGGCAAGTAAGTCCATAATCGCTAGGATTAATAATCAAACCATTTTTTATAATTTTTAAGTCCAAGAGTAATCACCCCCTCATCCGATCTAACGTATTGATTGAATTCGCTTGATTTGATTCCACAAATTCTAATATTTTTTCGCCATCAAGTTGCCCAACAAAACTAAAACTCTTTGCAACTAATTTTGTAAGTAAATCTACAGATTGTCTTAACAAAACAATTTCCTCACTATTATTAGAATTTTGATTTGATATAGTGGTTGTATTATTAGTAACAGACTGTTGGTTTGATGATGTGGACGGAACTCTTGGGATAGGGTTGAACAAACCAAGCTTAGGCATGAGTTCTTGCAATAAAGCTAGACTTCGATTTCGATACCTTGGTTCAGTAGTAAGAATGTACTCTTCATACCCGTTTTCACCTAGTTCAGCAAGTTGTCTGTTCTTGACCTTTCCACCTTTTGCAAAACCACCAATGCCACTTTTTAGATAGCCTTGATAGTTTGAATAAACCTTACGTACATAGTCTCGAGTTTCTTTAAATGGTGGAATACCATGATATTTTGCTACGTTACCTGGTCCAGCATTATAAGCAGCTAAAGCTAATTTAATGTTCCCGCCTTGACCTCTTAACATTTGAGCGATATATTTCGTGCCACCCATAATATTTTGATATGGATCACGAGGATTTTTAACACCCATTGAACCAGCTGTGCTAGGCATTAACTGCATTAATCCTGTGGCTCCAACATATGAACGAGCATTAGGGTTAAACTGTGATTCTTGCTTAATGATACCGGCTATTAAAGCAGGGCTAATACTATACTTCCTAGCTGCTGCATTAATAATAGAGGCATATTTACCAGCAAATTTACCTCCCATTTTCATACCAACGCCACCCTCGGATTTTCCTTGCAGATATGTTAATGGATTGATATAAGAACCATTACGCTTAATTTTCAAGTCTAAATGTGGGCCTGTAGAAAACCCTGTTGATCCAACATAACCAATGACTTGCCCCTCTTTTACCTTTTGACCACTTTTAACAGATGGAGCTTTCATCATATGAATATAAGATAATAAATCTGCTCCTGTTTGAACACGCACCCCATTACCTGCCGTTTTATTCCCAACAAGAATTTGCTTAACAATACCGTCTGTTAATGACTTAATAGGTGTACCAAGTGGAGCTGCTAAGTCAAGACCTTGGTGAACACCGCCTTTGTGGACTCTATCTTTCTTATTTCCATTTGGCGTAAAGTTTGTTGTAACACGAAAAGGTTTGTTAAGGTAATAGCCCCCTATTCCCGTATAAGAGCCTTCACCACCAAAATCAGGCATCCAATCATCAATTAACCCTTGGATTTTACTTATAGCAGCTTCTTTAATTCTATTCGTAATGCTTCCTGTTGCATTTGTAAACCATTTAGGTAAAACACTATCACTAACACCCATTTTAGATGAAACCTTATTCCATAAAGCTTCTGGACCTGCCATGATATCATCAAAGTTTCCTATCCCCACACCATTTTTATAAGCTGGCATTTCCCCATTAGAAAACCCATATTTTTTAAGTGCATTTCTAGTGTGGTGAGCAGGGAGTACAGATGAACCTTTTGATAGGAAAGCATATTCAGGACCTCTCGCACCAAGAATTCCAATTTGTCCTGTTTTGCCATCCAAATGTAACTCTGGTCCTTCTTCACCTGTTAAAGCCACCTGATCATAAGGAATACCGCCATTTGGTGTACCTGTTGCTCTTCCACCAGAATTAACTTCATAACCACCTGTATTGTCACCTTTTTTGTGAACATTCTTAGAATTGGATTCAACGCCAAAAATGCCTAAAATCTTGTCCCAAGTACTAGAGACTTTAGACCACATTTCATCCCAGCCAGTAACAACTTTACCTGTTTCATCATCAATCCATTTGCCATGACCTTTAGCCTGAGACTTAGCTTCTTCCACAACTCTTTGATGCATCGTTTCAGCATGGGCAACAGATTTGTCTTTCGTTTTCTTGGCTTCTGCAATTAATTTTTTCGCTTGTTCTGCTGAGATAGAGCCAGTAACATCACGCATATATTCAATGTTGTGGACGGTTTCTTTATATTGTGCATTTGCATGTTTTACTGATTCTGTTTTCTGTTTGTATGAGTTTTGAATTACTTTTGCAGCTTGCCTAGCTGTAATGTTTCCAGATTCAGTTTCTAAGCGTCCTAGAATTATTTTTTGTTCTGCTTCACTCTTGGAAAGTGTTTGTACTGCCGTTGTACGCATTTGTTCCTGAATACCTTTAATCGTTAAATATTCAGACTCAGTAATTGCCCGTTTTTCGTCTTTTGCTTTTTGGTAAATGGCTTTCATTTTATCTTCGTAAGCTTGGACTTTAGCACGTTTCTCTTCGTTTTTTATGTCCATATCTTTAAGTATCTTTGCTTCCTCTGCTGCTGTTAGAGCAGAAGAATCAGCAAATAACTTTTGAGATTTTGCTAGTTCTTGTGCATGTCGACTATCTAATTTAGTCAAAATTGTATTAGTCATGTTGTCATATTTCCCCATCATGCTAGACATATTCTGATCAGTAATAGTTTGCTGTTTAGCGTACATACTCATTAATGACATAGATGCTTGTTCATCCATTTTCATATATGCACTAACAGCTTTTTGCGTACTCTTTGAAACTGCATCAGAAAATAGGTTTGTTTTTGGTATCACTTCATCATACATACTCTGTACTTTTTTGATACCTCCAACTAGGTTCAACATGGAGCTTGTAACAGGGTTCATATATGCTAATGCTTTTAAAAAAGGATTTTGTGAAAGTTTTTCATTAACCAAGTCCCAATTTTTATATAATGCAATTGTTCCTGCTGTATATGCAGCTAAACCTGCGATACCTAAACCAATAGGACCAGTTAATGCTGCAAGTGCTCCACTTAATAAACCAGCACCACCTGCTGCAGTTCCCGCTGCTGCACCTGTTCCTGCTAACATTCCTATTAATGGCCCGCCTAACCTAACTATTCCACCAAGCCCCATTAATAAAGGTCCTGCTACTGCAGAAATACCACCTAAAGTAACTACGGTGGTTTGAGCTGCAGGAGACATACTATTAAAGGCACCTGTTACAGCGTTAATACCTTTTTCTACTTTGGGTAATAAACGCTCACTAACATCTAGTAAACTATTACCTAAAGGAGCTAAATCAGACACAAAATCACGGAAAAGCGCTTTGGCTCTTCTAGCCATATTTTCATTAGATTCAGAAGCCTTATCCATTGAACCTTTAACACCTTTAATAGCTCCATCAATGTTACCAAGAGCGTACATAGAATCTGCCTGAAGATCTTCAAATTTCGTGCCATAGAGTGCTACCCCTATTTGGTTAGCCTTCACCTGGTCATCCATGTTCTTTAGATCGTTAATAACAGCATTGTGAACCTCTTTTACCGTTGCTTTACCCTCGTTAAAGTCTGACCATACTTGTTTTGTTTTACTGGATAATTGGCCAAATCCTTCAGCAACACCTTTAGAGCCATCTTTAACACGAATTTGAAACTCTTTCATCGCATCATTGATATAATCCAAATTATAAACGCCTGAGTCAGTACCTTTTTTCAATAACTGAAAATATTCTGTGGCGGAAAAGCCCATCTGTTTATATAAAGGTGCATATTCAGAGAGGTTATCAAACATTTCATTGGAGAAGTTTAAACCATTTTGTGCACCCCATGCCATTAAATCAAACGCTTCTTTAGAGCTTGTACCGAAACCCTTCATAACGTTTGATCCAGCTCTCGTTACCTCATTTACATCAGCGTCAAAAACTTCAGCGAGAGTCAAAGAATCTTTAGTGACTTGCTTCAAATCGCCACTATTTAACCCTTTAATATTTTGGCGGACCTGAATAAGACCTTGGCGGACCTCTCCCATATTTTCACCAAAGCCCTCTTTCCACAGGCTCTGTGTAATACCATTTAATTTCTTTGCTTCAGCACCTGTGACACCTAATTGCCCTTGAATGCGTTTCTGGGAACTGTCCACATCACTGGCAAGCTTTAGCATTCCATATCCACCTGCTGCAGCTCCTGCAACAAGTCCGGCTTTGATAGCTCCTCTCATACCTTCCATTCGTTCACGAGCAGCATCTAACTTTTCGCTTGAGACTTGAACAGTACGACCAAATACAGTCCATGTTTTCTTGGAGTCATCAATTTTGTGGTTAAGATCATTTAAAGCATTTCCTGTTTTGTTCATACGAGAAATAGCCTGATTTAATTCAACCAGACTGTCTTTTGTAGCTTTGGAATCTTCGCCTTTTTCTCGTTTAGCTGCTTCATACCTCTTGCGGAGTTCTTCCACAGCTCTTTTTTCAAGACCTAAGACTTTTTCTAAGTGCTGTGACTGCTGATACAAATGCTCTGATTCTGAGCCCATTTTAACCATACTCGCAGCCGTTTTACCATATTCGCTGTTCAACACCTTTAAATCATCTTGAATGCTTGAGAGAACTTTGTCAGCGTCCTTAGACACTTGTCTGAATTCGCTACCTTGCTCTTTAATTTTAGAATTAAGTGCGCCTAGTGCCATTTCTGTACGTTTTACTTGAGCAACAGACTTGTTATAACGGATTAATAAGTTCTCTGTTTCTTTTGCTAGCTTAGTAGTCTCTTTTGCATCTTTTCCTTT
>Ga0268253_10000139_pt1 | contig 18500 bp, 23 predicted proteins | sample AgamicMgMarz_FD_200250 | JGI IMG/M metagenome (GOLD analysis project Ga0268253, IMG submission 200250) | Agave microbial communities from Guanajuato, Mexico - Mg.Ma.rz (v2) (version 3) | ecosystem: Host-associated > Plants > Phyllosphere > Phylloplane/Leaf | place: Guanajuato, Mexico... | reverse complement strand
ATTGGAAGAAGTTATATGCTCGTAAAAATGAAAATTTTACCTTTGTAGAAGAAGAGGTAAAGCAACTCTTAGAAGAAGTTGTTAAAGTAATTAACAACCACCTAAATAACGTTCATGTTAGAAACGCGGAAATTAAAGACACATATATTGATTTCCCAGACTGTAAGGTTACATTTGAAATTGATAAAAAGCAGATTATCTTTGTAAAAGAAGATAAAGTAGGTGGCTTACAAACACAAGCTGAACTTGTTATTAGTGACCGAAACTTAATTACCTTTATACAAACAGAAAAAGGATATTTTGATTTTGGTGAACCGTTAATAGATGAGGTACTTAGGTATCTGTTAGTGGATTAAATTCTATATCAAAGTAGTTAAAAAGGATGCTGATTCGCCAGTGTCCTTTTTATTTTTAAAACAGGTAACTTGTCACGCCTTGTCGTATTTGTAGGCAGGGGGTGAAGAAATATGAAGGTTTCTTTAGAGTTTAATGATCTAAATGATGATCGAATTAATGAACAAGATATGGTGTACGAAAATTATAGCGCTCCAATTCCTAATGTCAAAGAAGTAATATGTCTTGGGGGAATAAATTATATCATCCACGATAGATACTTTATGTATTTTAAAAACTTAGATGTAGATTTACAAATAGTTTTTAGGTGTAAAGATATTAGTGAATAAAATTGGAGTTGATAACTAATGAGAAAAGCAATAATTAAAAATCCTTCTAATGGTGAGAAGGTTGCAGCATCTGATTATTCAATTAATGTCCATCATAAAGGTAGAGGAGTAGTGAATTTAAGTTGCACTGCTTATACTTATGAAGATGTATTTGAATATATAAAAGAGCAATATGAAGAGGATTTAGATTCCATTCAAGAAATAACAATTAAATTAGAGAGATAAAGCATCCTTTCAAGGGTGTCTTTTTTTTAGGGGAATATGACTAATGAAATGTAATGAGAAAAGGTATTTTGTCACGCCTCGTCGTATTGTTAGTTGGGGGGGTGATAACATGAGTTTTAGAGATGAATTTATAGAACTAGCACCAAAATTGTTTGAAAAAGAACTAGCTAAAAGTAAGGCTCAAGAAGAAGCAAGACAATTAATTGATGATTTTTTTACATCTTTACAAACTGAATTAGAAGAAGTTTTAGATGTGGCTAAAAACAATTTCGAAATTAGGGCTACTGGTTCAGGTTATAAAGTTATTGTAAGGAAATTAAATGATTCACGTTTAGAATTAAATTATAAAGATAGTGAAATTAAAGTTAAAATTTTACCTTATGGTTATGGTTACGAGGATACGTTGTATTTCAATGATAGCGAGATGAAATACTATACTACTAGACTGCAAAAACCACTAAGTGAGGAGTTATTAACTTATTACTTAGAGCAAGCTTTTAAAGAGCCTTTAGCTAGTACAGTTAAATAATTATAAAAGAGATACTGATTCGTCAGTGTCTTTTTTATTTTAATAAGTTCACCTTAAGTTAATCATTCAAGGTTAATTTAGGTTGAACTTATTTTTGTGTAGGTGAACCATGTAATGCCTATTCAGTTACTAAAGAATACTCATGCTAAGTTAAAAGCTTCTTACGTTAAAAGGAAATACAAACGTAAGTTTAAACTTCATGGTATTAAAGCAGCTGATTGCCCAAAGCTTAACGATTCGATTGAGAAGTTCATTGACCATAATCCTAAAGCATGTCCAGTGGAAGCATTAACATATCTAAGTACTGTTGAGGATGAAGCTAAGAGGAAATATGCAGCATACTTCTTGTTTGGTTCAACGCTTGAACTTATCGAAGAACAAAGCATTGTTAACTATTGTGATGAGTGTAAGGATGATAGGTAATGAACTTCTATAAGACTACAAGGTGGAAAAGCAAACGCGAAAAGATATTGAAGCGTGATGAATACAGTTGCCAAGAGTGTAAGCGATATGGGAAGAGAACAGCAGCTACTACTGTACATCACATGCATCCATTCAGGGAAAGACCGGACTTACGTTTGACTAACTGGAACCTTATTAGCTTTTGTACAAAGTGTCACGGCAAGATGCACAATCGTGAAACTGATGAATTAACACCTTTGGGCGAACAGTGGAGAGAAAAAGCAATCCCCCCCACTTAAGAAATTTTTAAAACGATAGCTGGGGAACGGGAGGGGGAACCTTTTCCAATAGAGCGACCTTAGTTTTTTATAAAGGGGGTGTGGCAACCGGGATGAGAAGCCAATTAAAAAAAGAAGTCGTTGATAACATGAAACATTTGGGCGTTTACCGTGATGATTTCGAGCATACGATTGATATTTATGTGGGTATGCTGGCACAATATCAGGCTTTTGAAAAGCAATTTGAGGAAGCAGGTTTTAAAATTACAGACTCATATACGAATAAAGCCGGGGCTACGAATGAAAGAAAAACCCCTATTTATACAGCTATGGAAGCCTTGCGGAAAGATCTTGCTACTTATTCGAATTTGTTATGCCTAAATCCTAAAACGTATGAACGTGTAAAGCATCCTGAAGTTCCGGTTCGTAAAGAGGAAAAAGAAAAGCCAAAATCAAAATTAATACAAGCATTGAGTGAAACGTCATGAGTGAATATAAAAATTATGATTTAGTAATGGACTACGTCACTTCAATTGTGGACAGCACCAAGCCAGCCAACAAGGAACAAATCCAAGGTTGCGAACGTTTTTTAAAAGATCTTAAGAATACTGATTATGATTTCAATCCCAAAGACGCAGAATTCGTTATTGGTATTATTGAAAAAACTTTTGTTCATGCCCAGGGTGAAATGTTGGATGGTACACCTTTAAGAGGTACGCCATTTTTGTTGGAGCCTTTTCACAAATATCAAGTTTACAACCTATTAGGTTTTTATCATAAAGGAACATCCGTGAGGCGCTTCAAAGAAGCGTTTATTTATATTCCACGGAAAAATATTAAAACAAGTTTTGCTGCTGCTTTAGCTTGGGCTCTTGGTATTTTAAATAGACGAAGTGGAAGTAAGGTATACATTGTAGCTGCTGCTTTAAAACAGTCTTTGGAGAGCTTCAACTTCATCAACTTCAACCTCGGCCAAATGGGGGAGAAAGAAAACTTTCGTGTTATCGATAATAATCAGGAGCATTCTATTTCTGGTGATTTAGGAGACGGCTCTTTATATATCCAAGCACTTGCAGCTAACCCGGATAAACAGGATTCTTTAAACTGTAACATTGCTATTGCCGATGAGCTTCATGCTTATAAAACGCCAAAACAATATAATATCATCAAAGAGGCCATGAAAGCTTATACCAATAAGTTAATGATTGGTATTACGACAGCCGGTGATGATATGACAAGCTTCTGTTATCAGCGTCTTCAGTATTGCAAAAAAATACTGGACGGCACTGTTAAGGATGAGGCTTATTTTGTGTTTATTGCCAAAGCAGATGAAGATGAAAAAGGAAATGTAGATTATACCAACCCTATTGAGCATCAAAAAGCGAATCCTGCTTATGGTGTCTCAATTCGCCCAGACGACATTATGAATGATGCGCTGCAAGCACAGAATGATCCGCAACAGAGGAAAGACTTTTTAGCAAAATCTATGAATATCTACACAGCTGCTATAAAAGCTTACTTTAATTTGGATGAATTTAAGGTTTCAGACCGGAACTATAGTTGGTCCCTTGCTGATCTAGCCAAGTTAAATATCAGTTGGTATGGCGGAGCCGATTTATCTAAGATGCATGATTTAACGGCAGCTGCTCTTTATGGCAGCTATAAAGGTGTAGACATTGCGATTACTCACGCTTGGTTCCCAATTGTAGCAGCAACAGCTAAAGCTGAAGAGGATAACATTCCTTTATTCGGTTGGAAAGATGATGGGTGGCTAGATATGTGTAACACACCTACAGTCAATCATTCAGATATTGTGAATTGGTTCATCGATATGAAAAAGATGGGCTTCAAGATAAAGAAAGTAGGGTTTGACCGCAAGTTTTCCCGAGAGTTCTTTTTATCTATGAAAAAGAAAGGTTTTAAAATGGTTGACCAACCACAGTACTTTTACAAGAAATCTGAAGGCTTCAGAAGGATAGAAAAGAAAGCGAAGGACGGCCATTTTTATTACCTCCATTCACAAGCATTTGAATATTGTGTGCAGAACGTTGCTGCTGTTGAGAAAACAGATGACATGATTCAATATGAAAAAGTTATGCCAGAGCATCGTATTGACGTATTTGACGCTGCTGTATTCGGGTCTATTCAAATGTTAGAGGATATGACCAAAGCGTCAGATGCTGCAGGTTGGTTGAATAACTAGGAAGGAGGTGTACATATGGCATTTTGGAATCGTAAGAAAAAAACACGTTCTATTTCTATTCCTATAGCGCTGGGTGATGTGGAAACCGTAGGATATACACGGCTTTCAGATAATCCAGATGTATTACTTGCAGTAGATAAGATTGCAGATCTGGTATCAAACATGACTATTCATCTAATGGAAAATACAAAAGATGGAGATAGACGGGTTACCAATGAGCTATCTCGAAAAATTGATATTGAGCCTCATGCAAATATGACGCGTAAAGGATGGATTTATAAAATTGTTAGTGATCTATTGTTGCATGGTGATGGTAATTCGGTGGTCCACATAGGAGTAGATCCTGTCACAACTTTAATTGATGATCTAACGCCTCTACAAATGCAAGCAGTTGGCTATGAAGATACAACGGATGGATACTTAATTAACTACAATGGATTAACATATACGCCTGATGAGGTCGTTCATTTTGTTATCAACCCTAATCCTGATTTTCCTTATAAGGGTCGGGGCTATCGAGTAGCATTACGTGAGATTGTAAAGAACTTAACTCAAGCCACCCAGACAAAAAATAATTTCATGAGTGGAAAGTATATGCCTTCTCTCATCATTTCTGTGGACGCTATGACAGAGGAGTTGTCCAATAAAGAAGGGCGCGACAATATCATGGCCAAGTACTTTGATGAAACTGAAGGCGGTAAGCCTTGGATTATCCCTGCTGACTTAATCAAAGTCGAACAAGTAAAACCTTTATCTTTAAAAGACATAGCCATAAATGAAGGTGTGGAAATAGATAAGAAAACAGTAGCTGGACTCTTGGGAGTGCCAGCTTTTTTCTTGGGCGTAGGAAGCTTTAATAAAGAAGAGTACAACAATTTCATTAACACTCGAATATATTCCATTGGTCAAATTATTTCGCAAACATTAACAAGGGATTTAATCTATTCTCCTAATTGGTTTTTTCGTTTAAATCCACGGAGTTTATATTCGTATGACCTAACGGAAATGGTGACAGCAGGTTCTCAACTTGTGGACCGTAACGCTATGAGACGTAATGAATTACGTAACTGGATTGGACTTGATCCAGACAGTGAAATGAACGAATTGATTGTACTGGAAAACTATATTCCGGCTTCTAGTATTGGCCAACAAAATAAATTGAAAACCGAGGAGGAATAAATTATGTACGAAATCAATGAAATTGGATTAACTATGGAAAGTTTAGAAGGTCATGCGAAAGAGTGTTTAGAAAAGAATTTACCCTTACAAGTATTAATTGATATGCCGGGTTTTGATTTCCCTGAAATGATTACAAATCCACCTGAGAATATTGAAAAGAAAATCGAATATTACAAAGCTACTTACGATGAAAATTGTAATCATAAACATGCAAAAGGAATTCGCATTATTGCTGTGGCAATTTAAAAAGTTGACCTTGAAAGGTGGAAATGAAAATGAAGATTGATGGAAATACGTCAGATGGTTATCACACATTTAATGAGTTGTATTATCATCGAATGGTTTTGTTTTCTATTATTTGCAATCAAAACAAAGAAAGAGCGTGGAAAAGTAAAAAACATAATGATGGCTCTATGTATGAAAATTACTTCATTGTTGGTATTTCGACTAACGAAGGCGACTACACATACCATTATCAATTAGATGAGTGGGATTATTTTGATGTGAAAGAGTTATCATTTGCACCTAAATGGGATGGTCATAAACCAGAAGATATTACACGATTATTGGCGTTGATTTAAATACTAAGTATTAAAAGGAGGTGATGAATAAATGGAAAAGCGTCTCATGGTATTTAACTCGGACTTGAAAACGAGAAGCGATGAAGAAAACGGTGAAGCCCTCATTGAAGGCTACTTTGCTGTTTTTAATCAAGAAACAGAATTGTGGCCAGGAGCTTTTGAAGAAATTGCACCTGAAGCATTTGACGGTAGTTTACGAGATAACGATATTATGTGCCTTGATAATCACGATACAAGGGTTGTGTTAGGCAGCACTGGCAGCCAAACGTTAGAGTTGAAAACTGATTCTCACGGATTATGGGGCAGAGTGAAAGTGGATTTAGAAGATCCTTTTGCTAAAAGTGCTTATCGTAAAGTGCAAACAGGAAAGGTGAAGGGTTGCTCATTTGGTTTTGTCCCGTTAAAAGAAGATATTGAGCATCGAGAAGACGGGACATTGAAATGGATTGTCCGTGAAGCAGATACGATGGAAGTCTCCATCACAGCTTTTCCTGCCTACCCACAAACAGCAGTGGCAGCCCGTCAACGCGACGTTGAGGCCATCAAAAAAGAAAAATTTGAACAAAGAAAACGTAACTTAAAGGAGAGATTGAAGAATGCCTAATCCTATTCTTATTGGTGCTAAATTAAAACTGAAGCGAGATGCTTTATCAGCTTTGGAAGGAAAAATAACTGATTTATTAGCGAAGCGTAGTGAATTTGAAGCAGCTATTGAGTCAGCTGAAAGTGACGAAGATTTATCTGTTATCGAACAAAGTATGAACGATAACGATGAAGATATTGAAACAAAAGAAGAAGAAAAAACAACATTAGAAGAGGAAATTGAAGAGCTTGAAAAAGAGCTTGAGACATCTAATCGTAAGTCACCTAAAAAGGGAGTGAACCGTACTATGCCAACAAATATTGAAACAAGAGAAGCTATTAATGCCTATGTACGAGATAAAGATCAAACTCGCGCAGGCTTCACATCTGTGGAAGGTGGGGCATTGATTCCAGAGGAGTTATTAGCTCCAAAGAAAGAGCTAGTTGATACAGTTGACCTTACACAATATGTGCGTACAGTACCAGTCAATCGTGGTTCTGGTAAATATCCAATCATTAAAAAATCAAACGGTAAAATGATTGCTGTTGCAGAATTAGCAAAAAACCCGGAACTAGCTAAACCAACGTTTGTAGAAGTGAATTACGATATTGAAACATACCGTGGTTACATTCCAGTATCTCAAGAAGCAATTGACGATGCAGATTATGATGTTGCTGGACTAATTGCAGAAGACATCAGAGATCAAGATTTAAATACGAAGAATGCTCAAATTGCAGCTGTTTTTAAATCAGCTACACCTAAAGCTGTAACAGGATTAGATGGAATTGTGACGTTGTTAAACACTGATTTTAAACAAGTTTATAACGTGAAGTTCTATGTATCTTCATCATTATTCAATGCGTTAGATCTATTAAAAGATGGCAATGGTCGCTACTTATTACAAGATGATATTACTGTTGCATCGGGTAAACGTATCAAGGGTCGAGAGGTTGTTGTTTTAGATGATGACATGATCGGAACCGCAAAAGGTGATTTAGTAGGATTTGTGGGTGATGCCAAGGAATTTTGTACCCTATTTAACCGTAAACAAGCTTCTGTAAAATGGACAGACAATGACATTTACGGTCAATTACTGGCTGGATTTGTTCGTTTTGACGTAGAAAAAGTAGATGACGAAGCAGGCTACTACATCACATATACATCAGAAGTAGCAGGCGCGTAATCCTTAAGGAGGGTGAATGATTTATGAAATATAAGGTTATCAAAGATTTTAAAGATTTACAGGATGATAATCACATTTATCGTATTGGCGATAAGTATCCTAGAAAAGGTCGTGCGAAGAACGAACGTATCGAGGAATTATTAGGTCACGATAATAAATGCAAAGTTCCTTTAATTGAAGCGATTGAAGAAGTTGAGGAGAATGGATGAGCAAACTAAAACTACCTTACTTGAATTACTGAAACTGGACTTGGGTTTTAAGCATACAGCACGCGATACGTATCTCAATAAACTTCTTCCTAGTGCAGAAAAAGAACTCATTAGGAAGGGGCTTACTCTTGATATGAATAAGGATGATGATCAAATGCTAGTTGTAGATTATGCAGCTTGGTTGTACCGTAACAGACAAGAGTATCAACCTTTACCTCGAAATATACAAATTCGTATTCATAACCGAGCTATTCAGAAAGCAGGTACTCCAAATGTTTGATGAAGTTATCTATCTAATCAAGCAAAGTGAGGAGACTCAGAATGAAGAGGGGTTTCCTATACCTTCACAAGAGACAAGTAGAGACGTATTTGCTACTAAAAAAGGTATACGAGGTAATGAGTTTTATATAGCTGCTCAAAGTGGCTATACCTTAGAAACGATGTTTGAGGTTCATTCACTTGATTACGAAGGCGAAACCGTTGTTGAATATGAATCTAAACGCTATAGGGTAGTTAGGACTTATGAAAGAAAGCAAGATGAGATTATAGAATTAATCTGTCGCGCTTATGGAAGTGAGTTGATTTCATAATGCCCGTTAAATCCACAGGACTAGCAGAGTTTCAAGCTAAATTGAAGAAGCTTGCTAGTATTGAAAAGAATGAGGCTATTGCTGAAAAAGCTTTACGAGCTGGAGCTGAAATACTACGTGCAGAAATCGAGCGTAGGGCTCCACGTTCCACATATAAAGGTAAACATTTAGCTGATCATGTTATTATTTCAAAAATTGTGAATGGCAAAATTAAAGTAGGCTTTCATAAAGATTTTTTCTATGCCCGTTTTTTAGAATGGGGAACCTCTAAAATGCCAGCTCAGACCTTTGTGGAACCTGCTTTTAATGCTGTAAAAGATAAGATCATTGGAGCTATGGCACAAGTATATCGTAAGGAATTGGCGAAGTTATGAGTATTTATAGTATGGTGATGTCTACGTTAAAGCCTTTAGATATTCCCACCTTTCCAATTACTAAAAAAGGTGATCATGAAACGTATATCACTTTCTTTTTATACGATGAGACAGCTGCTTTTATAGCTGACGATAAAGAACAAAAAACGGCTTACTATGTACAAGTAGACGTTTGGACAAAAAACGCACTTGTATTTACAGAGCTTTATGAAAAAGTAAGACAAACATTAATAGGTGCAGGCTTTAGTAAAAAAGGCGTTTCACCTGACTTATATGAAGACGACACGCAAATCTATCATAAAGGTTTGCGGTTTTATTATGTCTTAAAACAATAATTGGAGGTAATGAAAAATGGAAAAAGCTAAAAAAATGCCTATTGGTATGAAAGATTTGTTCTATGCAACATTATTAGAAGATCCTAAGGGTGGACTTACAACTTATGCTACACCTAAATCTTTAGCTGGAGCAGTCAGTGGCAATTTAAACCCAAATGGTTCTATTACACCTTTCTTCTCTGATGATGGTCCATCTGCGGTGGTTACATCACAAGGATTAATGGAGCTTGAATTAGGTATTGATGCATTGGAAAAAGAAGTAGCAGCTGAGATTTTTGGATGGAGAATTGATTCTAATGGTGTCCTTATAGAAGGTGATTCAGCAAATCAGCCATACATTGCATTAGGATGGCGCTCTGAAACATCGGATGGAGGATATAAATATATTTGGTTATACAAAGGGAAAATCCAACCACCAGGTGAAGAGTACCAAACAAAAGGCGAATCCGTGGAAATTAAGTCTGGTTCATTGAACGCAAGCTTTATTAAACGTGATTCTGATGGAGAAAAGAAAGTTAGTGTCCACAGTAATGATTCAGATGTTGAACCAACAGTGCTTGTTGATTGGTTCAAGAAAGTGTATGAGCCTGATCAAAGTATTCCAGCAGCATAATTTTAGAAGGGTGAACTTCGGTTCATCCTTTTTTTCTTTAACTAAAATGTAGGAGGTTACTCAATATGATGGATTTAGTTTTAAGAATAAATGGTGAAGAAAAAACAATGAACAGCCCATTTATTTCAGGTATGACATATAAAAAATATCTTGTTCTAAAAGAGAAAGTAGATTACTTGCAGCAAAGACCAACTATTCAACAATTAGACTCTTTAATTCAGTTAATTGTGGAGGCTTTTGATAAGCAGTTCACTGTGGATGAATTTTACGCAGGGCTAAATCGTTATCTATTTGAAGAAAAGATAGCTGAATTTTGTTTGATTGCTGAAGGTATTCCTTTAGATGGTTCATTTGATCCTGAGGAATTAGAAGCAGCAGGAGAAGAAAGTGAAGCTGATGCCACACCCTCTGACACCGACCCAGCAGCTGGATAACTTCTATAAACACCTTATGAATCTCAAAGGCTACAAGCAACATGAAATAGATCAAGCTGATATTCACCATCTTTTTAGATTAATTCGACAAGAGATTAAAGAAAGTAAACAAGAAGAGGAGCCTGAACAAGAGCTATACTACATTGACCAAGTGCCAGGTTGGTAAAGGGGGTGGACATACATGAATGATCAAGAACTTGCCTCGATGGTCGTTGACATTGATCTGCAAGGTACTGGTACTTTTGCACAGAATATAGGGAAAATCAACCGAGCTAACAGCCTTTATGACAGCTCTATTCAAGCGATAACGGCAGGTACAAAGAACTTTGAACAAAGCTTAGATGATATGAACAAAGTCTCTGTTCTGACTGAAAAAAAGCTCCAAGCTCAAAAAGCTAAAGCTGAAGAATTAAGAAGGCAATATGATCAACTTTCACAGCAAAAAGGAAAAGATGCAAAAGAGACTGCTAAGCTAGCAAAAGAAACAGAGAACTTATTAATTCGTTATAACAAGTCTGTTGCTCAAGTAAAACGAACAGAAATGGCATTAGGTGCGCTTAATTCTAAAATTCAAGAACAAAGTAGCGAATTTGAGCAAGTGTCTAAGGATGCTGACAAAGCCCTCTCTAGCATTCAAGATGATTTGAAGGTACTGAATAGTGAATATGGAAAAACGGCTGCTAGCATGGTTAAAATGGGCTCAGAATCGGAGCATTTATACCAACAGTCTCAACATTTAGAAAAAGTCTTAGGTCTTGAAAAGCAAGCTGTGGAAGAGCTACGTAAAAAGTATGAAGCAGCTAAGCGAGAAAAGGGCGAAGATGCAAAAGCTACTAAAGACAGTCTGGTTGAATTAAATCAGGCTATTTCTCGTATGAATAAGACCGGTAATGCACTAAATGATCTTAATCATAAAATGGATGATTCAAAGAAAACATGGACTGTATTTGGTCGTACTGTTGAGGTTTCGAGTGAGAAGTTAGATGCTGCTCGAGAACGAATGGAAGGCATGAGAGGTGCTATTAAAGCCGGACTTGTTGCAGGAGCTGCAGCAGGTGGATATGGAATGCTAAAGCTAGCAAGTGATGTGGACAGTTCACAGAAACGTATTCAAGGACAATTAGGTGTAACAGGTGCTGAAGCAAAGAAATTAAATGGCATCACACAGAGCCTGTGGAAAGAGGGCTTTGGTGAGAATATGGGAGAAGTCCGCCAAGGTCTTATTCAGGTACGCCAAAATATTAAAGGATTAAATAGTGGTGATTTAAAACAAGTTACTAAAGATTCTTTAACTCTTGCTGAAGTCTTTGACGCTGATCTAAATGAGATTACGAGAGCTGCATCAAACGTTATGAAGGGTTTCGGTACAAGCTCTAAAGAAGCGTTTGATTTAATGGCATGGGGCGCACAAAATGGCTTAAACTTCTCTAACGAAATGTTTGATAACCTTTCTGAATATGCGCCTTTGTATAAAAAGATGGGCTTTTCTGCTACAGAATATTTTCAGTTATTGAAAAAAGGTACTGACTCAGGCGTTTATAACCTGGACTACATCAATGATGCAATGAAAGAGTTCCAGATTCGTGTGAAAGACGGATCTAAAAGTACATCAGATGCAATGGGGCAAATGAGCCAATCCACTCAAAAAGTGTGGAAGGATTTCTTAGCTGGAAAAGGTACAGTTAAGGATGTTCATAATGCTGTTATTGCAGATTTAAAAGGAATGGATAATCAAGTCCTGGCCAATCAAATTGGTGTGGGTCTGTACGGTACAAAATTCGAAGATCTCGAAGCTGATTCTATGTACGCTTTAGGTAATATTGATGGAGCTATTAAAGGCGTTAAAGGTTCGATGGATAAAGCCTCTGAAGCAAATGAAAACTTCGCACGTAGAGCCAAAGCTTTATTCCGTGACTTTGTATCTGGTCTAGCACCTTTCGGTAATTCACTTCTTGATATCGGTGAACGTTTGTTACCTAAAGTGGAAGCAAGCATCAATAAGGTATCCACAGCATTTATAAATCTACCTCCTGCTGCTCAAGACGCTACTTTAGCACTGTTAGGTGTAACAGGTCTCACAGCCGGATTTATTGGTCTATCAGGCGGTATTGGGGGTGTCAGCACAGCTATTGCTCTAATGACAAATCCAATCGGTTTAACCGTTTTAGCTATTGGTGGATTAACAGCCGGATTAGCTGCAATTTATACTAACTGGTACGACATAAAGAAAGTAATGAATGATCATCCTTTACTTACTAACTTTGTAACAAAAGTAAATCCAGCCCTTGGACTCATCGTAAACCTTGCAGGTGGTGCTCGTGAACTTCATGACGCTATGTTAAAGACAGCTTTAGATGCTACACCATTTGGGGATCAAGTAAGCAAAGGTACACAAAAAGCTATGAATTCGTATCTTACTCTTGAATCTCAGGCAACCCACGCTCTTGATCGTTTGTATTGGGGACATCAAACATGGACGCAGAAAACAGTTGATGATGTGGTTGCTAAGTACGCTGCTTTAGGCGACAAAGTTGTTCAGAAAATGGAGGAAAATCACGAGAAAGAAAAGGCTAAAGCAATAGAAATTTTCGCTAGAAACCAAGGCCTTACTAAAGAACAAGAAAATAAAATCCTTGCAGATATGGACTTGAATCACGCTCAGAAAAAAAGTAAGGTACAAAAGCTTGAAGATGAGCTCGCAGGTATTCTTGAAAAATCTAAAGGGAAAAAAGGCGGTATTAAACAAAGTGAACGTGAACGTATTGCCCAAATTGAGCAAGAGTTACGTACAATGCAAGTACAAACTGTTTCTAAGTCTCAAAAAGAACAAGAGAACATTTTCACTAACCTTAAAAACAATGCTACTAAATTAAGTGCACAAAAAGCTGCTAATGTAGTTAAGTCTTCAAAAGAACAAAAAGATAAGTCTATTGCACATGCTAATACAGAATATGAAAAGACAAAAGCATGGGCAGCGAAAGCGATGATTGACATCCCAAGCTTTACTGAAGAAGAAAAGAAAAAAGTGATAGCAGACGCGAAAGAACAACGAGATAAAACAATTAGTGCTGCTAACACAATGCATAAGGACACGGTCAAGGCTGCTAAGAAGCAAGCAAAAGAACATGTGGATGAAGTCGACTGGGAAAAAGGTGAAGTCCTCACAAGATGGCAGAAGATTGTGGATGGAGTTTATCCTGCTCTAAAATGGATTGGTAATATCTTTGGTAAAGGTGCAAAGTTTGTTCCTGGAGCTCCTGTCATTAAAGGTGCGATAAAAGCAGTAAAAGGTGGAGGTCGTGCAACAGGTACTCCTAATGGTGGTGTTCCGAATGATCAAGTAGCATTAACAGGTGAAGAAGGTCCAGAACTTGTGAAGGACGGTCGTACAGGACGATTAGGCTTAGTTGGTTTACGTGGTCCACAACATGCCTTCTTAACAAAAGGTTCTGCTGTTTTACCTGCTCACCATACAAAGAAGGTATTGAAAAAATACGGATTTGCAAATGGATTCACCTCAGGTAGTTCAAAGGCTTCTCCTGTGGAAGGCATGCCAGCTTATGCTGATGGTATTGCAGAAGATGCTTTCGATATGATCATGAAAGGACCTGAATGGTTATGGAATAAAGCTGTCGATAAATTCAAGTTTAAAGGTGTAGATACTCCAAAGTGGTTTAATACTCTAGCTGGGGATAGCACAACAGGATTTATTAAAGGTCTTGCTATTGATAAAATTCAAGCTTTAATTGATGAATGGATGCCGGAATTCGGCGGTGGAGGTTCTGATATTGCAAGTTATTATTTAGGCAGTCCTTTTCGCATTACGACACGTTTTACACCAAATGGAAATAAAAATGATACCCTCCACAAAGGCGGAGTCCATAAAGGAATAGATTTAGCCGCACCTGCCGGAACTGCCATTAAATCATTAACTGATGGGATTGTTCAACAAATAATTCTTGGTTCAAAAACTGCAGGTAATGGAGTACGTATTAAATCAGGACAAGATTTACTTTCTTACATTCATATGTTACGTGCACCTTTTGTTAAAGCAGGACAAAAAGTAAAAGCAGGGCAAATTATTGGTCAAGTGGGAAGCACCGGATTCAGTACCGGAAATCACCTTGATTTGAAGATTCAGCGCAATGGTAAATACATTAATCCGTTGACATATTTGCAGAACTCTGTGGGTGGTGCAGGTATGACAATGGGAGGCAATTTCGCAGGGAAATACGCTTCTATTATCAATGCTGCAGGTAAAAAGTATAGTGTTAGTCCAGCTTTAATCGCAGGGATTATTAAACAAGAATCACAATTCAACCCTAATGCCCGTTCGTATGTTGGGGCCACTGGATTAATGCAGCTGATGCCTGCTACGGCTCGGGCAATGGGTGTTAAAAATCCGCGTGATCCATATCAGAACATCATGGGTGGTACAAAATACATTGCCCAAATGTTAAGAGGTCAACGAGGTAACGTTAAGCTAGCTTTAGCTGCTTATAATGCAGGTCCAGGTAACGTAGCAAAATATCATGGTATTCCACCATTTAAAGAAACGAGAAATTACGTTAGTAAAGTGTATGCTAACTATCAAAACTATTTGAAAAAGGGTATTAGTGGTTTTGCGATTGGTGGAAAAGTTACTAAAAGGCAGCTTGCAGAACTAGGTGAAAATGGGCATGAAGAGTATGTGATTACCACAGAGCCTCGTTATAGAAACCGTAGTTTAGCTTTATTACAAGAATTAATGCCTAAACTTGGTTTGTTTAACCCTATTCCTAAAGTTCCATCAACGTCTGCAAATCAGCATTCAATCACCAATAATGGAACCTCGTATCAAGAAGAAATTAACTTATTGAAGCAAGCAGTAAGTTATTTGTCTCAATTAGTTTCTCAAAGTACAAATTTAACACTTGAAATTGATAGTAGAAAAGTAGCTAAAGCAATATATAAACCTGTAACCGAATTTCAAGATCGGAAAAATACTGATAAATTAAAGTTTCAAAAGGGGTGATATCAAGTGGGGTTTACATTTAATAATCAACGAAAGAGCTATTTGACTGTTTTAAAAGGAAGAGAGCGTCCTGCTTGGGCACCTATTACAAGAAATTTATTGAAAACTCCAAATCATCCAGGTGCTTATTTGAAAAGTACAGATGTAGATGTTCGGCCATTAAAAGTGCCTGTCTTGATTGAAGGAGAAAATATAGGCGATTTACAGAAATTAAAAGAGGATTTAGCTGACTGGCTTGTAACTGATACGGCTAAGGAATTAGTTTTTGATGATGAACCTGATCGTTCTTATTTTGCTGTAGTTGATGGCTCTTTAGATTTAGAAGAAATTGTGAGTGTAGGTACAGGAGAATTAAGTTTCATTTGTCTAGATCCTTATAAATATGGAAAAACAAAAGTGCAACAATCAGATTTAGGTACTCTCACAGTACGAAATGAAGGAAATGTGGAAGCTTTACCTACTTTCGAAATAGAGGTCGATGCTGATTATACTAATATTGATATCTCAAATGGTAACTCTATGAATCGAATTGGTCGTGTAGTAAATATAGAGGATTATGCTGCCTCTAGAGAAGAACGTGTCCTCAGTGACAGTCTCGCCTCTCTTACAGGGTGGGCAAAGACAGAAGGTAGTGTCCATATTGATGGATTAGCCACTGGAAATATGAAAGTCGATGACGGTCGTTTTGTTGCTGCAGATTTTGGGACAATGAATGATACATGGCATGGTCCATTTTATAAAAAATCGATTGGACAAACATTGACCAATTTTAAGATTGAGACCATGGTTGAACTTGTGAATACGGGTGAAGATAAATTCGGAAAAGTTGAAGTCTATGTCTTAGACGAAAATGCCCTTTCTGTTTGTATGTTAACGATAAAAGATGTGGATTCTACTGGAAAGCGTATCTATGCTACCTTACGAATGGGTGGTGGGGATCAAGGATTTAAGGATTTAATTAGTACTCATGGTGATCAGGAGAATACGTTTTGGAATTTCTATGGAATGTTACGTATTGAACGCGTAGGCAATCGATGGACAGCTTACGTGGCCAAAGTAGATAGAGCAACAGGTAAGCATACTGCTCGTTCTTTTGTAGAATATTACGATATTGAACAACAGTTTATGCGTAAGCCTACACATGTAGGGATATATCTCGCTCAATATGGCACGCGCAAAGTAGCTTCTTTACGAGCAGATGACATAAAAGTAGATAAAATCAATCAATTAACAGCCAACCAAATTCCTTATATCGTAAAAGCTGGTGACGTAGTGACGTTTGATCATAAAAATCAGGTTATTCTTATCAATGGTGAGCCTCGAATGGATTTAAAAGCCTTTAGTGGAGAATTTTTTGGACTGAGTAGGGGAGTAAATATACTTTCCACAAGTCCACCTTTACCAACAAAAACCACGTGGAGGGAACGATATAAATGATTCATATATTAGATTATAAAACAGATAATATTGTTGCTTTCCTAGAGAATCAATTAGAGGATGCAGTCCACTTACGAAACATGGACTTAGAAGAAACTTTTCGTTTTGAATGGCCTGTTAATGATGAAAAAGCAGAATATATTGTAGGTCGTAATCGTATAGTCATTCCTGATGATAAAACAGGCTATCGCGAGTTTATTATAAATGAATTAGAAAAAGATGCTGACAACGTAATTGCGTATTGTTCAGCATCTTTTTTAGATTTGAAAAAGCAAAAGATTATTTCTCCTACTACTTTAACTGGGCAAACTGTGAATACTGCAGCAAACTGGGTTTTAAGTGGGACTGAGTGGCAACTAGGAGTTACTGACTATTCAGGTATTCGCCAAATTACTTTTGAGTATATGAACGCTTATGACGCTATTCTGCAAGTAAAAGAAACGTTTGGTTGTGAAATCTCTTTTCGGATTGAAGTTGATGGAAACGAAATTGTAAAACGATATGTAGACCTGGTAACACGTCTCGGTAAGTTTGATGGAAAAGAAGTTACCTTCGGAAAAGATTTATCCGGCATCCGTCGTAAGATAAACTATGATAATTTGGTTACTTCTCTAGTTTGTATTGGTCCTGAAAAAGAAGATGGAACCCGTCTAACGGTAACAGTAGAAAATGAAGCTGCTAGGCAGCGTTGGTGTCGTGATAATGGTAAACATTTAGTAGCTCTTTATGAACCTGAACCAAGTGATCAAACCATGACGATACAGAAGTTAACATCTCTTGGCCTAACTGAACTAAATAAACGAATTATGGGTGCAATTGAGTATGAAGTAGAACAAGTAACATTAGATTCAGTTCTAGGACTTGAACATGAGAAAGCATTTTTTGCTGATACGTTACGTATTAAAGACTTGCATTATGTGCCTCCATTGTATTTAGAAGCTCGTGTAACAGAAGTTGAACGTCCTATACTAGATACTTCTCAAAAAACATATAAGCTAGGAGAGTTTGTAGAGTATTCACAAGATGAAGTAATGAGGATGAGCTAATCAAAACATGTAAAGTTAGGGGGTGTGACTATGTACAAAGTAGGGAATTCAGTTGAACAGGTCTTTGGTGGTGCCATTATCAAGCAAGGGGATCGCACACATTTAGGATTTAACTTTAGGGATGAAAACGGCGAGTTGGTCAGTCTTTTGGGTGCCACCGTTGATGTGAAATTAGCAAATAGACAAGGTGTTATCCTAAGTACAAGAGCTGTTGTATCTGATGAGTATACGGCTACATTTTCAATTGGTGCCAGCGATATTACAGGCGCCGGAGAGATGCGCATTGAATTTACAGTTAATTATTCTAGTGGAATAAAAGAGAAGTTCCCTTCTGATGATTGGCAACGTCTCAAAATCACTTCTACTTTAGATGATGTTGAGAAAACTGGCGTTGCGTACATCACGTTTGAAAAGATGACTGGAGAATTTCAAACACATTTTAATGCCTTCAAATCGGATGTATCAAAAGAAACTGAGCTTCAAAAGCAGCGAATTGATAATTTAATCAATTCAGCCCCTCAACCTTCGGAAATAGTCTATGCGCGAGAAGACGAAAAGGGAGTTGTACATCCTAATTTAAAGGGACGTATTGACAGTATTAT
>Ga0268253_10000138_pt1 | contig 18516 bp, 19 predicted proteins | sample AgamicMgMarz_FD_200250 | JGI IMG/M metagenome (GOLD analysis project Ga0268253, IMG submission 200250) | Agave microbial communities from Guanajuato, Mexico - Mg.Ma.rz (v2) (version 3) | ecosystem: Host-associated > Plants > Phyllosphere > Phylloplane/Leaf | place: Guanajuato, Mexico... | reverse complement strand
CAGGCACCGAAACAAGATGCATTTGTAGTAGTAGGAGATTTGGCTGATACCGGCGCGTTAAAAGAATACGACCGCTTTTTTTCTATTTATAATCAAAATAAACAGCCGCAGGCCGTATCTCTTTTTACGATTGGTAATCATGAATACCGGGACAGCGTAACTAATCAGCAAGCGCAGCAGCGTTTTTTATCTAAAACTAAAATGAAAGCTCTTTATTTTCATCAAGTGATAAAAGGATATCATTTTATCATGCTTGGAACAGAAAGCCGTCTGACCGCCGGTGATTATTCAGTCAAACAAATTAACTGGCTTGCTGAACAGCTGAAGATAGCAAAGCGAGACGATCCTAAAAACCCGATTTTTGTCTTTATTCATCAGCCTATTAACAATACACTGTACGGGAAAAACAGATGGGGGATAGAAGTGAATGAACAGCTTCTTTACAATACGTTAAAACCTTATCCCCAAGTCATTACATTTTCTGGTCATACCCACCATCCGTTGGACGATCCTCGTACTATTTTTCAAAGAGATTTTACATCTCTTGCAACGTCTTCTGTTCGGTATATATGGCCTGGTGCTGGATATTTACAAGGTGAACTTCCTCCTGGTTACCGAGATGTGAGTCAAGGTCTTCTCGTAGAGGTTTATAATCGAAAAGTAGTCGTTAAAAGGCGGGATTTTCACGCAAATAAGTGGACGGGAGAAGCGTGGGAAATTGACATACCTGCAAATACAAAAAAATTTCACTACACGAATGAACGAGATTTAGTAAAACCGATTTTTCTTCCAAGCTCTACTATTTCTGTTATACAAGAAAAAGCTTCATCGAATCAGCTTTATATCCAGTTTACGCAAGCGGTGGATAATCTGATGGTTCATTCTTATCGCATTACCGTCAAAAATAAAGAAACTGGAGAAGTGGTCAAAACATATAATGCATTTTCTCAATATTACAGCGACCCTGTTCCGGATGTTCTAAGTCTCCCGTTATCAGGTTTGCAGCCTCATACTGCGTATCAAATAGAAGTAGCGGCAGTGGATGCGTTTGACAATCAAAGCGACCAAAAATTAATCATTGAAGGCTCTACTAAATAGCTAAAAGAATCTTGATTTTATTGATTCTTTTAGCTTTTTTTCATCTGTTTTTAATGTTATTTTCATTAGATTTTTAAGTGAAGTTGCTACACTGAAACTGTATTTAAAGTCATAATATGTAATTTTTATGAAAGTATCAAAATTAAAAGGAGTTTGTATGAAAGGATCTTTTGTACGTTTTTTAGTAGTAGGGCTGGTCAATACAGGAGTAGGTCTCTCCATTATGTATGTGCTGCTTCATATCTTTCATCATTACTGGGCAGCAACGTTTTTGGGCAACGCAGCGGGGGCAGTCGTTAGCTACGCATTAAATCGAATATTTACGTTTAAAAGCGGAGTTCATTTATCTACAAGCATACTGCGTTTTATTTTAGTTATTGGCGTTTGCTACGGCTTGTCTTACTATATTGGACTGCAGTTCTCCAGCTGGTTATTGCACCAACTTCCTGCTGCTGTGCGTCCGTTCAAAAAAGACGTCGGTATATTGATTGGAACAGGTCTGTATACGCTTTTAAATTATACGGGTCAAAAATACTTTGTATTCAATGCAAAAAAAGAAGCAGTCGTCATACACGATTAGCTTCTAGCAATTATGAAATGGAAATAGGTGTTAACAGATGAAGAAAGAAACAGCTATGAATAAAGAAAAAACATTGCTTATTATCGCTTTCCTTTTGCTGCTTGCGTATGTATCTCCTATGTTTTTGCTTGGGGAAAATTCACATATACGCGTGCACGATAATTTAGACTCAAATATTACGTGGTATAAAGTTCTGCATCGAAGCGGAGAGCTGTTTGGCTCCAGTCATGCCGTATTACCTCAAATTATTAACGGATTGCCGAGGAATACGTTTGGAACAGAATTTAGCGGTATTCAGTGGCTGTATGGTTTATTCCCGACCATGCTTGCATACAGCCTGAGTCAAACGATCACGCGCGTATTTGCTTTAATTGGAATGTACTTATTATTAAAAAAGCATTTTATCAAAAGCAAGGATGCTTATGCGATTCGAGTGCTTGTATCGCTTGCTTTTGCACTTACTCCTTTTTGGCCTTCGGGCATGCTGAGTACATTAGGACAGCCGCTGGCGCTGTGGGCGTTTTTAACCATTCGAAACCGCGAAGGAACGTGGAAGGAATGGCTTACTCTTTTATTGCTTCCGTTTTACGCGAGCTTTGTGCTAGGGTTTTTCTTCTTTTTAGCAGCGATGGGGCTGCTATGGCTAAGAGATGCAGTAAAAAAACGATCGTGGAATATGCCTTTTTTAAGCAGTATTGCAGCGATGACCGCTGTCTTTCTGCTCATTGAATACCGGCTGGTTGATTCTCTTTTATTTCCGGAGGCCCCGACGAGTCGAAATGAATTTTTAAGCTCTACTCTAAGTTTCGGACATTCCATTCGCCTTGCTTTGAAGAACTATACGCTTGGGCATACACATGTAATGACGCTTCATACCTTTGTCATTTTACCGCTTTCTTTTATTGTACTGTGGATTGTCGCTCGCAATCAGAAAGGAAAGCTTGAAAAAACGTTTTTGCAGTTATTTGTTCTTAATCTACTACTGTCGATTTGGTATGCGTTTTGGTTTTATAAAGGATGGGAGCCGCTAAAAGAAAAATTTCAGCTTTTAAATACGTTTAACTTTGCTAGATTTCATTTTTTACGTCCGCTCATTATTTATTTGATGTTTGCAGTTGGCGGCTATGTTTTATGGAAACGGGGCAAAGCGTGGAAAAAGTTTGTGTGGGTGTGTTTGGTTTTACAGCTGCTTGTGTTATTTATAGCGAATCCTGAGCTTTATTATCGCTACAATCACGAGCCGTCAGTCAAAGAATTTTATGCTGTCCATCAATTCGATGAAATCAGCAGGTATATTGGAAAACCTAAATCATCTTATCGCGTAGCCAGCATAGGGCTTCATCCATCCATTGCTCAGTATAACGGCTTTTATACGCTAGATACGTATAACAACTTCTATCCGTTAACGTATAAACATAAGTTTCGCAAAATCATTGCCAAAGAGCTTAATAAAAATAAAAAGTTAGAAAGTTACTATGATCACTGGGGCAACCGCTGCTATGTGTTTGTTAGCGAGCTAGGGAAAAAATATGATTACCGAAAAGACTCAACGAAAAAAATCCGTCATTTGCAGCTTAATATCAGCCAATTTAAAAAAATGGGCGGTCGCTATATCTTTTCAGCTGTGCCAATCGAAAATGCTGAAAGTGACGGTTTGCACTTTTTAAAAGCGTTTAACGATAAACAGTCCGCTTGGAAAGTGTATGTATATGAAGCAAAGTAAGGGGGCAATAACATGAACAGACCTATTTTAACGATTGTTGTTCCATGTTACAACGAAGAAGAAGTATTCACAGAAACATCTTTTCAATTAACTGCTGTAGTAAAAGAACTGATAAATGAACGTCTTGTATCAAGTGAAAGTACCATTTTGTTTGTAGACGATGGAAGCAAAGACAGCACGTGGTCGCTTATTGAAAAAGAAAGCTGCAGCAATTTGTTTGTAAAAGGGTTAAAGCTAGCGCGAAATGTAGGACATCAAAATGCTTTGCTCGCAGGACTAGAAGCAGCCCATAAGCAATCTGACTGCGTCATTTCCATTGACGCAGATTTGCAAGATGATATCAGCGTCATTCGTACTTTTGTGGAGAAATATTGGCTCGGGTATGAAGTCGTATATGGTGTTCGAGACAGCAGAGAAACCGATACATTTTTTAAACGAACCACGGCAGTAGGGTTTTACCGTTTTATGAATAAGCTAGGAATTCAGCTCGTTCAAAATCACGCTGATTTTCGCCTCATGAGCAAACGTGCTCTTGGCGAACTCATGAAATATAAAGAAGGAAACATCTTTTTACGAGGCCTTGTACCATTAGTAGGATTTCGCTCCGCGGAAGTCACATATGACCGCAAAGAACGGACGGCGGGCGAATCAAAATATCCGTTAAAGAAAATGCTTGCTTTTGCATTCGACGGGATTACATCTTTTAGCGTAGCGCCGATACGCTTATTGACGCTGCTTGGAGGAGCTTCTTTTCTCTTTAGTATTGCGTTTGGTATTTATGCGCTGATTCAAAAATATTTAGATCATACGCAAATCGGCTGGACGTCTCTTATTTTATCGATTTGGCTTGTAGGCGGCCTGCAGCTAATGGGGATGGGTCTTGTCGGAGAATACATTGGCAAGATTTTTAACGAAGTGAAACAGCGTCCTAAATATGCGATTGAAAGAGATTTATATACAAAACACTCATTAGACAAACAAAAAGATTTGCTTATGCATTAATTTAAGAAGCTTCTCCTAAATGGGGAGGCCTTTTTTTGTTAAAGCGTTTATCATAATTTTTAAGTGAACAGGAAATGCTACTACTAAAATTTCTAAGGAGATCAAAATCTATGAAAAGACTATTTTATACAGTCAGCACTTTTTGTTTTGTCTGGCTTGCTTTTGCAGCCATTCATGTCAGCGCTCTTTCGATTGAGAAGCTTCCAATGAAGAAATCATCTGAACAATGGTCGGTTGAACTGACAAAAGCGAGTATGACGGGAGAGAATCAGCTAAAGTGGAAAAATAACGTCTATCATACATATGGGTTAACCGTTGAAAACATTGGAAAAGACGTAGAGCGCGTGCAGGTCCAAGCTTTTCGGCATGAGGGAAAAAATAAGGCGAAATACAGCTTGTTTTCTCCTATTGAAAGGTCTAGCTTAAGCAAAAGCGGTCAGCGTTTTCGCTATGCGAATTTTGCTGTTCCTGGAAAAGCGGCAGGTTTAGACATTATGATTAACTGGACGGACGAACAAGGTAATCATCAAGAGAATTTTGAATTTAAATAAAAGAGGCTGGGGCAAAAGTAGTTTTATTGAAGGGAAATCCGAACGATGAATCGAGATTCTTGATGGAGAATTCAATTCGTTCGGATTTTTTATGGTTATGGTGAACGTAGATTTCATGTATGTAGTGGCTTCTAGCTGTTGATTGTAGGGCAAGGCTAAGACTCCCGCGGAAAGCGAAGTCTGGCACGGAAATCGACAGCGGTGTAACAAGCGGTTCAGATCATGTATCCCATTTGTTCGTCTTTCGAGTGGATTGATGTAGTTATGTCCCAGATCTTTTTTTGCAGGAATTCATCCGTGCAAGTAGAAAACGAACACGAAAGGAGAGATCCATAATGATTGCAAAAGCTACTGAAGAAGAATTACAGGAAATTCGGACGAAATCTGCTGATGCGCTGTTTGAAGGAACAATGAAGCAGTTTCATCCGTCAGCTGAACGCGTAAATGAACTAGTTGGTAGTGCCCTTGAAAAAGGCTGTTATTATTTAGTTTCAAGACAAGAAAATAAACTCGCAGGCTGGATTCTTATCGGCGCATCTACCGACTTCTTTTCAAAAGAAGAAATTGGCTTTATCTACGAATTATATGTTGTACCGGAATACCGCGGGCAAGGTTTAGCCAAGCCGTTAATGCAAAAAGCAATTGATGAATTGTCTATTAAAGGGTACCCTGAAATCAGACTCAGCGTTCATGCTGGGAATTTTGTACAGCATGTGTATCGTGAACTTGGATTTGTAGATAAACAAATATCAATGAGCTTCCAAGTGGTAAAACGTCCGTAACGTTGATGAATGTCAGCGAGTCCATAAAACATAAGATGTTATACATGCGATGAGGTTCGGTAATGAAAGTAAAAGTAAATAAGTAGCCCAAACAGCGCCTTTATCTAGTACTTCAACGGCTCCTCCACCTCTATTGTCTGAGGAGGGGGGATCTTCAAGTGCGTTCATAATCAAAGCCGCTGCTGCTAAAATAATCCCTCCAATGCTTCCCGTTGTTTTGACAATTGCAATATGGAAAGTAGATGAAAAAGCAACAGTAAGAAGCAGCAGCAAGCTTCCCAAAAAAGCAGATAACAGATATCGTTTCATGTGCTCACCATCCTTTATGAAAGCATACCATATTTTACTTCTTTTTTCTTTTTATTGAAAAGCTATTGACGTAACCTATAAAACATATTAGAATAGTCAGAAATAATTTAAAAACGGAATATTCTTATCTAGAGAGGTGGAGGGACTGGCCCTTTGAAGCCTCAGCAACCACAATTATTGAATGGTGCTAATTCCAGCATAGCCTAGCTCTGACAGATAAGAAGAGGAATCTTTTTCTATGATGAAATCCTCTTCTTAGGAAGAAACATTTCGTATAGGAAAGGTGAGGACATTGAACAATAGACAAACAGCGTTAAGCACTGATGATTATTTAGATCTATACTTATTAGCCAAAGAAATAAAAGACGAAACGTGGCAGCAGGAAATTTTAGCGGTCCTAAAAACGAGGCAAAATCGATCATTTGAAGACAAACAATCCGCACTCGTTCAAGAGATATGGGAAGATTTTAAACAGTTAAATGAAGATATTTCTTTTACGTATCGCTTGATTCAAGAAGAACCAACTAACGAACAATTTCAGGCTAAATTAAGCCGCTTGAGAGAACGGCGGATCACGCTGAGCCGTGAGTTATATTTAGCTAAAAAACAGTATGTTGAACACACGCAATAAAAAGATCCGCTTGATAAACAAGCGGATCTTTTTATTGCGTGTGAATGTTAGAAGCGCTATATTTCGGGTAGTAAATAGATAAGACAAGAAAAGGAGGGATAATCGTGGCCCAAGGTGTATTATGTGAAGTGAATGAGTGCATGTATTGGAAATCCGGAAATAAATGCAGTGCAGAGTCCATTTACGTTGTGAGTCCTGAAAGTAGTCACCATGTTTCTGAAACGGAAGAACCTGGCTGTAAAACTTTTGAACCCGCGAGATAAATGCTAGTTTTTATAAAAAAGCATAAAATGAACGATGCGCTGACGGAGTTGAGTCGGCGTTTTTCTATTTTTTTAAAATATTATTACTTAGGTGCAATAATAAATACATATTAAAAAAGCAGTGCCCATGTCTAATTGTGCGTTTAAACAAAATGATAAGATAATTTTTTTGTTTTTCGACAAAATAAAAGTGAGAGAAAGGTGATAGAATACAAATATACAGCCTAGCTGTCTTTTAGCACAAACTTATATGAAAGCGCTAACAAAAAGGCTGTGTTCATCTCGTTTTGACAGATTGGAAAAAGGGGAGACGTTTATGCAGGGGAAAACTCAGGGGAAAGAATTGAAACGCGGGTTAGAAGAAAGACATGTGACGCTGATGTCCTTAGGAGCAGCCATAGGGGTAGGGCTGTTTCTTGGATCTGCATCTGCTATTAAATTAGCAGGGCCAGGAATATTATTGGCGTACGGATTTAGCGGAATGATTATGTTTTTTATTATGAGAGCACTTGGAGAAATGGCGATTCAAAAACCTGTTGCAGGTTCATTCAGTAAGTACGCGCGCGACTATTTAGGGCCGCTTGCTGGTTATTTAACAGGTTGGAACTACTGGTTTTTATGGGTTGTAACATGTATGGCTGAAATTACAGCCGTTGGTATTTATATGGGGTATTGGTATCCGGATGTACCAAACTGGATTTGGGCTTTATCGGCGCTTGTCATCATGACAACGGTTAACTTCTTAGCTGTTAAGGCATATGGTGAACTGGAATTTTGGTTTGCACTTATTAAAATTTTAGCGATTGTATTAATGATTGCCGTTGGATTATTAATGATTGTGTTTGGAATCGGCAACGGCGGCGTTGCGACTGGTATCAAAAACTTGTGGGACAATGGCGGACTGTTCCCGAACGGATTCAAAGGTATTTTGCTGTCGCTGCAAATGGTCATGTTTGCGTATTTAGGAATTGAAATGATCGGCGTTACCGCGGGAGAAGTGAAAAATCCGGAAAAATCTCTAGCAAGAGCGATTGATTCTGTCTTTTGGCGTATTCTTATTTTCTACGTCGGTGCGTTATTTGTCATTATGTCGATTTATCCGTGGCAAGAAATCGGTTCACAGGGAAGCCCTTTTGTATTAACATTTGAAAAAATCGGCATTCCAGCGGCGGCTGGTATTATTAACTTTGTCGTGCTAACAGCAGCTCTTTCTTCTTGTAACAGCGGTATTTTTAGTACAGGCCGTATGCTGTTTAACTTAGCAGAACACGGAGAAGCGCCAAAAGGATACGGCCAGCTTACAAAAGGCGGCGTACCGGGAAAAGCTGTTTTAGCATCAGCGGGTGCGCTATTAGTCGGAGTAGCGTTAAACTACATTGTACCTGCCAAAGTATTTACGTGGGTAACAAGCATTGCAACATTCGGTGCGATTTGGACATGGGGAATTATTTTGCTTTCTCAAATTAAGTATCGCAAAACGTTAAAAAAAGGTGAAGAGGCAAAGCTGAAATATAAAATGCCTTTATTTCCGTTAACATCTTATGTGTCACTTGCGTTCCTAGCGCTGGTGGTGGTTTTGATGGCATATAATCCAGATACAAGAATTGCAGTTGTCATCGGACCATTATGGTTTATCGGTCTTATTATCGCGTACTACGCAAAAGGATTTCATAAACGAAGTCAAGGTTCAGCTGCAGCTGAGCAAAAGCTAGTCAAATAAAAGAAAAGACCTCTTTCTTGGAAAGAGGTCTTTTCTTTTATTTTATTTGTTCTTAATTTCCTATAAATAATTAGTTTAGGTAGGTTTCAATAATTGTTTCAATATCATAAGGAGTAATACCTTCATCAAGCGAATAAATAGTGTCAGCTTTTTGTTTGTCATGGACAAGTGTTCCTCTAGCTTGTGCGTGAAATGAAAAAAGATCATAAAGCGTTGGCTTCAACAGCTTTGTCATGGCTTTTCCCATAAGAGAGACAGATCCATTGTTTTGTTCAAGATTATTTTGAAATTCAACATGATGATGCAGCGAAATATCCGTCCAGATTAATTTTCGCTCTTGTAAATCAAAAATTAAAGGGATGGAGATGGTGGAATCACTAGCAAGATCTACTTTACTTTGTACAGTAGAAGGCTCGAATATCTCACCGGACTCTACGTACTGTCTCATCATCCATCCTCCAAAGCATTCGGGAAGCATAACAAAAGATTGAACGGAAAATGAATAAATGTTCATTAATACATAACGGCCGCCTTTTTTTAGAACAGTAGGGATATGCAAGTCAATAAATTCACATGCTCCCTTAGGGGCAGATGTAATATCTCCGCTGTGGAAAGCTTTGAAGCTTTTTGAAGATAAGTTTGTATAGGAAATATGCTCTTTATACAGCCAGTTTCCATCGTAAATTCCGGCAGATAAATCAATATCTACACTACCGGTGTGTTTACCATTTACAAAGCCTTCTTTCCACCAAATGAAAAAACGAAGCGTGTCGCCTTCAGGTATTGTTAATTTACTGCCGCGGCTAATCGTTTTTAACGTTTTGCTGCTTGAACGCTGTGAAAATGGTATAGTTTGTTCATGCAAACGTTCATCAACCCATACATTTCCAAGAGGTGGCAACTTGGCAAAACGGTCATGTAAAGCATCTTTGCATGCATTTATTACACCTTCACAAAGATCCTTACGAAGAGAAGGTAAGGGATTATCAAGCGCCATTACTTTGGACACATTCCCTTTCGGAAACACTACGCGCATATCTTGTTTATGATGTCGATGCTTCATATGAGAATAGAGCTGAAGTAGTACTGGCGTAGAGACATGATGAGCGACCGTTGCAAATGCTGTAATAATAGAAGCTGCTTCTTGTTCCCCAGTAGACAAGCGCAGTAAATGGTCAATTCGTCTAGCAAAGTCACCTGGACGTTTTTCTAAAAGTGAAACTGCTTTTGAGACGTCTTGTTGCTCGAGTGCTTTCTCTACTTTACTATAGAAGGTCAATGGTTTTTTATGATTTCGAACAGCATCGAATCCTTTAGCAGCGTGAGGAAATCGATGTTTGTATTCCCCAGGATGTAAAATTTCACCTAAACGAATCCACTTTAATTTATAACGAAACATATCTTCTTCTACGTTTGAAGTGCTTTCTAGCAGCTGCAACAAGCTTCGACGTTCAAAACGACTAAACTTCTTAAATAAAGTGGGTGATGAAAGGCTAATATCGCCATCAGATAAAGCGGTTGCCAAACGTAAAACGTCTGTTGCTGTTTTAAAATAAGAAGACAAGACATCAATAGGTAGTTTTTTTGTTTTAATTAAAACTGAGCTAACAAATGCAGCATTTTCTTTTTGAGGAATGACTTCTGGAAGTAGGTCTAATGCATGTAAATTGACAAGAGACCATTCGATGTCTGCTCGATCCGTTTGCGATAATGAGGTATTGGCACCAATTAATTGACGCATCATAAGGCCGAATTCTTCATCCGTTCCGAGGTCAATAATCCGCAAATCTGTAGTATCTAACAGTGGAAAAACATCTTGTTTTTCACTGTTTTGTAAAATCCCAGTCAGATAGTGAACCACGGCCTTTATGTATAGTTCTGCTTCGGACGCTTGCATGACTTCGTATGGAAAGTTAGGATACATCGGTTTATATTTGACATGAGCGCCAACAAGTCTTTTTAAAGATAAGAGAAGCTGCTCATAAAAAGACATAAATTCGTAGAACGAAAGAGTGAGTAACCGATCAATTAAAGAAGCTGAAGCTGTAAATCCTAATGCCTCAATGTTTTTTAACATGGAAGATACATAAGCAGGGGCTAATATATCTGATCCTTGCTTTATAATTACTTTAGATTGTCTTCTTAAAAAAATATCGTTTTTCATTCAAACACCACCATGTATGATTTGCACAGAAAAAGCCAGGCGCTGTGCTTCCTGACTTTGAATATATGTATAGTTAGGTTAATGGATTAAGGAAAGGGATACCTCTAAATTCTAACAGTTGGATGAGAAGGAAGAAGTATCATAGCCTTAATCTTTGAATATTGTACCATCATATTGAAAAGATGTAAAATAATAATAGTTTCGTAGGGCAGGAAGTTTTTTGTCTTTTTTACCTATCGAATTCTCCCAATTTTAAACCCATTATCAATTTGATGAAAGCCGACTTTGGGATAGTAGTTCATAGCAGAAGGAGCGGAAAGTAAAATCAGCGCGGTTTCTTCGCCGATTTCTGATTGAACGTGTTTGATTAGCTGTGTACCGATTCCTTGCTTTTGATAGTCTTTTACGACCGCTAAATCTGATAAATAGCAGCAGTAGCTAAAATCTGTCAACGCTCTGGCTATGCCAATGAGTTCGCTTTCGTTCCAAGCGGTAATAGTAAGAGAAGCATGATCAAGCATTCTTTGAATTCGATCAAGGTCTTGTACAGGACGTTTAATACCTGAATGTACAAATACTTCAGCGGCTTGTTCTGCACGGATTAAGACATTAGTTTTATAAATAATGGTCATTGTGTCATCTCCTTGGGGGATAAGATATAGTCCAGTGTATAAAGAAACTGAATGGAGAGTAAGTGTCAGAAACAGTAATTTTAATAGTATCAGTTAGAAAGGAACGAACACCATGTTAGAGTTAATGCCTTTGCTTGATAAAAGAAAAACAGATCCCTTGTACATGCAGCTTTACACTTACATAAAGAAACAAATTCAAAAAGGTACCATTCCGCCTTATGAAAAACTGCCTTCCAAACGAAAGCTAGCTCTTCATTTAAGCATTAGCCAAAATACGGTTGAAGCGGCTTATGTACAGTTAGAAGCTGAAGGCTATATCGAGATACTAGCCAGGAAAGGAGCATTTGTAAAAGAGATAAAAAATGAAGTCGTGCTTCAAGAACTGCCTCCTGTTTATATCTCTTTACCGCAAGAAGAACCGAAATCGACTGCTATTGATTTTAGCCACGGAAAGATAGATGTGGAAAAATTTCCGTATAATACGTGGAAAAAGCTAACGGTGCAAGCTATTTATCATGGTGAAAGCCAGCTTTTTTACAGCGGACATCCGCAGGGCGAACTGCTTCTTCGCCAAGAAATTGCAGCGTACCTTTACCACTCGAGAGGAGTGCGCTGCACAGCGGAGCAAATTGTAATAGGTGCAGGTACACAGTACCTCATGTGGCTGCTTTCTGTCACCTTGGGGAAAGAAAAAATAATTGGATTCGAAAATCCAGGTTTTCACCGAACGAGGCACGTTTTCCAAGAACAAGGTATGTCGGTGCTCCCTATTTCTCTTGATGATTCTGGCTTGAAAGTGAAGGAACTGAAAGAAAGCGGAGCGAATGCGGTGTACATTACGCCGTCTCATCAATTTCCCATTGGTATGGTCATGCCGATAGCAAGAAGACTTGAACTACTAGAGTGGGCGGCAGAAACGAATGGCTATATTATAGAAGATGACTATGACGGAGAATTTCGCTACAAAGGAAAACCGATTCCGGCGCTTCAAGGATTAGATCAAGACGATCGCGTTATTTATACAGGAACGTTTTCAAAGTCGTTGATGCCTTCTCTTCGAATAAGTTATGCCGTGTTGCCACACCGCCTTCTTCCAAGCTATGTGAAGCACTGTGGACTTTTTAAACAGCCTGTTTCAAGGTTTCATCAGCATACGCTTTTTCTGTTTATGAAAGAAGGGCATTGGGAACGTCACTTGAATAAAATGAGAACAGCATACCGCAAGAAACAAGCGCTGCTGCTAGATTGCTTGACTGCTACTATGGGAGAACGTGTAGATGTTATTGGAGAATATTCTGGATTGCATATTCTTCTTAAAGTAAAAAATGGAATGAGTGAACAGAAACTAATAGAAGCAGCTGCCAAGCAAGGGGTAACGATTTATCCAACGGCTATTTATTATCATAGTGCCGATGACAACACCACGCCTTATGTATTGCTTGGATTTGCCGGACTGTCTGATGAAGAAATAAAAACAGGTGTAAACCTGCTGTTTAAAGCTTGGTTTGAACAGCAGGATTGAGAGATACGCTGGGGGGATTTCTACGAAAGTAAAGCGGAAATTATTTGGCTTATGGACAGGAGAGCTTACGGCTGCTTTAGTGTTTGCTGCGCTGTGGATAGGGTACTTAAATGAGTTTTCTCACTTAGGTTTTTACTTAACAACATTTTCTAGTGTGTATGCTTTTATCATACTTGAGTTTATCTTGTTTCAAGGAAGCTTGTACTGGTTTATGAAATGGAAGCGAGTGAGGAGAAAAGAAGATTCTCATTTGCCCTCCAGATACATTCAATTGTTTCTGCTTTTTAAAAAAATGAATAAAATTCTTCTTGCGTCAGGTTTAGGTGTACTCGTGTATCACTGTGTGCAGTTAGGGATTAACGGGCTTGCTTTTTTTCTGGGCCTTTACGCGTTTGCTTGGCTTGAATATATTAACTACTACGTGATTAGGCTTTCTTATCAAAGTCCAAGTGAAATTAAGGAGTTTTTTGAGCAGAAAAGATTTAAACGGTCTATTTTAGCGGGAGAAATAGATAAGAACCAGCGCGTTTGACTACACAGACTGCGCTGGCTTTTTTGTCTGGAAATCGAGAATTTTTGAAAATTAATGGATTTGTAGGTAAAGGAAAGTTTGATAGGAAGAAGAGGCTTTTTGTAAGGCAGATACGAATGTATAAAAAAGCGGCGTCACATTCATGCGGTTGTTTCTTGACCAGTCATGGTTTGCGAAAAATGATTTTCTTAGTTCAGCTGTTAGTTCAAGCTGCACTCCGGCTTGTAACAGGTTATCGTTCACAATATTTTGCTCGCTTGTTCCCGCTATGTTAGAAGGGGCGTCACGGACGATAAAGCCGTTTCTGCCTAGCGCTTGCTTCACCAGCTCTTTATAAAGCTGATTTTTTCCGCTTACATATACGATAGGCTGGCTGCCGCTGTAGCCGTGAATCGTCAAAACGGACATACTTTGCTGAGCCATCCCTCTAGCAATCGGTTCGTCAAAGTCTTCTGAGGTTATGTGCAGAACTCCGTTGTTAGTGGACTTGATGCCTTCGAATAAATAATAAGAAGCGGAAAAGCGATCGGCTAGTTCTTTGGCGACTTCTGATGTGCCCGGTTCAATTCCTCCGCCGTGAATGGCCATAATGGATAGGTAGCTAAAGCGCTGTTCGTAGCGAATATCATAGTCTTGATGGAGAATCTCGTGCTGCTGCAGTTCTGCATAGGAAGAGTAAGAGTCACCGCTTGCATAAGAGGGAAGGGGAATCAAAAAGCAGTACATTAAACATAGCAAAGTGCTCGTACTCCATTTGAATAAACGGTTCATTAATAATCACCTCTATTTATCCTATGATAAATAGAGGTGATTATTAGTGTTTTCGCCCGATATAGAGTAAATGAGAAGACAGTCCAAGGTGATAAGAACTTGATGCTTGTTGAATAAGGAGCTGAACGATGCTGTTCATTTCTTCAGAAGAAGTTTCCTGCCAGTACGTCCACTCCTTTGAATTAACTGATGAAGCAACGTTAGAGGCAATTAGCTCAACACATTGGAATCCATGGTTCGCTAAAAAAGGAATAATATCCTCAATTTTAGTGTAATAAACGTGAGTAAATCGTCCTTCTTCGGCATGATCAAAACAGCCAGATTCATAGAAATCATGAAGCGCTTTTGCCGTGTTGTTTGGTCTTAAACTCTCCGGGGATGTTAAAGAAGAAATGACGTGCTGAACACGGGGCATAAACGAAATAAAGACAGTTCCGCCTGGCTTTGTGACTCGATACAGCTCTCGGACAGCTTGAATGCGATCTTGTTTCTTCTGCAAATGATACATTGGTCCAAGCATCAGTGCTGCATGAAATTGTTCATCCAGGCAACATTGAAGGTTCCGAGCATCTGCCACGTGAAAGTCACGAAATGCATTGTATACTTGCCGTTCTAAAGCCTTTTCCTTAGCTGTTTGAACTAAATGAGGCGTCAAATCAGTTAGAGTTAATTCGTAGCCGTTTTCTGCTAGTTTTAAGGCATATCTTCCAGGTCCAGCACCGTTATCTAAGATATGTCCGCTGGGAGGAAGGTGTTTTTTGATAAAATGCCAGTTTACTTGAAACTCAATAGGCTCGCGTTCTAATCTTCCCCACTCATCAAATCTGCTGTAATAATCGATAATTTTATCCACTTTGATTAGCCTCCACTTCAAAAATTAGTTATAGTAAATTATAACAAAAATAGAAATAGTTAATAGGTGCGTTTATGAAAAAATGAAGATGAAGGGAAAGGAGGGGGAAAAATGACCGCAGCTTTTATTAGTCGTCTAGCCCTATCAGGTCTGTTAGGAGCTTTGGTTGGATTAGAAAGAGAATTTAGAGCAAAAGAAGCGGGCTTTCGAACTCATTTTTTAGTTGCTGTCGGTAGCACGCTGATTATGCTAATTTCGAAATATGGCTTTTCAGATGTGCTTCATCAAGATCATATAGCCCTTGATCCGAGCCGGGTTGCAGCACAAGTAGTAAGCGGTATTGGTTTTTTAGGAGCAGGTATGATTATTATCCAAAAGCAGCATATTAGAGGGCTCACAACAGCCGCAGGCGTATGGGCAACGTCGGGAATTGGTTTAACCATTGGGGCGGGTATGTATACAGTCGGCATTAGTGCAACTATATTGGTGCTGATTGGCTTAGAAATATTGAACGTGATGTTTACATCTCTTTCTACTCATTCCATTTTAATTAAGTTTCGTGCAGCGAATCAAGAGGATATTTATGAGCTCCTTGATAAGATTGAAAGGGAAAATATTATGATTTCATCCTATGAAATTCACCGAGATCATCATCAAGGTGAACTGCTCTATTTTGTTGAAATAAAAGGAAAAGCAAAAAAGAAAGGGAATAAAGTAGAATTGATTAAATCAATTCATTCTATGGCTCACGTGTTATTTATTGAAATTGAATAAGCACTTATTTATTTATTTTTTGTCAAAGAGATTAAGGCATAACTAAATTAGTCTAAAGTCGAACAAATGGATAAAGGGGCCAGTATGGATCGTTTAGTACACCGCAGTTGATTTCCGTGCAAGGCTTTCCGCGAGCGGCTGGTGAACCTCCTCGTCGCTTGCGCTCCTGCGGGGTCTCACCTGTTCCGCTTTTCCCGCAGGAGTCTTCGCCTTGCCCTCCAATCAACCGCTAGAAGTACCTTCATATATAAAACCTACGTTAGGATCTTCCTTCAACTAAAATACTTTTGATCCAGTCTCTTTATTTGTTCTCTATCTTGCTTAAACCGTTTTGTCGTGTTTTAGCAGAGCAAAAAGAGGCTACTACTAAGTATAGAGAATTTTACTGGAGGTTATAAAATGAAAATTGGAGTGGTAGGTGCTACAGGAAAAGCAGGAAGTTTTATCGTGAAAGAGGCTTTAAATCGCGGGCATGACGTAACAGCAATTGTACGTGATGCGGGCAAAGTAGAAGAAAAGGATGTTCGTACATTGGAAAAAGACATCTTTGATATTACGGCAAACGATATTGAAGGTTTCGAAGCAGTAGTGAATGCGTTTGGAGCTCCTGAAGGAAAAGAACATCTACATGTAGAAGCGGGGCAATCGTTAATCCATGTATTTAAACAAGCTCCGGACGTTCGTCTTCTTGTTGTAGGAGGAGCAGGCAGTTTGTTTGTCGATGAAGAGAAAACGACGCGTCTAGCAGATACGCCTGATTTTCCAAAAGAGTATAAAGCGACAGCTGACAACCAAGCTCAAAATTTAAAAGACTTAGAAAGTACAAGCGATATTAATTGGACGTTTATTAGCCCGGCAGCATTTTTTAATCCTGCAGGAAAACGAACGGATGCGTATAAAACAGGAAAAGATCATGTTATTTTAAACTCAGAAGGAAACAGCCATGTCAGCTATGCTGATTATGCTATTGCTGTCATTGATGAGATTGAGCGAGGAGAGCATGTAAACGAACGCTTTACCGTTGTATCCGACGCTAGATAAAGGAAAAGCCGCTTTATGCGGCTTTTTTTGTGCATGTTATACTATGGAAAAAGGAGTAAGGTATAGAATGGATAATACAGCAAACGTAGCACTAACGTTTTATAGTGAAGCCTACGAGTCATCTATACATAGCTATACGCTGCCTGAAGAGCAGCTCATTTATACGGCACTTCCCGCTGAAGCTTTAGCTAAGTGTGAGCAGGAAAAGGACAGAACGCCTGTTTTGATTTTGGCAGAAAACAAACTAGCCGGCTTTTTCGTGCTCGACGCAGGGGAAGCCGTTAAAGAATATACCGAGAGCTCCGGCACGTTTTTAATACGGTCGTATTCCATTCATCCTGATTATCAAGGAAAGGGAGTTGGCAAAAAGTCATTGAAACTTCTTCCTTCTTTTATCAACCATCACTTTCCGACTAAAAATAAAGTGGTGCTAGGGGTGAACTATAAAAATACGACTGCGCAGCACCTGTACATCCGAAGCGGCTTTGTGGATACAAACCGGCATATCTTTGGAAGCCAAGGAAAGCAGTTTGTTTATCAGATGGACATAAAAAAAGCTTGAACAAGAGTTCAAGCTTTTTTCTTATATAACAAGTAGGAAGCTAGAGCAAACAGGCAGCGCTACAAGGGACGTTTTTAATACGGGAGCAGGTACGCGATTTGTAAATTTTGCTCCAATATATGAACCAACCATTGTGCCGACTACTACTTGGATCAACAGCGGAATATCTAAAAAGCCCTGCTGATAATAGCCCATTCCTCCGCCGATGGCAATCGGAATAATAACGAGCATTGTGGTTCCGGCCGACTGACGAATAGACAAGCCTAACACCATCATAAGACCAAGCTGGATAAATGGAGTTGATCCAATTCCAAACATTCCTGACAGAGCGCCGGTAATTAAGCCAATTAGTAAAGAGTAGACGACAAATTTAGCTCCTGTTGGAACAGTACGTTCTTTTTGCTGACGGGAAAATAAAAACATACGCAGCCAAAGCAATACACCAGATAATAAAAGCATGCCGGCTGTTAGCCATTTAAGCTCGCCTTCTGGGATAAAGGATGAAAGGTTAGACCCAATCCAAGCGCCTAATGCACCGAGGATACCAACAGAGATACCGGATTTTAAAGATACGTTACCTTCGCGGTAATGACTGACGGCGCCAGATAAAGAAGAGAAAATCATTGCGGTAAGAGCCGTTGCGAGTGCAACGTGTACAGATACGCCGTACAGCAGCGTTAAAATTGAAATAATAAAACCTGATCCGCCTGCTCCGACAAATCCTAAGATCAGTCCGACGGCTAACATTGTTAAAACAATTGAAACATCCATAAACTAATTCCTTCTTTCAACACTTATTCTATGCAGACACATAACATTTTCGGCAAGTGCTACGTTCTTCATTTAAACATGAATTTTTTATGACGTCCAATGTATAATTTATATGAAATTAATAGTATTATGTAATAAGTAAAGGATGTGAAAAAATGGAATGGCAGCAGCTCGAATATTTTAATGTTGTAGCTCAAACGGAACATTTCACAAAGGCCGCAGAAAAATTATCAAT
>Ga0268253_10000136_pt1 | contig 18705 bp, 17 predicted proteins | sample AgamicMgMarz_FD_200250 | JGI IMG/M metagenome (GOLD analysis project Ga0268253, IMG submission 200250) | Agave microbial communities from Guanajuato, Mexico - Mg.Ma.rz (v2) (version 3) | ecosystem: Host-associated > Plants > Phyllosphere > Phylloplane/Leaf | place: Guanajuato, Mexico... | reverse complement strand
GAATAAGTGTCATAGCTTCACCCAACGATTACCTAACCATGTATGTATAAGTGTCCAACCACTTCCATTACTTAGTTCACCTACAACATTAACTTTTTGAGGAGCTAAACTCTGTGCAGTGACATAATCAGAACCCGGAAGTGTATGCAATGATACTCTCTTTGTTAGTTCTATTTGTTTCGTAACATCTAAAATTCTACCAGGAGCATCTTTTGCTGGTTTAATATACTTTGGACCCATCCATGTTTGCACTTGAAGGAATTCACCTTTACGTTTCAGTATCTTCAATGTTTGAGGGTTTAAAGTGCCACCATTTACTGAATCAAGAGAAGGCTCATTGTATAGATTTAATCTTTCTGTACTTGTTAAATAAGCGTTATACTCTTCCTCAACGAAATCTGGTTTTACAAATTTAACACCTAACCAAGTATTAATTGCATACCAATCTCCCACTTTATATAGTGCATACAACTGTTGCGGTGCCACCGTAGCATTGCTAACAGAATCACTTGCAGGCAGGTCATGTAAATGCAGGCGTTTTAACGTTTCAATTTTTGTCTCTACCACTTCTTTTTTACCTTCAAGATAGAAAGTAGGTTTTATATACACATCTCCTAAATAGCTTTTTATGCGTACCCAGTCTCCCTTTCTTTCAAATGCATTTACTGTTTGTGGACTAACCGTAGCATTTGTTTTGGTGGATATATCAGCACTACGGTATAATGGCAATTTTTCAAACACTGTAATTTTTTGATTATAGATTTCCGCCTTATCCTCTATAGAAATTCCATTTAATTTAGCCTCAGCTTCCAGGACATATTTCTTGTAGTTGTTAACTAATTTTTCGTCTTCTTTAATTTGTTTTAAGGTTTCCTCTATGTATGCAGCAGACAACGCATAATCACTTCCCGGGGGATTAGAATAAGGATTAGACTGATTATGAAAGATATAATTGTCACTTAAATCCTTTAGCTCTAATATAAATGAAGGCTTACTAATGTTATTTTCATCAAAATAAAAGTCTAAATCTTTGTACTCATCTAATAAATAGACCCCATTATAATTCATTTCGTATATATCAAAAAACAATTGGTATTTCAGCTGTTCAAATTGTTTTTTGAGTTCAGTATTATCTTTCTTTTCCTCGTTTGTATAAGCTTCATAGGAAATACTTTTTAACTCTTTTATTGTATCTTGGATGGAGTTAAGCTTATTTACTAAAGAATTTGTTAGTAACTGAGCTTCTTTTTTATTTTGTTCAGGTGTAGCAAAACTTGTTTCTTCGACTAGTTTTGGTATTTTTGAACTCCCCATTTCCTCTAATAAGCCAACATAATATTTCTTTGCTTTTTCAACTATATTAAGTTGTGTTAAGATTTCTTGATACGCTTCTGTAGCATTTTCTCTTGTCTTAATATCCATATCTGCAAGAGGTAGCACACCATCCATGTCATATACTTGAATTTTGTTTGCATTTAATTCTTGGACATTTACTTCTACATAAACTTCATTATTTATAGTTGTATATGGCTCTTGTCTAAATCCCCTATCGGAAATAAGTGTTGTTCCTTTATATCCAGCTAACCCAGTTGTTCTTTCCATTGATACCTTGTTTAATTCGTATTTTATATCCAAGGAATTTCTAATGAATTTTGCGGTAGTATCGCTCATTGCTTGAAAAGCAAATTCTTTATTTTGATACATCCTTTCAGAAATTTGATTTAAACCCTTAATATCCTCGATTAATAAATTTTCCACGTCTGTTTTATCTTCATTACTAAAAGGACTATTACTTTCTAATTCAGGTTTTTCATAAGAGTTTTTCAAGACATCTACTGTCTGTTCATATTCACTCTCAATCGCCTCTGAAAAGCGCAAACCATCATAAGCAAGCCCAGATATCTCATGTGCTTCTATACCTCCAAAATTATTCACTACAGGAAATTCTGGTTCATTTAATACAAAGGTTTTAAAATATGCAATATCCCCTGGTATACTTGAAAGAATTACTCCATAAGTCCCTGTATCATTAAATGGCTTAACTTCTTTATTATTTACAGTATACGTTTTATCCTTAATCTGTTTAATTTCTTTTAGGTCTTCATTATATTGATTTAATAACTGTTCTTCAGTGGTTCCCATAGGATTATAATATGGCATTTTCTCTCTAACATTAGATATTTTAATCATATCTTTCATATCTTCTTTGTACATGTGAATATCTACTATTGCAGAATTTAACACATTTATTGCTTCTTCTTTTGAAAGCCCATCATCAGCATTAGCGACTTGAGAGTAAAGCAAAGAAGCACTTGCTACCGCCAACGATATAAACATTTTTTTCATTTCATCACTTCTTTCGTTTTAAAAGACTTACAAACACTACCATATTTTTCATGTTTACTGAAGAAAAAAGTAAAAAAAGAACAATTGAATAATCAATTGTTCTTTTATAAGTAAATTGTTTTTTATTAGCTTACTTTAGAATTTTGTTGTTGGTTACGCATCATATAAGGAACAAATCCTGTTTTTTGCCATTCTTTTGATTTCCAAATGGTATAGTTCTTAACAACTTCTTCATTTTCGTAGTGAATCGTATCTCCTTCTACTACATATTGAGATTGATATCCCCTATAAGTTACCACTTCAAAAAATAACTTTTCGTTTTTAGTATATTTTAGGAAGTTATTAAGTAAAGTTTTATAATAAGTGTAATCTTTTTCAATGATTCTACAATATTTAGCTTTAATGTCCTTATCAAACGTTTCTTTTGTTTTTTCTAACCATCTAAGTTGGTGTAGTTGTTCTACACGTTCGTCACCTAAATAGTTATTAAAAATTTCTTTAAGTGCTTTTTTAATTTGCGTAGGTAACTTCTTACCGCAATTTTTATTACTTTTTTTAAAGAGGTCAAGCGCTTCTTCTTCTGAAACAACAGTTGGCAAAACTACTTTCCATGCATTACTAGTAATTCCGCGCCATTCATAGGATAGATATGGATATTCTTTTTCGAAATTTTGATAAATAGCTATCATCTTATCCGCTGGTTGCCCTTCTAATCTTTTCTTCAATTCTCCAATTACAGAAAATTTATCTGGAAGAAAATAACCTGTTGTTTCATAGCTCTCTAAAACTGTTACCTTACAACGAGGAGAAAATTCTCGAAATCTTCTTGGAGCATCCCCTTCTTTATTGATAATTTCCATATAATAATACTTAAAGTCACCTTGGTCACGTCCATCGCAGAAACCTTTAGTCGCAAAATATCCTTCAACTACAGCATTACTGCCGAAGCTAAGTTCAACACGGATTCTATCTCCTCTTTTCAAGTTAGATAAATCCTTAAGATATTTTTCTACTACCTTTGTCGTTTCAGATATAACTGGCTCAATAAAAAATGAATTAATTGTTAAACCATTGTTATCAGCAAACAAACTGATTTGTCCATGTGGATTTGTAACTACTTTGTCCTTTTTTTCTGTTCTCATAATTGATTCCTTCTTTCAATTTTTTCAAATTATAATTCATTTTTGAAAAAAGAGAGGTTTTTTATGAAAAAATTGTAATTTATAGTTTTTACAACATCGGCTTTTATAAGAGGAGGAGTACCCATGCACATTTTAGAGGAAAACCTTATTGTTTTAGACGTTAAAGCAACTACGCCTGAAGAGGCTGTTTTAACGGTAGGAAACTTTCTATATGAAAACGGTCTGGTTACCAAACAATACACCCAATCAATATTAAGTTACTTTGAAAAGGATATTAATTCTTTTCTATTAGGTGACATGACGGCTGTTGTTCACTCAAATGAATTTAACGAAACATTAGATAATGCCCTAGTATTAATACGGTTGGAACACTCAGTGAATTTCGGAAAGATAACCAACCGACCTGTAAGGTTATTATTTGGGCTAGTAAGTACAAATAGCGAATTTGATATGCAACTTCACCATCATGTCCTTGACCTATTGCATAACAAAAATGCTTTTAGCGCTATGCTTACTGAGAAAACATCTGAATCGCTACATGAAGTGTTAAAAACACACTCGTTTAAAGAATAATACTCAATGTAGTGAGTATGGTTATTTTTTCTTTTTACGGTACCTTTTGAACTATTTATCTCCAAAGGGGTTTTTAAAGCAATCTATCTCCTTTATACTGGTAAATGATTGTCATTAATTAATAATAATGGTAATTTATATTACATACGTTCATTCGTATATTTTTACGATGGGCTAGCAAGAGGAGGAGTATTTTTGAAGAAAGTAATTTGGACAATTGTTGGTTTGTTAGTCGTAGTTGCAATTATTTCCGCTGTTATAATGAACATTAACAACAACAAAACAAAACAAACTTTAATGCTAAAGAAAGATGATTTAAAATCAGGTGAAATAAGTGATAACTGGGAATCATTTAGGAAAGAGCAAGGAATGTCTAACAAGGACGCAAAAATTAAAGATTTCAATTTGAGTTTGGATAAAGATAAAAACATCTATTCCATGCAATTTACGATTATTGATAACCCTGACAGTAATTCATACAAAGTAACTGACTATAAGAAATGTTTCGGTTGTGATACAAAATCAGAAAACGAATTGAGTATTACTAGTAGTATAAAAGATAAAAAACCTGCTTCGTATGATAAATTAATTAGAGCTGATGAATTTTTCTCAAAGTTAGACACACTTAACAACCAAGATTTTTTAACTCCTAAAGACTTCAAGTACAGCATTGTAAATTCTACAGGCGCATACAGAGGCTCTAAATTTACGGGAAGTTACTTTGTCCTTGATGGTAATAAACTAAACAAACTTGCCGAATTAAAAGACCCTGAAAAAAATTATGTAGGAAATGATGTACAAATTACTGGTAGTAATGACCCTGTTAGTTATCAAACAGCAAACGGAACTACAAAGAGTGTAATTATTGCTAACTACAAAAAATAGTTTAATTTCAATAAACAACTTTAAAAGACTTCAACTAATGAAAATTTCGTTAGTTGAAGTCTTTTTTATTACTTTTATATGTATAAGCCCCTTCTAAAAAGAAGTTTGAACATACAAATTTTACGTCGTCTGCTTGCAAGTTTACTTTAGGTCCAATTCCATTAATAACAATGGTTAACCATCCGTACGTTGAAACATTTCGTACATAACCTCTCATATTTTGATATTCTCCTGTTAATATTGCAACCTTCTCTTGACCTTTATATTCTCTTCTTTTCATTTCAATATCACCTTTACTAATTTATAGACAACCATTCTACGTTTAACAAGCGTTTCCTACCTTCCGTGTTCCTATTTTTTTAACTACTCCTAAAGGTTTCTCTTATATTTTTAACAATACAAGGCAATACAGCTATTGAAGGAGTTTATATATATGACAATGCCTTATATTGAAATAGGAACTGGAGAACCTATTATTTTCTTGCACGGACTAGGAAACAATAAGCACCTTTGGGACTTACAACATGAATTGTCTTCTACTTACAAGCTAATTATTCCGGACCTTAGAGGTCATGGAGAGAACCCTCTAAAAACTGATATTACACTATTTAATTTAGCATCAGATGTTTTTAACTTAATGGACACACTTTCAATTGATGCAGCTACTATCTGTGGCTTATCAATGGGTGGTTTAATTGCATTTGAGATGTACAAACAAAATTCAAAACGCATTACTTCTCTTATTCTAAGCAATACGACATCCTATTGTGTTCCATGGCTCATTAGCCCTAAAGTATATGAAAATATACAGAATAACAGCGAACAAGATGTATTGAACTATATTGTTAATCACTCACTACACAAAAAGACCGATGATACATTTCATTCTTCAAAGAAAAGTTTCACCATACATAAACAAGCTTTTATTGAAGCGTCTAAGAATTGTTCCCAAGCTAATTATTCTATGCTTTTGCCTTCTATAAAAGTGCCTACTCTTATTATTAATGGCATCTTAGATAGAGTTACACCGCCTGTATTAGCGTACCAAATGAAGTTTGGGATATCGCATTCACGCTTTCGTTCTTTAAAAAACGGACACTTATCGAATATTGAGAACCCAGAGGAATTTAACAATTTAATTAATGACTTTATGCAAGATAAAGAAGTTCTAATATCTCGCCCTTTATCTCTTTTTTACAATTGATGATTTTCTATTTGCCTTGCCCTTTAGTTAATTTGTGTGTTTATATTTAATTATACTAAAAAGCGAGGAAACAATAATGAAATTTAAAGATTTACTTAACTTAAGTGACCATTATTTATACATACAAGACATTAAAGAGTATGGGCAAAACACACTAGAGCTTATTATTGAATTCCACTATAAATACCCAAAGACTCGGGAGAATGTGTTGTTTTCGCAAATATATAAAGACGACGAAAAACCTGTTGTTAAAATCACATTCGATTTTTACATAGCATATTCTGTTTTAAATGAGTCCTATGTAGTTGAAGACAGTTACGATAAATACAAAGGTGTCTTTTTCCGTTTATACAAAAAATCGAGATACTTAGACTACATTAGTCTTGGAACAATTGCTACCTCAGACTATCCTGGACCGTTTAAACATTACGGGATAGCTGCTCTAGACCACATCATTAACATTGTTTCAGTGGAAGAACCCATTATTGATGTCATTCAAAACAATTAACCTCATTACAGTAAAAAGGAGCATTAGCTAATAATGCTCCTTCCTTTTTATTATCTTATATTTAAGCAACGTTAGACATTAAATTTCTAACTTACGAGTTGTAATATCTTTCCCTTGCCATCCAGCCTCACAAAAAGGACTGTAGATATCTTTTTCAACTTCCTCCATGTTCTCCCCGTACTTCTCAAGCCAAATATCAGCTAATTGAAAAAGCTTTGCAATGTTATTTCGATACCTCATTATGAGTTCTTCTCGCGAAAGATTATGAACCTCATTTGTTTCTTCCCAGTGAATTCTAGCTTCTAATGAACACATAGCTGTTGTTCCTCGTTCATAAGCTTGAACTTTCCATCTCTTATGCATTTCAGGCACTACATAAACATATATTTCTTTATAAACTTTTTGAAAGAGACCAAATCGTTCACTAAAGAAAAAACCCTCGGGAACTTCTATTTTTAAAACTTTAAACAATGCCATAATCATTTCTTTTTTACTATTCATTTCTACCTTACCTTTTTTAATATATTCTACCATTATTTTAATAATCACTTTATAAATATTTATAAGATTATCTTCTATACAAAAGGATTATTCTCTTTTCTTTTTAAATCAATACTACGAACTTGTACGGAGGTTAATTATGAAACTAGAAACTATTTATAGAAACACAGATTATACTACTGCTCCCTCTGATATAAAAGATATATTAAGCGAAGTATCATTATTTGATTTTCACCGAACTAGAGATGGAAAACGCCAAAGCTTTTATTTCCACTTCACTTATAAAAATAAACGCTATATCATGAATCACTCTTTCATCTATGAATGGAAAGGCGTTAATAATTGGTTCCGTTTTAAAGGAGCTTTATTTTTTAAAAATCCATTTAATCTAAAAAAGTCTCAGTTAGTCGAGTTATCTGCTCAATTCATGAAGTCAGTTAACACTTGGAATCAAATATCTAACTAATTTAAATACAACTATATAAAAGGTATATATTTAATATATACCTTTTATAACAAATATACATAAAAACTATATAGTTTTTATATACACCTTTTAATTCATTGTTTTATACTAATATGTAATACACTTATTCTTTAGTAGAATCGGTATTTCCGCATTTGGAAATCCTTTTTCACACAAATACATAATGGTTTTTTCACTTTTTAATTTACTCATCTAAAAGTACTGAGCCGCTATGTATTACTCATTAAAAAACCCAACTGAGCATTTTGCAAAGTTGGGTTACAGTATATTATATTATCTCTAATTTCATAGGCTGATTTAACTTGCAAAAAAAGGTTGAACATTTAACTAATTAAATGTTCAACCTTTTTTAGTCTACAATGTTTACTTATTAATCTTTCTTTTGTGCACTTTCATACAGTTCAATTAAAGAGTATTCTAATTCTGCATAAGAATCTTCAATATCATCGACTTTTTGTCTTTGTGTTTCAGATACTTCTAATACATCTTTTATATGCGCCTGAATACCTGTAGTAACCTCAGTAACAAATTTAGATTTATCTTGTGTGGTATTAGAATTCCCCTCAACAACCTGCATTAACTTTTTATTTCGTTCAATTTCACTCATGACATGGTTACTATTAACACTAATTTCTTCAAATACTTTTAACATTTGTTTCGTATTTTGACGACTTCCATGAACTGCTTCTTTACCAAGTTCAATTTGAGAACCTACCACTTCTGTATTCTCTTTTAATTTATGCAAGATACTTGATACCGACTGAGCTGCAATTTCTGATTCATTAGCCAATTTCATAATCTCATCAGCTATAATATTAAAAGCTTTATTATCCCCTTCAATTCTTTGTGCTTCAATAGATGTATTTAATGCTAAGAATTTTGTTGATTGTGCAACATCAGAAATAGATACAATAATACCCTCTATTTTTTCATTCTCTTGAATAAGGTTTTCCATTGTTGTAGCTACTTGCGATACTGTCTGTTCAAGTACATCAATTTCTTCATCTATTTCCTTCGATTTTTGTTCACCGTCTTTAATAGTTACAATACTTTGATTCATAAGTGTGCTAATGTTATCAGCTACTTTAGATGCTTCAATAACACTTCTATTTGTCGATGTTACTGACTCATTAATATCGTCCATATTTTTCACCTGCTGGTCTATTTGATGAGCTACACCAGTAAACGTAGCAGATATTTCATCAGATATTAAACTTGTCTCTTTAATATTTCCTTTTAACCTTACGCTAAAATCGTCGACAATATTATCTTTAATATTATCAAGAATACCTTGAACTTTTTCTTGTTGTTTTTTCTCTTCAATTTGACTTAAATAAGCTTGCATTTGTAATTTATTAAAGAAACTTGCTTGGAATACTAATAGTCCCGTACATAATACAGTATATAAACACATAGCAATTAATTCTCCTGATTCCCATCCTGGGAATGCGTCTTTACCATCTACTAAATATAAAATGATTGTAAAAGCTAATTGTATAATTCCTGTAAATAGTATTGGTTTTTTGTGTTGATAGAAACTCAACATAATTATATTATAAAACACCATTAAAAACGTAAGTGTATGGTCCTCTTTTTGAATGATTGCAAGCATGAAAAGAGTTACTCCAATACTCCCATAATACGGAACTATTTTGGCAAATCTAGGGTTCTTATTAAGTAAATGCAGACCTAGCAAAATCCCTCCGCCAATTAAAATAATCATAATTATAAAACTCATGCTATCCGCAGACAATGTATTTGATAACACAGAAAGCCCTATACTAAAAATCCCCAACTTCTCCAGTAGTTTATTTCGTTCTCTAAGGATTTCTAGCTGTTTTTCTTCATGCAAAGAAACTCATCTCCTTATTATTTGAAAATAATTTATAAAGTTATATACCTAATTATTTATTTAGGTAGAAAAAACAGAAACTTTTTTCGTACACACTTCCTTTTTAACTTTATCCTTTAAATAATTAACGTTTCAATTGTGATTAATATTAGTTTTTCTTTTAGATTTTTACATAAATACAAATGAAATTTCAGTATAACTTTCACACTCCTTTTTAGTACTACCCTCTCCTTGAACACACATTTATTTTTTGCTAACTTTCTATTTTTTAAAGGGATATACCAATAGGCACTGTAACTTGAAAAATAGGATGGTGAACACACTTGAAAAAAGGATTGTTTATAAAAATTTTTATGCCTTTCTTAGTCATTTTTTTAGTATCATCAAGCATTATTTCCTATACTAGTTACAAATTCTCAAGTAACTTGCTTCAGAAAGAAGTTTTGAATGCATCTACGAATATGACAAAACAAACGAGCAATTTGTTAAACACATATTTTAACAACTTTGAAGAACAGATTAGTGCAGCTTCCAATTCTAAAATTATTCATAACCCTAAAGAAAATCGAAATGAATTAATTAATGATTTTGGAAGATATGTAAAAGATTCAAATTCTTTAATGCAAGTTTACTTTGGAACTCAGTCCTATAACGACTTTATTTCTTATCCAAATAAACAACAAAGTAAAGGATACGATGCAAGGACAAGAGATTGGTACAAACAAGCTGTTAGTGCCAATGGAGCTATCATTTTTACAAATCCTTATAAAGATGCATTAACAAATGACATGGTTATTACAGTAGCCAAAGCAGTATATACAAATAACAAATTAACGGGTGTTATTGGTTTTGATGTCACCCTGAAGAAACTGAATGAAATTGTAGGAACAGCAAAAATCGGAGAAACTGGTAGCACTTCTGTTTATGATAAAAACGGGATTGGAGTTTATCTAAAGGATAGCTCTTCTATTGGTCAAGATTTAACAAATACTCCTGAATACCAGGCAATAAAACAAACTGGCAATACCGAAGGGTCTGTAACCTTAAAAGATGCAAATAATAATGAAGTATCTTCCACATTTACTACTCAAAAGCAAACTGGATGGTTAATTGTAGGTAGCCTAGAAAAGTCAGAACTTACTGATAAGAGTTCTGCAATTGCACTTCCTATTCTAATTTCAGTGCTTATATCATTGATTTTATCTACCGTTATTTTCTTCTTTGTGGTAAGAAGAATAACTAATCCAATTAAAGCATTAAATGAAACAATTAAAGAAGTAGAATCAGGTAATTTTTCTATTAGCATTACATCTACTAGTAATGATGAAGTTGGAGAATTAACAAATAGCTTTAACTCAATGATTACCAGAATAAGAGATTTAATCTTAACAATTGAAGAAACTTCTACTAATGTTAAAGATGCATCCAATTCATTATTAAGAAATACAGAAGAAAATTCAAAAGCAATTGAGGAAATATCAATCACGATGAGTAAAATAGCTGACGGAACAACGACTCAAACCACTTTGACTGATAAGAATTACGAAGTTGTTTCTGCGTTTGCTTCTCATCTTGAGGATGTAGGTCACAAAAATATTGAAATGGAAACAAAATCAACTGGTTTATACAACCTATCTTTAGAAGGACAAGAGAAAATAAAAGTATTAAGGAATCAACAACAAAAAACAATTCAAACTACAAACGATATGGTGAATGCGATTCATAAGTTAGATGCAAGTTCAAATAACATTAATTCAATTGTAAGCACAATTTCTAGTATTGCGGACCAAACAAACTTATTAAGTTTAAACGCAAGCATCGAAGCTGCCCGAGCTGGAGAATTCGGAAAAGGTTTTGCTGTAGTAGCTGAAGAAGTTCGAAAACTTGCCGAAATATCCGGGGAATCTACTCATGAAATTGCAACATTAATTGAAGCTATGCAAGCTGAAACGAAAAATGCAATTAAATTAATTGAAACAACTCTTCAAGTTATTAATGAGCAAGACAAAATTGTTAATAACACAGAAGATACTTTTAACGAAATAGCAGAGACAATTCAATTAAATTCAGAAATGATTAAAGAAATTGGTCAATCTGTAGAGAAAATCTTAAATACAAAGGATGAACTACTTGAGTCTACAAAAGTCGCTTTTGACATAACTCAAGAAACAGCTGCTGCTACTGAACAAGTAACTGCTTCTGTTGAAGAACAAAGCGCTTCAATGGAATTGTTAACTGATTTAGCTGTAACTTTAGATAAACAAGCAACACTTTTAATTGATGAATTTAAAGATATTAAGCGGTAATTAAAAAAACTTCCTAATCACATTATGGATTAGGAAGGTTTTTTCACCTGCATTTATTTATGAAACAATTCTTTCACTATAAACTTAAGTATATTTATTAGAAAAAAATCCCTTATTATCCAAGATTCAAGATGACTTTAAGGACTTAAAAGGTAAAGGTAGACCAGTGGCATATTATAAAATGTAACAAAATATTACTGTTTTAAAGTTCTGTTTCCCCTTCTTCTAATTACGTTTTTAAAGGAAAGTAGCATTTATAACAAACTGCAAATAGTTATTATTTTAGAGTGAAAAGTTATTTTCGCATTCTTATTGATTTTTTCCAAGAAAACAGTATTATAACTCAAATTGTAAAAGTTGTTTTGAAGGGAGGTTTTTATATGTTTGAAAAATTGAACGAAGTTCATCTAGATGCTTTAAAAGAGGTTGGAAATATTGGTGTTGCAAACGCAGCTACTTCCCTATCTATCCTCTTAAATCAAACCATTGATATTAAAATACCCTCTGTAGAAGTTATACATATTGAAGATATATGTGACTTTGTAGGAGGAGAAGAACAAATTCTATATGCAGTTTTCTTTCAAGTATTAGGAGGAATGGAAGGTAGCTTTTTCCTCATCCTTAAAGAAGACTCTTTAAATAAACTTTTGGCAAATCTACATAAGAACATTAAGGCAGCAGATACAGAAGAAATGAACAGTTCTTTATTAAACGAAGTGGGAAACATTTTGGCTGCAAGTTATATTTCTTCTTTATCAGATTTGATGAATTCAAAGCTTATCTTAACATACCCTCAATCTGCGAAAGATATGGCAGGCGCTATATTATCCTATGGTGTACTATCCTATGGAGAACTTGGGAACGATGCAATGCTAATTAACACATCTTTTTATTATGGTGATGAGCAAATTGAAGGCTATATGATTTTCCTTCCAGACCCGTCGTCACTGCAAATATTTTTTAGGAAGTTTGGGATTGATTTTTAATGAAAACATTAATAGTTGGAATTTCCGATTTAGCAGTAGGTAAAAATGATACAACCCTTCAAACCAACGGTCTTGGTTCATGCGTAGGTATTGTTCTATTTGATAAATACTCAAATATCGGTGGATTATTGCACATTCTTTTACCTGAATGTACAAAAGAAAACGAAGAAAATAAAGCTAAATATGCAGATACAGGAATCCCTTTATTAGTTGAAACCATGCTATTAATAGGGGCAAACAAACGTTATTTGCGTGCTGCAATTTACGGTGGGGCTGATATGTTCCAATCATTCTCTCGGACCTCTACTCTTTCTATAGGTAAACGTAATATTGAAGCTACAAAAAGGTTATTAAAGGAATACAATATTCCTATCATGAATTCAGATGTTGGAGGTAACCAGGGTCGAACAGTTATATTTAATTGTGAAACCGGAGAAATCACTATTAAATCTCTAGGTAAAACAGTCAGAGAATTCAAATTTTAATCTTTTAAAAATACATCCAGCGATGATATCACTGGATGCATTTTCTTTACTAATTAATATTTAAAATTTTTCACAAGTCTATTTAATTCGTTAGCCATTCCACTTGTTTCTTCTGAGATAGCTGAAACGGTTTGAATTGATGCTGTTGACTCTTCTGATGAAGCAGAAGCCTCTTGTGAACTTGCAGCAATATTTTCTGAACTCTTAGCTAAATCTTGCACTGATTTTAATATTTCATCAGCAGATGCAGCCCCATTTTCAGTTAATTCTTTGATTTGTTGTGTTTCTTTTACTGTATCTTGAATAGCTGCTAAAATTTCTTGCAATGATTGACCTGCCATATGAGCACTTTCTACTCCTTCACCAACTATCGTTCTACTTTCATCCATTGCTTTCGCAGAACGTTTAGTTAATTCACTAATCTTTCTAGTTAAAGCTGCAACTTGATTAGCTCCTTCATTTGACTTCTCGGATAACTTTCTTACTTCATCTGCTACCACAGAGAATCCTTTTCCATGCTCACCAGCTCTTGCAGCCTCGATTGCCGCATTAAGTGCTAACAAATTAGTTTGTTCAGCAATATTAGTTATTGTTCCGGTAATATTACTTATCTCTTGTGAATACTGCTCAAGTTCCTTAATAACTTGCTGTGTTTGTTCAGTTTTTGCTTCAATATCATTCATTCTTACTGATAACCCTTCTACATTTTCTGCACCTTTTTGTGTAGTCACCATTGTATTTTTAGATATTTCACTACCTTTAACGGCTCTTTCTTGAGTTTCACGAAGCAATGCATTCATTTGTTCAATAGACTCTACTGCCTGTACAGTTGCAGCTTGTCCTTTTTGAGCTTCTAAAGCTACATTTTGAACAATCTCGTTTATTTTTTCAGAAGCTGCTGTTATCTCTTCTATGGAAGTAGCTGTTTCTTCTGAAGAAGCTGTTAATTCTTGAGAAGACTGGCTTACAGAAGAAATGATGTTATTAAGATTCCCTGACATTTTATTAAGCGATTTAGCTAATTCTCTTGTTTCATCTTTACTTTCTACAATTAACTTTTCTCCTCTTAAGTCACCTTCAGCTACACTTTCTAAACGACGCTTCACTAAGTTAAGAGTTTTAGAGATTGAATTTGCAATGTAATAAATAACACCGAATCCTATAACAATAGAAAAAACAGTTACAATAAGTGTTGTATTCAAGATGTTTTTTGCACCCGCATTAAAGTCTTTCTCATATGAACCAGCTGCTACAATCCATCCCCATTTAGAAAATTCTTGTGAATATACTATCTTAGGCGCTGTTTTATTGCTATCTGGCAATGTCCATTCATATTTAGAAAAACCATCTTTTTTTGCATTCTCTACAACCATTTTTCCGACTTCTTTCCCATTTGCATCTTTAGTGTTATATATATTTTCTCCCTCTTTATTTGGATGAATTAATAGCTTTCCATCTGGCGCAATTACATATAAATAACCTTCTTTACCCAAGTCAACTTCTTTATTTATCTCTCTAGTTCCATCTGTTTTTTTTGTACCAAAAATATTATCAGCTGCTACTTTTTTTGCATCATCTAAAGTAATCTTTCCTTTCTCAACCTGGTTGTCTAATGTTTCAAGTTGAATAATTGCTTCTTTTGTTGCATTTTTCAGTGCAGTTCTGCCCATATTATCTAACTCACTTGTTGCCTTCTGATAGCCAATTACACCAATTAAACTATTAGAAATAAGCAACAAGGAAGTCGATACAACTAAAAATCTAGTTTTAATATTCATTTCTTTCTCTCCCATTTTCTTAAAAAAATAAGTCTCATTTTCTCGACTTTCCTTTTATAACACTTTTTAAAGAAAAGACAATTTTAAAATTATTTTTTATTCCAATTCAAATTAAAACAGATTAAATACTGAATTATTGCCGATTAAATGAACCTATATATGTAACGTAAAATTGGTTTAACATGTTAATATTTTTTAATACTCTATAAAAAAAACCGCAAATAACCCCAATTGTTTTTGAAATTCCTTTACACTGTACAAAGAACTAGTATTTGCTTTAAAATGGATATTACAACTAAAAGAGGATGACATATATGGAATATTTGGAAAGAAAAATTAAAATTATAGGAACGGGTTCGTACTTACCTAAAAACCAAGTCAATTCAGAAAAAATAGATACTATTATAGGAGCTTCCAAGGGATGGTCCGAGAAAAAAGCCGGTGTGAAAAACCGATATTTTGTAACAGATGAAACATCATCTTTTATGGGAAGCGAAGCTGCAAAATTAGCTGTAAAGAATGCGGATTTAGCATTAGAAGACATTGATTGTATTATTAGCGCTAGCGGGACCATGCAGCAGCCTATCCCCTCTACAGCATCGTTAATTCAAGAACAACTAGGTTTGCAACATTCAGGTATACCGTCTTTTGATGTTAATTCAACCTGCTTAAGCTTTATTACAGCACTAGACTTGATATCTTATGCAATGACTGCTGGGCGTTATAAAAATGTTCTTATTATTTCATCTGAAATATCTTCTATTGGGTTAGATTGGGGACAAAACGAAAGCAGCATTCTTTTCGGTGATGGCGCAGTTGCTGTTGTAGTATCCCATGCTCCTGATAGTGACTCTAAGCTTATCTCTTCTCATATTGAGACATACAGCTCAGGAGCTCATTTATCAGAAATTCGTGGAGGTGGTACTATGCTGCATGCCAAACATCACGAAGAAGACAACAAAAATGATTACCTGTTTGATATGAACGGAAGAGCTATTTTTAAACTTTCTTCAAAATTAATGCCTACGTTCATTGAAAAGCTATTCCTAGGAACTCAACTAGCCATAAAAGATATGAACTTAGTTGTTCCTCATCAAGCAAGCGCTCCAGCTATGAAACTAATTCAGAAAAAATTAGGAATTAAGGAAGAAAATTTCATGACCATTTTTGAGAATTACGGAAATATGATTGCGGCTTCTATCCCTCTTGCACTACATTTGGCAATTGAGCAAAATAGAGTGCAACGCGGAGACAAAATTTTATTATTAGGGACTTCAGCTGGTTTGTCTATTGGAGGAATTATACTTGAGTATTAATAATAAAAGGAATGTATTGATAACAGGTGCCAGAGCACCTGTTACTTTGCATTTATCACGTATTTTACATTCACAAGGAGTAAACGTTTTTCTTGCTGATAGTATTAATCAGCCTATTAGCGCAGCATCTAATTCAGTACAACATTTTTTCTTGTTACCTTCACCAAAGTTTCACACAGAAAAATTTCTTAATGTATTGAATCAGGTAGTTAACGAGAATAACATTGATTTAATTATTCCTACGTGTGAAGAAACGTTTTATCTGTCTATGTTAATGGATAAGATTAATTGTTCTGTTTTTACAGATAAAACAGAAACTCTTCACTTACTACACAATAAGTTGAACTTCATTAATTTTATTGAAAGACTTGGTTATCAAGTGCCGGTAACAATAAGTACAAATAGCCATAACTTAGTTAAAAACCAATTAAAGGAACTTCCCTTTATCGAACTTGTATTAAAACCTATTTATTCAAGATTCTCTGACAGTGTTTCCTTTACAACCAAAAACGAAATTCTAAATTCTACTTCTAACCTAAAAGCAAATTGGATTGTACAGCAGCGTATTAAAGGTACCCAATATTGTTCCTACAGTGTTGTCGATAAAGGTAAAGTAGTTGCTCATACTGTTTATAAAACAACTTTTACGGCAGGTTTAGGAGCTTCAATATCATTTAAGCATGAAGATATTCCATTTATCTATGAATTTACGAAAGACGTAGTTAGTGAACTTAACTATTCGGGACAAATCGCCTTTGATTTTATTAGAGACTCAAATGGCAATTTTTATCCGTTAGAGTGTAATCCAAGGGCTACAAGTGGTTTACACCTATTTTCAGGTGATATTGGAAATGTTATGATGGGTAATGCGCCTTCGAATTTACTTACCCCATCTAAAGATAGTAAATATGCTATTAAGTTAGCATTACTTCTTTATGGTTATAACTACTGGACAGATTTTAGAAAGTTTAAACTATGGATAAGTACATTAGTTCACTATACTGATATTATTTATGACAATAAGGATAAACGTCCTTATACATACCAGTTCTATAGCATGTATAAGATATGGAAAGACAGCAGAAAAGAGAAGCGTTCTCTTCTAGAACAAACTACGTATGACATTTCATGGGATGGTGAATATTTTTGAACGTATTAGTAACCGGAGCAACTGGCTTTCTCGGAAAAAAAATATCCTATCGCCTATTGGAGTTAGGATATAATGTTACTGGAATAGGAAGAAATGAATCCATAGGAAAAGAATTATCTGAGCATGGTGTTACATTCATATCATGTCCATTGGAAGATAGAGAAAGTATCCTCTCTGTTTGCAAAGGTAAAGACTTTGTTTTTCACAGCGGTGCACTTTCATCTCCTTGGGGTAAATATAAGGATTTTTATAACGCCAATGTTATCGGAACGCAGAATGTCCTCGATGGAAGCAAAGAAGCTGGTGTGAAGCGTTTCATCCATGTTTCTACTCCTAGCCTTTATTTTCACTATGATGAGAGATTAAATGTAAAAGAAGATGACCCCATCCCTAATACCTTTGTAAATGCTTATGCAAAAACTAAATTTTCAGCTGAACAATTAGTCGACAATGCATTTGCTGATGGTTTACCTACTATTACAATTCGACCAAGAGCACTATTCGGTCCCGGAGACAATGCAATTCTTCCCCGTCTTATTAACGTGTGTGAGAAGGGATTTTTCCCTAAAATGACAGATGATAATGTATTGGTCGATATTACGTATGTAGAAAATGTCGTTGATGCTCTTATTTTATGTATGCACTCATCTCCTGAAACACTTGGTCAAAAATACAATATAACAAACGGGGTTCAAATTGATTTATATTCTGTAATTGAAGATGTTATGAGGCAACTTGGAAAAGATTTTAAATACAAAAATCTGTCTTTTAAAAAGGCTTTTACTGTGGCAAGGGTTCTTGAGTTTGTTTCAAGAACTGTTTTGTTAGGGAAAGAACCTATTCTTACTAAATATACCGTTAGCGTTCTTTCTAAAAGTCAGACACTTAACATAGACAAGGCAAAAAAAGAGTTGGGCTATGAACCTAGAGTAAGTATTGAAGAAGGAATACACAACTTCGTAGAATGGTGGAAACAACATGAGAATTAATATGTTAAAGTTATATGAATGTGGTTATTGTACACATCCTGAAAAAATGGTGTACCCAAAAGGAACCTGGAAAACCGAGAAGTTTCCAGCAATGGTAGGTTTGTTACATCACCCTACAAAGGGATACATTCTATTTGATACTGGGTATGCGAAGCATTTTCTTGATGCAACTAAGTCATTCCCCTTTTCAATCTATG
>Ga0268253_10000135_pt1 | contig 18765 bp, 14 predicted proteins | sample AgamicMgMarz_FD_200250 | JGI IMG/M metagenome (GOLD analysis project Ga0268253, IMG submission 200250) | Agave microbial communities from Guanajuato, Mexico - Mg.Ma.rz (v2) (version 3) | ecosystem: Host-associated > Plants > Phyllosphere > Phylloplane/Leaf | place: Guanajuato, Mexico... | reverse complement strand
TCTCGACGCTGTTCGACGGCGTCAAGCCACCCAAGCGCGAGTACACCTTCGGCGGGTATGGCAACTCGTTCTTCATCCGCACCCGTCGCTGGGCGATGTGGGCGCGCAACAGGCCCAAGCGCTTCTATCTCTTCGACAAGCAGCGCGATCCCAGCGAGGGCACCAACGTCGCGCACAAGCATCCCGGGGTGGTGCGCGAGCTGTACAGGATCGTGCGCAAGCGGGCGGGCGGACGGCTGCCCTACTACCCGGACCCTCGATCCTGATGGATAACCTGCTGCACGCATGAGGCAGCAGTCGCCCGAGACCTACGAGGAGAAGCTCGCGCAGCTCCAAGAACTGCGGGAGCAGGCCGCCCACACCAACCCGCAGGCGGAGGAAAAGCAGCACGCGAAGGGCAAGCTGACCGCTCGCGAGCGGATCGAGAAGCTGCTCGACCCGGGGTCGTTCGAGGAGCTGGACACGTTCGTCCGGCACCGCACGGCCGACTTCGACATGCTCCGCAACCGGCCCTGGGGCGACGCCGTGGTCACCGGCCACGGGACGATCGACGGCCGCCCCGTCTGCGTCTTCTCGCAGGACTTCACGGTCTTCGGCGGCTCGCTCGGCGAGGTGATGGGCGAGAAGATGGTCAAGGTGATGGACCTGGCGGCGCGGATCGGCTGCCCGGTGATCGGCATCAACGACTCCGGCGGCGCGCGCATCCAGGAGGGCGTCGTCTCGCTGGGCGCCTACGGGGACGTGTTCGTGCGCAACGTCCAGTGCTCCGGCGTGATCCCGCAGATCTCGCTGATCATGGGGCCGTGCGCGGGCGGCGCCGTCTACTCCCCCGCCATGACCGACTTCATCTTCATGGTCAAGGAGACCTCGCACATGTTCATCACCGGCCCCGACGTGATCAGGACGGTCACCGGCGAGGAGGTCGAGTTCGAGGAGCTGGGCGGAGCGATGACGCACAACTCGAAGTCGGGCGTGGCGCACTTCGCCGCCGACGACGAGGAGAGCTGCCTCGAGGACGCGCGCTACCTGATGTCGTTTCTGCCGCAGAACAACCTCGAGCTGCCGCCGCGGATGGAGACCGGCGACGACCCAGACCGCCAGGATCCCGAGCTCGACCGGGTCGTGCCCGACAGCCCCAACAAGCCGTACGACATGCGCGAGGTGGTGCACCTGCTCGTCGACAACGGCGAGTTCTTCGAGGTGCAGGAGCACTTCGCGCGCAACATCATCATCGGGTTCTCACGACTCAACGGCCGGCCGATCGGGATCGTGGGCAACCAGCCCGCGCAGCTCGCCGGCGTCCTTGATATCGCCGCGTCGGAGAAGGCGGCCCGCTTCGTGCGCTTCTGCGACGCCTTCAACATCCCGCTGCTCACGTTGATGGACGTGCCGGGCTTCCTACCGGGCACGTCCCAGGAATGGGGCGGGATCATCCGCCACGGGGCGAAGCTGCTCTACGCGTTCACCGAGGCGACCGTGCCGAAGCTGACCGTCATCACGCGCAAGGCCTACGGCGGCGCGTACGACGTCATGAACTCCAAGCACATGCTGGCCGACTTCGTCTTCGCCTGGCCGACCGCCGAGGTGGCGGTGATGGGGCCGGAGGGCGCGGTGAACATCATCCACCGCCGCGACATCCAGACGTCCCCCACGCCCGACCAGCGCCGCGAGAAGCTGATCGGCGATTACAAGGCGCGCTTCGCCAACCCCTACTCGGCGGCCGAGCGCGGCTACATCGACGACGTGATCGTGCCCCACGAGACACGCCCGAAGCTGATCCGCGCGCTCGAGACGCTGCAGACGAAGCGCGTCGACACGCCCAAGCGCAAGCACGGGAATATTCCGCTGTAAGCGGAATATGGTCTCGCGAGGCCGGAGGCCGAGCTTGCCATCGAGACGCGGGCAGGATGCCCGCGGAGCTCTCCCGCTGTAAGCGGAACAAGCGGACCTCGGTCTCGCGAGACCTACTTCACGGTTATGCCGAAGGCCGAGCGCAACCTGTCGCCGTCCTTCCGCGCTCCCACGACCAGCGCGCCGAGCGGCTCCAGGTAGGGCTTGACCTTCCGCCAGCCCTCGTCGTCGCCCGCACCGGTCGAGTCGACCAGCGCGAGGATCGGCTCGAAGCCGAGGTAGAAGCTCAGGTCGTAGTCGCCGCCGAGCGCCTCTTGGGCGTCCTTGTAGGCCTGGGTGTCCCCGAGCGTCTCGCCCGGATCGAGGGCGTCGGCCGCCGCGCCGTCGCCATAGGCGAGCACGACCTTGCCCTCGCGCTGGAACAGGTGGATCGGCTCGGGCACCTCGGGCGAGCGCAGCGTCACGCCCCCGTCGCGTCCGGTCACGTTCGCGTCGCCCTTGCGCGCCAGGCGTGCCACGGCGTCGATGAAGCGCGCCGACGCGGCCTCGTCGCTCGTCTCGACCACCAGCGCCCCGCTCAGCTCGGCCACCGACTCGCCCCGCACGAACAGGCCCCAGTCGCCCATCCACGAGATCACGTCCTGCTCGAGGTCCAGCCCCGTGGCGGCCTTGAGCTGCTGCGCGAGCATGTCGCGCCCGCCAGCCAGTCCGCCGAACGCATCGACGAAGTAGGAGATCGCCTTGCCGAGATCGGGCTGCGCGATCGCGAGCCACGAGTCGGCGGGCAGGTCCGCCGCGCGCCCGCCGCTGTCGCCCAGGATCGGGAAGGCGGCGCTGAGCGACTCAGGCAGGGTCGCCTCGAGGCGCACGCCCTGCTCGGTTGCGTTGAAGGTCGCGAGCAGCGGGTCCTTGAAGAGGCCGGCGAAGGGACCGAGACTCGCTCCGGCTCCCGTCTTCTGCAGCTGCTTCACGAACGCCGGGGTGTTGAAGTAGAGGAAGCCGAGCCGCTCCTCGGGAGCGTCGTCGAGCGCCTTCGTGTACGCGTCGTCGTCCTCGATCGGGGGGCCGCCCTCGGCGGTGTCGACCACCGCCTTGAATCCGCTTTCGCTGCCCAGCACGACCCAGCCGTCGACCACGCCGGCGGCGCCGTCGGAGATCGCGTAGTAGTCGTGGCCCTTGTAGGCGGCGGCCTTGCCGTCGTCGGCCTTGGCCGCCTTCTCGATCGCGTCCCGGGCCTTGCCCTCGTCGTCGGTGGCGACCAGCAGCGCGGCGCTCGAGTCCGCTCCAGGCGTGAGCGACGCGACGAAGAAGCCGGCCCGGTCACCGAGCCACGGCTCGATGTCCTTCGCGTACGAAAGGCCGGTGTCCGACTCGCTGAACGCCTTCTCCAGCAGCCCCCGGATGCGTTCGCCCGCGCTGCCCTCGCCGGGGAACTTCTCGATCAGCCCGTCGATCGCGGCCTGCTGGTCGTCGCTCGGGTCGAGCGTGGCCTCGCCGTAGACGACGGCGCCGGCCGGCGCCAGCGAGGCGGCCCCGGAGGCGGACGAGCCGCCGCTTCCGCAGCCGGCCGCCACGGCGATCGCGCTGAGCAGAACGGTGATGGTGAGGAGAATTCGAGGCATCGGACTCCCTATCGGCGTGACCGGGGCGGCGCTTCAGCCCCTGAGCCTAGAGCCGGACACTGGTCGTGCTGATCGATCCGGCGCGGTGGGCGCTCACCAGCGCGAGGCAGATCGCCAGATCCTGGATCGCCAGGCCGGTCGAGTCGAACAGCGTGACCGCGTCGACCCCCGAGCGGCCCGGCGCGGCGCCGGTGAGCACTTCGCCCAGCTGGCGCACGTCGGCGCGGGTCACGAGGCCGGCCTCGACCGCGCCGGTCAGCTCGCCGCCGTGGCTCGCCTGCGCCCACTCGTCGCAGAACAGGTCGGCCTTCGCGACCGCGCCGAGCTCCGCCTCGGCCTTGCCGGGCCCGTCGGCGCCGAGCATGTTGAGGTGGATGCCGGGGCGCAGATCCGACTCGAGCACGACCGGCTCCGAGCCAGGGGTGACGCAGGTGACGACGTCGCAGGCGAGCGCGTCCTCGCGGCTGCCCGTCTCCCAGTCGAGCTCGCCCGCCAAGCGGCCGGCGGCCTCGGGATCGGGGTCGAAGCAGACCCCCGGGCCGTACTCGGCGGCCGCCAGGCAGCGCGCCGCCCAGGCGCCGTGGAGCCCGCAGCCGACGATGCCGACGCTGCGCGCGTCCTCGCGCGCCAGCTCCTGCGCGGCGAGAGCGGCCACGGCGCCGGTGCGCAGCGCGGTGACCGAGCGCACGTCCACGAGCGCCAGCGGCTCGCCGCTGGCGGCGGACGAGACGCAGATCATTCCCATCACCACCGGCAGCCCGGCCTGCGGATTGCGCGGAAACGAGGTGACCCACTTGAGGATCGCGAGCCCGCCGCCGCGCGCCGGCATCGCGCGGAAGTCACCGGCCGGCGGAGCCTCGAGGTAGACCTTCGGCGGCATCTGCCACTGGCCCGCCGCGTACTCGACGAAGCCCTCGCGCACGCACTCGATCGCCTCGCTCGGCGAGATCGCGCCGAATACGTCCTCCTGGCTGAACACGGGCAGCACGGGCACCGCCGGTACGCTACTCAGCCCGTGAGCCGCAACGGAAAGCAGCGTCCGGCACGCCCGCGCATCGAGCTGGAGGGCGCCGCGGCCTCACCCGAGGAGGCAGCCGCCATCGCGGCCGCTATCGAGCAGTTCCTGCGCGACACCACGCCTCCCCCAGCGCCCGCCGCGACGTCGCGCTGGCTGCGAGCCGGGCTGTTCGCCGGGACCGGGCGCGACCCGGCGGGACCCGCGCCGTGGGGGGACGCGGAGCGCTGGGGCGCGCCGTAGGCCGCCGACCGCGCCGGGGTGTGGGCCCCCATGAGCCGCTACGCCGCCGCGAACGTCGGCGGGCGCCGCTGCGCCCACGGCACCGCCTCTTCCAGCTGGGCTGCCACCCGCAGCAGCAGGTCCTCGCGGCCCAGGTCCGCGACCAGCTGGACCCCGATCGGCAGGTCCGCCTCGGACCAGTGCAGCGGCAGCGAGATCGCCGGCTGGCCGGTGGCGTTGAACCCGGCCGTGAAGGCCGCGTAGGGGATCGCCCGCTCGATCGGCGCGAACGGGTTGTCCTCGTGCCCGGTGCCGATCGTGCCCAGCTCCGCCGGCGGTGCCGCCATCGTCGGCGTCAGCAGCAGGTCGTAGTCCTGCCACCAGGCCAGCACGGCGCGGGCCATGATCTGGGCGTAGCCGATCGCGCCCACGAACTGTGCCGCCGAGTTCGACCAGCCCTGCTCGGCCAGCGCCCAGGTCAGCGGCTCCACGTCGTCCTTGGTGACCTGCTTGCCGGTGCGCATGCTCCAGAAGTCCAGGCCCGCGGCCACGCCCGCCGTCCAGCGCACCAGGAACTGCGGGATGTAGCCCGGGTCGTCGAGCGCGCCCGGGTGTGCGACCTCGACCGTATGGCCGAGCGCCTCGAGCTCGCGCGCCGCCGCCTCGGCGGCGGCCACGCAGTCCGGATGCGCGTCCGCCTCGCCGCCGGGCGGGCGCGTCATCAGCCCGATCCGCAGCTTGCCGGGGTCCGCTCCCACCTCGTCGGTGTAGGGGCGCGCCTTGACCGGCGCGAAGTACGGCTCGCCCGGGGGTGCCCCCTCCGAGACGAACTCCAGCACCGCCGCCGTGTCGCGCACCGAGCGCGACACCACCAGCTCGGTCACCAGCCCGCCGACGTAGTCGCCCAGCGGCGCCAGCGACACCCGCGCGCGCGTGGCCTTGAGCCCGACCAGGCCGCAGCACGCTGCCGGAATGCGAATCGAGCCGCCGCCGTCGTTGGCGTGCCCGATCGCCACCATCCCCGAGGCCACGGCCGACCCCGAGCCGCCGCTCGATCCACCCGGCGAGTGGTCCGTGCTCCACGGGTTGCGCGAGGCGCCGTAGGCGTCCGGCTCGGTCGTCGGCAGGATGCCCAGCTCCGGCGTGTTGGTCTTGCCGACGAACACGAAGCCGGCAGCGCGGAAGCGAGCGGCGAGCCACGAGTCGGCTTCGGCGCGGAAGCCCTGGTCGCGCAGGAAGCGCATGCCCTCGTGGTGGGGCGTGTCCTTGACCGTGCAGCCGAGGTCCTTGACCACGAACGGCACGCCCTGGAACGGCCCGTCGGCCGGCGCCGTCGCGAGCGCCTCCTCGAACAGCGGGTGGATGACCGCGTTGAGCTCTCCGTTGAGCGCCTCGACGCGCTCGATCGCGGCCTCCACCAACTCCTGCGAAGTCGCTTCCCTCGAGCGGACGAGGTCGGCCTGGGCAGTCGCATCCGTGGACGAATCCATGAGGCCGCCAGCGTAACTGGCCGCCCGGCCAAGGTCTATCGCAGGAAACCCGACCGGGTTTTGGTACTTTCCTCGAATGGAACCTGTCTCCACGGAGCCGGCTGCTCCCCCCCGGCGCAAGGGCCGCAAGGGCTCGCTCGAGAACCCCGAGGTCGTCGAGGACGTCCCGGGACACATCATCCCGATCCTCGAGCGCGAGTTCGACGACTTCGACAACGAGGCCGAGAAGTACCTCGGCGGCGGCACGCCCGAGGACCAGTTCATCGGCTTCCGCCTGAAGCAGGGCGTCTACGGCCAGCGCCAGGCCGACGTGCAGATGATCCGGGTGAAGCTCCCCTTCGGCGGCATCACGCCGGAGCAGATGGAGGCGTTCGCCGACGTGGTGGAGAAGTACGCGCCGCTCAACAAGGGCCACATCACCACGCGCCAGAACATTCAGCTGCACCACATCCCGCTGCGCGACGCCGCGGCTGCGATCCGTGAGCTGTCCGACTCGGGCCTGTCCAGCCGCGAGGGCTGCGGCAACACCGTCCGCAACGTGACCGGCGACCCCTGGGCCGGGGTCTGCGAAGGCGAGCTGTTCGACCCGACGCCGTACGTGGGCGCCTACGTGCGCTACTTCGTGCGCCACCCCACCACCCAGCTGATGCCGCGCAAGGTCAAGACCGCCTTCACGGCGACCGACGAGGACCGCGCGATCACGGGCATCCACGACGTGGCCTTCATCCCGCGCATGCGCGACGGCGTGAAGGGCTTCGAGCTGCGAGTCGGCGGCGGCACCTCGATCATGCCGCGCGTGGCCCCCACGCTGCGCGAGTTCGTCTCCGCCGACGACGGCGAGTACCTCAAGGTCACCGAGGCCGTGCTGCGCATCTTCGACCGCCAGGAGTGGCTGCGGGCCAACCGCGCGCGGGCGCGCCTCAAGGTGTTCGTGGACAAGTTCGGGATCGAGGAGCTCCAGCGCCAGGTCGACGAGGAGCTCGAGGGCGACTGGGTCGGCGAGCGCGACTTCGACCCCAACCCGCTGCTGTTCATCGACGACGAGCAGGCCGGCGCGCCCGGCATCCCGGCCACCTACGCGAGCCCCAACGGCGACGGCAACGAGTTCGAGCGCTGGCGCGCCACGAGCGCGCGGCCGCAGCGCCAGGAAGGGTTTTCGACCGTCCAGATCAAGGTGATCCGCGGCGACCTGACGCCCGAGCAGTTCCGCGGGCTCGCCCAGATCATGCGCGACTACTCGGGCGGCTACTGCCGGACGACCGTTCACCAGAACCTGGTGCTGCGCTGGGTGCGCGACGAGACCGTGTACGAGGTCTGGCGCGCGCTCGTCGCGCTCGGGCTGGGAGACGCCGGCGCCGACGAGGTCAACGACGTGATCAGCTGCCCGGGGACCGACTCGTGCAAGCTCGGCATCACCAGCTCGATGGGCCTCAACCACGCGGTGCGCGAGCGCGTCGAGTCGATGCAGATCGACGACCCGCTCACCAGGCGGGTGCACATCAAGATGTCCGGCTGCCCCAACGGCTGCAGCCAGCACCACATCGCGAACATCGGGTTCTACGGCGCGTCGATCAAGGTCGGCGAGCACACGATCCCCGCCTACGTCGCCCACATCGGCGGCAACTACGAGGGCGGCGAGGTGCTCTACGGCACGCGCCTCAAGGTGCGGCTGGCCGCCAAGCGCGTGCCGGACGCGGTCGAGAAGTGGCTGCGCATGTACGAGGCCGAGCGCGAGCAGGGCGAGGACTTCAACTCCTACGCCGAGCGCGTCGGCGCCGTGCGCTTCGAGGAGGAGGTGCTCGAGCTGGGGCTGCCGATCGAGTTCTCGCTGGAGAACATGAGCCACTTCATGGACTGGCAGCGCGGCGAGCCCTTCCAGGTGATCCGGGGCGAGGGCGAATGCGCGGTCTAGTCGACGCCACAGCGGAGGAGGTCGTGGCGCTTGCGGTCGAGCGCCACCACCCCAACCTCGTGCTCGCCTGCTCCTTCCAGAAGGAGGAGTCGGTCCTGATCGACATGCTGATGAGCATCGAGCCCTCCGCCCGCGTGTTCACGATCGACACCGGTGTGCTCTTCCCCGAGACATACGAGACCTGGCGCAAGATCGAGGACCGCTACGGCCTGCACGTGGAGGTCATGGACGCCACGCCGCCCAACGGCACCCCATGGAGCGCGAGCAACTGCTGCGGCCAGCGCAAGGTCGATGCACTCGATCGCGCTCTCGCGGGTACGGACGCCTGGATCACGGGCATCCGGCACGAGCAGTCGGTCACGCGCGCGGACGCCGAGAAGGTGGAGTTCCAGTCGGAACGCGGGGTTTGGAAGTTCAACCCGCTCGTCGACTGGAGCGAGGCCGACATCTGGCGCTATGTGCACAAGCACGACCTCCCCTACCATCCGCTCCACGACCAGGGGTACGCTTCCATCGGCTGCGCCCCCTGCACCTTGCCTGGGAACGGCCGTGAAGGGCGTTGGGCCGGCCAGGAGAAAACGGAGTGCGGACTGCACGTATGAGCGTGCTCGACAGCCCGCCTGAAGCGCGCGGCGACCACATGAGCTACGAGATCTCACACCTCCGGGCCCTCGAGTCGGAGGCGATTCACGTGATCCGCGAGGTCGCCGCCGAGCTCGAGAGCGGAGTGCTGCTGTTCTCCGGGGGCAAGGACTCGGCGGTGCTGCTCCACCTCGCGCGCAAGGCCTTCCACCCGGCCGGCCTGCCGTTCCCCGTGATGCACGTGGACACCGGGCACAACTTCGCCGAGGTGATCGAGTACCGCGATCGGATGGTCGCCGACGTCGGCGTCGAGCTGATCGTGGCCAGCGTGCAGGAATCGATCGACAGGGGCCGCGTCGTGGAGGAGAAGGGTCCGCGCGCCTCGCGCAACCGGCTGCAGTCCGTGACGCTGCTCGACGCGCTCGAGGAGCACGGGTTCAAGGCGGCCTTCGGCGGCGCCCGCCGCGACGAGGAGCGCGCCCGCGCCAAGGAGCGCATCATGTCGTTCCGCGACGACTTCGGTCAGTGGGACCCCAAGGCCCAGCGACCCGAGCTGTGGAACCTCTACAACGGCTACATCAAGCCCGGCGAGGGCGTGCGCGTGTTCCCGCTCTCCAACTGGACCGAGCTGGACGTGTGGCAGTACATCAGCGAGGAGGGAATCGACCTGCCCTCGATCTACTTCGCCCACGAGCGGCTCGTGTTCCGCCGCGACGGCATGCTCTACGCCATCTCCGACTTCCTGGAGCTGCTGCCCGGCGAGAAGCCGTTCGCCGAGTCCGTTCGCTTCCGGACGGTGGGCGACATGAGCTGCACGGGCGCGGTCGCGTCCGAGGCCGCCACGCTCGAGGAGGTGGTGGCCGAGATCGCCGCCACCCGCATCACCGAGCGCGGTGAGACGCGTGCGGACGACCGCGTCTCCGAAGCGGCGATGGAGGACCGCAAGAAGGAGGGGTACTTCTGACCGGCGCGGCCACCAACGGCAACCCGCCGTCGTCCGCCGCCACGTCCGAGCTGGTCCGCTTCGCCACGGCTGGGTCCGTTGACGACGGCAAGTCGACCCTGATCGGGCGGCTGCTGTACGACACCAAGTCGATCTTCGAGGACCAGCTCGAGCATCTGGAGCTGAGCTCGAAGCGGCGCGGTGACGGGTACACGAACCTCGCCCTGCTGACCGACGGCCTACGTGCCGAGCGCGAGCAGGGCATCACGATCGACGTTGCCTACCGCTACTTCCACACGCCGCGGCGCAAGTTCATCATCGCCGACACGCCCGGCCACGAGCAGTACACGCGCAACATGGTCACCGGCGCCTCCACGGCCGACCTCGCGCTGGTGCTCGTGGACGCGCGCAAGGGCGTGCTCGAGCAGTCGCGCCGCCACGCGTTCATCGCGTCGCTGCTGCGCATCCCGCACCTGGTCGTGTGCGTGAACAAGATGGACCTGGTCGACTGGGACGAGTCGGTGTTCGATCGCATCACGGCGGAGTTCTCGGGCTGGCTCGCCAAGCTCGACATCCACGACGTCACGTTCATCCCGATCTCGGCGCTGCACGGCGACAACGTCGTCGATCGCTCCGACAGGATGCCCTGGTACGCCGGCAGCTCGCTGCTGTACCACCTCGAGCACGTGCACGTGGCCTCCGACCGCAACCTGCGCGACGCGCGCTTCCCGGTGCAGTGGGTGGTGCGGCCGATGACCGACGAGCACCACGACTACCGCGGGTACGCGGGCGAGGTCGCGTCGGGCGTCCTGCGCACCGGCGACGAGGTCGTCGTGCTGCCCTCGGGCAAGGCCTCGCGGATCGCCTCGATCGACGTCTTCGAGGGCGAGCTCGACGAGGCCTACCCGCCGCTGTCGGTCACAGTGCGCCTGGAGGACGACATCGACGTGTCGCGCGGTGACATGATCTGCCGCCCCGAGAACCGGCCGACCGAGGCGCGCGAGATCGACGCGATGGTCTGCTGGATGTCCGAGCGGCCGCTGTCGCCCTCGTCTCGCTACCGGATCAAGCACACGTCGCGGGCCGCCCTCGCAAAAGTGGACGAGGTGCGCTACCGGATCGACGTCAACTCCCTCCACCGCGACAAGGAGGCGAACGGGCTCGAGCTGAACGAGATCGGGCGCCTGCGCCTGCGGTTGTCGACGCCGCTGTTCGTCGACGAGTACCGGCGCAACCGCGCCACCGGCAGCTTCATCCTGATCGACGAGTCGACCAACGACACCGTCGGTGCAGGGATGGTCCTTTAGCCTCCCAGCGTGGACTTCGCCCTAATCGGGTTTGGCCTCGGGGTAGGGATCCTGGTCGGCATGACGGGCATCGGCGGCGGCTCGCTGATGACGCCGCTGCTGATCCTCGTCTTCGGGGTCACGCCGGTCACCGCGATCGGCTCTGACCTCGCCTATGCCGCCGTGACCAAGACGGTGGGCGGCTACAAGCACTGGCGCCAGCAGTCGGTCGACCTGCGGCTGTCGAGCTGGATGGCGATCGGCTCCGTGCCGGCGGCGGTGTTCGGCGTGTGGATGCTCGGCCTGCTGGAGGACGCGGCCGGGCGCGACTTCGACGACCTGCTGCTCACGGTGCTGGCGGTGGCGCTGCTGGTCACCGGAGCCGCCACGCTGGTGCGCGCGTTCCTCAAGAGCATGCACGAGCGGGAGCGCGACACGATTCCGATGGAGCGCCGCCACAAGGTCGCCGCAGTGGCGCTCGGGGCGTGCGTCGGCTTCGTGCTCGGCGTTACGTCCGCGGGCAGCGGCGCGCTGATCGCCGTCGGCTTGATCCTGCTGTTCCGCCTGTCGCCCACGCGGGTTGTCGGCACCGACGTGTTCCACGCGGCGATCCTGCTGTGGGCCGCGGGGCTCGCGCATGTGTCCGCGGGCAACGTGGACTTCGGCTTGGTCGGCACGATTCTGATCGGCTCGATCCCCGGCGTGTGGCTCGGCAGCCACTGGTCGATTCGAGTCAACCCGGCGGTCCTGCGCACGACGCTGGCGGTCGTGCTGATCGGTGCGGGGCTGGCGCTCATGATCAAGGCGGGCCTCGACCTGCCGCTCGAGGTGCTGATCCCGTTCCCGCTGGCCGTCGTCGCGCTGCTGGTGGTGACGATGGCGCGCAGCCGGCGGGCCGGCAAGGCGCGCGACGTTCAGATACCATCCGGTATGTGAACGCCACCCTGCCACCCGGGCCGACCACCGCGCGACCGCTGCAAACGCTGCGCTGGATCTACCGGCCGGGTGCGATGCTCGAGGACTGCCGGCGCCGCTACGGCGACATGTTCACCCTGCGCATCGCCCACGAGGGCAACTGGGTCTTCCTCGCCGATCCCGACGCGATCAAGCAGGTGTTCACCGGCGATCCGCGCGTGCTCCACGCCGGCGAGGCGAACGTGGTGGTGCTGCCGCTGCTGGGCCACCACTCGCTGCTGCTGCTCGACGAGGGCGCGCACATGTCGCAGCGCAAGCTGATGTTGCCGCCGTTCCACGGCGAACGCATGCGCGGCTACGAGGACGTCATGACCGAGGTCGCCGCCGAGGAGATCGACAGCTGGCCGGTGGGACAGCCCTACCCGGTCCGCCCGGCGATGCAGCGCATCACGCTCGAGGTGATCATCCGCACGGTCTTCGGCGTGCAGGACCCCGCGCGGCGCGAGCGCCTGCGTACGACGCTGAGCGGCGCCCTCGAGTGGGGCTCGGACCCGCGCCGGATGGCGATGCTGGCCATGCTCGGCCCGCAGCGACTGGCGGGCTCCGGCCTGTTCCGGCGCGTGCGCGAGCCAGCCGACGAGCTGATCTACGCCGAGATCCGCGAGCGCCGCGGCGCCCTCGACCTCGGGGAGCGTGATGACGTGCTCTCGATGCTCCTGCAGGCCCGCCACGAGGACGGCACCGAGATGAGCGACCAGCAGCTGCGCGACCAGCTGATGACCCTGCTGGTGGCGGGGCACGAGACGACCGCCTCGTCGCTCGCCTGGGCGGTCGAGCGGCTGGTGCGCAACCCGCCCGTGCTGGCGCGCCTGCGCGAGGCGGTGGCGGCCGGCGACGACGAGTATGTGGACGCGGTCTGCAAGGAGACGCTGCGGCTGCGCCCGATCCTGGCGCTGGTGCTGCGCCGCCTGACCGAGCCGATGGAGATCGGCGGCCGGCTGCTGCCCGCCGGGTCGAACCTGGCGCCCTGCATCTACCTCGTGCACCGGCGCCCGGACATCTACCCCGAGCCGTACGCCTTCCGGCCCGAGCGCTTCATCGAGCGGCCGGCCGGCACCTACACCTGGATCCCGTTCGGCGGCGGCGTTCGCCGTTGCCTGGGCGCGAGCTTCGCCCAGTTCGAGATGCGGGTCGTGCTGCGCGAGCTGGTCCGGCGACTCGAGCTGCGCGCCAGCGACGAGCGGCCGGAGCGGATCACGCGGCGCGCGATCACGCTGGTGCCCGAGCGTGGCGGCGAGGTCGTGGTGGAGCGGGTGCCGGCGCGCGTCCCCGCGCTGGTGTGACCACTCGCAAGGAGCGCCAGGCGCGCACGCGCGAGGCCCTTCTGCATTCTGCTGCCGCGATCGCCGCGCAGCGCGGGATCGAGGGCGCGTCGCTCCATGCGGTCGCGCAGGCGGCCGGCCTCACCAAGGGCGCGGTCTATGCGAACTTCGACAGCAAGGAGGAGCTCTTCCTCGCGATGCTGGATGCTCACTTCGCCGAACGCCTGGCCGAAATCGACCGCATCCTCTCGACCGACGCCGATCCCGACGAGCAGGCGCGCCAGGCCGCGGAGGGCATGATGCGCGTGCTGGCCGAGGACCCGGAGTGGCACCGCCTGTTCTTCGAGTTCGCCGTGCACGCGGCGCGCAACGAAGGCTTCCGCGAACAGCTGGTGGCGCGCTACCGAAGCCTGCGAGAGCGGCTCGCCGACCTGCTGGCCGAGCGGGTCGAGCGCCTGGGCATCGATCCGGTGGTGCCACCGGCCGAGGTGGCCGCCATGGCGTTCGCGATGGCCAACGGGATGGCGCTGGAGCGGTTGCTCGAGCCCGAGGCGGTGCCGGACACGCTCTTCGGCGAGATGATGGCCACGTTCTTCATCGGACTGCGAGCGCGGGCAGGCGTGCAGCCGCCGCCTGAAGGCCGGACGTAGCGGTCCGCGCCGAGAGCACCGCGCGGACGCGCTTACCGTGCAGGCGCCCGCTCACGCGGCGGCCACGCAGCGAGAGCAAGCCGTCGACCGCCCCGCGCACACGCAGCCGGCCGCGCTGGCGCTCGGCTCCGAAGCGCCGCACGAGGCCGCTCACGCGCACACCCGGGACGAACGTCACGTCGGCGAGGTGCAGCCGGTTGTCCTCGTCGAGCCGGTAGCGCCCGCCGCGCAGCCCGCCGCCGCGCGCCAGGTCCGGGTCGCGCTCGTCGAGGATGAAGCGCGTCAGCGTGTCCTCCCCGACGTCGCGCAATGTGAGCGCGAGCGCCGTCAGCACGCGGCCGCGCACCCCGCGCACGCCGGCCGTCAGCGGCACCTGGGCCAACGCCCTGGGCGGCGGCGGTGAGGCCGGGAACTCGCGCCGGCGGCGCGGGCAGGCGGTCGACACGGGCTGGTTGCGGAAGAAGCGCGCGAACGCCCGCTCGGCGCAGCCCGAGGCGTCCGCGCCAAGCGCCGAGTGGCCCGTGGCCGGCGCCACCACCAGCTTGGCGCGGGGGAACTGGGCGGCCACGCGCTCGGCGGCCTCGACCGGCGTGCGCAGGTCGTCCTCACCCTCGAGCAGCAGCACCGGCACGTCCGGCATCGGCCCCGGCCCGAAAGCGGGTTCGACGGGGAAGGCGGCCCAGCGGTCGCACAGGTGGAGCAGGTCGTTGTCGAGCAGGCTGGCGCGATCGAACGGGAAGAACGCCGTGGCGGGGATCAGCGCGGCGGCGGCCGCGGCGTCGTGTTGGCGCCGAACCGGGTCCGGCGGTGTCGCGCGCGACCACGGGAAGCGCATCTCCTCGCAGGTCGTGGCGGTGAACAGCGCCGTGCTGAGCAGCCGCGGCGGCGGCGGATCGCCCTCGACCGAGAACGAGCGCCGCCCCAGCCGCAGCAGCGGCATCGTGTCGCCGTCGAGCGCGGCGCGCACCGCCCCCGGCAGCGCGGCCCGCAGGGGCGGATTGAAGTCGCCGGCGATGAGCATCAGGAACAGCTCGCCGCGGCTGAGGCGCGCGGGCCGCCGGCGTCCGCGCGGGTCCACCACCCGCCCGCGCAGCTCGCCCGCGCCCATGCGACCCACGAGACGGGCAAGGTCGTCCAGCGGGTCGGCGGTGAACGATCGGCAGCCGGAGCGGCAGAGCGAGCGCAGGACGCGGGGGATCGCCTCGAGCGTGGGCCGGTAGAGCGGGTCGGGCCCGTCGACGTCTAGGACCGAGTCGAGCACCAGCCGCTCCACGTTGGCGGGATAGGTGAGCGCGTACCCGAGCGCGACCTTCACCCCGTAGGAGGTGCCGTAGATGGCGATCTTGTCGAGACCGAGCGCCACGCGCAGCGCCTCGATGTCCTCCACCGACTGGCGGCTCGTGTAGTGGAAGCGCCGCGCGCCGAGGCGCCCGGCGCACTGGCCCGCGGCACGGCCGGCGTCGAACAGGTTGGAGCGCTCGAGCGCGCGGCAGCGCAGCAGCCCGGAGCGCCCAGTGCCGCGCTGGTCGAACACGATCAGGTCGCGGTGGCGAAAGGCCGGCGCGAGCACGCCGATGCCATCATCCCTGAAGGCCTCGGTGGCGGACTGGCCCGGCCCGCCGGCGAGCACGAACAGCGCGCCCTTGCGCGGCCGCTTCTGCGCCCGGATGCGCTTGACGAACAGCGACACGCGGCCGGGTGTGGCCCCGGTGCGGTCGAGCGGGACGCTCACGCGGGCGCAGCCGAACAGAAAGGCGCCGCAGCGGGTGAAGTGCGGGGCCGCGCCGGCCTGGGCCGGGGCGAGCAGAGTCGCCGCGACGGCGAGCAGGACGGCGACGGAACGCACGCCGCTCATTATGGGGAGCCTGATCGGACCGGGTGTTCAGTAGCGCCGCGGGCGCTCTGCGAGGCGGCGCGCTAGGCGCAGCAGCTGGGCGCGCGCGACGGGCGATCGCGGACCCGCGGCGGCGGTCGAGGCGGATGACCGCGAACCCGGCACGCGCGCGCGGATCGGCTTTCCGTCGAGCCGCCCGGTGATCCAGTTGCGCTCGATCCGCAGCACGCCGTCCGGAGTGCGCGGCCCGCTCAGCCGCAGGTCGGAGCGCTCGCGGCGCATCCCGATGCCGCGGACCGCCCCGCTCACGCGCACGCCCGGGAGGTACTCGACCCCGTACAGCCGCAGCACCGGGCGCTCTTCGTCCAGGTCGACCGTCCAGTGTCCACCGCGCAGTCCGCCGCCGCGCAGTGCGAGGTCGGGCGCCGCGAGCACGGTCGAGAGGAGCTCGACGGTCACGTCGAACAGCGTTAGCTGGGCCGCGCTGATCGCCCTGCCGCGGGTCCCCGGAACGCCCTTGACCGCACGCAGATCGCCCAACGACAGCGGCGGCGGCGGGAACGGGAAGACGAGCGCGGCGCCGCGCTGGCAGCGGGCGGGCACGCTCTGACCGCGGAAGAAGCGGGCGGCGGCGTTGCGAGTGCACCTGCTGAGGTCCGCGGTCAGCGTCGAGTGACCGGTACCCGGGATCGTCAGCACCTGGGCGTGCGGCCAGTCCGCGGCCGCACTGCGGGCGGACTCGACCGGCGTGCGCAGGTCCATCTGCCCGGACAGCATCAGCACCGGCACGTCCGGCAGCGAGCCGGGCGCCGGCCCGGGCGCCGGGGCCGGTGACGCCTCGGGCCAGCGGCGGCACATGCGGATGAAGTCGTTGCCCTCGTCGGTGGCCCGGTCGAAGGGGTAGAGCGCCTGGTCGGGGATCTGCGCGACCGCTGCAGAGATCTGCGCGAAGCGCGAGGCCGGGTCGGAGAAGCGCGTCCACGGGAACGGGATCTCCTCGCAGGTGGTCGCCGCGTACAGCGCCGAGCTGAAGGCGCGCGGGCTGCCCGACCCCTCCGCCAGCGCGGCGTGGCGCTTGAGCCGCAGGATCGGGTCGAGGTCGCCGCGCAGGGCGGACTTGACGGCGCCCGGGAAGGAGGCCCGCAGGAGCTCGTCGAGGTCGCCCGACACGAGCGTGAAGAAGAGCTCCTGGCGAGTCAGGGTGGCCCGCGCACGGCGGCCGTTCGGCAGCGTCACGCGGCCGTTCAGCACACCGCGCTCCAGCCGCTCGACCAGGCGGCCCAGGTCAGCCACGGCGTCGTCGGTGAACGCCGCGCAGATCCGGCCGCACACCGCCCGCAGCACGCGGGGGACCGCGCCGAAGATGTCGAGGTAGAACGGGTCCCAGCCCGACACGTCGAGCACCGAGTCGAGCAGCAGGCGCTCGACGCGGGTGGGGTAGCGCGCCGCGTAGGCCTGAGCGAGGAAGGTCCCGTACGAGACCCCGACCAGGGTGAGCTTGTCCACGCCCAGCGCGGCGCGCACGGCTTCGATGTCGTCCACAGAGTCGGTCGTCCGATAGAAGGCCCGCCTGGGCCCGAGCCGCTCGGCGCAGGCGGCCGCCTCGGCGCCCGCGTCGACCAGGTTGGCGCGCTCGAGCTCGGGGCAGCGCAGCAGGCCGGAGCGACCGGTGCCGCGGCCGTCGAACGCCACGACGTCGTTGAGCGGCGTGAGCGAGCGGAACTCGCCGTACGGGTTCTTGCTGCGGTCGTTGTAGGCCCCGGTGGCCGGCTGGCCGGGGCCGCCGGCGAGCAGCAGGGTCACGCCGCGCGCCGGCCCGCGCATCGCCCGCTGGCGCTCCACGTGGAGGGACACGCTCCCCGGCGTTGCTCCGGTGCGGTCGAGCGGGACGGAGATGCGGCCGCACTGGAGGTGCTTGCACGGCTTCAGGCTCAGCTGCGCCTGGGCCGGCCCGGGCAGCGCCAGCACGCCGGCCGCGACCGCGAGTCCGACCAGCCTGCGGCCGCGCGTCATTGGCGGAAGATAACCTCTCCGGCCCCGATGTTCACCAAGGTTCTCGTCGCAAACCGGGGTGAGATCGCAATTCGCGTCATGCGCACGCTCGACGAGCTGGGCGTAGGCAGCGTGGCGGTCTACTCCGAGCCCGATCGCGACGCGCCGCACGTGCGGCGCGCGGCCGAGGCCTACCTGCTCGGCCCCGGTCCGGCCACGGAGAGCTACCTGAAGGTGGAGAAGATCCTCGAGGTGGCCGAGCAGGCGGGCGCCGAGGCGATCCACCCAGGCTATGGCTTCCTGGCGGAGAACGCCGCGTTCGCGCGGGCCTGCGAGGAGGCTGGGATCGTCTTCATCGGCCCGCCCGCGAGCGCGATCGACGCGATGGGCTCGAAGACCAAGGCGCGCGAGATCATGCGCGACGCCGGCGTCCCGATCGTGCCCGGCACCACCGACCCGGTCGACTCGGTCGAGGACGCCCGCAAGGTGATCGACGAGTCGGTCGGCTACCCGGTCGCCATCAAGGCCGCCGGCGGCGGTGGGGGCAAGGGCTTCCGCGTCGCCGAGTCGGAGGACGAGCTGGAGAACGCGTTCGAGGGCGCGTCGCGCGAGGGCGAGAAGTTCTTCTCGGACGCCACCGTCTACCTCGAGCGCTACCTGCCCGACCCGCGCCACGTGGAGGTGCAGATCCTCGCCGACGGCGAGGGCAACGTGATCCACCTGTTCGAGCGCGACTGCTCGGTGCAGCGCCGCCACCAGAAGCTGATCGAGGAGAGCCCCGCGCCGGCCGTCGACCCCGAGCTGCGCGACCGGATCGGCAAGATCGGCACGGACGCCGCGCGCGCGGTCGGCTACCGCTCGGCCGGCACGATCGAGGGGCTGCTGGCCGACGGCGAGTACTTCTTCCTCGAGATGAACACGCGCGTGCAGGTGGAGCACTGCGTGACGGAGATGGTCACCGGGATCGACATCGTCCGCGAGCAGGTCAAGATCGCCGCCGGCGAGCCGCTCGCCTACACCCAGGACGACGTCGTGCTGCGCGGCCATTCGATCGAGTGCCGCATCAACGCCGAGGACGCCGCCAAGAACTTCGCCCCGGCCCCGGGCCGGATCGAGAGCTACAAGGAGC
>Ga0268253_10000134_pt1 | contig 18794 bp, 15 predicted proteins | sample AgamicMgMarz_FD_200250 | JGI IMG/M metagenome (GOLD analysis project Ga0268253, IMG submission 200250) | Agave microbial communities from Guanajuato, Mexico - Mg.Ma.rz (v2) (version 3) | ecosystem: Host-associated > Plants > Phyllosphere > Phylloplane/Leaf | place: Guanajuato, Mexico... | reverse complement strand
TTGGACCTATTAAAAAAGGAAATTCATTATAAATAAAGGAATGTGGTTTATTATAAAAAGACCACCATCTAAATTTCTTTCCAATAGGAACATCAATACAATTTATTAAAAACACAAAAATAAAAGCCGGGAAAAACCTTTTTATACTCCGCCAGTCCAAAAAAGATATTGATACCCAGGAGAGTAATACCATTGCAATATTAAATAACCATTTATTTTTCATTGACATATTTAAAATCCCTTTTTCCTTTTTATGTTTAGAGTTTCTTTTTTTTTTAAAAGTATTCACTATGCTAATTTATATTAATGAAATTTTACGCTTTGAGCAAACTACTCAAGATGCCTGAAGGGCACCCTCTACTGCAACCTTAGTTAACATAATGTTCATTCCAGCCACAAAAACAAAGAACGTATTTTGAATTTAACAAAATACGTTCTCATTTCTTTTTATTGCTTAACAAAATAGCGATCCATATTAAAGCAATAGTATCAATCAATTCCAATAGAGGGCTAATTCTGGCTAAAAATAGACTAATAACATTCCATAACATGTAATTTTCACAACCTTTTAATCAAAGCTTGATTGATAACATTTTAAAATTCATATATCATCTTTTTCCTATGAACACTATATACAACATAAGTTTACATAATACCTCTTCCGGAACCGACCACAAAAAAGAACCCTTGTCGCAGAACGGTTCCGCCGAGGGTTCTTTTTCCGGAGTATGCAGTTTTTTATACATCGTTAATTTAACAACGTTCTCTAGCAAGGGCATTAGCAAAAATGATGTATAAAAAGTGCACATTTTATATATATGTTCAGAGGGTAAAATATAGTCTTTTTGGAAAAAAGATGATAATATTGATTTGCAGTTATTTTTTCGTACTTGTTATACGTGTAAACCCTGCGAAAAAGCTACCTCGCTTGCCATGGAGTGACCCCTGTCAAATAGACAGTCTTAAGAAAGCTACCTATGCAGCCTGAGTTCTATACTGATAAGGACTCAGGTTATTTAATTTTTTTTGGAATCGTTCGTGATTATAAAAATGTATGTATTGGTGGACTGCATCCTTCACTTCACTGGCTGTTTGGAAAGTATGAAGGTGAAAACATTCTGATTTAAAATGACTAAAGAAACTCTCTATACAAGCATTATCCCAACAGTTTCCTTTCCTGGACATACTCACTTTTATTTGGTATTTCTCTAGTAATTGATGATAAGTACGGGATGTATACTGGATTCCCTGATCACTATGTAAGAGAATGCCTTTTACATTTCGGTGTTTTATTGCTTTCTCTAGCGTATCTGTGACCAATTTAAGATCATTTCTTCGACTTATTTCATACGCCACAATTTCATTGTTGTATAAATCTTTAATGGCAGATAAATATAAAGTCTGTCCATTGAAAAGTAAATAAGTAATGTCTGTAACCCATTTTTCATTAGGCTGTGAAGCCTGAAACTCTCTGTTGAGATGGTTATCTGACATAACAAAGGCTTCTTTTCTTCCATAATAGCGACGCTTCTTCCTGATCACTGCTTGAATTTTCATCTCTCTCATCAAACGTTGTATACGCTTATGATTTACATGTAAGTCATACACTACCTTTAACCATATTTGTATTCTTCTATATCCATAAATTCCTCTGAATTTCCGATGACATCTCTTTATTTTTTGCTTGAGTTCTTCATCTTTACGTTGTTTTTCAGAAGGAGAGATCTGTCGCTTTAACCACTTATAATAGCCACTTCTTGATACTTCTGCGATCTCACATAATAGACAAATCGCAAAGTTTTTCTCTGCCTTTACCATTTCGTTAATGACTTTAAATTTTTTATAGGTTGGTACTGCCCCCATTCCCCCTTTTACATCTGTAAGAGCTTTTTTAGCATTTTTATATTTTACGTAAAGGTAATTATTTATATTTTTTATAGGCAAACTGTCTACTATTAATCATGTAAGCCTAACGTGAATATAATATTGACTATTTTGATTAATAAAGAAGTCAAAAACATTGAACACGAATTAAATAAGGTAGTAAAATACCAAACATAAGAGAGGGGAAACTTTAAAACGAACAATAGAACAACAGTTATCACTAGGGTGAATTAATATCCAATTGTTGGTTATTATAAAACAATTATATAGGGGCGATTGGGGTGAAATTAGTAATCTATAGTGACAAAAAATACATATTATGAAAAAAAGAAAGGGTTGTGAAACGAAGGAATGGAAACCACAAGTTATAAACAATCTACTATTGTAATTCTTCTCCTAGCAGGAGCTTTTATCTCCATACTGAACCAAACACTTATGATTACAGCCATACCGCCTATTATGAAAGAAATGAGTATCACAGCCAATAGCGCGCAATGGCTTACGACTGTATTTATGCTCGTGAATGGGATTATGATCCCTGTGAGTGCCTTTTTATTAGAGCGTTTTTCAACAAGGCAGCTCTTTATATCAGCAATGAGCATTTTTGCCCTTGGAACATTGGTGGCAGGAATCGCTCCTAATTTTGAACTTCTATTACTCGGGAGGGTCATACAATCGAGTGGAGCAGGCGTTATGCTCCCACTTATGCAAACGGTATTCTTAATGATCTTTCCTGTTAATAAGCGTGGTGCAGCAATGGGGTTAGTTGGGCTTGTTATGTCCTTTGCACCGGCTATTGGTCCAGCATTATCAGGGTGGGTAACCTCACATTATTCTTGGAGGATCCTGTTTTTCATTATTCTGCCGATTGCTCTTATTGATATCATAGTTGCATTTTTTGCAATGAAGAATGTAACAGAGGTAACGAAACCAAAAGTGGATATTCTGTCGATTATCTTATCTTCGTTGGGATTTGGAGGCTTGCTCTATGGATTTACGTGTGCCGGAAATGATGGCTGGCTAGCCTTCAGCACACTTACTTCGCTAGGGGTAGGAGTACTGGCACTTATATTATTTATTACAAGACAATTACGTCTGGAACATCCTATGCTTGAATTCCGAGTGTTTAAGAATTCTATTTTTCCGTTAACTGTGCTCGTTGGAATGATTGTTTTTATGGGGTTGATTGGTGCAGAGACGATTATCCCACTGTTCATGCAAAACATGAGGGACTTTACAGCTTTTGAAGCTGGCTTAGCTCTTTTACCTGGGGCACTAATTACTGGCTTTATGTCACCTATTACAGGAAGGATTTTTGACAAAATAGGTGCAAGGTGGTTAGCGCTTACTGGTTTAATCATTATTACAGGATCTTCATTTGCCTTCGCAAATTTAAATCCCTCTACATCTTTTACTTACATCACGGTTTTGTATGGAGTGCGGATGTTCGGCTTATCGATGGTAATGATGCCAGTCGCGACTGCTGGTTTAAATCAGTTACCTAAAGGGTTGATTCCTCACGGAGCAGCCATGGACAATACGATGAAAATGATTGCAGCGTCAGTTGGTACAGCTATTCTTGTGACCGTAATGACTAGAACTGCAGAGACTGCTCAACAACGACCAGAAATCGCCCATCCGGATATGTATGGGGCTAATGTGGCGTTTATCGTCATTGCTATTCTCTCCTTAGTAGGCGTTATTATATCTTTCTTTATTAAAGGTAGTAAGTTGCCAGAAAAAGAACTGGAGAAAAATAAGCAGGCAATATAAGTCTAAATGAAAGAGAGATTTAACATGTAGGGCCATCTTTAATAATGTATCTCTCTTATTCCAAAAATGTTAAAAAACCTTTGCTTTAATAAGCAAAGGTTTTTTATTGTCTACTACGTTATCTAAAAATCATGTAGAATTCGTAGAGCTTTTTAACTGAACCATTAATATGAGAAGTTTACTTAACAGCTTCTCTTAATTCTTTTCCTGGCTTGAAGGCTGGAACTTTTGAAGCTGGAATCGTCATTTCTTCACCTGTTTGAGGATTACGGCCTGTACGCTCTGCACGTTCACGCACTTCAAATGTGCCAAATCCAATTAGTTGGATTTTTTCTTCTTTTGCAAGTGTATTAGAAATCGTTTCAAACAAAGCGTCTACAGCTTTTTTCGAATCTTGTTTTGTTAGTTCTGCTTTTGTTGCAACTGCATCGATTAATTCAGCTTTTTTCATAGTTAAATACCTCGTTTCTTACTGGATATAGTATGTATAGGTAAAAAATATATCATATTTTCTATATATCGGTCAAACATACGTTCCTTTTCTAAAGTGATTTGAAAGATACATGATAAAAACGTGTTTGAGATTAGCTCTGTAGTGAAATGAAACCTGTTTATGTTGGACAATTATTCATCAACTGCAAAATTACTACTTATATTGAATTGTTAATAAATTTATTAAAGAGTAACATTACTCATAAGTTCGGCCGTTGTTAAAAGGAGGCATATACCTGACTATTTAGGGAACATGCTTATTTTGAGACGAGTTTCTTCTATCAAAGATTTACACCAGAATCCAGAAACATTTAATCGGAACATAGATGCTTAAAAGGTTTCCATGTCGTAAACTTATATATAAATTAATTATAAAAAGCATTTTAGAAAGTACTAAGTTTATAACTTAAACAAGTCACCTTGGAATCAATGGATTGAATACCAGAAAAAAGAAGATATGTAATTTGTTGTTTACATTCATTCTAATATTAAAAACCTTCCTAACTATTAGGAAAAAGTATAGACTTGGTGATTGTAAAGCGCTTACATTAATATAAAAAGTGAGGAGGAAATACTAATGAAAAAGCGTTACATTAAAATATTAGAATATTTAGAACAGTCGGGAAACGATTTTGTGAATGGAAGCGAACTTGCTAATCTATTTAATGTAACGACAAGAACAATTAGAAACGACATTAGGGAAATAAATGAAAGTTATTTAGGTAAAGTCATAATTACTGGTAATACTCAAAAAGGATATAAATTAGTTGGGGATTTATCAAATATTCATCAAAATGAAGATGATTACGAGGAACGAGCTTTTCACATAATAAAAACACTTTTATCTGAAACTGATTTTATAACTTATGATGAATTAGCAAAAAAACTTTATTTTTCCACTCAAACAATTAGGAAAGACGTACAAAAATTATTTCAAATAATACAAGCCGAAAAACGAAACATTGAGGTGGAAGCAATTATTTTCCAAGGGATAAGGCTTAAGGGAAGTGAGGTAGAAAAACGGCTATTACTAAAAAAGTTAGTAACAACAAATTGTTTAAAGAGAATGTCTCTTTATGAAGCGTTGCAATACTATTTTGATGATTGGTTTAGTCAGTCCACAATTCAATTAGTATACTCTTGTATTGAAGAAGAAGTCACTAAGTATAATTTATTACTAAGCTCTCAAGAACTATTCTCCATATGTGTGAACATAATTATTAGTTTAAAACGAGTAGGCCTTAATCAAAAAATTACTAAAGAAGACATGAGGTTAGATAATACTAGCTTTGAAGAATCAAAAATAGCGAAGTTAATCCTTACTCGTTTAGCTAAGGAAATGAATGTACAGTTTGATGAATATGAATATCAGTACTTATGCTACTTATTAATTGTTTTACAAATATTACCTAAGAAAAATGAAATAATTGAGCAAGAAGACTCAGATGAAATAAAGAAAAAAGTAAAATCGGTTATAAAAAAAGTTTGGGCCCGATATGGTTTTTCAAATCAAAAGAATGAAAAGTTATTTAATGGCTTATTGGTACATATTACAAAGTCATTATATCCATTAAAATATTACTTTCCTATAGAGAATCCATTTATTTCTCAAATAAAGTCGGAATACATGAATGCTTATAATATTGCAGTGGTTTTAGCTAAAGAATTACAATTTTGCTTAAATATAAAGATACCAGAAAATGAAATTGGTTACTTAACACTACATATCATGAATATTATCGAAAATTCGCAAGAAACAAGGAAAAGAATTGCAATAATTTATGGGAAAAATCCTTTAGTAGGTAAGCTGTTAGAAAGAAAAATAAATTTATACTTTCCAAATATTAAGGTTGATGGTTTATTTGCAAATTATGAAATCCATTTACTTCCTGAAGGGATAGAAACTATAGTAACTACTAGTGAAATCTTTGATGAGCAGCATCTAAACGTAAAAAATTGTATTCGTGTTAGTGAAATGATTACAAACGAAGATATGAAGACTATTTCTATTCAATTAAATCGTGGTTTACTGAAATACTATTTATCACCGAATGATCTTTATTTCTTAGATGAAGAGACTCAAAAGGGTTTGTTGAAAACCCTTACAAATATTGGAGGAATTCAACATTTGTATACAAGCATTAATGAAAGAGAAAAGATGTCGAGTACTAATATTGGAAATTTAGTTGCGATGCCGCATCCATTTGATTATGGAAATAACGAAAAATTACGAGTGTTAGTAGCAATAAATAAACAAAAAATTTTGTGGGGAGATAAGATGGCTCAAATTATCTTTCTATTTATCCCTCCAAAAAATCAAAGGGTAAATAATACAAAGTTCTTTGAAGAGATTCATGATGTATTTAAACAAACAAATATGACAGAAAAATTATTGAATGTTGCTAATTATGATGAATTTTTGGAAGTTTGGTCTTCCAAATAATATTAGGAGGAAAAGAAATGTTAGTTAATATGAGAGATTTACTTCAAGTAGCTTACGAGAATAAATTTGCAGTTGGATCATTTAATGTGGCAAATAGCGAATTTGTAAAAGTTGTAGTAAGTGCTGCAGAGGAGCAAAAATCCCCAGCTATACTTCAAATTCACCCGAATGAAATTAATCTAGTAACGGATGAATTTGTGGCATATGTACGAGAGGCTGCGTCAAAGTCTAAAGTTCCTTTTGTAATTCATTTGGATCACGGGGCAACAATTGAAGATATTACTCGATCTATTAGAAATGGCTATACGTCTGTGATGATGGATGCGTCACATTTACCGTTTGAAGAAAACATGACATTAACAAAAAAAGCAGTAGAACTTGCTCATATAGTAGGTGTGTCTGTAGAAGGTGAACTAGGTACTATTGGAAGTAATGAGGGTAGTTCAGAAGGCGGAACAGACGAGATTTTATATACGGATCCTGATGAAGCAGCTATTTTCGTTGAAAAAACAGGAATTGATACCCTTGCTGTTGCTGTTGGAACTTCACATGGCTTATATCCAAAAACGAAGGATCACTCTATTAAAATTGATCGATTAATGAAAATTAATGAAAAAGTAAAGATTCCTTTAGTTCTTCACGGTGGATCTGACAACCCAGATGAGGAAATAAGAGAAGCTGTGAAACATGGGATTGCTAAAATTAATTTATCAACGGATATGAAGAGAGCTTTTTATAACCAATTGAGAGCCACTCTGGATGAAAATCCTGATGCTTATGAACCAGATCTATTAATGCCTGAAGCAACGAAGGCAGCTATTGAATTAGTAAAGAAAAAAATGGATTTATTTGGTTCAACTGATAAAGCATCGCTCTATAAATTAGGAGAAATTTAAAAGGAGGGATTATATATGAAGACTTCTAGTGTCTTAAGGCCAGAAAACATAATATTAGATTTAGTTGCTGAAACGAAGGAGGACTTAATTAATGAGCTTGCAGAAAAATTAAATAAAAACGGTTATTTACATGATCTTAAACAATTTAAACAGGATATTTGGGTTCGTGAAGATCAAGTTCCAACAGAAGTAGGGTTTGGTATTGCTATTCCACATGCAAAATCTGCTGCAGTTAAATCGCCTGCAATTATTATGGGAAGGTCCTTAAGTGGAATTAAGTATAGTTCAGAAAAATGTAATTTATTTTTCATGATAGCAGCCAGTAAAGATTCTTCAACTGAGCACTTAAAGACTTTATCTAAAATCTCCACTTTTCTAATGGAAGAAACCTTTAGAGCTAAGCTTATTCTTGCCAAAGATAGTCATGAAGTTGTCCAACTATTTGCAAATGCCGAAGAAAAAATGATTCAAGTAGATACGAATGATAAGAAGTATTTTGGCAAGAAATTGGTTGGAGTTACAGGATGTCCTACTGGAATAGCGCATACATTTATGGCTGCAGAAGCATTAAAAAATGCTGCTGAGGAGCTTGGTGTTCAAATAAAAGTTCAAACCAATGGATCGACGGGTATACAGAACAGATTAAATCAGGAAGATATCGATGAAGCAGATGGCATAATTGTTGCTGCAGACATTAAAGTGGACATGGATGTCTTCGGTAATCGAAAGGTCATAAAAACGTCTGTTAAAAATGGAATACATCATGCAAAGGATTTAATTGAAGATGCTATTTCTGGAAAAGGGACGACTTTAAATCAGGGAGACACCAAGTTAAAGGAAGCAAAAGAAAAAACACGGTTAAAACAACCTAAAATATACAGCCATATAATGAATGGGGTATCTTTTATGATTCCGTTTGTTGTCGCTGGCGGTATATTAATAGCAATCTCCTTTATGTTTGGTATTCATGCTTCTGACCCGAAAAGCTCTGAATATAATGCATTTGCTGCTTTTCTAGGTACAGCAGGTGGTAGCGCGGCCTTCGCGCTAATGGTTCCAGTACTAGCAGGATATATTGCATATAGCGTTGCGGATCGTCCAGGTTTAGCACCAGGTATGATTGGTGGTATGATGGCAACCCTTGGTGGCTCAGGATTTTTAGGTGGTATGATTGCTGGTTTTATTGCTGGTTATACAATCTTAGGATTGAAAAAATTATCAAAAGGCATTCCAGATTCATTACAAAGTCTTTCACCGGTACTTATACTTCCTCTATTAGGTACGTTTGCAACAGCCTTTATTATGCACTTTGTAATTAATAGTCCTATGGCATGGATTAATGAGTCTTTACAAGGTTGGTTAAATGGTTTAACTGGTTCGAATGCAATTTTATTAGGGGCGCTTTTGGCAGGAATGATGGCGTCTGATATGGGCGGTCCTATCAATAAGACAGCATCAGCGTTTGGCTTAGCGATGTTTGCAAATCATATTTACGAACCATCTGCTGCACTAATGGTTGGAGGGATGGTCCCTCCATTAGGGATTGCATTAGCAACAACACTATTTAAAAATAAATTCTCACTTGAGGAACGTAACGCAGGAAAGGCAGCTTATATTATGGGGGCATCTTTTATTACTGAAGCAGCAATTCCGTTTGCTGCAAGTGATCCATTAAGAATAATTCCAGCAAATATTGTTGGTTCAGCGATTGGTGGAGGGATTTGTATGGCATTAGGAATTTCTTTACAGGCTCCCCATGGTGGAATCTTTGTAATTCCTATTGCTGCAAGTAGTCCATTGCTATACATTGCATGTATTTTAATAGGATCAATTATTACAGCTTGTATAATTGGAATGTTAAAAAAACCTGTTTACAGAACACAAGGTAATACTAGTCATAAATCAGAAAATAAAACAGTAGCAATTAAAGCAGTATAATTTATATGAGTGAAAAATCGCATTGATGTTATGAACGGCAAGTCTGTTTAATGTTGCTTGAGTCACATACCATACGTGTCCGTATATACAGTAGGGTGGTAGTAGTTAGGGAAGTTTTGGCCTTCAGAGAACTTTGATTATGGTAACTAGAATTGCATATAACCTATACAGAAAAACAGAAGACAACTGCTCATGGGTTAGGTAGTTGTCTTCTGTTTCTATATTATGAATGATAAGCAGTGAAGAAAAGTCATTTTGATGCCTCATGGTTTCTTTCTTTTTGCTTAACGTATTGATTATTAAATAAAAAGAAAGAAACATATTCAAAAAACACATATTCTTTTCATATTCCAATCTATCTTAGTACTTTAAGCCTTTTATTAATAAAGCAAACATAAATATTATATATAGAATACGTCTATCTCAATAATGTCCAGATGTATTCGTGGACTTTTTAGTATAATAAAATGTCTTTAATAATGTGGACACAGTTTAATATTTTTCATTTATTCAGATGGTGATATTATTTGATTTAAGGAAGGATAGGAGGCGTTCCTAAATGAAAGCGTTATCAAATAGAGGTAATCAAATATTCAATTATCTATTGGGTCAGAGAAATTATGTACCGGTAAAAGAAATAGCTAGACAAATGCATTTATCAGAAAAAACAATATACAGAGATTTAAAAATACTAGAGAAAGATTTAAAGTCAGAAGGCATTTATTTGAAGAAAAGACCAGGTGTAGGTATATTACTAGATTTAACAAAGGATCAAATGGTAAAACTCAACATAGAAGTTCTTTCGTTGAATAAAAAAGTAGTCCCTAGCTTGTCAGTCGAGGCAAGAAGAATGAAGATTTTAACCAATTTGCTATATGATTCTCCTGAGGAAACTTCTATTAACAAACTTTCAGAAACATATTTTATTGGTAAAGCGTCAATTGTAAATGATTTGAAGATAATTGAAGAATGGATACAACCTTTTAACTTGCAGTTAGAAAAGAACAAAAATGGAACTCGGTTAATAGGACGTGAAGGAGATATTCGCAAAGCGATGATACATCTCATAAACGAACTGATTAATGAAGAGTCAGACATGGAGAATGAAATTGATTTTAGAATCGAGCAGACCACCTTATGCGAGTTAGTAAATCAGTTTGGACAGCAAAATGTGGAGATTATTAAACGAATTCTAGATGAAACAGAATCTCGATTGGGATATTTAATCGGCGATCCATATTATATTAATATGTTTACTCATTTGCTAATTTGTATTAAACGCATAAAAAAAGGAAACATCGTTTACCAAGAAGATATAACCTACAATTTAACCATAATGGATCAAAAGGTGTATGCCATATCAAAAGAAATGGCAGAAAAAATCACAAAACAGTTTGAACTGATACTACCTAAAGAGGAAATTTATTTTATTTATCAATACCTTATTTCTTCTGGTGTATGTGTTACATCATTAAATTTGGAAACTACAGACTTATTAAGTAGGGTAAATCCAGAATCAAGGGTAATAGCTGAAAAATTAATCAAAACTGTTTCTAATATTACGAAGCTAGATTTGAAAGGCGATAAGGAGCTTTATGAAGGATTAATCATCCATTTAAAGCCAATGTTGAATCGGGTAAAATACCAGATTACGATAAAGAATCCTCTTTTAGAGGAACTCTACAAGGAATATCCTTTCGTGTTTGTTGCAGTAAGTCTTGGAATGCTCCCTATTATGCGGGTCCATCAATTAAATGATATCAGTCAAGATGAAATTAGTTACTTATTATTACATTTTCAAGTGGCGATTGAAAAAAAGATTAAAAAGAAACGAGTAATCCTAGTTTGCTCAACGGGAATAGGAACCTCTCATTTGTTAAAGAATCGTATAAATCGTTCGTTTCCTGAATGGGAGATTGTTGATGTAGTATCCGCAAGCTGGTTAAATCGTTCTCTGGATTTAGATGATATTGATTTAATTATTTCAACCGTTAAACTTCACCAAAATAACCTTCCCATAGCCTATGTATCAACATTACTTAATGAAAATGATGTTAAGCATATTAAAGAAAAATTTGTTGAAGATGGGCTAAAGAAGGAAATGAATAGTTTTTCATTTCCATTACTTAAGAAATATTTATGTCCAAACTATCTATTTATAGGATTAGAAGAAGTAGAAAGAAAAAATCACTTTGATAAGATACTAAATAAAATGATAGATAAGACTAACCTTAATAAGAAATTGCCTAATGGAAAAATTGTTTCAGAGATTAAAATAAATAGCCAGCTTTCTGTTTTTCTTTTAAATACAAACGTTGTTAAGCAGCCAGCTGTTGGTATTAATATTACGAAAAGTTTGGCACTCGCAGAGGACCGCTTAGAGATTGTTATCGCTCTCAAAAGTGAAATAATGCTGACTGACCTATTAGTAGAGTTATTTTCTTTAATTACTCATAAAGAATTGTTTGAGAGATTAACGCAAGTAAAGACTCTTCATGAATTAGAAGAGGTACTAATTTAAATAGATTGGAAGGAGCATTTCTCATGGATATTATTAAAATTATCAATGAAAATCGAATTGATCTACATCTCAAAGCAAAAACAAAAGATGAAGCATTATGGGAACTTGCACAGCTACTAGAAAACGATGGTGCACTAGCCTCAAAAGAAGAATTTATTAAAGATGTGTATTTAAGAGAGGAAGCTGGACCAACTGGATTAGAAAACCATATTGCTATTCCTCATGGAAAATCGGCAGCTGTATTAAAGACATCGTTGGCTATTGGACGCACTAAAAATGAGATTGATTGGGAAACCCTAGATGGAAAACCTGTTCACTGTATTATTTTGTTTGCTGTTAGGCTAGTTGATCAGACCACTACACATGTCAAATTACTGTCCCAAGTAGCTAGCGCGCTTGCTGATGAAGATACGGTTAACTTTTTATTGACTGAGAAGGATCCAACTAAAATTATTAATCTGTTTGACCAACGTCAAAGTGCTTAGCCACTATAAAGGGAATCTCTGGTTTAAGCATCCAAATTCTATATATCCTAAACAATAAATGGGGGTCTTATTTATGAGAATTGTTGGTATTGCTGCATGCACGGCGGGAATTGCTCACACTTACATTGCCAAGGAGAAATTAATAAAGGGAGCTAAAGCACGTGGTCATGAAGTGAAAGTTGAAACTCAAGGAACAATTGGGACAGAGGATGAATTGACATCCGAAGAAATTGCTGCAGCAGATGTTGTAATCCTGGCAACTGATATTAAAATCGGTGGGGAAGATAGATTTAAAGGTAAACGGATTGTTAGAGTCAAAACAGAAACCGTTATTAAATCACCGATTAAATTTATTGAAAAAGTGGAGCAATCATTGAATATAGCTAACTAAGTCACCTTAATGTGGAGGGGGAAACATGAGCGCTAAAAAGAAAAATGTAGGTTCAACAATAAAAAAACATTTGTTGACTGGTATTTCTTATATGATACCTCTAATTGTTGCAGCTGGTCTTTGTATTGCACTAGGACAAATTTTAGGTGGTCCGAATGTTGGAAAAGAAACGGGTTCTATTCCATATATGATTAATCAAATTGGTGGCTGGGGAATGAGTCTAATAGTCCCCCTTATCTGCGCAGCCATTGCTTATTCAATCTCAGATCGACCCGGTATTGCCCCAGGGCTGATTATCGGTTTTGTCTGTACACAGATTAATGCGGGCTTTATCGGTGGTATGGTGGGAGGCTTTTTGGTTGGCTATGTTGTTCTAGGAATTAAAAAGTACGTAAAATTACCACGATCTATGCAAGGGTTAATGCCAATTCTAGTTATTCCAGTATTAACGACATTAATTTGTGGATTAAGTATGTTTCTCTTTATTGGGCAACCAATAGTATGGTTACAAAACGGCCTAACACATATGCTTGAATCTATGCAAGGTGGATCGAAATTTGCTATGGGAGCTATTTTGGGAACTATGGCAACCTTTGATTTCGGTGGCCCAGTTAATAAAACGATGTCTTTGTTTGCGGATGGAATGTTAGTTAACGGAATTTATGGACCGGAAGCTGTGAAATTTGTAGGTTCAATTATTCCTCCATTTGGTATCACAATTTCTTATTTATTGACCAAAAATAAATATACAAAATCAGAAAAAGAAGCGTTAAAAGCAGCATTTCCAATGGGTGTCTGTATGATTACAGAAGGTGTGATTCCCATTGCGGCAAGAGATTTAGTACGCGTCGTTTGCTCTTGTGTGATTGGCTCTGCTATTGCTGGGGGTCTTATTATGGTGTGGGGAGTGGAAGCCCCAGTCCCTCATGGTGGATTATTTGTAGTCCCACTGTTTACGCATCCAGGGCTTTTCTGTCTGGCGCTGCTCATTGGATCTGTTATTTGTGGTGTGACGTTATCATTGATGAAAAAGGCGGTAACTGAGGTCGATGAAGAATTCGATGACACTGAAGATACTAATGTATCATATGATGATATTGTATTTACAGTAGAGTAATAGGGGTGATGGTCTCATGTATGTTTCAATGAAAAAAATGCTAGAAGATGCGAACGAAGGTTATTATGCAATTTTAGCTATTAACTGTTTTAATCTTGAGACAGCAAGAGCAGCAATATCAGCAGCAGAAGATACTAAGGCACCTATTATTCTCAATGTTGTTCAAGAACATATGGTTACACATGCCAAGGCAGAACTTATGGTGCCTTTGGTTAAAACATTGGCAGAACAATCTAGTATACCAGTCGCATTAAATCTTGATCATGGAAAGGATTTTAAATTAATTGCTTCGGCATTTAGACATGGTTTTTCATCTTTAATGATTGATGCATCAGATTATCCATATGAAGAAAATGTTCGTAAAACAAAAGAAGTAGTTAAAATGGCTTCTACCACCAATTTAAGTGTTGAAGGCGAACTTGGACACGTTGGGGATGCTAACCACTATAATTCGGAATCATTCCGAAAATCCTTTACCAACTTGAATGAAACAGCATCTTTTTTTGAAGAGACTGGTATTGATGCCCTAGCCATTTCGTTTGGGACTGCCCATGGGTTGTATAAGGACGATGTGATACCGAATCTTGATTTTGATTTACTAAAGGAAATTAAGCGAAAAACTAACAAACCACTGGTTCTTCATGGTGGAAGTGGTGCAGGTGATGACAATATTAGAAAAGCTGTCAATTACGGCATTAATAAAATTAATATCGGTGCAGATATATTCAAAGCCGGGAAAAAATGTTTAATTAATTTGTTAACAACAGACCCGGAATTAGATTTATTTGATTTACTGATGAACATGGAAAAGGCGTGTAAAGAGGCAATATTACATTATATTAATTTATCAGGATCCGCAGGAAAAGCTAATTAAAACTAAAGGGGATGTATCTAATTATGTTGATAACAATGAAAGAGTTACTTAGAGTAGCAAAAGAAAATAAATTTGCAGTAGGAGCATTTAATGTTGCAGACAGTTCTTTTTTAAGAGCTGTCGTTGAAGAAGCAGAAAATTTAAATTCACCGGCTATAATTGCTATTCATCCTACTGAAGTAGACTTCTTAACTGATGAATTTTTCTCTTATGTAAAGCACCGTGCTTATGTAAGTAAAGTACCATTTGTACTTCATTTAGATCATGGAGGATCAGTTAAAGATGTAATGAGAGCAATTAACTGTGGCTTTACTTCGGTAATGATTGATGGATCAATGTTACCCTACGAAGAAAATGTACAATTGACTAAAAAAGCAGTTGAAATTGCCCATGCAGTAGGAGTTTCTGTGGAGGGAGAACTTGGTACTATTGGTCAAACAGGAAACTCGATTGAAGGAGGAGTTTCAACAGTTACTTACACGGATCCACTTCAAGCAGAAGACTTTGTAAAACGAACAGGTGTTGATACATTAGCTGTCGCAATTGGTACAGCTCATGGTATATATCCAAAAGATGTAAAACCAGAATTACAAATGGACATCTTGAAAGAAATAAATAACCTTGTTGAAGTCCCATTAGTACTTCATGGTGGATCTGCTAATCCAGATAGTGAAATTGTTCAATCTATAAAATTAGGAGTAAGTAAAATTAATATTTCTAGTGATATGAAATTTGCCTATTTTAAAAAGGCTCGTGAAATTTTAAGTACTACAGAGTTATGGGATCCAAATGTAATTTATCCAGATTGTATTATAGAAGCTCGAAAGGTTATTAATTATAAAATGCGTCTCTTTAATTCTGATGGAAAGGCAGATTTATATGGAGGAGCAAGACATGAACAACGTCAAATTCCAAGTGCTAACTTATCTCGATAAGGCAGGTATAGTTTTGGATGAAGAAGAAAAAGAAACTATAGAAATAACGGATTTTGGTTTAGAAAACCTTTATGAAGAAGGACTACAACTAGTAGTCTATATAAATAATGAACGATATTGTGCTAAAGAACTGATTATGCTGCCAAACCAAACTTGCCCTGAGCATCGCCATCCTCGGAGAAGTAATGATCAAGATGGGAAACAGGAAACATTCAGGTGCCGATTTGGAATAGTATACCTTTATATAGAAGGAAACGAAGAGAGCCAAATTTCAGTAAAGCCTCCAGCAAAACATGCTGAATACTATACGGCTAGAAAAGAAATTATTCTTTATCCAGGTGACCAATACACTATTCCGGCTGATACAAATCATTGGTTTAAAGCTGGACCTGAAGGAGCTGTTATATCAGAATTTTCATCAAATAGTGATGACAGCAGTGATATATTCACAAATTCACATATCGTTAGATAATGTTAAAAATGGCATTAAGTCTTTTCTCAAACTTGATGCCATTAATTTTTCTAATTAAATCTATAAAAAATTAATCCCTAAAATAACTTTATAAATATTCATATTTGGTCAGTAAGGCCAACAATTATTCTTTGTTGTAGCTTCACTATAAATAAAATTTGGGAGGCTTAGTATGATTTTTGGTGCAATTGAAGCAGGAGGAACAAAGTTTGTATGCGCTGTGGGTGATAATAATGGACAAATTTTTGAAAAAGTCCAGTTTCCTACAACTACACCAGAGGAGACGATGGAGCAAGTCATTGAATTCTTTAGTCGATTTAATTTAAGAGCCATAGGTTTAGGATCATTCGGTCCTTGTGACGTGAATTCTGAAAGCATTACCTATGGGTATATTACTTCAACACCCAAGCTCAGTTGGAGAGGTTATCCTATTTTAAAGACACTTGAAGAATCATTTAATATTCCAATAGGGTTTAGTACAGATGTGAATGCTGCAGCTTTAGGAGAAGTAACATTTGGAGCTGCAAAAGGGCTTGATAGTTGTTTATATATTACGGTAGGAACAGGTATAGGCGCGGGAGCTGTGTTAGGAGGAAAACTTCTTCAAGGGCTTTCACATCCTGAGATGGGCCATGTTATTGTTAGGCGTCATTCAAATGATACTTATCCAGGGAAATGTCCTTATCATAGAGATTGTCTTGAAGGACTTGCTGCAGGGCCTGCTATTGAAGAAAGATGGGAAAAAACAGGGATTGAATTAGTAAATCGTCCAGAAGTATGGGAGATGGAATCTTACTATCTTGCACAAGCTTTGGTACACTATATTCTTATTTTGTCACCAAAGAAAATTATTTTGGGTGGAGGAGTGATGAAGCAAAAACAGTTGTTTCCTCTCATTTATAGAGATGTAAAGAAGCTGTTAAATAAATACATAGAAATTCCGCAACTTTCTGATGAAATAGAAAAATACATTGTTCCTGCAGAGTTAGGGGACCTTGCAGGAATCACAGGAGCCTTGCTTCTAGGGAGAAAAGCTTACGAGACACAACCGGAAAAACAAAAATGAAAGAACAAAGGGGGTATTGTAATAGTGCATCCATTGTTTTTAAAGCCAGTTTTTCAGGAGAGAATTTGGGGGGGGAAGGGATTAAAAAATAAATTTGCATACAAAATTCCTCATAATAGAACAGGTGAATGTTGGGCAATTTCAGCACATTTAAATGGGCCGTCTATTGTTGAAAACGGTCCGTTTTCCGGCAAGACCTTAAATGAGGTTTGGAGGAATCACCCGGAAGTTTTTGGTTACTATGGAGGGGTTACTTTTCCACTTCTAACAAAAATTTTAGATGCTAATCAAGATCTGTCTGTACAGGTACATCCCGATGACGCTTATGCAAATTTATATGAAAACGGGGAGTTAGGTAAAACGGAGTGTTGGTATATCATCGATTGTAAGGAAGGAGCTGAGGTGATATACGGTCATAATGCTAAAACAAAAGAAGGGTTCACTAAAATGATTGAAAACAAGGATTGGGATAAGTTACTTCGTCGAATTAAGGTGAAACCGGGTGACTTCTTCTATGTGCCTAGTGGCACGATTCACGCCCTATGTGAAGGAACCATTGTACTTGAAACACAACAAAGTTCTGATACTACATATCGCATTTATGATTATGAAAGAAGAGATAAGAATGGAAAAAAGCGTGAATTACATCTTAAAAAGGCTATAGATGTTACGACAGTTCCTCATATAGATGTAGATAATAAACCCTTTGTAACAAAATATAAAAATTTACTAATTACTACTTTTGTAAAAAATAAATTTTTCTCTGTTTATAAATGGGTAATAAATGGGAAAGCATCTTTAACAATGGATAAACCTTTTATGTTGTGTAGTGTAATAGACGGAAACGGAACTCTTAGGGGAGAAGAAGGAGAATATTCGTTTTATAAAGGTAGCCACTTTATTCTTCCTGCAAAAACAAGGAATTTTGAGATAAGTGGAAACTGCGAATTGATTGTTTCACATTTATAAACTAATAAGATTATTCATATTGCAAATTTAATACAGTTACTAGGAATAAATACAAATCTGTAGATATTAAAAATAACCAAGTAAAATATTAAGAGGAAAAAACAGCTTAGAGGTATTGGTAATGATTGCAATCTTGTAGGGATGAGGATAGGAAAAATCAATATTTAAATTCTTAATAATCTAACAGTAGTAAAAAATAAGAAATTTTTAAAGTGAAATGGGCCCTTTTTCTACATTATATGTAATAATTAAAACTTATTTTAATGAAACATTTTAATCTTTATATTGGTTAAATATCCAACTCTTTCGACTGAATAGAGATAAAACGTTAAGTGCATCCTCATGAAATACAGTGAATATGAGCATATTAAACCTATCCAACCCAAACTAGGAGGTACACGATGAAAAATCAGTCTAACAATTCTCAGCCTGCAATAGGGGATGACAGATTTAATACTGCTGGATATACTTCTGATGAAGCAAATATCAATGATGTGCAAGGAAAACATCTATCTAACTTCAATGATAAAGTTTCTAC
>Ga0268253_10000130_pt1 | contig 18912 bp, 23 predicted proteins | sample AgamicMgMarz_FD_200250 | JGI IMG/M metagenome (GOLD analysis project Ga0268253, IMG submission 200250) | Agave microbial communities from Guanajuato, Mexico - Mg.Ma.rz (v2) (version 3) | ecosystem: Host-associated > Plants > Phyllosphere > Phylloplane/Leaf | place: Guanajuato, Mexico... | reverse complement strand
ATGGAGGCATTATCTGCAGGTGTCCCTTTGCGGGACATACTCATGATGATGCCTCTTTCTTTGACTTTTCGTTGATACGCATATGATGTGTAAACCGAACCTTGGTCGCTATGCAACGTACATCCCTCAGGTAAAGGAGGGAGTTGGCTTAATGTATCTAAAACAAACTCCACGTTTTGACAATCACTCACTGAATACGCAATGATTTCGCCATTAAATAAATCTTGAATACTTGAAAGATACAACTGTTTAGGTCCAAAAGGCAAGTAGGTAATATCGGTAACCAGCTTTTGAAGAGGGCGCTCTGCTCGGAAATTACGGTTTAACACGTTTTCTGCAACCTGATAAGGTTGTCCTGTTTGTTTCCGTTTTTTCCTTTTCACACGACATTGCCAACCGTACTTCTGCATGACACGCTGCACTACTTTATGGTTGATATGCATGGTTTGATTGAGTAACGCTGTAATTTTTCGATAGCCATATCGAAATTTATGTTTACGGCATTGTTCACCAACTTTTCGTTCTATCCATTTCTTTCTCTTTGTTTCTTCTCCTTGCTCATTTTTCTGCCAACGATAATAAGTGGATCGAGGAATACCCAGGCACTGACAGATTTGAGAGATAGGCAGTTTCTCTTTTAATTCCTCTACTAACTTCAATACAACTTCTGGTACCACTCCCTTTCCAACTCTTTGTACTTTTTTAAGACTTCAATCTGTTGTTTTAAATATCGATTTTCAGCTTGTAACTTTGATGGAGTATCTTGAGAATGAGGCCCTTTTCGATGGGTGTATGTTTGCCCAACGGGCTGTGCCAGGCGATAGGATTCTCCATTTCTATGCCACCTCATCCATGTTTTGAGTTGTGTATGGTTGCGGATCTGTAAAGTTTCCATAACTTCTTTGACCGGTACTCCTGCCAATCTCATTTCAATTGCTTTTAATTTCACTTCTACTGGATAGCTCACTCTTTTTCCCATAGAAAAAACACCTCCAAGTTATTGTTAGGTACTACATACCCGTTTTTTAACTTAAAGGTGTTTTTTATTTGTCTCACTCTATGGGGTCACTCCAGAGGTACAGTAGGTTTTTCTTTTTGCAATAAATGTTTAATGCCTCTAATTTAAAGGTATGCATCTTATACTGGATCGGATAAGAAATGAATTTCAAATTTGAATCTGCTCCTTTTTTCAAACTGTATATCGTATCCTCTTATTAAGTAAGGGACTGCTAAATTTAAACTACCAGTCTATTTTAATTTAGAGAAAGGGCTAGATGTTATCTTGAAGGATAAGTTTTTATCCTTTCAGATATTCTTTCCCAAACTATGCAACCAGTCTTAAAGGATTTGTTAATATTTAATTGATATTTGCCCTTAAATCGATACATAATATCTCCTAATGGCCCTTTTACTTTTGCAAAAACAATGCGTTTATGAGGTCTTATTCTAGTGCCAATTCGTCCATCGACAATTCCTTTTAAATATCTCTGATTTTCAATCTCATCTAGATTTCTTTCCAAAATGATAATTCCATCTTCAGAAATGGAATTATCCCAAGTGCCATTAGGGAATAACTTTGGAAACCATAACTCCGTATCTTTCTCATAGACATGGGGTGCAGCTCCTTTTTGCCAGACTTTATAACGATGCCCAAAGCAGTTACATGCGTCAGCAATTGTACGAAAAGCAACATTGTCATGTAACGAAATAAAACCTCTTTCAATGTATGTCTGAGGGCTTAGCTCTTTTTCTATATCCCAAGGTACAAACTTATCTTTCTCTTTTAATAATCTTTCCTTAATTTCCTGTACAATACTTTCTATTTGCTGATGAATACTAATTAACCCTTTTGTGACATCTATTCTTTTAACTTCGTGGTCAGTTACTCTGACTATATCTTCTTCTCTTGCTTTATCTGATTCGATATTTGTTTTGTGATGCCCCTCATCAATTTCTATATGTATACCTAATTGTGGAAAGTACATGTCGGTCAGAGCATATTTACCATCAGGTCGAATCACATATTGTTGTGTAATAAATTTAATATCTAAATTATCAAGACGATTCCAAATACGTGTAATAACATAATTTTCGTCGTTTTTTTTGTTTGTTTTCGCCAACTGTGCTTTTATAAATCGATATTTATCCATTTTTTTATCCTTATAATTTAATATTCCCTCTATAATGGAGAAAATCTTCTATACAAATATTTTTTATTGGTTCTGATGATTGATCCTTAGAGTCATTCTGACAGTCTTTTATTTATCTTCCATTTGAAAAAGCAGAGGGTTTACTGTCCTACTGTATTCGGTAAAGAATTCAGTCTTGAATTGTTCCTAACTTTCCCCAATACTTTCATAATACTTCTTCATAGTGTTATGTACACTAGTATCAGCCCCCATAACACGAAATGTTAAAGGGTTAGAAGGATACATGTGAACACATCCCTCTGAACGAAGTTCAAGAGGCATTTCTAAAGAGAAAGTTATGTCTAGATATTTGTCAATCACAATAAACTTCTTATTCGCTTTTTTTCCACTCTTTCTAAGTAATGTCGTATAAGATAAAGCACGTTCATTTTCAAAGACAATGTTATTAGAATGGCAACTAATATTTTTGTAAAAAGTGTTACTCATTGGTGATTATTCCTCCATATGTATAGTTAAGTTGATACTAATCTATTTTAACTAAAAATAATACCTTATATATATTTGAAAAATTTTACACCCCTTACACACTAAAGTCAGTTCTTCTATAAAAAATAAAATTAGCTTGCAACTAACTTCTAAATCGAATACATACTGATACTATTATTCTAAAAGGCGGGGTAATAAGTGTAATAGATAGAACCCCCCAAGGTTTACAAACTATAATATCTTAAATTTACTTTCTACCTTATAATTCGGTGATTTTAGACTTAATAAATAAGAGTGTTAAAGACTTTAGAATTAAACATAAAATCCTCATTTTGGTAATTTATAGCCATTTAAATTCAAATTTTAAAAGATACAACTCAAGGGTGTTAATAGTTGGTAAAATAAAACATATAGGGTAACATTTTTTGTAATATAAGGATGTTTATAGGGGGATTTCGAGCGATAATATGTATATTTATTAACCAAATGGAGGTCCAATTTTGAGGATTTTACAAGGCACCACCACTCATTTTTCAGATTTATTAAAAAATGGTATTACAATTGTTCATTTCTTTTTACCTAATACACCGCATAGAAGAATTATGAAACAATTCTTTCATCAAGCGAGTAAAGAGTTTGAGCAAGAAGTAACTTTAATAGAAGTAGATGGAGAAAAAAATAAAGGAGATATCCTTCAGTTCAGTGTTGTTATTGCTCCTACTATTCTAGTATTCAAAGATGGAGAGGAAAGAGAACGATTAGTAGGTATTCACATGCCTTTTGAACTAATTAATTCGATTAATAAATACTGTTTATAATTTGATATTAAAAAAATTCCTTCTGAATACATTTAGAAAAAACCATTTCCTGTAATTCTAATTATAGGAAATAAAGCCTTTGGAATCACTAATTCCAAAGGCTTTTAAATGTATATATATTTAAAATTATTCTTAAATGTTATTACAAATCAATCAAAATATACAGATTCTTTAGGATTATACAAATGTTTAAAAGCCATCTCAATTTGTGTTTGTGTATTTCGAGCTATTGATAATGGCGGCAGTTTATTTTCAGCAAAGAATTCCACAGCACTCGTTTCTACACCCTTCATCGGTTGCCCCCCAATGATTTCACATTGAATGAACATTTTATAAATATGAAAAGGTGAAGGAGGATGTGGATGACATTTCATATCCATTACAGCTAACAATTTGACAGCTTTCACATCAAATCCTGATTCTTCTTTTACCTCTTTAACTGCTACTTCACTTGGAGTTAACCCAATGTCAGCCCAGCCACCAGGTAACGACCAACTACCATCTGAATTCTCTTTGACCATTAATATTCTGTTATCCTTAAAGATCACAGCCCTAATATCTACTTTAGGTGTTGCGTAACCAGTTTCATTTGCAAATAAATTTTTTATGACTGTCATTTCCATACCTGTTTGTTGTGATAACATTTCGACACTTATATTTCTTATTAGTTCAAATCTCTCTATATCATAAATATCTTTTGAATAAGCTAATCCTGCCTGTGCAAGGGATTGAAGTTGCTTCGCCCAATCAAGCCACTTATGTTCTATGATTATCACCGCCATCTTAGTAATAACCTAATATTACCATAAAGAAGAATTAAGTGTTTGTGTTGTCATTTAATATTTTTATCCTATACAAACCTATTTGAAATAATGTACTTTATCGGCAGTTAATGTTATCAATAAACGAAAAGAGAAACCTTGGCGTTCAATGCCTTTCTAGTTATTTATTTTCATATATACCTTTTCTCTCTGGTTTTTTAGACTGAATAGTCAAATATAAACATGAAAGACTATTCGGTCTAAAAAACTATACTTTATTCGTTAGTTCATTATTTCTGCTTCCAAAAATGAGCGTGTATAGTAGCAAATTCATCTAATGAACGCGGCTTTCTACCGGTTATACGCTCTACAGTATCTGTAATGCGATTCTCAGTGCCCTTTTGAATTTCTTCGTCTAACCCTACCATAAATTCAGCATAATCCTTGGTCATTCTAGCCTTGACCATTTTATCTTGTAAAGTAGAAGTTGAAATAGAAACATGGTGGATAGATTCCCCTATTACAGATCCAATAATGTTTGCTGCTTCAGTATAACTTAGTGCCTCTGGACCGGTAATAAGATGGTTAGTATTGTGAGGAATCTCGTCAATGAGTGCATTTACTCCAACTTCAGCAATATCATCTGCATCTACAAAGCCAACTTTTCCATCTTGCGTAGCCGTAACAATTTCTTTATTCGCTTTAATACCATAACTATGTTGAATACCAATAAAATTTTGCATAAAATAAGATGGTTGTAACACCGCCCACTCTGGAGCTTTTTCTCTTATAGCTTGATGGATTTTTCCAAATACAGGACCGCCTTCGTCAATTAAGGAAGAGCTTAGCAACACAATACGTTTTACTCCCTTTTTAAGAGCTAAGTCTATAAATGGTAAGACAATAGGAGAAGGATCCATTACACCTACAGGTGCTACAAGATACAATTTATTTATATTTTCTAGTGCAAGATTATGTGTTGTCTCATCATACCAATCAAAATACACGTGATCTATTTCAGTAACTAAAGGATTTTTGCGACTTGCTATACGAGGCTTATAACCACGTTCTATTAACTTTTTTGCAATGCGGCTTCCAGTTGTACCTGTTCCACCAGTTATCAATATTTGATTTTGTATGTTCATGTAACTCTCTCCTTTTTTCTTATAGTACAAATCTTCTTTTTTACTGTTTAAGATTAGGTGAACTGTCTAGAAAAGTGGCCAAATTTCCTCCAAAAGATTCTATTGCTACTAAGGGATTCCAATAATCTTTATAGTGACTAATTTTTCCGTTCTTTATTTCAATTACACTAATATACTTTTGTTTGTAGGGTAGTCCTGTATTAATAACTTGACCTTCACATTTAAACTCAGCAATTAAGATATTTGAGTTCAAAGTGTAATGAATTTGAGGGATACTAAATTTAAATAAATTAATTTTTTTAGGAAAATCCTTTATATAAGTATAGATATTACTTTTCCCTTCTATTTTCGTAGGGTAGTTGGAAGGACCAAATGGAAACTCAAAAATAGCATGTTCATCCCACAGATCAATCCATTTATCCATATCTTTTTCCAACATAAACTTTAAAAATTGCTCAAGGATTTGTTCTCCTTCCCTCTTATTGATATTATTTACGGTTAAATTATCATTCATCATAGACACCTCGTTTATTGTTAAGTTTAAAAGTTTCATACTAAACTTGGTAAAAGAAATTAGTTTTTTTGACTGAATGGTCTGGAATGTGCGAAAAAATATTCTTTTATAGGCAAAGTCCCATCATTTCTTTGCCTATAAAAATTTGCTAAGTCCATAAAGTTTCTTACTTAATCAAGTATTGAGAGGCTAACCTCGATCATATCTTGGAGATATTTAAGATCAGGTGTTAATTTAGCTATAAAAGTAAGAGATAATCTCGTTTGATTTAAAAAACGAGCGAGATTTAAGAGATCTTGATGATGGTCTTTTAGTTCATGATGAGTTTTAGCACGCACGAGCGCCTGATAAAAAGCCGTTTCAAGCTCCTGATTTTTCTTATGAAAATATTGGGCAATTTCTTCATCATGAGGTATTTGTTCAACTGCACTGTTAATGATATAACAAGTTTTTGCTCGTTCAGGATCTTGAAGGGCATTTATGCCTTCTTGAAATATTTGATGAATTGCTTTCTTCACAGAAACAGATTTATTAAGGTGTTCAATTACAAGAGCATTTTTCTCATCAACATAATATTTAACAGCCAAGAAAAAAAGATCTCGCTTTGTCCCATAGGTATCATATAAACTTTGGCGTGCAATTCCTAAATGTTTAAGTAAATCTTGAAGGGATGTACCTTCAAATCCTTTTTCTCCAAAGATCTCCATTGCTTTATGAAGGACTAGTACCGTATCAAATTCTTTATTTCTTCCCAAGTTATTTCCACCTCTTGGAGAAAATAATACCTTTTCCAGACCGATTAGTCAAGAATCAAGATGTGATTATTTTCTTTCTCTCTCTCTCTTAAATCGAGAGGATGTAATCTTTTTCTGTTTCTAGGCTGTATAAAGTATTCATTCTTAGTTACCATAGTGCGTATTACAGGAACCTCCTAGTCAATAGATCCCTCGCTAATAACGTAAGATAATTTAAAAAACATGTTGCGATCACTAAACAGTACGATTTAAGTTATTTAGCTTTTGAATAAGGTGATCCTTTTTACTAAAAACTTATATATGTTATGCTTTTACTATATAATCCTAATGTTTAGTAGGTGAAAAAATGAAAGATGCATTGCTAAATAAAAAATTACAACAGATTACTGCTGTAATCTTACATAAAAAAGAAGAATTAGCTGAACAAAAAAGACACTATCATTTTTATAATCATGATGTTTATGTTCAATTGGTTCCTTGGCGAGAGAATTTAATTAAAATTTATGCAGAATCTATATCTATTGATGAAGAGCATACTTTTCAAATCTTAGAAAAGTGGGGAATGGAAGTAGCAAATGTATTAACAACGCTTCAACTTCCTTTAGATATTGCTTTAGAAGAAATCAGTTATTATCGAAATCAAATTGGAGAAGTCATTACAGAAGAAGCAAAGAGAGAAAATTTTTCTTTTGATTTGTTCTCTAAAATTATATCTAGATATAATTTAGTAGTAGATAAAGCTGTACATTGGGTAAGTAAATCTTATATGGAAGATTATACAGATAAGATTCAATCTGCTCAGTACGCTATAGATGAACTGTCTATACCTGTAGTGCGTATAACAAAAGAAATTGGTGTCATTCCTCTTGTAGGGGAGATCGATACACATAGAGCTCAAATTTTAATGGAAAATGCATTGAAACAAGGTAACACTTACAAACTAAGTTGGTTAATTATTGATCTATCTGCCGTACCTATTATTGATACCATGGTTGCAGACCAACTTTTCAAAGTAGTTGCGGCTTTGAAACTTATAGGAATAGATGTTGTATTAAGTGGCATTCGCTCTGAAATTGCCCTTACAATGGTTCAGTTAGGTGTAAAATTAAATGACGTTGTCACATTCAACAGTCTTTATGGAGCATTAGACTACACAAACTCTCGAATGCAGTAGATATGAATAAGTATTTCACATATCAAAAAATGGTTTTAAGTCAAATAGTCTTGCCTATTATGGCTTAGAACGCTGACTTTATAATTAATATTACCATTTTTAATAAAGGTATCTTTTACAATCCTAAATAAGATATAATAAAATATCATTAAAGATTTAAAATACATAGTGTCAAGAATGAGGTTAGAATGTCAAAAACGTTCGAAGTAAACTATTCTGTACTAAAAAAAAATAAACTAGTTCATGGTTCTGTGATGATAAAATCTGTTGAAGATAAAAAGGAAATTGTAAAATCAGCTAAATTAGACGTATCTACAAAGGAAAGAGTATTTATTCAGCGTGTGAAAATCTTAGGTTTTAAACCTAACCTATCGATTTGAATTAAAAAGGATAAAGTTGTGGAGTAACATTTTATACCTGACCAGCACATTAGCTAAGTCTACGTGGAATTAGTTAAGAATACTAATCATTTGATATTACTAAAATAGGTTATAGAAGGAAGGAAGTAGCATGGCAAACACCATTGAAACAGTAGAGCAGTATATGGAACAAGTAGTGCCAGACAATCGAAAGCATGATTTGACTCAACTTCGCAACTTAATTATTCAAATAGTACCTAATGCTATAGAATCCATTAAATATGGAATGCCCTATTATGAACTAAATGGTTCACTATGTGCATTTGCTTCTCAAAAAAATTATATGAGTCTGTATTTTCTAAATGCTCCTATTCTACAAAAGAATATAGATTCTTTAAGAGACCTAAATGTAGGAAAAGGATGTATTCGATTCAGAAATATTGATCAGCTTTCGGTAACTGTCATTCAGAAAATCTTAGAAGAATCAGTGGAAGATAACTTGGCTCGTTATAATGAATGATCATTGCTAAATGCAATATTATTGGATTAATATCCTGAAGAGGAAAAAGGTATAGTGATATTATTACTCCTAATCAACTACTGATAATTCGTGTTAGTAACTGAATAGCAGGCCTGTTAGACAGCCTGCTGCAGAAGACAAAATGATTTTAAGGTATTGGTATTAGACTAACTTTAATAGTCTGTTCTAGTTAAGAAGCGCTACATCTCATGATATTCATTCTTAGCTCTTCGTTCGCTCAGTTTAATGAAGTCCTGTCTCAACTCCAATTATACTTCCTATCTTGTTTGGGTTTTTCACCAAATGAACTAATTTTAACCAGTAACTTTCGTTTTTCGTAACCGGTCTAATCGTTTTTGAATGCCCCTAGTAGAACGCCTCATTAATTCGCCTATTTCTTTTTGAGTACGACCTTCTCCGTAAAACATGTTCCTTAGGCGAGCGTCTTCCTCATCGTTCCAGTTTTTATTTTCATTCCTAGGACGAGTAAGATAATCAATATCCCTTTGTTTATCTACCCAATCTGGCTCTGGAACAAGAGCGTTATTTGGCACTTTATAAAAATTAATAAGCCCTCTATTCTGTTCAACCCATCCCCAAAAAATCAGTACGTCAATCAACATAAATTCACGCGTTTTCGCTATCATCTTTTTATAGGGCATTTTGTTATTCTTAATCCAGTTGTAAACAGTATGAACATCAACTTGAAGACCCTCGGCTAATTCGTAGACTGTAATGTTTGTTGTATTTGCTTTTGCTCCATATACACCTAAACGATTTAACCTAGACTCTAAGGCTTTTACAGTTCTTTGTAAACTTTCTGATATATGTTTAAGAGGTGCGGAGCCGTAGTAATTTAATAGGTACTCATCTTCTTCATCCGTCCATCTACGAACTTTTTCTTTCCATTCAAGATTTAATACTTTGATACGTGTAACAACAGAACTGGCTACTTTCACTAAATGTTCGCCAATCTTTTGTAACGTCATTCGTCCATATTGTACTGTAACGAACAAATCTTCTTCATCCGTCCAAATTCTCTGATTCTTACTCAACGTTATCTCACCCCTATTCATCTGAAAAATAAAGAAGTCGATAAAAAAGGCGTTAGTGTGTGTACTATCTCCCTTGATATTCTTAATCATTTTATGGTCTAACTATGTTGTCTTCTTAAATTATCCAAATTATAGATCGTGGTATTTGATATATTTAATAATCTGTAATGTTTCTACTTAAATAAGTGCTACTTTATCATACTAATTATACACCCTTTTTAAGTAGTAGTATCAGTATGACAAAGAGAGGAATAACCTTTTTAAAAAAAATTCAGTAACAAAACCAGATAAACCTCAACGGATATATTCTATTGATTAAAAAAGAAACTTTTTTCCTGAATCAAAGAATTATCAGTTTTATTTTCTGTTATGAATATTTAATGAATGTTATATCTAAGTGTTGTTTTTTTGTGCACAACACCATTGAATCCCTAATCCCTCTTTGCTCTTAAATTTGTTTTGTTAGAATTTGGTCAATTAAACCATACTCTTTTGCAGAATCGGCATTTAGAAAATAATCACGATTTGTATCTCTTTCAATTTCTTTTATTGTTCTTCCTGTATGGTAAGCCAGTAACTTATTTAGTCGATTCCTCATACTTAGGATTCTTTTAGCACTAATATCAATGTCAGATGCTTGCCCCTTAGCCCCCCCTAATGGTTGATGGATCATAATTTCACTATTGGGAAGAGAAAATCGTTTTCCTTTTTTACCACCTGCAAGTAAAAAAGCCCCCATTGATGCAGCTATTCCAATGCATAATGTACTTACATCAGGACGGACTTGTTGCATGGTATCGTAAATTCCCAATCCAGCTGTGATAGCCCCTCCTGGTGAGTTAATGTAAATAGTAATATCCCTTTTGTCATCCTCTGCTTGCAGGAACAATAATTGTGCAATGATACTACATGCAGTTTCGTCATTAATTTCTCCACTTATCCAGATAATACGATCTTGTAATAATCGTGAATAAATATCATAAGCTCGTTCACCTGTTCGTGTTTGCTCAATTACATATGGGACAAAGTTCATTTGGTCCCCTCCATCTTCTAGAATTCAGTTATTTTTTATTTGAAATTTGGTTTACGATGATAGTCAATTTATAATCAACCATAACTAATATATGCTTATCTTTTAATTTTAAGGATTTTTAAAATTTAGTTCTTCCTAATAAATCAGTCCAAAAAGGTACACCTATTAGACAGTGAAAAAGCCAAGCGTAAAACGTCTATTTAATCTATAAAATAAACCTTATTGTACGTATAAAAAGTAATTAATCTTTTTATACGTTACGTCGTATACTTAGACTATCAATAAAAAAAGGGATAAATTATAACAGATTTATTAGTGGGAATTTCAAACTAATAAATTCAAATAAAATTTATTATTGAAAATGTGATACATTGTATAAGAGACAAGAGATGAAAGGAGTTTTTTTAATGAGTAATCATGAAGCGCAAAATGAACTACCACCAAAAACATGTACAATCGATCGACTTGTAACGATGCCGGATGATGTAAATAAAGTAATCAAGGGCAGAAAGACAGCAACTCGCCGAAACGGAAGGTATGCTGATGTAGGAGAGATAATGGTCTTAGGGAATAAAAAGTTCATAGTAGAACAGGTTTATTCTCAAGCACTAGGTGAAATAACGGATGAAAATGCTCGCCAGGAGGGCTATGGTACAGTAGAAGAATATAAGCAATCTATTTTATCTTATCATCCTGGAATGCCTTGGCTTCCGCAAATGAGGGTATGGGTGCATGAGTTCAGATCAGTTAACGATTGATAGGTAAGAGAAATGGATTTGTTGTACCGTATATTAGTATATATTCATGTTTCTAGTGTCATTTTATCTATTGGTCCTTTCTTTATTCTCTTGCCAATCGTTAAAAAACTACATAGTTCAAGAGAACAAGAAATAAATGCCTATTTGAGCACATTTCAATCTGTTGTTAGGCTCGCAAAACATACAGGCCATGTTCTTGTTATAACAGGGATACTCCTCGTTATGTGTGGTCCGTGGACGTGGACTACTCCGTGGATTATAATGACACTGATTTTCCTCTTTTGCTCATTGTTCTTTCTGGCTCGTGCGTTTTCACCAACACTTCGAAAGTATAATGAGGAAGGTCAAGATAAAAAAGAACTGGCAACTAAACTAAAGCGATCTATTTGGATTTACATCATTTTATTAATGACTATGCTTTGGTTTATGGTCGGTAAGCCGACTTTTTGGTGAAATTTCTCCCATTTGTCGTCACTAAGAGTAAATAGTTAAATTAATTATTTTTATGAAATACTTTACGATTTACTTAATATAACTCGTATTATAGGAAATAAAATTCTAAACCTAAAAAACTTACTTCTCTGACAAGGTAAGTTTTTTAGGTTTAACATCTTTTTTCATCCTTCTATCAATACAGTAAGAAAAAAGAAAGAATACCTATTATAAAATATACTGAGCTCAAAGCAGTTATAACTATGATTATTCCAAACATACTCAAACCGATTGCAACCTTAGTTTTCGTACCCATACAAGTCCCCTTTTGGACTGACCGTATAAATATCTATAAGTTTTAAAGATTTACATGGAAGTGAACCCAAACTTTGCATCAGAACAGATATTTGATATCAAAAGGTTATTTTTATTTAGGGAATAATCGATAACTATCGCTTTTATCCGTTCCATTACCATAAACATTCGCTGTTGAAGAAGAAGCATCTGACGTATTGTCGTATATCCATTCCAGTCTAAGTGCCATATAGCCACCAGCCCCGTAGGTAGATGTATTCTTACGTTTAATATACTGAGAAAAGCTCTTCCATGTTCGAGGCCCTACTATCCCATCAGGAGTTAATCCATTTCCTTTTTGATACTTCTTTACCGCAGCAGTTGTTTTCGATCCAAATGAGCCATCAGCATCTGTAATTCCTGTTTCTGTATAAAATGACATTTCATTTAAAATGTATTGCATATTCTTTACTTCTGTACCAGAAATACCTTGCTTGAGAACCGTGTTTTTATCCCAATGTTCAGGATGATGAAAGCCTGCAGCTGAAGCCATCGTGGGAATTGATAATATACAAGATAAAAATGCAACCATGATACCTATAACCCATTTCTTGTTAATTCTCATCATAAAACCCTCTCTTTCAATAATTTTTATCAGAGATTCTATTATCTAATGAAAAAAAGATGCGAGAGGTACCTAGTTATGTGGTATAGAATCCTTCTCCATTATAACGTGTATGGAGTAATTATTTGTTTATTTATTTCCCATATCATGAAATACGGTAAAAAATAACTAGTGAATAGGAGTCTATATTCCACCGATACCTCTAGTTACCATAATGGATTTTCTCAGTATCAATGTTAGAAGCTATTCAAATAATATATTTTCTAAAGGAAGAAAGTGTAAGATGTTCATCAACTTTGACTTCTTGTAACTTACGGAAGCCATTCTTTGAATAGAAATTAATGGCCGGTTTATTTTTAGCCCCCGTTGTTACTCTCATTGATTTCACTCCTTCTATCATTTCAACAAAGTCTAAAAGCTTCTGAGCTATGCCTTTTCTAAAATGCTCTGGGTGCACAATTAATCGATGTAAATCGACCTCAGTTCTATCTAATTTGAGCGATATAATTCCACATAACTCTTCTTGTAAGTAATAAGCAAAAAAAGTTTCTTGGCATTGTTGTAACGAATCAATGGTATCTTTTAATGGTGGAAGATCATAATAATCTATAATCTTTGCCTCAACCAAATAAGAAGGGATTTGAATACTCAATATCTCAGTTGCTATCTCTCTGTTCTTGTTATCAAGTCTTTTAATCATAAATCATTCTCTCCTTATTTTTTTAATATTTAAATAATACCATTATTTTCATTTTAATGATAAGTAGATGACTAATTTTCTATGAATACAGCATTCACTCTTGGTTAGCATAATCACTCTTCCGGAACCCATGCAAAAAACGAGCTCATGTCGTACCAAGGGTTCTTTTTTGTGATGTGTTCCGGAAAGAGGTATTATGGTGCGACAAGAAGTCGCTTTCTTACAGTGTAGCTAACGCTACTCATCTAGACGCGGAGATGATCTCCATCCGAAACGGCATGCTTGGTAACGAGTTTGTCGGTTGCATGAGGAAATGCGGAAACAGAGGACAAATGCATGGTCCAGAATACTGCTAGGAGAAGGTAGGTATGGTAAACGAAAGTGAAGGTTTGTAAGCTTCGTTATTCTTAGCCCAAGATAATGCATAGATTGGCTTGGGTCTTGGTAAGAGGAAAAGTAGAATCATAATGCTACTCTGATGCGTCCCGCATCTTACCCGGAGTAAAGAACCTACCTACCCCTATCGCATCTGTAGAATGTGAAACTTGGTAAGCCCTATGTCATCTGCATAAGCAGTAGGATGACTGCAAAGTCAAACAACGTGGCAGAGGGTATGGGATATGAGAAAAAGCGAAAGTCGTCACCCTGAAAAGGGACAGGAAAGTAAGAACATTGTATAACTGGACGGATACTGTCGTCCTTACGGACAAACCCCATGATAGGCCCGAAAGGGAGCTGACTTCTCGTTGGTCTCTCGTAGGCACATAAGGTTGTGGCTATCTTTTGACGAAAGGAACGTACTGTTATGTATACCTCCAATCCGAGCGTCGGCGTACGTTCTACTTACCGTTATGGTATGTGATGAAGATACGACAGCAAATGGACCTGCAATGGGAGGCTTGAGCCGATGTGTCTTGAAAGGGACTCGTACGGTTCTTAGGGGAGGCAAGGGCGGTGATGCCCCTAACTTATCCGACTAAATGAAGAGTAAATAAAGAAAAGCCTCCTTTTAAACAAAGGGGGCTTTTAAGTTTACTTTTGTGGAAATAAAAATGTTTGTCTAAACTTTCGTGCAGGATATTTCTTTCCATCCTTCATAACTCTAAAGGGTTCTTCTTTCCATGTTACAACTACTTCAATCTTTTTTGAGTCAACCGAAATAGGTTGATTTTGATTATGGAAGAAATTCTGTGATTCAGGTATTTTAAATGTAATTAATTCGCTTTTAGTATTTGTATTTGGCTCATCTCTATAGATTTCTACTGTAGCATCATAAACCCCTCCACCTAAGTTTCTCACATCGATACTATAGGTATTAAACTCATCATTATCCTTTAAGTTCTTAACAGCGGGTTTGTCTATCTTTACTTTCCAATGGTCTGATGATTGAGACGTAGGAAGCTTTTCCGGTGTATAAGCGTGAGTATTAACAGAACCAAAAATGATGGAACATAAACAACTACCAACAATTAAAATATGTGTTTTATTCATTATAGATTCCTCCAAATTAAAAGATAAGAGTATTATTCTTTCAATTAGAGCTAATATACGTGATTTTTATTGTGCTAAATAAAATATATATTTTAAAAAACATACAGGCTTTTTTGAAAAAATGAAGAGAATTAAATCATTGTAATGGAAGGCGGTGATCAAGATAAATAGTTCTTCGAAAGAAAAGAACTCTAACTTTTTTCAACAATTAGTGGATTCTATCTATAGAATTCCTAGAAAACAATCTACACTCTTAGTCAGAATTGATGGTTGTGGAGGTTCTGGAAAAAGCACATTAGCCAATAAATTAAAAGAAGAGTTGGCTAATTAAAGTCGTAAAGTGATGTCTTATTGCATCTTGATTAGTTTGTTCAAAGTACAGAGAAATTATATAAAACGAAAAAACTACCCCATTTGCAAAGGTAGTTTTTTCGTTTTATAACAAGGATATTGTGGCTGATGCTCATCCATGCATCTTGATTAGTTTGCTTAAAATATTGAATGGTATTCATTGATAAAAATACTTTTTGTATATCTAGAAGAATAATAAAACAAGATATGGAGACGTTAAGCATGTGCATAGTGAGAAAGGTGGCACACTATCATGAATATTTTAAGGAGGGTAACAATGGGTATTTTAAGTGGAAATCCTACAGATGAACCAATGCATTATGGTGAGGTATTTGGAACATGGTCATTTCTTTCTACCTCCAAAGCTCTGGTGTCTGGATATCAAACATTTCTAAATCATGTGGGGGATAAGGATCTACATAAGTTGTTACAAGAGACTATCCAACAGTGTCAGCAAGAAATGAAAGGTGTAGAAACGTTGTTAAAAGAGAATGGAGTTGGTTTACCACCGACCCCACCTGAACGCCCTGAAGCTTGTTTAGATGATATTCCAGTAGGTGCACGTGTTCAAGATCCGGAAATTGCCGCGGCAATTTCAATGGATATAGCTGCTGGTCTAGTGGCTTGTAGCCAATTGATTGGACAATCTATTCGTGAAGATATTGCAGCTATGTTTGGTCAAATTCACATGCAAAAAGTAGCTCTTGGTGGAAAGTTCTTACGACTCAATAAAGAAAAAGGCTGGTTAATTCCACCACCTCTTCATAAGTCTAAAAAAACTGATTGTTGATGATAAGCTTTTTATAGAATATAAAAGCTTACCTCTTACCTTAAATAAAGAAAAAGGTGTCTCTATCTGCTAAGAGACACCTTTTTTCCTTTTAGACTATTCATAGTACACAATGAGTAATTAAATGAACACCTAAGGGTGTCTAGAGTAGTTTGCTCAAAATATTGGAGGTCATTCATTTTATAAAGAATTTTATTCTTTTGATTTTTTATGAAAGCCAGTTACCTAAGTTACCTAAATATAAAGGCATGTATTATATATACTTTTTCGAACGGATTAGCTCATTAAGGTGTGTACTTTTTGTATTTTCTTGTAATTTTTTGATATGTTTTGTAGAAAGCGTTTTCGTTCTTTCTTATATTGCTCATAATATTTTTTGTTGGCTCTATCTTTTTATTATGGACCTACTAAATTTCTTAGAGACTGAAAAATTCCGATGAGGTGAGAAGAAGCTATGTCAATGGTAGTCAATCCAGTAGGTCAAATAGAAGACTTACGAAAGTGTATTTTTAAAAAAAGGAAAGAATTAATTGATCTAGGTAGTGATTATGGACTTTTAGATGAAAAAACAATTAAGTGTAGTCAAGATTTGGACAAGCTTATAAATTTGCATATGAAATCTTATTCTGGTTCAACTAACATGTTTTTAGATAACGGAGGGGATCTACCTAGAATGAGACACTCGTATGGTAATTATAAAGTTAGTGATTTCAGATATGAGGTAAAAGCCGTTGAACTTGCAAGAAGTAATATTCGTTTTTGTTCTGCCCAATTGATTGCTCATTCAAATCTAGCAACATTTGGAGTATGCACTGCTTTAGTTCTAGTTGGCAATGAAACTAAAGCAGGTTTTGTTGCCCTTCAAAATTTACGACAGCTAACAACTCATTCGTGAAAATCTATCTTTTTTACCGCTTTAAACTAAATTTATAAATACTTAAAAAACATCAGATTAGAAAAAACTGATGTTTTTTTTAAGCACTTTAAGCTCAGAAAGTGATACTAATTTAACTTTGCCTAATGAATCTTGTTCCTTAATTTCACAAGTACCATTGTTATATAACCACAAAACAGTATAATTTTTTCTTCAAATATGACATTACAACCAACCTTCACTAATTATCCCTCCAAGCGCAAGGTTTTCTAGTTGTATAATAAAGTAATTGAATATTTAAATTATTTAACATTTTATATAATTGTAATCGTTTTTTATTCATTGGTAAATATATGTTTCATATAAACATGGTTGGTATAATTGAAATTAGAATCAAAGGAATTAAAATTTGAAGCCACATCAAAGAAAGAAGTTATTAGTCATATAACAAAATATGAAAGATTCATTTCGAATGAAAAAGAGCTAGTGCATATGTAAACGCTAGAACGTAACCTTGGCGATCACATCTTCCTCTTACTTTCTAACAAAATATACTCATCACATATAGCAAAAATATAAACGGGAATATAAATAAGAAGCCACCTTGTATTGAGCACTTCTTTGGCAATGTCAATGTTTCCTTGAAAAGAATAAATCATCGCTAAATTTACATGAGATTTAAGGTTTATGAGGACCTCCCATATAAATAACACAAAGCCGCGAAGGTATTTAGACAAGAGTAAGTGCCCAAAACCAGGAAAAGATGCTGACCACCAAGCGACAATATAGGGGTTTCTTAAATGGATTTGAGTCGTTCCAAATATACTGACGTGAGCAATATAGCGTCTTGCAGTGTTGTCATTTTTATAATTATTCATTCACGATCTCCTATAGATTCTAAGAAAATATCCTTTATATATCTATCATCTATATTTAACATGATTTTGTTTATTTATTCTGATTCAATCAATTGATATAAATCTAATTCTTATCAAAAATGAAGAGTCCTTTAACAAGAAAAAGCCCTTTATTTGTCTCACTCTATGGGGTCAGTCCCGTCCATAAAGAGCTTTTTATATGTTATTTCTGAGAACACTTGTTATGTAAACTTTAAAAGTGGATTATTACTCCGTGACTTCTTTTTCCACAATACTTATTATTCTATACAAAGCTAAAGATGTAGTCTCCACATCCGGAAAATGTTCAATATGGCCCGTTTCAACATTCTTCAATTGAAAAGTCTGTAGTTCTTTAGAATAACTGAGAGAAAAGGTATGATTTCCACTACAAAGGGTATGAGTGATTTCACTATCTTCATACCGTAATAAAGTTTCTAACATTTCTTTGATTTTAATTATTGTCATTTATCACCAAACCCCTTTCTCACTATTTAAAGAAATTTTACAAATTAAAGTTTAATCCATTTTAACATAGGGTATATTTATAAGTTATTACCTCCAATAACTGAAATGAAGATTTAAAAAATGAAATAAATTTGTAAAAAAGGTAAAAACTTAATTTTATATTAGGATTAAATGCTATACGACAAATGCAATGTAGTTGGGAACTACAGATATATATGGTAAAAAAGATGTAAATAAAATATATGTTTTAGGGGTAAAGATACAAAGAATCTTATTTAAAATGACATTTTTGGGGAGAGAGGAGGTATCTGAAATTGAGTAGTGCATCTAGATTTAAAATGCAAATTTACAGTCCTAGATGGGGACAAAATGACCTTTATCAGTTTATAAAAACAAAAGATGGTTGGAAGTTTGAAAACTATAGATGTAAGGGTGAAGTAGATAAAGGCGGTAATCCTTTGTT
>Ga0268253_10000128_pt1 | contig 19237 bp, 16 predicted proteins | sample AgamicMgMarz_FD_200250 | JGI IMG/M metagenome (GOLD analysis project Ga0268253, IMG submission 200250) | Agave microbial communities from Guanajuato, Mexico - Mg.Ma.rz (v2) (version 3) | ecosystem: Host-associated > Plants > Phyllosphere > Phylloplane/Leaf | place: Guanajuato, Mexico... | reverse complement strand
CATAGGTCGCCAGGTAGCGCTCGCCCGCCACCTCGAGCTCGACCGTGCTGCCGAGCGTGATGTCCGTGCCGGCCATGTCGTCGTGGTCGACGTTCATCGCGACGTTGCCGAAGCGGTCCACCACGAGCGCGTGGCCCACCAGCATCCCGCCCTCCACGCGCGGCTGTGGCAGCCCGACGGTCTGCAGCTCGGACTCGTCGAGCTGGTCGCCCGCGTCGGCGAGCTCCGCTCCGCGCGCGAGGTGGGCTGCGATCGGGGCGAAGATGTCGCGGCCATGGAACGTGGCCGACACCGGCTCGAGCCGGTGCGGCGAGCGCGTGATGTCCACGGCCAGGTCGATCCCCCCGCAGCGTGGCCACGCCAGGCTCAGCAGCCCGTTGTCGGGCCCGACCAGGAGGCGTCCGTCGGCCGTGCGCAGCGCGAGCGCCCGGCGCTCGGTGCCGACCTGCGGGTCCACCACCGCCACGTGCACGCCGACGGGCATGTAGGGCAGCGTGTTGCGCAGCACCAGCGCGCCTTGGCGCACCGCGTAGCGCTGGATGCCGTGGGTGATGTCGACGATCTGCGCATCGGGGTGGATGCCGCGGATCACGCCGTGGCAGACGCCGGCGAAATCGTCGTCGCGGCCGTAGTCGGTGAGCAGCGTGACGATCAGGGGGCGCCCACTCCGCGGGCGGCGACGTCGGCGGTCAAGGCGCCGACGAGCCCGTCGATGTCGTGCCGTTCGGCCTCGACCGTCGGCTCGAGGCCGTGCTCGCGGAGGGTCGCGCTGGTGACGGGTCCGATCGAGACCGCACGGGCGCCTTCCGGAAGCGATCCGGCTGCCGAGAGGAAGTAGCGCACCGTCGAAGACGACGTGAACGTCACATACGTGGCGCTTCCGAGTGCCTCCACCTGGGCTTCGGTGAGCGGCTCCGCCACGGTGCGGTAGAGCGCGATCACCTCCACCCGCGCGCCGCGCTCGCGCAGGCCGTCGGGGAGCGCGTCGCGCGCCTCCGCGGCTCGGGCCACGAGCACGCGCCGGCCGTCGAGCGGCTCGCCCTCGAGCGCTTCGAGCAGCCCCTCCGCCACGAAGCGCTCCGGCACGACGTCCGCTTCGATGCCGTGCTCGCGCAGCGCCGTCGCCGTGCCGGGCCCGATTGCCGCGATCCGCGTTCCGGCCAGGGAGCGCGCGTCCCCGGCGAGCGCCTCGAAGTACAGGTGCACCCCGTTCGGGCTCGTGAGGCAGAGCAGGTCAGGCGGCTCCGCGAGCTCGACCGCCAAGGGCTCGATCCGGATCGCCGGCGTCTCCACCACCGCCGCGCCCAGCGCCCGCAACCGGCCGGCCAGCCCGCTCGCCTGCGCCCGCGCCCGGGTGACGGCCACGACCTCGCCGTGCAGCGGCCGCTGCGCCAGCCACGCCAGCGTCTCGTGCAGCTCCGCCACCGGCCCGACCACGGTGATCGCCGGCGGTCGCACCTCCGCCTCCTGCACCGCCGCCGCGATCTCCCCCAGCGTTCCGGTCACCGTCCGCTGTTCGGCGAGCGTGCCTCGAGCCACCACCGCGGCCGGCTCGGCAGCGGAGCGCCCCGCGGCCACCAGTCGCTCGGCGATCAGCGGCAGGTTCTTCACGCCCATGTAGAACACGAGCGTGCCCGGGAAGCGCGCCAGCGCCTCCCAGTCGATCGCCGAGCCGTCCTTCGATGGATCTTCGTGTCCGGTCACGAAGGCGACCGCCGAGGCGGCGTCACGATGCGTGACCGCGATCCCGGCATACGCCGGGGCGGCGACCCCCGCCGTGACCCCCGGCACGACCTCGAACCGCACGCCGGCGGCCGCCAGCGCCTCGGCCTCCTCGCCACCGCGGCCGAACACGAACGGGTCGCCGCCCTTGAGCCGCACCACGCGCCTCCCGGCGCGGCCGAGCGAGACCAGCAGCTCGTTGATCTCCTCCTGCGCAAGGGCGGGACTGCCCGGCTCCTTGCCGACATAGCGCAGCTCCGCATCCGGCCGCGCGCCGTCGAGCGCACCAGCCGGGATCAGGCGGTCGTAGAGGATCGCGTCCGCCCCCGCGATCAGCTCCAGCGAGCGTCGCGTCATCAGCCCGGGGTCGCCCGGGCCGGCGCCAACGAGGTAGACGATTCCGCCCTCCACGACAGGAAACGCTACCCGCGGTCGATAATGGGGCCCCGTGCGGGCTCCGTGGACGCAGTCATGACGGATGGAGCCCCCGGCAGGGGGGTCGCTGCCAGCCGCGCCAGGGCCGGCCGCGACATCGTCGGCCAGGTCGTCCTGCGCACGCTCAACCTCGCGCTCGGCGTCGGCGTCACGCTGCTGCTCGTCCGCACGCTCGGCACCGACGGCTTCGGCCGCTGGTCCGTGCTGCTCGCGGTCGTCGGCTTCGTCTCCTATTTCGGCAGCCTCGGCCTGGCCCAGGTCGCCGTGGAGCGAGCGGCCGCGGACCCCGACCGCTCGCCGCACTGGTTCGGCGCGCTGGTCACTCTGCGGCTGGCGCTGATCGGCCCGGTCACGCTGCTCTCCCTGGGCGTGTGCCTGCTGCTCGCCGACGACTCCGAGATGCGGGTCGCCGCCGTGCTGGTCTGCACCACCCTGCCGCTCGCGGTGCTCAGTGCGCTCAGCGTCGTCTTCCAGCTTCAGGTGCGCAACGTCGTGGTCACCGCGATCGAGCTCGGCAACAGCGTCGTCTGGACCGCGGCCGTCGCCGTCCTCTTCCTGCTCGACGCCGGCCTGGTCCCGATCGCCGCGGCCTTCCTGGGCGTGGCCACCCTGACCAACGTCGCCTACATCGTGTTCGCGCTGCGCGCCTCGCCGGTCCACTTCCGCCGCTCGCGCCCGCTCTGGGGCGACCTGCTGCGCCAGGGCCTGCCCGTCGGCATCGGCGGCCTGCTCACGCTCGGCTACGGCTACGTGGACCAGGTGATCGTGTTCGAGATCGCCGGTGTGCGCGACGCCGGTCTCTACGGCGCGGTCTACCGGATCTACGAGCGCGCCCAGTTCCTGCCGGCGGCGCTCATGACCACGCTGTTTCCGCTGTTCGTCGCCGCGCGCGACCACGACCCCGATCGCGTCCGGCGCCTGTTCCGCACCGCCGTCGACTACCTGATGCTGACCTCGCTGCCGGCGCTGGCGATCTCGCTCGCGGGCGCCGAGCCGATCACCCGCATGCTGTTCGGCGCCGACTTCACGGACGCCGCGCCGGCGCTGCCGCTGCTGATGGCCACGTTCGTCGTGGTGTCGCTCGGCTACCTGACCGGGTACCTGATCGTCGCCTACAACCTCCAGCGCAAGTTCTTGCTGATCGCGGTCGGCGCGCTCGTGTTCAACGTCGCCGCCAACCTGGCACTCGTCCCGAGCTACGGGTTCATGGCCGCGGCTTGGCTCACGCTCGCGACCGAGGTGCTGGTGATGTCCCTGTCGATGTGGATCGTGTGCTCCGCGATGGGCGTGACGCCGACCGGCGACCACCTGGGCCGGATCGTGTTTGCCGCGACGGTCACCGGGCTGGCGGGGTGGGGCCTCGAGGAGGCCGGCGTGCCGACCGCGGCCTGGGTGGCGGCCGCGGGCCTGCTGTACGGCGGCTTGGTGATCGCGCTCGGGACGGTCAGGCTCGGGGAGCTGCGCGCGCTGGTGCGCCGGGACGCGACGTGACCGACCAACTCCACGTGGCGGTGGACGCGAATGTGCTCGAGGCGGCCTGGGGTGGCATCCCCAAGCACCTCCACCGGGTGGCGGCCGAGCTGGCGGCGGCGGGCGACCGCGTCGACCTGCTCGTGAACCTGCGCCGCTGGGAGTCGCCGGTACCCGGCGCCCGGGCCGTGCCACTGCGTCTGCGCGGCCGCGGGCTGTGGCGCGACTTGGCCGTGCCGCTCTGGGCGCGCCGGCACCGGCCCGACGTGCTCTGGGCCCCGGAGACGCTCCTGCCGCGCCGGATCGGGGTGCCGACCGTCGTGACCGTCCACGACCTCGCGCCGCTGATCTTCCCCTCCAGCAAGCCGCCGGAGGTCGAGCGCCAGTTCGAGACCGCGATCCCGCGCTCGGTGCGCGCGGCCACGCGCGTGATCTGCGTGTCCGACGCGACCGCCGAAGAGGTGCGGACGCGCTGGGGAGTCGACGGCGCAGCCGTGATCGGCAACGGCGTGGACGACCGCTTCGCGCCGGGGGACACGGACGCCGAGCGGCGCTGGGCGAGCGCCACGTTCGGGCTCGACGAGCCGTTCGTCCTCCACGTCGGCTCCCTAGAACCGCGCAAGGGGCTCGACGTGCTGATCGAGGCCGCGGGGCGCGACCCCGGCTGGCAGCTCGTGCTGGCCGGGCAGCCGGGGTACCAGGGCGAGCAGATCCTGGCCGCCGCGCGGGCGACGCGCGCCGCGTGGCTCCCGGGAGTGGACGACGACGCGCTCGCGCGTCTCTACCGCGCCGCTCGCGCGGTGGCCGTGCCGTCGCTTTACGAGGGGTTCGGGATCGTGCCGCTGGAGGCAATGGCCAGCGGCACCCCCGTGGCGATCGCCTCGAACGCCGGCGCGCTCGGCGAGCTGGTCGGCGACGCCGCGATCGAGGTCGCCGAGCGCACCGGCGAGGCCTGGGCCGTCGGGATCGCCCAGGCTCAGGAGCGCCGCGAGGAGCTGGTCGCGAGAGGGCTCGAGCGCGCGGCTCGGCACCGGTGGCCGCGGGTGGCGGCTGCCGTGCGCGAGGTGCTGCGCGAAGCAGCCGGCGCCTAGGGGCGCAGCCAGGACAGCCGCGAGCGAGACCGGTCCCGCTCCGGCTGGCTGTGCTGGGCGACCGGCGCCGGCCGCGCGTCCGGGCGGATCGGAGCGGTCGGCCCGTTGGCGGGCAGGTCGGGCTGCGTGACGCCCGGCTGCCAGATCTCGCCGTACCCGTAGCCGTACACGTCGCGGGCTGTGTGCCCGCACACCACCAGCCCGATCGGTGCCGCTCCGTGCCCGTCCAGCACGAGCCGCGCCCGCCGAGCGTGGTCGCGCGTGGTCACGCCCTGGCGGGCGACCACGACACTGGCGTCGACGGCGGGCTTGTTGAGCAGGATCTGGGCGTCGGCCACCGGCAGCAGCGGCGCCGAGTCGATCACGAGCGTCTTCTTGCCGTCCTGGAGCAGGCTGCGCAGCATCACGTCGAGCGCCGGCGCCTCGAGCAGCTCGGCGGGGTTGGGCGGCAGCACGCCGGCCGCGAGCACCTCGAGGTCGGGCAGCTCGCGCAGCGGGCGCCGCAGCAGGTCGTTGGGCTCGCTGCCGAGCAGCGCGTTGGTCACGCCGCCCTGGTCGGCCATCCCGAATGTGCGCGCCAGACTCGGGTGGCGCAGGTCGAGCTCCACCAGGATCACCGGGCGCCCGCTGAGGGCGATCGCCTGCGCCAGGCCGATCGCGACGCTCGTCTTGCCCTCGCCGCGCACCGCGCTGGTGACCATCACCGTCCGCACCGGGCGCGTCACGCGGGCGAAGTCGACCGCCGTTCGCAGGATCCGGAACGGCTCGAGGTCGCCCGAGCCCGAGCGCAGCCCCTGACGCCGGAATGCCTTTTGGGGCACGACAGCCAGCGCTCGCAGCCGGTACTCGCGCTCGAAGCTGGCCACGTCGGTGATGCGCTTGTCCATCGACTCCACCACGAGCGCGGCCACCAGGCCGAGCGCCAGCCCGATGATGGCCGCCAACGCCACCACCTCGATCAGCCCCAGGTTGGCCGGGTCCTGCGGAACCCCGGCCCGGGCGATCACGCGCGCGTCGCCGTTGGCCAGCGCTCGCAGCGACGCGAGCCGCTGGAGCGACTCGCGCACGTCCTGGCGCTCCGGTGCGTCGATCGGGAGGTCGGCTAGCTGCTGCTGGAGATCGCGCTCAGCGGCGTTGATGCTCTCGCGGTCGCCGCGCGCCCGGAAGGCCACGAACTCGCTTGCGAACGCGTTGGCCAGCCGCGCCGCCTGACGCGGGTCGTCGTCGGTGGCGGTGATCTGCAGGACGTTCGCGTTCTGCTCCGCCTCCACCTCGATCTTGTCGAGCAGATCCGAGGACGAGGTCGACAGCTCGAGGCCCCTGCGCACCGCCGCGGCCACGGCCTCCGACCCTGCCAGCAGCACGTTCGTCGCGGCCTCGCGCTCGGGGTCGTCGGAGAAGCGGTCGACCTGCAGTGCCTGGTCGGACAGCGCCGAGGTGCCGAACAGCACGCGCGCGCTGCTCTCGTAGTGCTTGCTCGAGTCGACGCCGGTGATCACGATGGCGGCGATCACGCACGCAACCACGGCGGCGACCACGACCAGCCAGCGCCGGCGCAGCACGCCGAGCGCGTAGCCCACCGAGTCGCGCTCGCGCTCCGGCTCGAAGCGGAGATCCGGGGTAGGGCTCACCTCGCCGCCGCCTCCGGGGCGTGCTCCAGCAGGACGTCGGTCATCTCCGCGCGGAAGCGCGCCTGACCGAAACGGCGGGCGTTGGCCCTCAAACGGTGCTCGTCGAACTGCATGCTCTCAGCCTGAAGGATGGCGGAAGCTACCGAGGTGATGGTCTGCTCTGCATGAAAGACACCGGTTTCGTTCTCGATCACGGTGTCGCGCACGCCGCCGGCCCCGTACGCCACCACCGGCACTCCGGCGGCCTGAGCCTCCACCGGAACGATCCCGAAGTCCTCCTCGCCGGGGAACAGCAGGGCGCGCGCTCCCGACAGCAGCGAATCGATCTGGGCGTCTTCCACGTAGCCGAGGAACTCGGCCCCTGGGCCTGCCACCGCGCGCGCCGCGTCGAGCGCGCGACCGTCGCCGACGACCTTGACGCGCCGGCCGAGCGTGGCGCAGGCGCCCACCGCCAGCTCGACCCGCTTGTAAGGGACGACTCGCCCGAGCACCAGGTAGTAGTCGTCCTCACGTCGCGGGCGGTAAAGGTGACGCTCCACGTCCACAGGCGGATGTACGACGGTGGCGTCGCGGCGGTAGTACTTGCGGATGCGCGCCGCCACGTGGGTCGAGTTGGCCACGAACACGTCTGGCCGGCTCGCTCCGGCCAGGTCGTCGCGCCGCAGCCGGCCGAGCATCAGGCGGGCCGCGAAGGCCGGTCCGGCGCCCAGCTCGCCGGCCAGATGGCGCGGCTCCCAGGCGTGGCGCATCGGGGTGTGGCAGTAGCAGACGTGCAGGGTGTCGGCGCCCGTGAGGACGTTCTTCGCGCACGAGTGGCTGGACGACACGACCAGATCGAATCCGGACAGGTCGAACGACTCGAAAGCCGTGTTCATCAGCGGCAGCAGCTTCGGATAGTGGGTCTGTGCCCCGGGCACGCGATCCAGGAACGAGGTGTGGACGTCGCGGTCGCGCAGCGCCGGCCAGCGGCTTCGGTCGTAGACCGAGGTGAACAGCTGGGCCTCGGGAAGCAGCCCGAGCAGCTCCATCAGGACCTTCTCCGAGCCGCCAGGGACCGTCAGCCAGTCGTGCACGAGGGCCGACCGGCGGAAGCTGCCGCGCAGGCCCTGGTCAGGCGTCATTGCCGGTCCGCAGCACAGCCGGGACCGTCAGCAGAGCGATCTTCAGATCAAGCGAGAGCGACCAATTCCGGATGTAGTAGTTGTCCATGTCGACTCGCTCTACCAGCGACGTCTGGCCGCGCAGCCCGGACACCTGGGCCCATCCGGTGATGCCGGACTTCACGCGGTGCCGGTCGGTGTAGCGCGCCAGCTCGGCGCCGAAGGCGATCGCGAACTCCGGGCGCTCGGGGCGCGGGCCGACCAGGCTCATCTCGCCGCGCAGGACGTTGATCAACTGGGGCAGCTCGTCGAGGCCGCTGCGCCGCAGGAAGCGCCCGATCGGCGTGCGCCGGTCTGGGCCCTCCACGCCGCCCGGGGCGAACCCCGGCGGCGGCACGAACTGAGTGTCATCCGACGGGACGTGCATCGAGCGGAACTTGAGCATCTCGAAGACCTGTCCGTCCTGACCGATGCGCCGCTGGCGGAACAGGATCGGCCCGTGGGAGCTGAGCTTCACGGCGATCGCGAGGACGATCATCACCGGCGACAGGGCGAGCAGCCCGAGCAGCGCGACCGGCTTGTCGATCGCGTACTTGAAGCGGAACTGCCATCCCTTGGGGTCGAGCGGGCGGATGCCCAGCACGGGCAGGCTGCCGACCCAGTCGAGCGCCACACGGTCGTTCATCGACTCGAACAGGCGCGGCACCAGCGAGACCTCCAGTCCGAGCTGCTCGCAGCGCTCGGCCAGCGCCAGCAGGCGCTGGTCGGGCTCGGAGGTGAAGGCGAAGATGACGTGCTCCACGCCGTGCGCGGCCGCCAGCTCGGCGAGCTCGGACGGCGAGCCGAGCACCGGGAGCACCCGGTGCGGGACGGGGCTGTTGCCATTGGTGTGGCCGTTCCCGTTGCCGTCGCGGCTCACGGGCGGGTCGTCGTCGAGGAAGCCAACCGGATGCAGGCCGTACTCGGGCTGGGCGCACAGCCGCTGGGCGATCGTCGCGCCCACGACCCCGGCGCCAACGATCAGCGTCGGCTTGCCGGCCAGGCCGTGGATGCGAGCCTGGCGGCGGGCGAGCGCAAGGCCGCAGCGGGCCCCGGCGAGCAGCACGACCGTCAGGACCCAGATCCACCCGATCAGCGGGGCGAGGTTCGAGCCACCGAATACCACCACGTCCCAGGTGAGCACGATCATCGCGGCGACCGAGATCGCACCGAGCATCGGCGACAGCGCTCGCAGCGCAATGCGCACGCGGCGCCGGTAGACCCCGCGCACGTGCAGCATGGCGGGCACCGCCACCGGGAGCGCGAACAGCGACGCGTACTCGAGCCCCGAAACGCCGGGCGTGTCGGTGATCGCGATCGCGACCAGGACGGCGGCGAGCGAAGCCAGCGCGTCCGCGAAGACGAGCAGGGACGTCCAGCCCTCCCGTTCGAGGGCGTAGTTCCACGCCGAGCCGCGCGACGGCGCCGGGGGCAAGATCGGCGGCGGAGCGGTGGCGTGCGGATCGATACGAGTGACCGCACTCATGCGAGTTCAGGGCCCAGCTTCTCATGACTTTGGCGTTTGTGGGGACGATTTTTCGGGCTGATTGCCAAGCCCGACCTACACTCGGGTCAGATGTCCGCAATTAGCATGCGCTCGCCGGGGGTTCCCCGGGCGGCGGCGGCGTGGGCTGCTGCCGCTGTGGCCCTCGTGGGAGCGGCCGCGCTGCTCTACGGTCCGGCCGCGCTGGCCCTTCCGCTGGCAGCGGCGGCCGCGCTGGCCCTGCTCCAGCGCCCGCGGCTGACGGTCGCCCTGGTGGTGGGTCTGATGGTCGTCTGCGAGGGCCGCAGCGACGATTTCGGCGGCTTCGCGAGCGGCATGTACGACCCGCTTCCGTTGGGCCCGACCCCCGCCGAGGTTCTGCTCGCGATCGCGGTCCTGGCGGTGCTGCTGCACCGGCTCAGCTCCGAGCGGCCGCTGCGTCTCGTCGGCCCGCTCACCGTGCCGCTGGTGCTGGTCGTGCTCGCCACAGCGGCCGGAGCGGTGACCGGGCACTTCGCCGGCATCGGGTCGGAGTCGCTGATCTTCGCGGCGCGCCAGCTCGCCTGGCTGGTGATCGTGCCGCTGCTGGTGGTCAATGTCGTGGAGACCGAGCACGAGGTCCGCATCGCGCTCGCCTTCGCGGCCGCCCTGGCCGTGCTGAAGGCGACGCTGGGCGTGGTCGGGGTGGCCGCTGGGGTCGGCGTGCAGGTGGACGGCTCGACGATCACCTACTACGAGCCGACCGCAAACTGGCTGGTGCTGCTGGCCATCGTGGGGGTGCTGGCCGCCTTGCTGCTGCGCGCCCGACCGCCCATCTGGCTGCTCGCGGCCTCGCCGTTGCTGTTGCTCTCGCTCACGCTCTCGTTCCGCCGCTCGTTCTGGATCGGCGCGGCGCTGGGCGTGCTGCTCGTGATCCTGCTCGGGTCGCGGCCGGGCGGCCGGCGGATCGTGGTCATCGCCGGCATCCTGCTGGGGCTCGCCGTCTGGCTGCTGGCGCTCCAGCCGCTGCAGACGGAGGCGCCGATCGTCAAGCGCGCCCAGTCGCTCGAGCCGACGAAGGTCGAGCAGAACGCCCAGGACCGCTACCGGATCGACGAGCTCCAGAACGTGACCGCCGAGCTGCGCGAGCACCCGATCACCGGCCTCGGCCTGGGCGGCCAGTGGGTGGCCAGGCATCCACTCGGCGTCGAGCACGAGAACGGGCGCAACTACACGCACGTGGTCGCCTTCTGGTGGTGGCTGAAGTTGGGGATCCTCGGGCTGTTGGCCTATCTCGCCGTGATGGCCAGCTGCCTGGCGATGAGCTGGCAGGTCTGGCGGCGCAGCGCCGATCCGCTCCTGTCGGCCGCGGGTCTGACGCTGCTCTGTGGGCTGCTGGCGCTTGTGGTGGTCGAGACCGTCGGCTCGTTCACCGGCGTCGACCCGCGCTTCACGACGCTCGTGGGAGCGGCGGGCGGCCTGCTGGCGGCAATGCGCCGCCTGGCGCTGCGGCCGGGCTAGGGCGTTCCGCGGAGCAGCGCTTCGGCGTGTGCGCCGACGACCGCGGGATCGTGCCGATCCGCGGCTCGGGCCCGCGCCGCGCGACCCTCGCCGCGCGCGCGGTCGGGGTCGTCCCGGTAGCCGGCCAGCAACGCGCGGACCGCCGCCGCGTCGTGGTCGGGCGTCGCGATCGCCCCGCAGCCGGGCTCGAGCAGGCCGGTGGCGCCCTCGGCGGCGGTCGCCACAACCGGGCGCTCGGTCAGCATGCCGAGCGATATCGCGAGCGGCTCACCCTCGGTCGGGGAGGGGCAGAAGACCACGGCGTCGCAGGCCGAGAGCAGCTCGGCCGGCTCGGTCCCGCTGCTCGGGACGAAGTGGGCGGCCTCACCGAGCGGGGCGGCGCGGGCCCGCAGCTCGGCCTCGGTGTCGCCCTCGCCGATCATCAGCAGGTGGACCGGCGGGCCGGGCGTGCCGGCGAGCTGCAACGCGGCATCGATCGCAACGTCGTTGCGCTTCCTCGCGTTGAAGCGGGTCAGGCAGCCGATCAGGAAGGCGTCGTCGGGGACCCCGAGGACGCGCCGGTGCTCGGCGCCCGCCTCCGGGAGCGGCCGGAAGCGCTGCGGGTCGATCGCGTTGGACACGACGCCCACGCGCTCGGCCGGTACGCCGGCCGCGATCAGCGATTGCCTGGTGCCCTCGGAGATGGCCAGCACCGCGGCCACGTCGCGCGCCGCGCGGCTGTAGAGCCGTTGTGGCAGCCCGCTGCGCAACGGCGGCGGAACCGGGCCCCACTCCGCCCAGGCGATCCGCGGCCGCAGCCCGGCCGGCAGCCGCGACGCCAGCAGCTGCTCCTTCTTGAAGTGCAGCAGCAGCACGTCGTAGGGCGCCTCACGCTCCAGCTCGCGTCGCAGCCGGCGCAGGACCAGCGGGGAGCCGGCGGTCAGCCGCGGCCAGGTGCGCGAGCCGAGCTTCGGCCCGAGGTCCACGTGGCGCGCGGCGACGCGAGTGCCGTCGGCCGTGTCGGGATGGCTGGTCAGCAGGACGGTCTCGTGGCCGCGCGCGGCCACGGCGTCGAGCAGCCGTACGGCCGCGTACTCGGCGCCGCCGCGGGTGGCGGAGGTCATCACGGAGACGATCTTCATTGCGCCAGCCGGCGCGCCAGCGCCTCGATCGAGTAGTCGCTCTCGGCCAGCGCGCGACCCGCGCTCCCGACGGCGGCGCCGCGCGCCGGGTCGAGCGCGTCCAGCAGCGCCCGCGCGAACCCTTCCGCGCCGGCCCCTTCGAGGTAGTGGCGCCCGCTCTCGGCGTCCACGCCGGCGGCGCCCCGCGGCGTGGCCACCACCGGAAGCCCGTGAGCCAGCGCCTCGATGAACTTGACCGGCGAGCCGCCGCCGCTCAGCAGCGGAACCAGCGCGCAGGCGGCGCGCGCGTAGAGCGGGTCCAGGCTGTCGACGAAGCCGGGCGCCGTGACGCGCGAGTCGGTCCCCGCCGGCGCCTCCCAGCCGCTGCCGGCCACCGTCAGTCGCAGCTGCGGCGCCGCCGCCCAGACACGCGGCATGACCTCGTCCAGTAGGAAGTCGAGCCCTTCGCGGTTGGGCGCGTAGGCGAAGTTGCCGACCAGCAGCGCCTCGGGCGGGTCGGCCGCCGCGCGCCGCGCGCCGATCGCCGCTACGTCGACCACGTTGGGGACGTAGCGCAGCGTGGCCGTCGGCGCGAGCTCGCGCGCGCCGTCGAGGTCGGCTCGGCTGGGCATCCAGCTCTCCGCCGCGGCGGCCAGCAGGCGGCGCTCGAACGCCTGCAGCCGGCGACGCGATCCCCAGTCCGGGTCGCGACCGGGGCGAAACGCCGACTCGAGGTTGTTGGCGCTGTAGATCACCGGCCGCCGGCGGGCCAGCCCGCGCAGCGCCACCGCCGCCATCGCGTCCTCGGCGATCACGCGACCGCGCTCCGGGGTCTGCGCCAGCCGCTCGGCGGCGGGGCCGAGGTCGGGCGAGACGCCGCGCGCCACCGCTCGCGGCACGCCGGTCGCCCGCGAGCGCGCCCAGGTCAGCGCGCGCCGCACGCCGCGCGAGCTGGTCACCAGGTGCAGGTGCAGACCCTCCAGCGCCTGGTAAGCGGGATCGGGGGCGTCCGCCCCGAAACCCGTGTGGAGCAGGTCGACGGGACCTTCGGCGACCAGCGCGCGCACGATCCCGTAGGTGCGCGCGGCGCGCCCGCTGCCCCGGGTCGGCATGTAGGAGGAGACGACTAGCGTGCTCACGTCGGCCGTGAGGGTAGGCGGTTGCTTGACGGACAGGCATCGTCTGCGCGGACGAGCCCGCGACCTAGGCCCGCGCGAACAGCCCGTCCAGCTCCATCAGGAGCCCGTCGTCGTCGAGCAGGATCGGCTCCAGGCAAACCGGTCGGAAGCCGCGCTCGGCCAGGAGCGGCAGCATCTCCACGAGGCCGGGCTGGCCCTCGTAGAGCGGCGTCACGCTCAGCTCGAGCTCGAGCGCCTCGAAGCGCGCGAGCGCCGCGCCGGCCCCGTCGAGCACGTGGCGCTCGTAGCCCTGCACGTCCAGCTTGAGGAACGCCCGCTCGGCGGGTCCGAGCAGTCCGTCGATCAGCCCGTCGAGCCGCCGCGCCGCGATCCGGCGCGACTCCTTCGGCGCCCAGCCGGGCTTGTCGGCGAAGCGCTCGTTGCGCGACAGCACCGAGCTGCCGCGCGAGTCGCCGGTCACGTTCAGGGTGAGCTCCCCGTCCACGTCCGACGCGGCCACACAGACCGCCTCCCACGCTCCGTCGGCCGCCGCGAGACCGGTCAGCACGGCGAACGCCTCGGCAACCGGCTCGAGCGAGACCAGCCGCCCGGCGAAGCCCCGCTCGCGCAGAGTCGTCCCGTACTGCCCCGCGTTGGCGCCCACGTCGAGCACCACGTCCACGCCGTCGAGCAGCCGCTCGCGCGCGGCCGTCAGCGACCGCAGCGGCGTGTACTGGCGCACCTCGTAGCCCATCCTGCGGGCCAGCTTGCGGAGGCGGTCATGCATGGGCGAGGCTCGAAAGATACGAGTCGATCTCCTCCAGTCGCGCGTCCCAGGAGTTCCTGCGCACGGCGGCCGAGCGAGCTCGCCTGGCCGCCGGGCCGTCCTCGGCCAAGGCCCGCTCCACCGCGGCGACCGTGGCCGGCGCGTCGGCGGCCACGACCACCCCGGACGTATCGGCCAGCGCGGGCAGGGGAGTGGTCACCACGGGCAGGCCGGCGGCGAGGTACTCGTAGACCTTCATCGGGAACACCGAGCGGGTCAGGTCGTTGATCGCGTAGGGGACCAGCGCCACGTCGGCGCCGCGCAGCACCTCCGGCAGCTGGAGGTAGGGCCGCGCGCCGAGCAGGTGGACGTTGGGCAGTCGCTCCAGCGCCGAGATGTCCGTGAGCGGGTCCCCGGCGCCGACCGGGCCGACCAGCGCGATCGACCAGTTGGGCCGCGCGCGAGCCACGCCCTCGAGCAGCTCGAGGTCGAGCTTGGTTGCCACGACGGCGCCCGTGAAGACGACCCGCGGACCGGGCAGGGCCGCCATCGCCGGATCGGTCGGGCCGACCTCCAGCGCGGAGGCGAAGCGGTCGGTATCGGCGACGTTGGGGGCGTAGAAGACGCGCTCGTTGAGCGTGCGCATGCGTTCGGCCAGCGCCGGCGCGGAGGCGAGCACCAGGTCGGCCCGGGCGGCGAAGTGGGCCTCGGCCTCGCGGAAGGCGGCCGCCGCCACCCCCTTCTGGGCGGCGATGTCGTCCACGCAGTGGTAGACGATCGCCGACGGCTGGAGCGTCTCCACCAGCCAGTCCGCCTGCGGTACGTAGCTCCACAGCAGCGGCCGCTCGAACCCGAGCGAGTGGGCGGCGCGGCCCACCTGGGCCTGCAAGAGCCGCGCGTTCAGCGTCCGGATCCGCGGCCGCCCGTGGATCGGGATCACGAGCGGCGACAGCACGTGCAGTCCGGTGACCGCGCGTGCCCCCTGCGCCGCCCGCTGCACGCGCCGGGCCATGCGGCGCAGGTCGCGGCCGGCCAGCCGCGGCTGACGCAGCCCGAGCGATTCCAGGAACAGCACTCGGTTGGACCGCGCGAGGCGCGACATCAGGTGCTGTTGATTGGTCCACAGCTCGGCGTCCCACTCGCCGAAGCCGAGGCAGACGATGTCCCGGCCCTCGAGTGTCACCGCGTGGCCGCCCGCACCAGTCGCACGGCCTCGGCCGGGTCGGTGGACGGGTCGAGCGGCGGGTGGGGCGCCCGCAGCTCCGGTGGCAACAGCCGCGCCAGGCGCCGCTCGCGCCGACCCCAGGGGACCAGCGCGTCGACGCCGCGCAGCTGGAACTCGGCGTCGAGCGAGCGGATCAGGCGCAGCGGCGTGAGCCGCTCCAGCTCGCGCACGTGCAGGCCGACGGTGGCGTCCGGCGGCGAGTCGGTGACCAGGCCGACATCGGCGCCGGCCTCGTGCGCGCCCAGCAGCCAGCGCCCCAGGCCGAGCCGGTCGTGATCGCCGCAGGCGATCACCAGCAGCCGCACCGGGCCGCGCCGAACGCGCTCCTGGGCGTAATGGGTCGTCGCCGGCGCGCCCCCCTCGGCGCGCGCGAACACCCACACCAGCGCGTCCGCGACGCAGTCCAGCGTGATCTTGGCGAGCCCGCGCCAGCCGTCGTGCCAGCCGCCGTCGACGACCAGCCGGTAGCCGAACTTCGTGACCGGCCGCAGCACGATTCCGCGCAGGCGCGCGCCGGCGGACGGCGATCCGCTCAGCTGCCGCGCCTCCAGCCGCGCGTAGGCGGCGGCGTCGCGGATCGCCTCGCGCGGCGTGTCGGCCAGCACGTGCTCGAGGTCGCCTTCGAACGCCCACGTCCGGCCGAACGCCCATAGCCCCTCGTGTACGGCGAGCTGCTCGTCGTGGCGGTAGGCGCCACGGCGGAACATCCGCAGCCGGTACTTGGGGTACTTCGCCGAAGGTCCCAGGCGCCCGCCCAGGAACAGGTCGCGGCAGGGCAGCGCGCAGATGTCCACGCCCTCGGGCGGGTGATCGAGGAACTCCTCGATCTCCGCGCGCAGCCGCGGCGTTATGCGCTCGTCGGCGTCGATCTCGAGGATCCAATCGCCGAGGGCCGCGTCGATCGCCACGTTGCGCTGGGCGCCGAACCCGCGCCACGGGTGCTCGATCACCCGCGCGCCGGCCGCGCGGGCCAGCTCCATCGTCCGGTCGCGCGAGCCCGAGTCCACCACGACGACGTCGTCGCAGAACTCCACGCTGGCGAGCGCAGCGGGCAGCCGCCGCTCCTCGTCGCGGGCGATGATGCAGGCGCATACCGTCGCACGGCCGGTCGTCATCGGGTCAGCGTACGTCGAGTGCGGTCCGTTCCGCCTCTTCCAGCAGCTCGCGGGCACCGGCGGCCTCGAGTCGCGCCGCGACGGCCCTGCCCAGGGTGGCCGGCTCGGTGCCGTCCCCGTCCAGCTCGTCGCGAATCCAATGGGACCCGTCGGGGAGCCCGACGAACGCGCTCAGACGCAGCGCCCCTTCGCACTCGCGGGCGTGGGCGCCGATCGGGGTGTGGCAGCTGGCGTCAAGCGCGGTCACAAGCGCGCGCTCGGCGGTCAGGGCGGTCAGTGCGGCGCTGTCGGTCAGGCGCGCCGCGGCCGCGGCAGCGGTCTCGTCGTCGGCGCGCGCCTCCAGCGCCAGGCAGCCTTGGCCGGGGGCGGGCACGAGCGCGTCCAGCGCCTCCCCCTCGTCCCCGCGGCCGAGCCGGTCCAGGCCGGCCTGGGCCAGCACGATCGCGTCGTAGTCGCCGAGCTGCTTCAGGCGCGTGTCCACGTTGCCCCGGAGCTCGCGGATCTCGAGGTCCTCGCGCAGAGCGAGCAGCTGGGCGCGGCGCCGCAGACTGGCGGTGCCGACCACGGCGCCCGGGCGCAGCTCGTCGAGCGACGTGGCCCCGCAGAGCGCGTCGTAGGGGTCGGCGCGCTCCGGGACCCCCACGATCGACAGGCCGTCAGGCAGCTCGCCCGGTACGTCCTTGGCCGAGTGCACGGCGAGGTCGGCGGTGCCCGCCAGCAGCGCTTCCTCGATCGCCTTCACGAACCGCGACTTGTCGCCGACGGCGCCCTGAGCGCTGATCTCGACGATCTCCACGTCGTCCTCCAGCCGCTCCGCCACCCAGCGCGCCTGCACCAACGCCAGCGCGCTGGCGCGCGTGCCAAGCCGTAGCGGCCGCAGCCGGCTCGGCCGGCTGCGCCCCGATGGCTTCATCACGCCGGCCGGCGACGCGCGTCCAAGCGCGTGACTTCCGCCGCGGGTGCTTCCTCGGCCGGGGCGGGGTCGAGCCCGAACAACTCCCGCAGCGTGTGGAGGTAGTGGTAGGAGCCGCGCTCCTTCAGCCTCACCGTCGGCTCGTGCAGGAGGCGGGACACGACCGCTCGCGCCATCACCTCCACGCGCTCGCGGTCGGCCTCGGAGAGCGTCTCCCAGCGCGGCTCGTTCTCGTCGAGCACCTGGCGGACGACCTCGTCGGCGCGCTGGCGCAGGGCCGAGATCGTGGGCACGACGTCGAGGCTCGCGAGCCACTGCTCGAAGCGCTCCACGTCCTGGCGAACGAGCACGAGCGCCTCTTCGGCCTCGGCCACGCGCGCGTCCAGGTTGCGGGCCACGGCGCGCTGGAGGTCGTCCATGTCGTAGAGCGCGATGCCGGGGCAATCGCGCACGCTCGGCTCGATGTCGCGCGGCACCGCCAGGTCGATCATCACCAGCGGCCGGCCCATGCGCGACGCCGCCACGAACTCCAGCTCCTCACGACCGACGATCTGGTGTGGCGCCCCGGTGGAGGTGACGACGATGTCGGCCGCCTCGAGCTCGCGCGGCATGTCCTCGAAGGTGACGGCGCGCCCGCCGAACTTCTGTGCCAGGCCGAGCGCGCGGTCGTAGCGCCGGTTGGCGACGAACAGGGTGTGCACGCCGCGGTCGCGCAGCGCTCGCGCGGTCAGCTCGGCGTTCTCGCCGGCGCCGATCACGAGCACGCGGCGGTCGGCCAGCTCGCCGAGGAAGTCAGACGCCAGCTGCACCGCGACCGTGGAGATCGACACGTTCGAGCGCGCCACGCCGGTTTCGGTGCGCGCCCGCTTGCCGGCGCCGAGCGCGTCGCGGAAGAGCCGGTTCGAGACGGGGCCGCTGACGCCCTCGACGAGGGCCATCTCGTAGGCCCGCTTGACCTGGCCCTGGATCTCGGCCTCGCCGACGATCATGGAGTCGAGCCCGGCGGTGACCGAGAACAGATGTTCCACGGCCTCGCGCCCGCGCAGGGAGTAGAGCGACGCGATCAGCTCCGTCGGGCGCAGCTCGGCCTGTCGGGAGAGGATCGCGAGCGCCGTGTTCTCCGCCTCCAGGGCGTCGTCGGTGACCAGGTAGAGCTCGGTGCGGTTGCAGGTGAACAGCGCCACGGCCTCGTGCACGCCGGCGTGCTCGGTCAGCTCGCCCAGCACGCGCGCGGCGCGACCGGCCGGGAGTGCGAGCTTCTCGCGCAGCGCCAGCGGCGCGGTCTTGTGGGAGGCGCCCAGCGCGAGCAGGTCGCCCTTCACTCGTCCTCCTCGGCCAGCTGCGTCAGCTCTCGATCGATCCGCACCAGCTTGGCGGCCATGATCGCCACGTAGATCAGGATCAGCCCGAGGAAGACGAGGTAGGCGGCGGCCACGTACTTGCCCGCCTCGTCGAGCGGCAGCGCGGGCGCAGCGAGCCAGGTCACGCGGCCACCGTTTCGTGCCGTTGGGCGCGCCGTTGGCGCAGCTTCTTCAGCTGCGCCGCGGCGTGCTTGGCGGTCAGCTCCAGCTTGCAGAGCGTCACGAACAGCAGTGTCATGCCGGCGAGCGCCACGAGGAAGGTGAGCCGCATCTCGCCGGGCAGGTCGCCGCCCGTCTGCGACAGCACGCGCGGGTGGGTGAGGGTCTCAGCGAGGCGCACGGCTGTGAAGTTGAGCGGCACGAACGCGCCGGCGGTGATCGCGAAGACGGAGCAGTAGCGCGCCTGGCGCTCCGGGTCCTCGATCGCGAAGCGCAGCGGGAAGTAGACGCAGTAGAGCAGGAAGACGACGAGGAACGAGACCAGCACCGGCTCGTCCCAGACCCAGTAGTGGCCCCACGAGGCCTTGGCCCAGATCGCGCCGGTCACGAGCACCCCCAGCCCGAGGATGATCGACAGGTGGATCGCGACGTAGGAGCGCAGGTCCCAGGCCGGGTCGCCCGAGCGCAGGTGGCGGATCCCGAAGATGCCGCCCGCCACGAAGCCGCCCAGGGCCACGATCGCCATCGGCACGTGGATGTAGAAGATCTTCTGGACGAAGCCCTGGTCGGCGTCGAGCGGCGCGTAGAAGAAGACGAGCGCGAACGCCGCCGTGAGCGTCACGGCGCTGGCTATGGCAAGCGGGGCGAGGCCCTTGGAAAACATCAGTCCTCGAGCAGGAAGTCGAAGACGGCAACCGAGACAAGCACGAAGACGACATCGTAAAGCGTGAGCAGCCCCAGCCAGCGGCCGAGGTCCTCGGGGCCCTGCTCGGTGCGCATCAGCGGCTCGGTCGCCTGGGCGCATGAGATCAGCAGTGGCAGCAGCAGCGGCAGGAGCAGCAGCGGCACGATCAGCTCGCGCGTACGCGTCTCGGCGGCGAGCGCGGCCACCAGCGCGCCGACCGCGGCGATGCCGAGGTTGGCGAGCAGGAGGATCAGGAGGAGCTCGGGGAGGGTGCCGCCGAGGCCCGGGCCGAGCAGCAGCAGGTCGTAGGCGGGGAGCGCGACG
>Ga0268253_10000127_pt1 | contig 19370 bp, 18 predicted proteins | sample AgamicMgMarz_FD_200250 | JGI IMG/M metagenome (GOLD analysis project Ga0268253, IMG submission 200250) | Agave microbial communities from Guanajuato, Mexico - Mg.Ma.rz (v2) (version 3) | ecosystem: Host-associated > Plants > Phyllosphere > Phylloplane/Leaf | place: Guanajuato, Mexico... | reverse complement strand
CCGACCGCGCTCAGGGCGTGGCGTCCGCTGCGGCCTCGACCGCGATGCAGGCCGGGGCCGCGGTCGGGCTCGCGGTGCTCGTGCTGGTCTCAAACGCCGGCACCCGCGGGCTGCGCGGCGAGGACCTGCGCGTCGCGACGTCGGACGGCATCGGCGCCGCGGTGCTCGTCGTCGCGGCTGGGATCGTCGCCACGGCGATCGTCGCCCTCGCGCTGCCGCGGCAGGCGCCGACGGAGCAGGACGTCGCGCGGCGAGAGCCGGGTGGGACCGTGGCCTGTGACGCCTAGCACCGGCTCAGTCAGCTCAGGGCGCCCGCGCGATCCCGCAATCGACGCCGCCGTGCTCGACGCGACGCTCGCCGTGCTCGACGAGGCGGGCTACGGCGGCCTCACCCTCGAAGAGGTCGCCCGGCGCGCCCGGACCACCAAGCCAGCGATCTATCGTCGCTGGGCGACCCGCCAGCAGCTCGTGCTGGCGGCACTCAGCCAGCGACTGGGAGAGGCAAGCACACCGGACACGAGTTGCACGCTGTGCGACCTCGACGAGTCCCTCAAGGTCTTCGTAGCCGCCTTCAAGCGCATGCCGCCCGGCGTGATCGGCCCGCTCTTCGCCGACTGCAGCAGCAACCTCGAACTGCGAGCCGCGTTCATGGCCGCACTCTTCGACCCGCCGCGCGCGGCGGTCAAGCGAGCTCTCGACCGAGCGCACGAGCGCGGCGACCTACGCGCCGACGTCGACCTGGAGCTGATACTCGACCTGATTGGCTCGCTCGTCCACTACCGCGCGCTGTTCGAGCACGCACCCATGACCGACAGCGAGGTCGAACGCGCCGTCGAGACGCTCCTCCACGGCATCGCCACCGACTACGAGGGTCTGCTCGAGCACAGCCGGAGGCTCCGCGGGACGTCCGAGCTGCATCACCTGCACAGCTGAGGCCGGGCGCGCGCGGGGCTGATGCACCCCATCCTGAAGTCGGAGGCGAAGTCCATACTCGGGGCCGATGCGCCCGACGCGTGCGTGGCCGATCCTCCTGGTATGAGCAACGACGCGCGAGCGGCCTCCCCGGCGGCGAAGGTCGCCGGGATCGTCGCGGTCATCGTCCTGGTCAACGTGCTGCCCCGCGTGGTGGGTCTTCCCGACGTCGACCTGCCGTCGATCTCGCTCCCCGAGCTTCCGGATTGGGCGCACACGAGCGCGGACGTGCTCCGCACGGTCCTCGAGGTGAAGAACTGGCTGCTGGTGGGGCTGGTCGCCGTCGTGGTGGTGGGCGTAGCTGTCGACCAGACCGCCAAGCGCCGCGAGCGGCGCTGAGGCTCAGCGGCGCTCGCCGCTGCGCAGCCGTGCGGCGATGGCGTCGATGCGCCGGCGTGCCGCGGAGGGGCTGGTCAGTGCCGCGCGAGATTTCGCCGAGCGCGTCGAATGCCGGAGCGCTCGACGCCAACGTTCTGTGCGATTCGAGTTGTCACGCCCCTCGGGCTACAAGTTCAAGTTAGCTTGAAGTCAGGTGGGGGGGGAGCCCGGCGGTGGTGCGGGCGGGTATCCTGCAGGCCATGAGGCGGAGCATCTCCCTGCTCGCGGCGGTCCTGCTCGCCGCCGCCCTGCCGACCTCGGCGAACGCCGCTCGCACCAAGCGCTGCAAGGGCATCGGCGACACCATCACGAAGCTGCGCTCGAAGGGACCGTCCTGCGACACCGCTCGGACGCTGGCCGCGAAATATGCCGAAACGGCCGCCAGCGGCGGCGGCCGTGTGGTCAGGATCGACGGCTTCCGGTGCGTGCGCAGCAATCCGCCAGGCCCGGGGCGCGTCGCGCGCTGCGCCAAGCGTGACGGCGCCGTCGTCGTGACCTTCCGCTACCGGCTGCCGTAGCCGCGATCGCCGGCCGCCCGGCGCAGACGCCGTGCCAGCGCGTCCAGCTGGGCGATCAGCTCCGGCGGACCGTCGACGTCGACGTCGACACCCAGCATCGCGATGCGCAGCGCCAGCCATTCGAGGTCGGAGTCGGAGGTCCGGTACTCGCAGCGCTGCGCGTCGATCGGCTCGAGCGCTCCCGCGACCGACGGGATGCGCTTCGCGATCTCGTCCGCGGGGGCATGCACGGTCACGCGCGCCTCGTAGCGGTGCCCCGCCCCAGCGATGCTCTGCTCGACGTAGGCGGCGGCGTCCTTCGCCGGCAGCGTGCGCGCCGTGAACCTGGTTGAGGTCGCCGCCGGTCGGCTGATCCGGTCGACCCGGAAGGTGCGCCAATCCTCGCGGCGGCGATCCCAGCCGACCAGGTACCAGCGCCGCCCCAGGTTCACCAGCGAGTGCGGCTCGAGCTCGCGTCGCGTTGCGGCGCCGTCGCGGCTGCGGTACTCGAATCGCAGGCACTCGGAGTCGCGGCAGGCCGCCGCGATCGTGGTCAGGTGCTGCGGGTCGACGGTCGGACCCGTGACCGTTCCGGCGACCGTCGCCGACCCGAGCGCGGCGACGCGGCGACGCAGGTGCTTCGGCAGCACCTGCTCGAGCTTGACGAGCGCGCGGATCGACGTCTCCTCGATTCCCGCCACCGAGGACCGCGCCGCCGTGCGCAACCCCACCGCGATCGCGATCGCCTCACCCTCGTCGAGCAGTAGGGGCGGCATCGCGGTGCCCGCGCGCAGCCGGTAGCCGCCCGCCGGGCCGGTGAGCGACTCGACGGGATAGCCCAGCCCGCGCAGCCGGTCGACGTCGCGGCGGATCGTGCGCCCGGACACCTCGAGCCGCTCCGCCAATTCCGCGCCGGGCCAGTCGCGGCGCGCCTGAAGTAGCGACAGGAGGTCGAGGAGCCGGCTGGAGGTCTCGCGCATGCCGTAGATCCCAGGATCGCTGGGATTGAGGACAGATTCTGACCTAAATCGCCCGTACGGTGCAGCCCATGGAACAAAACGACCGCTACATCCCCGGTGTCCCGTGCTGGATCAACACCACCCAGCCCGACCCCGACAAGGGCGCCGCCTTCTACGCCGAGCTGTTCGGTTGGGAGCTCGAGAACCGCTTGCCGTCCGGCTCGCCGGACAAGTACTACGTCGCGCGCATCCGCGGCGAGGACGTGGGAGCCGTCGGCTCCCAGCCCGAGGGCGCGACGGGGGCGGCCGTCTGGAACACCTATGTCTGGGTCGAGGACGCCGACGAGACCACGGCCAAGGTGCGCGCCGCCGGTGGCGCCGTCCTGAGGGAGCCGTTCGACGTCGCCGAGGCGGGTCGGACGGCCGCGTTCACGGACCCCGAGGGCGCCGCCTTCCACGTTTGGCAGGCGAGGAAGCACCGGGGCGCCGCGGTCGTCAACGAGCACGGTTCGCTCAACTTCAACAACCTCAGCACCCGGGACCTCGCCGGCGCGCAGGCGTTCTACGGCGCCGTCTTCGGCTGGGAGGTCATCCACGACTCCTTCTGGGCGATGCCCGGCTACGGCGACTTCCTCGAGCGGCGCAACCCGGGAATGCGCGCGGGCATGGTCGAGATGGGCGCGCCGGAGCGATTCGAGGACGTCGTCGCGAGCGTCACCGTCGCGCCCGACGACGAGCCGCACTGGGGCGTGACGTTCGCGGTGGACGACGCCGACGCGGTGGCGGCCCGGGCGGCCGAGCTGGGCGGCACGGTGGTCGTCCCACCCTTCGACGTGCCCTGGGTGCGGATGACGATCGTCAGAGACCCGCAGGGCGCCACCTTCACCGCCGCTAAGTTCATGCCCGAGAACAAGGATCCCGCCGCGCGATGAGTTTCGGGCGCTCGCCCGGTCTGAGTACCGCGCCACGCTTTCACCGACCAGGAGGTTCGATGTCCGACAATGGGGGACCCGCCGTGCTGGCCGAAGGGCTGGTCAAGCACTTCACCGGCCGCGAGGGCGACGTCGAGGCCGTGCGCGGCGTGGACCTCGAGGTGCGCGCCGGAGAGATCTTCGGCTTCCTCGGCCCCAACGGCGCCGGCAAGTCGACGACGGTGCGGATGCTCACGACGCTGCTGACGATCACCTCCGGGCGCGCCTCGGTGGTGGGCATCGACGTCGCGCGCGACCCGGACCAGGCCCGCCACCGGATCGGGGTCGCGCTTCAGGAGGCCGGGCTCGACCCGCGACAGACTGGCCGCGAGCTGCTGGTCCTGCACGGCCGGCTGTTCGGGCTCGACGCGGCCCGAGCCGCGGAGCGCGCCCAGGAGCTGCTGTCGCTCGTCGAGCTCGACGACGCCGCCGACCGGGTGATCAAGGGCTACTCGGGAGGCATGCAGCGCCGGCTCGACCTCGCTGCGGCGCTGGTGCACGAGCCCGAGGTGCTGTTCCTCGACGAGCCGACGACGGGGCTCGACCCCGCGAGCCGCCTGACCATCTGGGAGGAGCTGCGCCGGATCAACGGGCAGGGCACGACGGTCTTCCTCACGACGCAGTACCTCGAGGAGGCCGACCAGCTCTGCGACCGCATCGCGATCATCGACCGTGGCCGCATCGTGCGGCAGGGAACTCCGGAGCAGCTCAAGGCTGACCTGCGCGAGCGCCGGGGCGACGACGACCAGCCCACGCTTGACGACGTCTTCCTCGACGCGACGGGACGCACCCGCGAGCGCGCGGCCGGTGAGGTTCAGGAGGTGAGCGCATGAGCGCAACGATCGCACTGGGAAAGCGCGGGCTGCGTGAAGCGCTGCGGCAGCCGGACGCGCTGTTCATGACGATGTTCATCCCGCTCTTCTTCCTGGTGGTGAACACCGGCCAGGCCGCCGAGATCTTCCCCTCGGAGTCGACCGACTTCCTCAAGGGCCAGGGCTACGCCGCATTCCAGCTGCCGATCACGCTCCTGCTGGCGGCGTCGTTCGGCATGGCCGCCCTGTTCCTGGTCGAGGAGATCGAGGGCGGATACTTCGACAAGCTGCGCGCGATACCGGTTCCGCGCTACGCGATCGTGCTCGGCCGGCTCGTCACCGAGGGCGCGAAGGGCATCGTCCTCGCGACCGTGATCGTGCTGCTGGCGCTGCCGTTCGGGATCACGATCGCCAGCGGGCCGCTCGGGTTCGTGCTGATCGTGCTCCTCAGCGCGCTGTGGGGTGTCGTCTACGCCGGCTTCATGCAGCTGATCGCGCTCAAGACCCGCAGCGCCGCGGCAACCAACTCGGGCGGGCTGATCTTCTTCCCGCTGCTGTTCCTGACCCCGAACTTCGTGCCGCGCGACCTGTTGACGGAGCCGATGGAGGTGGCAGCGACCGTCAACCCCGTCACCTACCTGATGGAGGCGCTCCGGTCGCTGATCCTCGACGATCTCGACTGGGGCAAGATCCTACCCGGGTTCGGAGTGGTCCTCGCGCTCGGCGTGGTGATGCTCTTCCTCAACGTCCGGACGATCCGGAACTACGACTGAGTCGACCTCAGTCGCGGTAGGCGATCTCGACCCGCGTGCCAGTCTCGGCTGAGCCGATGACGGCGTCGGCCAGCTCCGCCGCCCGGTAGCCGTCGCGGAGGCTCGCCCCATGGGGCTCCACGCTGCCCTCGCCGCTGATCGCGGTGAGCAGGTGATGCAGCTCGTGGACGAACGTGTCGCCCCAGCCGACGATGTGACCCGGGGGCCACCAGTGCGCGAAGAAGGGATGGTCGGTCTCGGTGACCAGGACCCGCCGAAACCCTGGCGCACGGCCTCCGGGGGTCGAGCCTTCGAGGTAGACCTGCAGCTCGTTGAGGCGCTCCATGTCGAAGGCGATCGAGCCCTTCGAGCCGTTGATCTCGAACGCGAACGAGTTCCTGCGTCCGAGCGCGAAGCGCGAAGCCTCGATCGTCCCGATCGCGCCGTCGTCGAACTCGACCACCGACTCGAACGCGTCGTCCACGGTGACCTCGCCTCCGGGCCGCTCGGGCACGAAGGTGCGCGTCGTGGCGCTGAGGGCGCCGATTTCTCCGACCAGATAGCGGGCGACGTCGAACGCGTGCGTGCCGAGGTCGCCGAGCGCGCCGGAGCCCGCCTGCCCGCGATCCAGTCGCCACGTCACCGCGAAGTCCGGGTCGGCGAGCCACGACTGGAGATAGCGCGCGCGGAAGTGTCGGATCTCGCCTAGGTCACCGGCCTCGAGCAGCTCGCGGGCGAGCCGCACGGCCGGGACGAAGCGGTAGTTGAACCCGCACATGTGCGTGACGCCGGTCGCCGCGACGCGCTGCCAGATCTCGTAGCTCTCATCGCCGGTGCGACCCAGCGGCTTCTCGCAGAGCACGTGCTTGCCGGCCTCGGCGGCCGCGATCGTCGGCTCGGCGTGCAGGTCGTTGGGACCGCCGTTGTCGAACAGCTCCACGCGGTCGTCGGCGACCAGCTCGCGCCAGTCGGTCGAGTGGCCCTCGAACCCGTAGCGCCGCGCGGCCTCGGCCACGGCCTGCTCGTCGCGTCCGGCGATGCGGATCAGGCGCGGGGTCAGCGGCGGCGGCCAGGTCAGGTAGCTCAGCGCACGATATGCATGGGAGTGGGCCTTGCCCATGAACGCGTAGCCCAGCATCCCCACGCCGATCGACGGCGCTGCGCTCAAGTGGATCTCCTCCGCACGGCCGGCCCAACGTTAAACGACGTCCGCTGACCGGCCGCCGGTGGCGTTCGCGATCTGAAACTCTCCCGGTACGACCCCCTCCAGCGACACGCGCCAGCCGGTGATCTACATCACCGGCCACCGGAATCCGGATGCCGACTCGATCGCATCCGCGATCGGCTACGCCGAGCTCAAGCGGCGACTCGACCAGCGCAACAAGTACGTGCCGGTACGCCTGGGCGAGGTGAACCCGCAGACGCGCTGGCTGCTCGAGCGCAGCGACGCGGCCGAGCCGCCCTTGCTGGGCCACGTGATGCTGCGCGCGTGCGACGTGATGCAAGGGGGCTTTCCGGTGGCTCGCCAGCACGAGCCCGTCCGTGCGGTGGGGCTCGCGATGGCGGGCGGAGGCATCGACCTGATGCCGATCGTCGACGACGACGGCTCGCTGGTCGGCGTCATGACCGAGCGCGCGCTCGCGCGCCGCTACATCCGCGAGTCGCGCGAGGTATCGGCTCTCGTCGCTCCCACCGCCGTGAGCGCCGTCGTCGGGGTGCTCGAGGGCGAGCTGGTCGCCGGCGAGGAGCGGCAGCTCGCCGGGCGGGTGTTCGCGCACTCGATGGACGTCGCCTCGCCGACCCAGATCACGAACGGCGACGTCGTGGTCGTGGGTGACCGGCCCGACGCGCAGCGGCTGGCGATCGAGCACGGCGCGGCGCTGCTGGTGACCAGCAACGGGACCGCTCCCTCCGAGGACATTCTGGCTTTGGCTCGAGAGCGCGGGACGGCCGTCGTGTCCTCGCCGCTCGACACGTACATGTCGGCCCGAATGATCACCCTGGCCGCCCCCTGCAGCGCGCTGATGGACCGCGAGCCACTGACCGTCGCCCCGGACGACCTGGCCTCCGACATCTCCGATCAGGTCAAGAGCGTGCACCACGGAGCGGCGGTCGTGCTCGACGGCGAGCGCCGGCCGGTCGGCCTGGTGTCGCGCTCGGACCTCGTCAACCCGACCCCGCGACAGGTCCTGCTCGTCGACCACGCCGAGCAGGCGCAAAGCGTGCTCGGCGTCGAGGATGCGGAGATCGTCGAGATCCTCGACCACCACCACGTCGGCTCGATCGAGACAACGGTTCCGGTGACCGCCACCTTCGACCCGGTCGGATCCACCGCGACGCTCGTGGTCGAGCGCTTCCGGCAGAACGGGATGGAGCCGAGCCGACCGACGGCCACGCTGCTGCTCGGCGCGCTGCTGTCCGACACGGTGATCCTCAACTCCCCCACGACCACGGAGCGAGACCGCTCGGTGACCGACTACCTCGAGCGCGTGCTGAACCTGGACGCGATCGAGTTCGGCAGCGCGATGTTCGAGGAGACCTCCGACGTCTCGGAGCTGCCGGCCGCGGAGATCATCAAGCGCGACGCCAAGGAGTACGAGGCGAGCGGCGGGCAGACGCTCTGCATAGCGCAGGTCGAGACCGTCGGGAGGTCGCTACTGGAGCGCAAGGACGAGCTGATCGCGGCGCTCGACGACGAGCGCGACCGGAGGGGTTACTCGGTATTCGCCCTGATGGTCACGGACATCGTCACCAAGGGAACCGAGCTGCTCACCTCAGGCGATCGCGCGACGATCGAGCGCGCGTTCGACCAGGCGGCGGCCAACGGCGTGGTCAGCCTGCCAGGGATCATGAGCCGCAAGAAGCAGGTGGCGCCGAGGCTGCTGGCCGCGGCTACTCGCTAGCCATCTGGAACGTGAACATCCGCTCTGGCTCGATGCGCGCGTACTGGACCCCGCTGTCGAGGAACTCCTCCCACTCCTCGCCGTAGCGGGGCGCGTAGACCTCCAGCAGCGTGCGGCGGAAGCCGGCGTCCGCCTCGCTCCCGACGTCGACCGGCACCGCCAGGCCGTGGACGGTCACGGCCAGCTCCTCGCCGGGCAGGTGGGTCGCGCTCACGTGCGGGCGCTTTGCGATGTGCTTGAAGCGCACCGAGTCCGGCGCCGACCCGAAGTGGAACGCGCCGCGGAAGAAGATCCCGTCGACCGGCCCGACGATCGGCCGCCCGTCGGCGGTGGACGTCGCAAGCGCCAGCAGGCACATGCCGTCCAGTCGCTCGGCCACCTGGTCGGCGGGCAGGCGCCGCTCCGGCGTGATGATCCGCTGCATGTGAGTGCCGGCGCCCGCGTAGCTGCGATCGAGCAGGTCCTGCAGGGCGGTGAGGTCCCCGGCGGTCTCGTGCACGCGCATATCCTGCCAGGCCATGTCCCCCGGTCTCCGTGCCCGGCTGCGGTTGCGCCAGCGTTTCCGCGATCCGACCGCCGTCAAGCACGCGGCCGAGCTGCGCTGGTGGCTCGAGGAATGGGAGCCGGTCCTGCGCCAGGGCGGCTTCAGCCCGGGCGACGCGCTCGAGCTGCTCGACGGGGAGGCGCCCGCGCCGACCTACGCGGGGCGGCGCTGGCAGCAGGCGCGGGCGGAGGTGCCCCGCGTGCTGCGCGAGGCGGGCATCGACGACGAGCGCTTCTTCGACGGCAAGGTCGTGGTCGACATCGGCCCCGGGCCGCTCGGCTTTCCGGACGCCTGTCCGGCCCGGGTCAGCATCGGCGTGGAGCCGCTCGCCGATCTGTACCGCGAGCACGGGCTGCTGCTGGAGGGGTCGGACGCGCGCTACCTGGCGGTCGGCGCGGAGGACGTGCCGCTCGAGTCGGGCAGCGTGGACGTGGTTCTGGCGCGCAACAGCCTCGACCACGTGGACGACCCCGACGCCGTCCTGCGCGAGGCGCGGCGCCTGCTGCGCCCGGGCGGCACCCTGATCCTCAACTTCGACGTCGGGCACGCCCCCACCGATGCCGAGCCGCACACGCTCACGCGGGAGACCGTCCGGGCCGCGCTCGCCGGCATGACGATCGAGCGCGAGCAGACCTCGCCCGGCTCGCACGGGCACGAGGGCGAGATCGTCGTGATGGTGGCGACGCTCGGCGCTCCGTAGACGGCTGCTATGCGGATGCTCCGGACGGCGAGGACTCTGGCCCGGCGCTTCAGGCACTCGTCGCCGAGCGCCCGCTACCCGCCCTTGACCTGCGCCACGAACCCGCGCACGTCGGCCGCCGGCTCCGAGTAGGCCTCACCCAGCGCCGACTCGACCGCGCCCATGTACTCCTCGGCCCAGCCGGGGAAGTCGTAGTCGATCGCCCGCAGGAACTCCAGCGTCGCGGCCAGCCGGATGTCCGCGATCGACGGCCGGTCGCCGCCGATGAACTTGCGGCCGTCGAGGAAGAACTCGCGGTAGACCTCGAGCGGGTGCGCGAGCGCCGCCTGGGCGTCCCTCGCGGCCTGCGCCTTCATGGCGTCGTCGGCCTCCGAGGTCCCGACCTCGCCCGCGTACTGGGGGAATCCGAGCGTGGGGTAGGTGGCCCGCGCGACGAGCGGGTAGAACGTCCCGATCAAGTAGAACATCGCGCTGTCGACCATCGCTCGCTCGGCCGGATCCTTCGGGTAGAGCTCCTCGAGGTCGTGCTTGTTGCAGAGGTACTGCATGATCGCGCAGCTCTCCCAGAGCGAGCCGCGCGGCAGCCCCTCCTCCTCCAGCATCGGCGTCAGCAGCGCCGGATCCTGCTCGGGGAAGGGCGGCTGGTCCTTCTTGCCCCAGACGTCCCGCTCCTCGAAGTCGAGCCCGGCGGCCCGCACGAAGATGCGCGCGCTCAGGTTGTTGACACTCGGCGTGAGGATGCTCAGCGTGTTGTCAGCCATATGGATCCTTTGGCGATCTGTCGTCCGAGAGCGTCGCCCGTGATCGCGTTACGAGCGTCTCGATTGCGTCCGCGAGGTGGATGCGGTCGATGTTGTAGTCGCCGCGCTCGAGGCGGATCTTGTGGGCCTCGAGCAGGACGTCGGCGTGTGTGTGCCCGTGCGGCGGCTCGAAGCGGTAGGACGCGAGCTCGATCAGCAGCCCGAGCGGATCCTGGAAGTAGATCGAGTCCATGAACCCGCGGTCCTTGACGCCGCTGTGCTCGATCCCTCGCTCGTCCAGCCGCTCCACCGCCTGGTAGAAGGTCGCCTGCGACAACGCGAACGCGAGGTGGTGCACGCACCCGGAATCGGTCGGCGTGCGGGTGGGGTCGGGCTTGCGGTCCTCGTTGGTGAAGATCGTGATCAGCCGCCCGTCGCCCGGATCGAAGTAGAGGTGGCCGTCGGCCTCGTTGTCGAGGTTGGGCTGGTCGAACACGAACGGCATCCCCAGCACGCCCTCCCAGAAATCGATCGACGTCTGCCGGTCGGCCCCGACGATCGTGATGTGGTGGACACCCTGGCTTTGGAGCTTTCTCATTGGACCTCGACGAGTTTGGATTTGTAGTCGCTGCGCTCGAGGGTTCCCGGCGGCACGAGCTCTACCCGTGCCTGCACGACGAGCAGCTCGCGCAGTCTCTCGCGAATCGCCTCGGCGAGCGAGTCGTCGGCCGTCGCGCCGGGCGCCAGCTCGACGCTCACCGGCAGCGGCGGCTCCTGCTTGACGCCCGGCGCCGCCGGCTTGACCAGGATGTGGCCGCTGACCCGCGGAGCGAACGCGCTCACCACCTCGCGCACCGCCGACGGGAACACGTTGACCCCGCGCACGATCAGCATGTCGTCGGTCCGCCCGATGCACCGCACGCGCGGACCGGTGCGCCCGCACGGGCAAGGGCTCGTCCGGATCTCGACGTGGTCGCGCGTGCGGAACCTCAGCAGCGGGGCGGCGCGGTGCCTGAGATGGGTGAGGACCAGCTCGCCGGTCGCGCGGTCCTCCAGCTCGAGGGCGGTCCCGCTGTCGGGGTCGATCAGCTCCGGGTGGACGAAGCCGTACGCGCCCAGGTGCATGCCGTCCTGGTGCTCGCACTCGCCCCAGAGCGACGGGCCGATGTCGCCGATGCCCATCGCCTCGGTGACGCGCGCGCCCCAGCCATCCTCGAGCCTGGCCCTGAAGGCCGGCTCGCCGCCGCCCGGCTCCCCAGCCACGAGCACCCGCTCGACGCTCGATCCGCGCAGATCGACGCCCTGCTCGATCAGATGGGCCGCGTAGGACGGCGTGAGCGCGGCGGCGGTGGGCTTCAGCAGCTCGATCGCCTTGATCAGCCGGGCCGTGTTGCCGGTGCCGACCGGGATGTGCGACAGCCCCAGCCGGTGGAAGGCCTCCAGCGCCGCGCCCGCCACGAACGGACCGGCGTTGTAGGTGCTGACGATCCGATCGCCGGCGGCGACGCCCGACGCCCCGTAGCTGCGCGCCGAGCCGGTGATCCAGTTCTCCAGATCGCCCGCGGTCAGCGGGATGTAGCTCGGCGTCCCGGTCGTGCCACTGGTCGAGTAGATCCGGACGATCTCGTCCGGGGACGCGCACAGATGCGTGCCGATCGGGTTGTCCGGCGTGGTGCTCGCCTTGAGCTCGCCCTTCTCCGTGAGCGGCAGCCGGCCGATCTGGGCGAGGCCGCCCGCGGCCGCAGCCGAGTCGATCCCGGCGGCGCCGAGCTTGTCCCGGTAGAACGCCGAGCGCTCGAACAGGTAGCTCAGCTGCTCGCGATACGCGGCGTCATCGCTCGTACTCGATCGCCTCCTCCGCCTTCCCGGCCATCAGGAATCCGACCGGAGCCTCGCGCTCCTCGGCCAGGTGGGCCAGCAGGCTCGCGGTGCGCGCGAGGATCGGGACGGCCTTCACGGTCGCGGAGTCGAAGCCGAGGTCGAGCATCACCGCGGCGATCGGCATCGAGACGTTCATCGTCAACGGCTTGCCCCAGGCTTCCGCCACGGCGCCGCGAAGCGCGCGGGCGAGCAGCACGCGAGAGCCGCTCACGCCGTGAGCGTCGGCCAGCTCGAGGATCCGTTCGGCGCGCGGGTCGAGCGGGCGGTGAACGGGATGGCCGAATCCCGGGACCTTGGCCCCGGCGGCGTGCAGCTCCCCGGCGAGCTCGGCAGCGACGGCGTCCGGCGTGGCACCCGACGCGACCCGCTCCTGGGCCTGCTCGAGCAGCTGCGCGCAGGACTCGGCGGTGCCGAGGATGACCGGGCCACAGCCGAGGATGCCGGCCGCGACCGCGCCCTGCAGCGACTCCGGAGCGGCAGCGAGCGTCATCCGCGCGGCCACGTTGGTGGGCATCATCCCGTGCTCGGCGATCGCGACCAGCAGCAGATCGAGGAAGAAGCGCTGGTCCTCCGTCGGCTCGCGGCCCGTGAGCAGCAGGTGGAAGTACTCGGTGAAGCTGAGCCTGCCCATCAGGTCACCGGTGAGGTCGCGACCGCGCACCTCGACGCGGTCGGGATAGGCCTGGCTGATCTGGGTGACGGGCATGGCGCCGAATTATGAGCCCCCACGGCAAACGCCCCGGCGCGATGCCGGGGCGTTCGTGCCTGCGGGTACAGCCTTGCTGCTAGTGGCCCTTGACGAAGGCCTCGTAGCGCTGCTGCGGGGTCATCGAGTCGAGCTTGTCCTGCCAGGCACGCGCGCGGGCTTGCGGGCCCGTGTCGGCGTGCTGGGAGATCGCCGCGGCGATCCTGCTCTCGTCGGGCGAGGCAGCGGACGTCTGGGGCGAGATCGCGCTCGCGACGGCGCTCTCGTTGGGACCGCCCAGCGGGCGGGGCTGCTCCACCTGGCTCTGGAACGGGTCGTTCAGAGTCGGGTAGGAACGGCTTCCGGCCTGGGAGATCGAGGCCGCGATGGCGCTCTCGTCCGGCCTGCCGGTGTCGCGGGTGGGCTGGGTGCGGCCCTGCAGCGGGTCGCTCAGCTGAGCGGTCGGCGCGTGGGTCGTCGTGGCCGTTGTGGCCTTCTGGTCATCGACGGTCAGGACCACGACCGTCGTGCTCAGGCCCAGGACCGCCACGACCAGCACGGCCAGCAGCGAACGCAGCTGCCGGTACTGGGAACGAAGGACGACGGCCGGATGCTGCGCGGGGATTGCCTTGCTCATGACTGCCTCCTGGTGGTTGGTGATCGACATCGGCGGCCATGCTCCGGGCAGGCGGTTGCAGAGCGGCGAAGGGATGGCAACAGGGCGGCAACAGCGGTACGTTGCGCCTACTCGGCTCGCGTCCCGCTCTCGCTATGGACTTCCGCATCCTCGGACCGCTCGAGGTCCTCGACGAGGGCCGCGAAGTCGCGCTCGGAGGGAGCAAGCAGCGCGCGCTGCTCGCCGTGCTGGTGCTGCACGCGAACGAGACGCTCAGCACCGACCGGCTGATCGAGGAGCTCTGGGGCGAGCACCCGCCGGCCACGGCGGCCAAGACCGTCCAGGTGCATGTCTCGCGGCTGCGTAAGGCGCTGGCCCGCGCGGGCGACCTGATCGTGACCAGGGAGCGCGGATACCGCCTGGAGCTGGATCCCGACCGGCTCGACGCGCGCAGGTTCGAGCGACTGCTCGCGCGAGCCCGAGACGAGCTGGCCGCGGACCGGCCGCAGCCGGCCGCCGCCGCGCTCGACGAGGGCCTCGCGCTCTGGCGTGGCGAGCCGCTCGCCGATCTCGCCTACGAGCCGTTCGCCCAGCGCGAGGTCGCGCGCCTCGCCGACCTGCGCGCGGCGGCGCTGGAGCTGCAGATCGACGCGCGGCTGGCGCTCGGTGGGCACACGGAGGTGATCGGGCAACTCGAGGCGCTGATCGGCGAGCACCCCTTCCGCGAGCGCCTGCGCGCGCAGCTGATGCTCGCCCTCTACCGCGCGGACCGCCAGGCGGACGCGCTGCAGGCCTACCAGGACGCCCGCCGCAAGCTCGTGGAGGAGCTGGGCATCGAGCCGGGCGAGCGGCTGCGGGAGCTGGAGCGGGCGATCCTCGCGCAGGACCCGGGGCTGGCGCTGCCGGTTGTCGAAGCCGCGCGTGAGGCGCGGGCACGCGAGGCCGTGGCGGAGGGCGCCGCGGGTGAGCCGGCGGCCGGCGAGCGCGTTGCGGGGGCGCCGGACGGCGAGCGGCCCGCTCCCGGTGCCTCCGGCGCGCGGCGCCTGGTGAGCATCGTCTTCGCGGACCTGGTCGGGTCCACGGGGCTCGGCGAGCGGCTCGACCCGGAGTCGATGCACGCCCTGCTCGATCGCTACACCGAGGTCTGCGGCGCCGTGATCGAGCGGCACGGCGGCACCGTCGAGGGCTTCATCGGCGACGCGGTGGTCGGCGTCTTCGGCCTCGTCGAGCTGCACGAGGACGACGCGCTGCGCGCCGTGCGGGCAGCGGTCGAGCTGCGCGAGGCGGGTGCCGCGCTCAGCGCCGAGCTGAAGCGCGAGCGTGGCGTTGGGATCGCGATGAAGTTCGGCGTCGAGTCCGGCGAAGTGTTTCTGCGCGCCGGCGCGAGGAGGTCGCCGTTCGCCGCCGGCGACGCGTTCAACGTCGCCGCGCGGCTCGAGGGGTCCGCTCCCGGAGGCGAGATCCTGCTCGGGGAGAACATCTATCCGCTCGTCCGGGAGTTCGTCCGGGCGGAGCCGCTGGAGCCGCTGGCGCTGAAGGGCCGCGCCGCCAAGGTCCAGCCCTGGCGGCTGCTCGGACTCCACACCGAACCCGGGCCGCGACGTTCGTCGGGCAGCCCGTTCGTAAACCGCGCGCGCGAGCTGGCGGAGCTGCGCGAGGCGTTCGCGCAGGTGCGCGACGAGCAGACCTGCAAGGCGGTCACCGTGATCGGGCCGGCCGGCATCGGCAAGTCGCGCGTGGTCGAGGAGCTGGTCGCGGAGGTCGGCGACGCCGCCACGGTGGCGGTCGGCCGCTGCCTTTCCTACGGCGAGAGCGTCACGTACCGCACGCTGGCCGAGATCGTCGGGCAGCTCGGGGGAGACGACCCGCGCCAGCGGGTGGAGGAGCTGCTCGAGGGCGAAGAGCCGATCGCGCGCTTGGTGCTGGGCGCCATCGGCCTGTCCGAGGGCGCCACCCAGCCCGAGGAGACGAACTGGGCCGTCCGCCGGCTGCTCGAACGGGCGGCCTCCGAGCGACCGCTGCTCGTGGTCGTGGACGACGTCCACTGGGCCGAGCCCACCCTGCTCGACCTGCTCGAGTACCTCGTCGCCTTCTCCAGCGGGCATCCGATCCTGCTCGCCTGCCTGGCCCGGCCCGACTTCGTGCAGACCAGGCCCGCCTGGGTGACCCCGCAGCCGAACCGGTCCCTGATGGTCGTCGACCCGCTCTCGAACGCGGAGGCGCTCGAGCTCGTCGAAGGCGCGGGCGCGGCGGCGAGCGGGGCGGAGCGGATCGTCGAGACCGCCGAGGGCAACCCGCTCTTCCTGGAGCAGCTGGTGGCCGTGGGAGCGGACGGCGGCGGAAGCGCGCTCCCGTCGAGCATCCACGCGGTGCTCGCCGCGCGCATAGACCGCCTCGATCCGGGCGAGCGCGCCGTGCTCGAGCTCGCCTCCGTCCAGGGTCGCCGCTTCCACGTCGGCGTCCTCGGGGAGCTGCTCGACGAGCGCGACCGGCCGCAGACCGCCACGCACCTCGTGTCCATGGTCCAGCAGCAGCTGATCCGCGCGGACAGCTCCGATCTCCCCGGCCAGGACGCGTTCCGGTTCGCGCACGCCCTGATCCGCGAGGCCGCGTACAACGGACTGTCCAAGCAGCGCCGCGCGGAGGTGCACGAGCACGTGGCACGCTGGCTCGAGCGCCGCCCCGGCGCGCAGGACGAGACGATCGGGTTCCACCTCGGCGAGGCCCACCGCCTCCTGGGCGAGCTCGGCCTCAGGGGCGAGCGCGAGCGCGCACTCGCGACCGCCGCGGCCGACCGCCACGAGTCCGCCGGCCATGCCGCGCTGCTGCGCGGCGATGCGCAGGCGGGGGCGCGGCTGCTCGAGCGGGCGGCGGCGCTGATGAGCCCCGACGATCCGGCCCGCGCGCGGCTCCTGCCGGGGCTGGGCGCCGCGCTGCTGGATGCCGGGCGGCTGGCGGACGCGGACTCGATCCTGAGCGAGGCGATCGAGCGCGCCCCGACGGGCTCGCCGCTCGAGGCTCGCGCGCGCGTGGAGCAGCAGCTGGTTCGGCTCCAGGCCGGGACCGCGACGGCGTCCGACGAGATCGCCGACTCGGCTCTGCGCGTGCTCGAGGCGGACGGCGACGAGCTGGGCCAATGCCGTGCGCTCTGGCTACGGGCTCTGCGCGCCTGGATCGAGGGCCGCTGCGCCGACGCGGACGAGGCTTTCCGGCGAGCCGCCGAGCACGCCCGCCGCTCGGGCGACCAGGCCGTGCTGTTCGAGATCTTGGGCTGGCGCGCCTCCGGCGCCCTGTTCGGGCCCACGCCGGTGCTCGACGGCATTCGCCTCTGCGAGGAGATTCGCGAGCAGGTGCGCGGCAGCCCCGTCGCGGAGGCTCGAGCGCGGCAGCCGACGGCCGCCCTGCACGCGATGGCCGGAGACTTCGACGAGGCGCGCCGGCTCGTCCAGACCGCGGACGAGATCCTGAGCGAGCTGGGCGACCTCCAATCCGCGGTCGCGCAGCAAGAGGCGCTCGTGGAGATGCTCGCGGGGCAGCCGGTGGCCGCCGAGGCGAGGCTGCGCTGGGGCTACGAGCGGCTCGAGCAGATGGGCGAGAAGGCGCTGCTGGCCAGCACCGCCGCGATGCTCGCGCAGGCGCTCTACGCGCAGGGCCGCCATGACGAGGCGGAGCGGGTCTGCGACGTGAGCGAGGAGGCCGCCGCCGAGGAGGACATCTCGGCCCAGATCGGGTGGCGCGGCGTACGCGCCAAGCTGCTGGCCGCCGAGCGCTGGGGCGAGGCGCACGCGCTGGCGACCGAGGCGGTGCGGCTGGCCGAGCGCACCGACTTCCTGACGATCCACGCGGAGGCGCTGGTCGATCTGGCCGAGGTGCTGCGCCAGGGCGGGCGCGCCGACGAGGCCGATCTGACGCTGGCCGAGGCGCTGGCGCTGTTCGAGCGCAAGGGGGACGTCGCCTCGCTCGCGCGCTTGGGCGCCCGAGCCGATTAGTTCGGTCGCTTAGCCTGGTCTCTGTAGCGAGAGACCAGATGCCCACCCCACGCTCCATCCAGCGCACCTACCTGCTGCTCATGCTGGGCAACACGCTGGCCGCGTCGTTCATCTGGGGGATCAACACGATCTTCCTGCTCGACGCGGGGCTCTCGAACCTGGAGGCGTTCGCGGCCAATGCGTTCTTCACGGTCGGCATGGTGGTGTTCGAGGTGCCCACCGGGATCGTGGCCGACACGATCGGCCGCCGCGTGTCGTACCTGCTCGGCACCGTGACGCTGGCCGCGTCGACCCTTTTCTACGTCCTGCTGTGGCAGATCGAGGCGCCGTTCTGGGAGTGGGCGATCGCGTCGATGCTGCTCGGGCTCGGCTTCACGTTCTTCTCGGGGGCCGTCGAGGCGTGGCTGGTCGACGCCCTTGCCGCAACCGGCTTCACCGGGGAGATCGAGACGGTGTTCGGGCGCGGGCAGATCGTCACCGGCGCCGGGATGCTGACCGGCTCGGTGGCCGGCGGGTTCATCGCCGCGCAGGTGAGCCTGGGCGCGCCCTTCGTGCTTCGCGGGGTGGTGCTCGCCGCGATGTTCGTGGTCGCGTTCAGGCTGATGCACGACGTCGGCTTCACGCCCGAGCAGGGCGGCCGACCGCTGGCCGAGATGCGCAAGATCGCCGAGGCGTCGATCGACTACGGCTGGCGCGTGCCCGCGGTCAAATGGCTGATGGTCGAGGCGCTCTTCACCGGCGGCGTGGGCATCTACGCCTTCTACGCCCTGCAGCCCTACCTGCTCGAGCTCTACGGCGACCCCGAGGCCTACCAGGTCGCCGGCCTGGTGGCAGCCGTCGTCGCCGGAGCTCAGATCCTCGGCGGGATGGCCGCTCCGCGGATCCGCCGCCGGTTCAAGCGGCGCACCTCGGCCCTGCTCGTGACCGCCGCGCTCAGCGCCGCCTCACTCGCCGTGATTGGCACGATCGAGAGCTTCGCGGCGGTGATCGCCGCCATGGTCGTCTGGGCCCTGCTGTTCGCGGCGACGATGCCGATCCGCCAGGCCTACCTCAACGGGCTGATCCCGTCCCGCCAGCGCGCGACGATCCTCTCGTTCGACTCGATGATGACGTCGAGCGGCGGGGTCTGGGCGCAGCCCGCGCTGGGACGCGCGGCCGACGCTTGGGGCTATGCCCCGTCCTATCTGATCTCGGCCGGGATCTCCACGCTCGCGCTGCCCTTCATCGCCCTGTCCCGCCGGCAGAACGCGGACGCGGACACCGTGCAGCCGGCCGTGGCGCAGCCCGCCTAGTGTCCTGAGGCGGGTGGCGCGCTAAGTTGCGCGCCGTGCCTCCAGCTCCCTGCCGCATCGGTCTGCAAATCCCCAACTTCAATTTCCCCGGAGTCGAGCCGGGGCAGCTGCTCGACAAGCTCACCGCGATCGCCCAGACGGCGGAGTCGTCGGGCTTCGACTCGGTCTGGGTCATGGACCACCTCAACCAGATCCCCGTCGTGGGCCCGATCGACAACTGGATGCTGGAGGGCAACACCGCGCTTGCGGCGCTTGCGGCCCGCACCGAGAGCGTGCAGCTCGGCCTGATGGTCGGCGGCGTGACCTATCGCAACCCCGCGCTGATGGCGAAGATCGCCACCACGCTCGACGTGCTCTCCGGCGGCCGTGCCGTGCTCGGCATCGGCGCCGCCTGGTTCGAACAGGAGCACCGGGCGTTCGGCTACGAGTTTCCGCCGATCGCCGAGCGCTTCGAGCGGCTCGAGGACGCGCTGCAAATCGCCCGCGCGATGTTCACCGAGGAGCAGCCGACCGTCACGGGCAAGCACCATCGCGTCGAGAGCATCCTCAACCGGCCGCGGCCGATCCGTGGAGACATCCCGATCATGGTCGGCGGCAGCGGCGAGCGCAAGACGCTGCGGCTGGTCGCCCAGTATGCCGACGCGTCGAACGTGATGGGCGATGTCGAGAAGGTGCGCCA
>Ga0268253_10000126_pt1 | contig 19437 bp, 18 predicted proteins | sample AgamicMgMarz_FD_200250 | JGI IMG/M metagenome (GOLD analysis project Ga0268253, IMG submission 200250) | Agave microbial communities from Guanajuato, Mexico - Mg.Ma.rz (v2) (version 3) | ecosystem: Host-associated > Plants > Phyllosphere > Phylloplane/Leaf | place: Guanajuato, Mexico... | reverse complement strand
GCCTGGATCGGCGTGCCGAACCCTTGCGCGCCTTCGCCTCGCCGCCCCACGTCCTGCAGGATCTGGAGTCCCAGCGCGTCGAAGCGCTCGGGCGGCAGACACAGGACCAGCAGCCCGCCGCCCAGTTCCATCAGCTTGGCCACCGCGCGCGTGTCGGCGTGCTCGGCGACCACCATCAGGCTGCCCTGACCGCGGCGGCGCCCGGAGTCCACGATCGCCGCGACCCCACCCTCGCGCAGGCGACGCAGGGCCTCATCGATGCGCAGCTGGATCGCGTCGAAGCTCTGCGACATGGCTCGGCCCGCGTCCGTCACGCCGCCCCCGCGCCGTCCCCCACCGGTCGCTCCATCAGATCCCAGAAGGCGCCGCCGTAGAACAGGAGCGGATCGGCTTCCTCGAGGGACTCCCCGCCGCACACCTCGCCGAGGACGAGGTGGTGGTCGCCGGCGGTCAGCATGGATTCCACGCGACAGGTGAGGTACGCCAGGCAGCCTTCGAGCACCGGCCCCCCCTCGGTGCGGACGGTCGGCACCAGCTCGAACTTCTCCGGCTCCGGGGCCGCCGACGCGAACACGAGCGCCGCCTCCGCCTGCTCGCTCGTCAGGAAGCTGAGCGAGAACCGCTGCGACTGGCAAATCGTCGCGAACGTCCGGGCGGTGTCCGCCAGGCAGACCAGCACGAGCGGCGGTTGGAGCGAGACGGAGGTGACGGCGTTCACCGTACAGCCGCTGCTCACCTCGCACCCGAGCTCCTCGTCGAGGCGGGACGCTCCAACCACCGCCACGCCGGTCGCCCAATGCCTCATCACCCCGCGCAACCGCTCGCCGGTCATGCGCGGGCTGGCGGGCCGGCTCATGCCTCGGCGGTGGCGCGGGTGCTGTCGCTGGCGGTCCGCTCGAGCTCGTCGAGGAACTCGCCGACAAGTCGGTTGAACTCGTCGGCGCGTTCGACGTTCGGGAGGTGACCGCAGTCGGGCAGCACCTCGGCCCTGCCATTGGGGATGCGCTCCGCCACCTCGGGCGCGTAGCCGGGCTCGCGCAGCTTGTCGTTCGCTCCGGCGATCAGCAGCGTGGGAACGCTGATCTCCTCGTAGGGAGTGTCGTCCGGGCGCCCGAATGGACCGCCGCCTCCCTTCCGGACCGGGGCGCGGAAGCGCGCGGCCGCGGCGGACTCCCATGCGCCGGGCTCGAGCGAGATCTGGAAGCGCCGCTCGACGTACGCGTCGTCAGCCGGCCAGCGCGGGTTGTGGAAGAGCATCTCGATCGTCTTGCGCATGCTCTCGAGCGTGCAGTCGTAGGACTGGACGATCTGCCTGGCCTCGTTGTTGGGCACGAACCCGCCGCCGCTCGCGGCGACGACCGAGCGCAGCGGAAACCCGCGATCGTGCTCGGCCGCCACGCTGAGCAGCACCGAGCCAGCCATCGAGCTGCCCACGAAGTGCGCCTCGTCGATGCACATGATCTCGAGGAACCTGCGCATGTGGGCGAGCATTCGTCCGCGCACGGACGAGAAGTCGTGGACCTTGTCGGTCTTGCCGAACCCGAGCCAGTCGGGAGCCACCAGGCGGTAGCGGTCGGCGAGCGCGGGAATCGTGTCCTCCCAGCTCAGCTCGGCGCAGCCGCCGAACTCGGCGCTGTGCAGCAGCACCACCGTCGGACCTTCGCCGGCGTCGAGGTAGTGGGTGCGCAGCCCGTCGACGAGGACGTAGCGACTGCGCACGGGGACTGGCGCCGCGGCGGAGCCCATCTCGCTACGCGGCGGCACCCGCCGACGCGCTGAACGCTCCGACGCGCGGATAGACGCCGCTCGCGAAGTGCTCGATGCCCCGGACCGCGTCGGCGTGGCTCATGTTGCCGGTGTGTCCCAGCATCAGCAGGTGTCCGAAGCCGCCGACCCGCTCGTAGAAGCGCTCGAGCTGGCCGGCGACCTGATCGGCCGTGCCCGCGAAGACGATGCCCTGCTCGATCAGCTCGTCGAGGTCGGTACCGACCGGCCGGGGGCCGACCCGTCCGGTTCGCACGGCCTGCACGTTCGCCGCGATCGGCACGTAGCCCGGCGGATTGCGGAACTGGATCGGCACCTTGTTCGAGGTCAGGTACCAGAGCAGCTCCTGCGCCCCGGCGCGTCCCTCGGCCTCGGTCGCGCCGGTGTAGACCAGGGCGCAGTAGGCGAGCCGGTCGTTGGGCGTGTCCAGCCCGTCGCGGCTGCGGCGCTCGCGATAGGCGTCGAAGATCTTCTTGGCCTGCACGTGGCCGATCAGGAAGGTGGCGGCCACGTAGCCGTAGCCGCCGATCCGGTCCGCGTTCGGGGTCGAGGTGGTCGTGACCCAGACGGGCGGATGCGGCTGCTGGTACGGGCGCGGCCACACGTTCACCTGGCGGTAGGAGAAGTGCCGGCCCTCCCAGGAGAAGGGCTCGTTGCGCTCCTCCCAGCAGCGCATGATCAGGTCATGCGCCTCCCAGAGCCGGTCCGTCGTGTCCGCCGGCGTGATGTTGGCGGGCGCCGCCTCATAGGGCACGCCACGGACGAAGCCGACCTCGAGCCGGCCGTGGCACATGTTGTCGATCATCGCCATCTCCTCGGCCACGCGCACCGGCTCACGCCGGTTCGCGATCGGGTTGCCGAGGACGAGGATGCGCGCCTGCTTGGTCCGCACCGCGAGCGCGGAGGCCATCACCGGCACGGCCGGGACGATGCAGGTGGCCGTCTGGTGGTGCTCGTTGACCATGACGTTGAGGCCGGCCTCGTCGGCCGCGCACCACTCGGCGATCCGGTCGGCGTAGATCTGCGCGCCGACCTCGGGGTCGTACAGGCTGTTGGGGATGGTGACCCGGACAGACTCGTAGGCGTCCTCCGGCGGGAGATCCGGATACGGGGTCTCGCTGCAGTACCAAGCCTTCATCCGCGGCCTCCAACGGGCGGCGCCAGGTTCTCGCCGATCGCATTAGCCGCGAACTCGGTGACCACCTCGGCGAACCGGACCGGCTGTTCGATGTCGATGAAATGCCCGGCGCCGTCGATCGTGACGAGCTCCGAGCCCGGGATCCCGTCCTGCAGGACGGCCACGGCCTCGGGAGCCACCAGGCCATCCGCGGCACCGCGCACGATCAACGTCGGCGAGCTGATCCGGCTGAGCCGATGCACCAGGCTGGGCGTGTGGAAGTAGGGGTCCCAGCCGTAGGTCGCGAGCGCCTCGCGGTCGCGCAGGTAGGCGGTCAGCTCGTCGTCCGGCAGCGCGGGCAGGTCGAGCGCGCCCGCGTCGGGATCGGCCCAGAGCAGCTGGTCGACCTCGGGCGGCGACATCGAGAAGAGGTCGGGGTAGAAGCGAACGTCCGGCGGGCCGGTGCGGATGCCGAGCGGGCTCGCGAGGATCACGGCCGGGAAGTTGGCTGGGCACTTGGTGGCCATCTCCAGCGCCAGCCAGGCGCCGATCGACGAGCCCACCAGCACGACCCGATCGAGCTCGGCCGCGTCGAGCCACTCCAGGTAGCGGTACGAGACGTCGTCGACGCTGCGGACCCAGTCGACGGCCTCCGCCGATCCGAAGCCGGGAATCGTCGGGAAGATCACGCGATGACGGGCGGTCAGCAGCGCCAGGGCCTCGGCGACCTGCGCCGGAGCGCTCCGCATCCCGTGCAGGTAGAGCAGTGGGGTGCCATCGCCGCCGTGCACGCACTCGAAGCCGTCCATCGGGCCGTCCAGCCGGGACAGTGTGGGGAGGGATGTCTCGCTCGGCGTACGCGCCATTCGGATTGCAAGGCTAGGTCCACTTCGTCGAGCCGATGGCCGGCGGGGGCGCAATGCGACCTGACTGGCTTAGCGCTCCACGAGTGCGACCCTAAGATCCTCCCATGGCAATCCCCGCCCTGGAGAGATACGACCCGTTCGTCGGCGGCGAGTTTCGACCTCCGCGCGAGGGCGCGCGGTTCGAGAGCATCGATCCGGCGCGCGGGCACGCCTGGGCCGAGGTCGGCGAGGCCTCGCCCGCGGACGTGGACGAGTGCGTCCGCACCGCCGCGGCCGCGTTTGCGGGTGAGGAGTGGCGCAGCCTGTCCGCCAGCGCCCGCGGGCTGCTCCTGCTGCGGTTGGCCGACGCAATCGACGAGTCCGCGGAGCGACTCGCCGAGCTCGAGACGCGCGACAACGGCAAGCTCCACCGCGACCTGATGGCCCAGCTGCGCACGGTTCCGGATTGGCTGAGGTACTTCGGCGGCCTGGCGGACAAGGTCGAGGGCAGGACGATCCCGCTCGACCGAATCAGCATCTTCAACTACACGATCCCGGAGCCGCTCGGGGTCGTTGCGGTGATCAGCCCCTGGAACTCGCCCATCTTCCTGGCGCTGATGTCGGCAGCGCCGGCGCTCGCCGCCGGTAACACCGTCGTCGTCAAGCCGTCGGAGGTCACGTCCGTCTCGATCCTCGAGGTGGCCCGGCTCGCCAGCGAGGTCGGCTTCCCGCCCGGGACGTTCAACGTGATCACCGGCGCGGGCGCGACGGGGCGCGCCCTGGTGGACCACCCGGACGTCGCGAAGATCGCCTTCACGGGTGGGACGGAGGCGGGCCGCGCCGTCGCCCTGGCCGCGGCCGGCCGGCTCGCCCGGACGACGCTCGAGCTGGGCGGCAAGTCCGCGAACATCGTCTTCGAAGACGCCGACCTGGAGCGCGCCGAGGGCGGCATCCTCGCCGGCATCTTCGCCAACGCGGGCCAGACATGTGTGGCCGGCTCGCGCGCGCTGGTCCACGAGCGCGCCTTCGATCGGCTGGTCGAGCGGCTCGCGGCGCGTGCCGACCAGATCAAGCTGGGCGATCCGATGGACGCCGACACCGAGGTGGGCCCGGTTGCCACGCTGGCTCAGCTGGAGAAGGTCGACTCCTTCGTGGAGCGCGCGCGGTCGGAGGGCGCTGAGGTGATCGCCGGCGGCAAGCGCGCCGCGCTGCCCGAGCTGCCCGATGGCTACTTCTACCGTCCGACGGTGATCAACGGCGCGAAGCGCGACAGCGATCTGGCCCAGAACGAGGTCTTCGGCCCGGTGCTGGCGGTGCTTCCGTTTCGCTCCGAGGATGAGGCGATCGCGATCGCCAACGACACCCGCTACGGGCTGGCGGCCGGGGTCTGGACGCAGGACGTCAACCGCGCGCACCGGATGGCGCGGGCGCTCGAGACGGGGACCGTCTGGGTGAACATGTACCGGGCGATCGCCCCCCAGACGCCGTTCGGCGGCTTCAAGCAGAGCGGGATCGGCGTCCAGAACGGCCAGCAGGCCATGCAGGAGTACCTCCAGACGAAGAGCGTCTGGGTGGAGCTCTCCGAAGAGGTCCAGGACCCCTTCGCCAAGCGCTCCTGACGCCGCCCGTCAGGCGACCGCGGCGTCGAGCAGGTCCGCGGGCGCCAGCACTCCCTCGAGGTAGCCACGGGCCACCTTGCCCATGAAGCGCCGAACGCTGGTCTCCCTGTAGTCGAGCGGGCCGGGCACGTAACCGCCGGCCGCGAGGCCGCGGGTCACCGACTCGCACGCATCGAAGTCCTGCTTGTTGGTCAGATGCCAGAAGTCCTCAGCGAAGCTCGGGTCGAAGCCCGGCTGCTCGACGGACTCGGGCGTGAACAGCCAAGAGCACTCGACGTAGGTCTCGCCCGGCGACCTCGGCTCCAGGCGATGCGTCATCACGTAGTCCGGATGAGGGCTGATCAGGATGCTCGGGAAGAGCGCGTAGTAGTGGATCTTGCGCGCCAGCTCGTCCGACACCTCCGGCATCCGCGACCCGCTCGTCCTACCGTCCAGGGACATCGTCTCAGCGTGGTCGGCGAGCTCCATGTAACCGCCGATCCAAAGACCGGTCGGCGCCTCCGCAGTGCCGCTCTCGGGTGGCGAGACGCGGCACAGCTCCGGGTGGATCGCCGGGCAGTGATAGCACTCCAGGTAGTTCTCGACGATCGTCTTCCAGTTCGCCCGGACCACGTACTCGTGGCGTGCCTGCACGGTCATGGTCGCGGTCGGCCAGCGCTCGAGCAGCGCGTCGAGGTTGCCGACCCAGTCGGCCAGCGGCGGCCCGTCTCCGGAGACGTTGAGGAACAGCCAGCCTTGCCACTCCTCGACCGCCAGCCTGCGCAGCGGGTAGTCGTCGGGGTCGAAGCCGGGGATGTCCGAGAAGCGTGTGGCGGTCCGCAGCCGGCCGTCGAGCGCGTACGCCCAGGAGTGATAGGGACAGGCGATGTGGCGGCGGTTCACGCACTCGCCCACGCCCACCAGCTCGTGGCCGCGGTGGCGACACGCGTTGTGGAAGGCGTGCAGCCGGCCGTCCTCGTCGCGGGTCACGAGCACGCTCAGCCCGCCGCCCTCCAGCGCCCACTGATCGCGCGGGTTGGCCACCTTGTCCGAGCGACCGATACACACCCAGCCCCCGTCGAAGAAATGACGCCGCTCCCAGGCGAAGACCTCCTCCGAGACGTAGGCGTCGCGCGGGAGGGTGCGGACGGCGCCGAAGTCGTCCAGCAGCAGCGGTTCGACGTCGGCGGCGTCGAGGGGGGCGGGTGGGAACGGCCTGGCAAGCATCGTCTAGCTATCTCCGGGAAAGCGCATTTCTGCCTCCTGTCCAGCGTGGATCAACGTAATATGCAACTCTAGCGCTAGATGCCTGCGTATTGCGCAGACAGCGAATCAGACGTCGGAGAAGACATAGCGCAGCTTGTGCACCTGTAGCTCGACGAACGCCTCCAGAGCGAGCACCCCGTCGATCGCCGCCAGCCGTTCGTCGATCAGCTCCTGCAGCGCATCGAGGTCGCGGGCGACGATCTGGATCATCGCGTCCGCGCTGCCGGTGCCGGAGCTGAGGTACATCACCTCGGGCCAGGACTCGAGCGTGGCGAGCACGGCGCTCCGGCGCGGCGGAGCGAGCCGCAGCAGCACGCTGACCAGCACCCCGTAGCCGAGCTTGCTCGGGTCGGCAAACGCGTTGATGCTGATCGTGCCGCGCTCCAGCAGCCGGTTCGTGCGCGCGCGCACGGTCGCCTCGGGCACCTCGAGCTCGCGCGCGATCGACCGCAGCGGCGTGCGCCCGTCGACCTGAAGCCGCAGGATGATCGCCCGGTCGAGATCGTCGATCGCGTGAATGGTGGTGTCGCCACCGTGCGCCGCCGGCACGGCGCGCAGTCTAGAGCGGCCCGGACCCGGTCACCCGGGGGTGGCGAGGAAGGCGTTGACGCGCCGCGCGGCCACGAGGCCGCTCTCGATCGCACCGTCCATCAGCCCCGCCCAGCCATCCGCGAAATCCGAGCCCGCTATGAACACGGGCCCGTCAGGCGGCTCCAGCTCATTCAGCTTGGTCCACTGGCCGGGGCGCAGCATCGCCCAGGTGCCCCTCGAGTAAGGATCGGCGTGCCAGTCATGGCCCGTGCACCTCAGCAGCTCGACCCCGGGCAGCAGCGGGTCGAGCGCCGCCTGGACGCCGTGGTGGTCGTTCGGGTCCAACTGCTCCGCGTCGTTTCCGAAACAGAGCAGCAGCGATTTGTCGTCAGCCGAGCTGAACGTGGTCACCCACGCCAGCGGGTGCTGGTCTGCGAACACAAACCAGGGATCGACCGCGCCCTTGACCTCGGCCCACACCTTCGACCCGCGGCCCGTGTGGCCCTCGCGGGCAACTTCCCGCATGCCCGCGGGCAGCGGCGGGTCGAAGTCGATCTCCGCCAGCACGTTCATCGGCACCGCCACGACCGCCGCGCGCGCCTTCACCTCGCCGCCGCCGTCGACCGCGACCGTCACGCCGTCGTCCTCGGCGGTGACCCGGGTGACCGGTGCCTCGAGCCGAACCGCGAACCCGCCATCGGCGCAGATCGACTCGACCAGCTTGCCGGTGCCCTCGACCAGCTCGTACGTGCCCAGGATCTCGAACATCAGCTGCCAGTCGCCGCCGGCCAGGGCGCCCCAGCGCAGCAGCTGGGTCTGCGCGCCCTCCTCGCAGCGCCCGTGGAACTGCAGGTCGCAGAACGAGTGAACCACGCCGCGCTGCTCGTCGGTCAGCTCCAGCTGCTCGAGCGCCTCGAAGCTGGTCTGCCCGTCCAGCGCCTTCACCGCCGCGCTGTTGTCGGCGGTGGCGTAGGGGTTGAGGAACAGCTCGCGCGACCGGGCGAACAGCTCCGTCAGGGGCGCGCGCAGCAGCTCGACGAAGTCGTCGAAGCTGCCGTCATGGAGCTCGCCGTCCACGAACCAGGACACCCGCTCGGGATCGGGGTGTGCCTGAGGAGTCAAGCCGTAGCGGACGATCTCCGCCCACAGGAACGGCTGGAGCCAGTGGACGTGCGCGCCACCCATCTCCAGCTGCCTGTCCAGTTGCCGATCGGTCCACGTACGCCCGCCCAGCCGCGATCGCGCTTCGAGGACCAGCACCTCGGATCCGGCCTTCTGCAGCTCGCGGGCGGCCGTCAGCCCGCCCAAACCACCGCCGATGACGGCCACGTCGACCTTGGTCACTGAGACAGCTCCTCTCGCGGCATCGTGCTGAGGGCGGCCAGCACATCCGCCGGTTCCGCCCTTCGACGATAGTCAGCGTCAACGAACGCAAACCGGATCACCCGCCCGGGGTCGATGACGTAGGTCGCCGGCAGCGGCAGCTCGAACGAGCCGTCACCGTTGTGCGCCGGCAAGTGGGAGTAGTACTCGCGCAGGTAGTCCGGGATCGGGTGCACGATCCCGTGGCGGCGCGCGACCTCGTTGCCGAGGTCGCTCACGACCTCGAAGCCGAGCGAGGTCCGCTCCGCGCTGTCGAGGGTGTCATCGGGCAGCTGAGGCGAGATCGCGATCAGCTGGCCACCGAGCGCGTCGATCTCGTCGAGCACCTCACCGTACGCCCGCAGTTGAAGGTTGCAGTACGGGCACCACTCCCCGCGGTAGAACGCGAGCACGACCGGCCCCGCCCGCAACCGGTCGTCGAGCGAGACCTCGTCGCCAAGCGCGTTGGACAGCGTCCACTGCGGCGCTTGGTCCCCGACGCCGAGGGCGCTGTCGACCACGCCCTCGGTCGTCACGAGCTCGATGCCCCGCTTCATCGCGTCGGTCAGCTCGGCCGGGCGAGTCGCGTTCGATTCAGCCAGTCGTCCGCGCAGCCGCTTGGCGAGAGGTGCGATGCCGTAGCGGGCCTCCCGGTCGAGCTGCGCGCGTTGCCAAGCCTTGTCGATCTCGGGAGCGAAGCGCTGCGGGTGCTCGATCGCCCAACGCTGCTTGCGAATCATGAGGTTGCCGGGGTCCAGGTCCTCGGCCTCCTCGAGCGCGGTCAGCGCAAGCTCGGTGCGGTCGTGGGCGAGCAGCTGCGCCGCCTCGCGGAGCAGCTCCGCCAAGCGTGCGTCGAGCGTTCGCGGCGATCGACCGCGCTCCGGGATCTCGCCCGCCGCGAAACGCTCGACGGCCCTGCTCGTGTCGTCCTCGGACAGGTCGAAGCTCCCGGCCTCGATCCACACCGGCTGGCCCTCGTCATCGAGGAAGATCCCGGTCGGGACCGTGTCGAAGCCGATCGTGCACGGCAGCTGCCCGTCGACGTCGACCAGCGCTGGAAAGGTGGCGCCGGCGCGCTCGAGCCAGGGCCTCGCCGGGCCGGCGCCGCGCAGCTCGACTGCGACCGAGACGAAACCGATGCCCGCGGGGCGCTGCTCGTACCACCCCTGCCAGAGCGGCAGCACGCCGCGGCAGTAACACCACGACGCCCAGCAGAAGACGATCGTCGGGCCGCTCAGGAACGCCTGCAGTGACACCCGCTCGCCGTCGATCGTGGACAGCTCGAGGTCCGGGTCCCAGGTCACGGGCCCAGGATGCAGCAAAGGCCAGCCGGCGCGGAGCAGCCGGCGCGCATTGCGCTCGCTGCGGGCGCCGCGTCAGGCCGATGCGGGGGCCAGCACCGGCATCTGAGCGTCGAACAGCCCCGCCTCCAGCGAGTCCAGGTGCTCGAGCGTCTCCTCCAGCGTGACCACGTCCGCGTACTTCATGTCCATGTCGAACAGGTTGATCCAGTGCGTCCTCTGGCCGCGATCGAACGTGCACTCCTCCACCACGTACATGCGGTGGTTGTAGGAGAAGCCGTCCACCACCGTCGCCCGCACGCAGCCGCTGGTCGCGACCCCGCAGGTGATCACGGAATCCGCCTCGAGCTGGACCAGGTGCCCCTCCAGCATCGTGCCGAAGAAGGCGCTCGGCTTGAGCTTCTCGATCACGATGTCCTCCGGCCGCGGGGCGATCGGCTCCACGATCGCGTGCGCGTCGGTGGTCTGATCCTCCACCTCGCGCGGGCTCTTGTCGAGCCAGCGGCCCAGGCCGAAGTCGCCCGCGATCGGGGTGTCGACGCCGGTCGTGTAGATCACCGGAAGGCGCTTGGCCCGCGCCGCCTCGAGCAGCTCCACGGTCCGGTCGATGGCGGCCCAGGCCTCCTCGCCGCAGCTGTTGTGCCAGCGCTGGACGGAGTCGAGGATCGGCTCGGGCTCGAGCCCGGTGAAGCCGTAGCTGACGTCGATGACGAGGATGACCGGCCTGCGTCCAAAGCCCATTCGGGCGCCGTAGCCGGTGTGCGGGTACAGCTCCAGGTCGCGCTCGGTGAGGTGGGCTGCGTAACGGCTCAGGTCCATGCGAGCTCCCTTGAATCGGCTGCGGCGGTCATACCTGCGATGCGTCCCGAGAAGAGGCTGGGCCCGAGCATCGTGCCCTCGAGCGCGGCCCGGCCGTTGATGCTGCCACCGGCCATGCCCGCCAGCTCGCCCGCGGCGTAGAGGCCGCGGATCGCGCTTCCGTCGGGCCGCAGGACGCGGCAGCCGAGATCGGTGCGAACACCACCGAGCGCCTTGCGCGCGATCGGGAACTGCTGAAGCGCGCAGAACGGCGCCTCGATCGCCTGCGCGCCGGCGAGCGCCCGGTCGAAGCGCGGGTCGCGCTCGGCTCCGGCCGCGATCAGGGAGTTGAACTCGGCGACGTTCCGCGCCAGGCGATCTGCCGGCAGCCCGGTTGCCTGCGCGAGCGCCTCGACCGTGTCGGCGCGGTGGAAGTGCGGCGACTCGGACAGGAAGCGCTCGATTCGCGCGCGGTCGGGCAGGCCCTCAGCGCGAAAGGCCGGATGGGCGAAGTGCAGGTTGGCCACCGCGCGCTCGCCCAAGATGGCCCAGCAGGTGCTCGGTTTCTGCGCCAGCAGGGCAGCGGTACCCCTGGCGCCGTCCTCCTTGATCTCGTCGTGGAAGCGCTCCCCCTGCGCGTTTACCCAGATCCCCTGACCGAGGCCGGTGACCACGATGCCGCGGTCGTCCTGCTCGCGATGATCGACGATGCCCGTCGGATACACCCAGGTGCGCTCCAGACCGACGAACAGGGCGCCGACCGCATCGAGCAGGCGGTGCCCGCGGCCTAGCGCCTGATGCGCGCCTCCGCGCAGCAGCCGGCTGCCGGGGCCGACCGCCGGTCCGTAGCGACCGAGCAGTTCGGCGTCGTTCATGAAGCCGCCGGTCGCCATCACCACGGCGTTCGCGTGGACGGTCGCCGATCCGGCCTCGACGCCGATGACCTCGTCATCCCGCGTCAGCAGGCGCGTCACCTCGGCCCCGTAGCGCCACTCGATCGAGGACCCGGCGCTCGACTCGAGCAGCGTCCGCATCAGCCGCTCGCCGGCCCCGGCCGGCCGGTGCCAGCGCGCAACGCTGTTGCCGTTGCCCTGGTGATCGACCTGTTCCCACTCCACGCCGCGCGAGTCGAGCCAGTCGTACAGGCCGCGGCTGCGTGCGATGTAGCGCAGCGCCCAGGCGGCGTCGGCCTCCTCGCCGCCGCAGCGCATCCAGTCGCCGAAGGCCAGCTCGACGTTGTCGTCGATGCCCTGCCGCCGCTGAGCCGGCGTGCCGACGTGAAAGGTGCCGCCGCCGCTCCACGCCGCCGCGCCGCCGTGCTCGTCGAAGGCCTCGAGGACGGTCACCCGCAGGCCGGACTCGGCCGCCTCGATCGCCGCGCACGTGCCCGCCGCGCCGGCGCCCACCACGACTACGTCGGTTCGGACCTCAGCCGCCATCGTGCCTGATCGCGGCTCGCGTCAGCCCGGCCGCGGAGGTCTCGCCGACCAGAGCGGCCGTGATGTCGAGCTCGGCGAGCAGGCCGCGCAGGACCCATTCGATGCCCTCCTGTCCGGCGAGCGCGAGTCCCCAGATGTAGGGCCTACCGACGAGCACCGCGGTCGCGCCCAGCGCGAGCGCCTTGCAGGCGTCGGCGCCGCCGCGGATCCCGCTGTCGAACAGCACCGGCATCGAGTCGCCCACCGCGTCCACGATCGCCGGCAGCGCGTCGAGCGACCCGACCGAGCCGTCGACCTGCCTCCCGCCGTGGTTGGAGACGACGATTCCATCCATGCCGCTGCGCACCGCCGCGCGCGCGTCGTCGGGGTGCTGCAGGCCCTTGACGACGATCGGCAGGTCGGTCAGCCCGCGCAGCCACTCGAGCCGCTCCCAGGTGATCGCCGGGCTGTGCGCGACGCTGAAGTAGTGGCTCACGGCCGCGTCCAGGTCTTCCTCGGGTGGACGTGCGAGCTGTGAGCGGAACTCCGGATCCGAGAGGAAGTTCGCCATCCCGCGGCCGCGCGACGCCAGCGCCTGCCCGTGGCGCAGGTCCTCCGGGCGCCATCCGGCCAGCGCGGCGTCCACGGTCACGACGATCGCCCGGTAGCCGGCCTGCTCGGCCCTGGCCAGCAGGCTCCTGGTGATCGCGTCGTCGCGCGGCCAGTAGAGCTGGTACCAGCGCGAGCCGTCGCCGTTGGCCTCCGCGCTCTGCTCGAGCGTGTGATCGCCGACGCCGCTCGCGACCAGCGTGAGACCGGTGGCGGCCGCCGCGCGGGCCGTGGCCAGCTCGCCGAGCGGGTGGTAGCGCGTCTGCGTGCCGATCGGGGCGAGCAGCACCGGCGCCGGCATCGCGGTGCCCAGCAGCGTGGTGCGGTGGTCCCGAGCCTCCAGATCGCGCGGCGCACGCGGGATCAGCTGCCAGCGCCGGAACGCCTCGCGGTTGGCGCGCATCGTGTCCCCGGACCCCGCCCCGCCGAACAGGTAGGCGCGCGCCCGCGGCGACAGGATCTGCTCGGCGGCGGCCTCGAGCTCGGCGACGGACACCGGCAGCCACGGCCCGTACCCGGCCGCGGCGCGCGTTTCGATCTCGCTCTGGAACGCCGCGAAGGGCTCCACTCTCTGTTGGTCGGCAGCGGCCCGGGAGACCGTCATTCCGGCACGCCGGGCCCATCGCCCAGCGTCACGTGGACTGCCTTGGTCTGCAGGAACGTGGCCAGCTCGCTGAGGCATTCCTCGCGCCCGAGACCGCTGTCCTTGAAGCCGCCGAACGGGGTGCCCCAGTAATGGGCGGCGACGTCGTTGACCCACACGTAGCCGGAGTCGATGGCGTCGACGGTGCGCAGCGCCGTGGACAGGTCGGTGGTCCAAACGCTCGCCGTCAGGCCGTAGTCGACCGAGTTCGCGGCCTCGATCACCTCGTCCCGGGACGTCCAGCTGAGGACCGAGCTGACCGGGCCGAAGATCTCCTCGGCGGCGATCCGCATGTCCATCGTCACTCCTGCGAACACCGTCGGGGCCACGTAGTAGCCGCCGTCCGGCCAGTCGCCACGCTCCAGACCGCCCGTGACGAGCCGCGCGCCCTCGTCGATGCCCGATTGGATGTAGCCACGCACCCGTTCCAGCTGGCCGGCGGAAACGAGCGGACCCACCTCGCAGTCCTCGGCGTAGGCCGGGCCCACACGCAGGTCCGCCAGCCGCGCCCCGAACCGCTCCACGAACTCGTCGTGGACGTCGGCATGGACGAACAGGCGCGTCACGCTGCCGCAGGACTGCCCCTGGGTCGCGCCGGCGATCGCGCTGCCCTTCACGGCGCCGTCCACGGCGGCATCCAGGTCGGCGTCGGGGAACACGATCATCGGGTTCTTGCCGCCCAGCTCGAGCGTCACCGTGCGCACGTGGTCGGTCGCCGCGCTGCGCTGGATCGCAAGGCCCGTCGACGTGCTGCCGGTGAAGGCGATCCTGCGCACCAGCGGGTGGGTGACGAGCGCCTCGCCCGTTGTGGCGTTGCCGGTGATCACGCTGAGCACGCCGGCCGGCAGGGCTCGGCGGGCAAGGTCCGCGAAGACGAGCGCCGACAGCGGCGTCTGGTCGGCCACCTTGAGCACGACCGCGTTGCCCGCGAGCAGCGGCGCGAGCACGCCGCAGGCGGCGAAGTAGACCGGATGGTTGAAGGGGACGATGCGCGCCACCACTCCGTACGGCTTGTGGCGGGTGTAGTGCAGTCGCCGGCTCTCGAACGGGACGGTCTCCCCGCGCAGGGCAAGGGCGAGCCCGGGCCAGTCGCGATACTCCTGCAGCACTCCCTCGACATCGGCGCGGGCGGAGCCGATCGGCAGCCCTCCGTTGAGCGCGTCGAGCTGGGCCAGCAGCTCGGCCTCGGAGGCGATCAGGTCGCGCAGCGCGTGGATGTGGCGCACGCGGCCCTCGAGGCCGATCGCCTCCCAGTCGCGCTGGGCATCCGCGGCGGCCCGCACCGCGGCGTCCACGTCGGCCGGCAGCGCGGCCGGGACGTCGGCAAGCCGCTCGCCGGACGACGGGTCGAACGTCGGGGCGCTCGAACCGCCGGAGGGGGCCTGCCACGCGCCGGCGACGAAGAGCGCCGGCCACGGCTTCGGCAAGGCGCCGAGCGCCTCGCGGGCCGCGTCCAGCGCGGAGGCGCTCATGCGCGGCCCGCGCTGCGCGCGGCCCAGGCCGACTCGCGCAGATAGTCGAGAGCGACGTCGCTGGTCACGAGGTCTGCGTACTTCGCGGCCATGTCCACAAGGCTGGCCTCGTGCTGGCTCGCGGCGCGGTCGCCGACGCAGTCGGTCACCACGATCGGGGCGAGCCCGCTCTGCAGCAGGTCGACCACGCTCGCGCGCACGCATCCGCTCGTCGTAGCGCCGCAGACCAGGACGGTGTCGGCCCCGGCGTCCTGCAGCAACGAGAGCCCATCGGTCTCGAACAGCGCCGACGCGCCGAGCTTCGCGATAACCGGTTCGTCCGGCTGCCTGGACAGCTCCGGATCGAGCTCCGCCCAGCGGCTCCCCGGCAGCAGCTCGCCCAGCGAGCTCCCCTTCTGGCGCCACAGAGCGCTGCCGGGATGGGTCTCGTCGAAGATCTGGGTGGTGAAGATCACCGGCGCGCCGATCGCCCGCGCGGCCGCGAGCAGCCGGCCCGTCGCCGCCACCTCGTCGCTCAGGTCGCAGCCCAGCGAGAAGCTCGGGTCAGTGAAGCCGAGCGAGAAGTCCACCACGAGCACCGCCGGATGCTCGCCCCATTTGAGCGACTTGCCCAACCCGGCGCGCTCGTACTCGATCAGAGAGATAGCGTCGTCTCCATGTCTCGCCTCGGTTGACTTGAAACCCGGGCGGCGGCAGGCGGGAAGACGCTCACCGCCGGCCCGTCTGTGCGCCCGCAGAAGCATAACCTAAGTACCAGATGTTGGTCAATCTCCTCGCCATCATCGGCAGGGCGCAGCGGCGGGGAGGAGGGCATCCCGCGCGAACGACCGGCGCGCCCCGCCGGCGGCCACGCTCGCGAGGACGGACGCGCCAAGCGTGACCACGATCGAGCCGCTGAACCCCCAGGCGTCTCCCGCGAAGCCGCCCAGCTGCACGCCGATCGCCGTACCGGCGGCGAAGGTGGTGGTCGTCCACGCGAACGTCTCGGTCTCGCGACCGGCACTGGCGCTGTCGCCGATCAGGGCGAACATGGAGGCGAGCGCTGTCGACATCGGTATGCCGACAACGAAGGCGAGTGCCGCCATGGACACCATCGAGTCGGCGAGCAGCGGCGCGACCGCGAGCACGGCGAACGCGGCACTCGCGCCGGCCATCCGCGCGACCGGCGTGGCCGAGCGGATCGTGCCCAGCGCCAGCCCGCCGACCAGGCTGCCCGCGGCCAGGCAGCCCAGGAAGATGCCCGCGAGGTCGCGGTTGCCGTGCTCCTCGGCGAAGATCGGCATGCTGACCTCGAGCCCGCCCCAAGCGACGGCGAACAGCGTGCTGAAGCCGAACACCCAGCGCAGCGGCTGAGCGATCCGGCGCGGACCGCGCTCGTGCGCCTCGAGCACGGGGGCCGAGCGCGAAGCGTCGGATGACACGAAGAGGATCGTGCCGAGCGCGGCGCTGACGGCTGCGACGAGGACGGACGCGGCCGGGTCGCCCAGGGCGATGACGAGCGTTACGACCAGCGGCGCCGTTAGCCAGATGCTTTCGGCCAGGACGGCGTCGAGGGCGTAGGCGCGATGGCGCATCGAGGCAGGGATGACCGTCGACAGCAGGACTCGCAGGGCCGACGCGACCGGTGGCAGCTGGGTTCCCGCCAGGACGGCCGCCACCAGCGTGGCAGCGAGCGGGGCGCGGGCGTGGATCAGCAGCACGAGCCCGAGCAGCAGCAGCGGGTAGAGGAAGGCCCGCGGCAGGAGGATGCGCCGCTGACCACGGCGATCGATGAGCCGCGAGACCAGCGGCTGGGTCAGCGCGACCGCGGTGGTGTACGCGGCGACGACCGTCCCGGCCTCGGCGTACGAGCCCCCGGCGTCGCGCACCAGGAGGACGAGCCCGAACGGGAGCATCGCCACCGGAAGCCGGGCAAGCAGCCCGCTCGCGTAGAGCAGGCGAGACTCCGGCACTCGCAGGAGGGCTCGGTACGACGCCGCTCCCGGCGGGTTCACGGGATCCTGTCGGGCCCGGCGTCACCTCTGTTGATTTCCACGTCGGGTCGAAGCAAGAGGGGCTGGTGGGGTGCTCGGGGTCGGTCAGCCGTCTGCGGCGCAGTCGGGCGGCTCGGCCAGCTCCAACGGGCGGACCGGCTCGGTCACCGGCCACGCTCCGACTGCGGAGGCATCATCGGCGATCCGGGCGGCCGCCCGCCGTAGGCGTCCGGCCAGGTCGGATTCAGGGTACAGGGGCAGCTGTCGGGTGGGCCCGGAGACCGCCAGCGAGGCGATCGGCTCGCGCCCCTCCGAGCGGACCGCGACGGCGACGGCGCTGATGCCGGGCCGGATCTCGTCGATGGCCATGTCGAGCCCGCCGCGGCTACGGATCAGCTTGGCGCGCTCCGCGAACCGGATGGCGCCCTCCGGGCCGAGGATGCCCTCGCGCACGTCCTCGCTCAGGAACGCGAGCATCGATCGGCCCAGCGCGCTGCCGCCCAGCGGCAGCCGGGTGCCCGCCTTGACGACCGCCTCCACCGGAGCCGACGGAGTCAGGAACCGCGCGATCACGACCGCGTCGGTGCCGATCGGGACGGCGGCGTTGACAACCCAGGGGCGCCCGGGGCTGATGTCGTCGTGCAGGACCATCGCGTGGTACAGAGCGGTCCGGTAGAGCGGGTGGGTGTCGAGATAGGCGTTGCCGAGGGCCACCGCCTCGGGCCCGAGCTGCCAGCGCTGCTTGCGACAGGCCACGAGCCCGTCGCCCTCGAGCGTCCTGAGCAGGCGCCGAACGACCGTGCGATCGAGATTGACCCGCTCCGCAACCACCTGCGTCGAGCAGGGCACCGGGCCGGTCGCGAGGGCGCGCAGCACCGCGGCGGCGCGGCGTACGGACTGCACGCGATCGCGCCGATCCCCGGATTGCAGGGGAACGAGATCCCCGGACACGTCGGCGGCGAGCGAGTCCCGCGCCTCACTTGGCATAGGTTGGAAGAACCTCCCTCTGGCTCCTGTATACAGGCTACTGGGCACTATAGTACGAAAACCGTGGAAACCATCAGGGCGACCGCAGAGCACGCGAGTCCGTTCAACGGGCTCTCCGACGAGCTTCCCAGCCGGCGCACAATGGCCCAGCACATCGCCGAGGCCCTGCGGGTCGCCATCGGCGAAGGCAGGCTCGCCGATGGGGACGAGCTGAACCAGGTGCAGCTCGCGGCGCATTTCGGGACCTCCAGGGTGCCGGTACGCGAGGCGTTGCGAGTGCTGGAGGCCGAGGGGCTGGTCAGCGCACCGCCGCACCGCCATGCGCAGGTGACCGGCATGACGCCGGCCCGGGTCGTCGAGATCTTCGAGCTGCGGGCGCTGCTCGAGGGCCACCTGCTCGAGAAGGGGGGAGCGTCCTTCGGGGTCGGCGAGGTCGAGGAGCTCTGGTGGCTCTGCGACGAGATGGACGCCACCGACGACCACGCCGACTGGCTGGCGAAGAACCAGCAGTTCCACGACCGGCTCACGGGCAAAGCGGGGGCGCCGATGACGCAGCAGCTCGCCAGCCAGCTCGCTCAGCGCTACCTGCGGGCTCCCGACGCCGAGCGCCCGGTCGCCAAGGAGGACGCCGGACGTGAGCATCGCCGGATCGTGGGGGCCCTGGAGCGCGGGGACGTCCCCGGCGCGCGCCGGGAGTTGGAGCGGCACATCAGCCATACGACGCGCAAGGTCCTGCAGCGGCTCGAGGCTCGAGTGGCCGAGACCGAGCGGACCTAACGGCGCGCATTGCGTCCCCGGGGATTGGCGCCCCCGGCGCTTCTGCCTAGGATCGCTCGCCAGTGGTCGCACAACCTGAGGAGCCCCGCGCATGACGTTGCCAGTCACCCTGACGATCGCGTTCGAGCAATGGTCGACGGGGTACATCGAGCCGAGCCGGACCGAGATCCACACCCTCGAGCCCGAGTACCTCGAGCGCAACGTGCGCGATCACATCCAGGAGTCCTGGCAGTCCTACGCCGGCACGGCCGCCATGCCGCGCATCACGCGCGAAATCGAGCGCCAGGGCATCCAGGCCACGGGCATCTTCAGCGGCATCGCCGTCGAGCGCTACCCGCGCGAGTGCGAGGCCTTCGCCGCCACCGGCAGCGAGATCGCCGGGCACTCCTACGCCCAGGACATTCGTGCCTTCAAGCTGACCCGGCCCGAGGAGCGCGAGAACATCCTCAAGACCAGCGCACTGATCGAGGGCATCGCGGGCAAGGCCCCGGTCGGCTGGCTCAACCCGGGCGCCCAGTCCTCGGACAACACGCGCGAGATCCTCGTGTCGCTGGGCTTCAAGTACCAGGCCGACGGAGTCGGCGGCGACGGGCCCGAGGTGGTCACCCTGCCGGCCGGCCGGATCTGCCTGATTCCCTACCAGAACGACGTCAACGACCTGCCGCTGTACGCCCAGATGGGCATGGGCCCCGACGTCTACCTGGACATGTTCCAGCGCAAGCTGGCGATCCTGCTCGAGGAGTCCAACGAGGGCTTCGCGCGGTACGTGAACTTCACGGTCCACGCGGCCATCTTCGGGCGGCCCTGGGGCGTCTCGGTGATGCGCGAGTGCATCGAGATCGTCAAGGCCACGGACGGCGCCGAGTTCCGGACCCGGGAGCAGATCGCCGACGAGGCGCTGTCCGCCGCCGAGTCGAATTCGTCCTCGGCCTGAGGCGCGGGCAGCGGCTTCACATGCCCGAGTGGAAAGTCGGAA
>Ga0268253_10000125_pt1 | contig 19439 bp, 15 predicted proteins | sample AgamicMgMarz_FD_200250 | JGI IMG/M metagenome (GOLD analysis project Ga0268253, IMG submission 200250) | Agave microbial communities from Guanajuato, Mexico - Mg.Ma.rz (v2) (version 3) | ecosystem: Host-associated > Plants > Phyllosphere > Phylloplane/Leaf | place: Guanajuato, Mexico... | reverse complement strand
TTAACTATTATGCACTGCCTATCAAACGACAGTAGATATTCATCCTAAATTGAATCATAACAAAATTGGATGATGGTATCTCATCAGCATCAAGCTAAAATATAACAAGAAATTCAACTTTATAAGGTTTTTATGGAAACGGAACCGATTCGAAGCATAACCCGATGCATTTGAAGTTTCTGCATTTAAAGAAGGAACCTATTAGGAAATATAATAGGTTCCTTTTTTGTTATATAAATAATTTTAACTTTGATATAAGAGGTTAATAATGCGGTTCTGTTGCGAAAACTTCAAGATAATTGCAAGTAATCTCTAAATCTTGGATATACTGATACTATTACTCTAAAAAGGTGCGTGATCAGTATGGAAAAGCGAAATTTATTCAAGTGGAAGCATTATCATCATGATATTATTTTGCAAACAGGGGTCACCATGCATCGCTATCAAGACCTAAATCAAAAAAACACTTGAAATATCAAACTCCTAGCATATTATATATGGTTTTATGTTAACTAGAAAGATAGTTAAGATCCCTTAAAAGTAAATTATTCAAGGGATCTTTTTTGTTTTACTGTATCATTGTGAATGTTAGACTCAACTAACTTCTACTTCCATGTAACGGATTCCAAAAAACGTGTAATATGTAACGCGGTAATTTTTAATTGATTTTTGTGTCACACTGTTCCACTCGTGTCCATTTGGTTTTGCTTGGTAACTTTGTACCATTAATTTATCCAGTGGTTTAAGTGACCAGTTCTGGAAATGGTCTTCAAGTTGTTCTACTTTCTTTTTCTCTTCTGGCGAACTTAAAGAGTCTGCTTGATTACTTGTTATTCTTGGTATACCAATTGCTAGAATAATAATAATACCAATGAAGATGCCCCAATTCCGCAAGTGTTTTTCCATATTGGATATTTCTCCCTTTTTGTTTTATTACATTATATTTGTTGATATACCACTAATATATTATGTCAATTGAATAAGGAACGGTTCATTAATTCGTTATTTTTGTTCTTAAAACGGTGATTATGGTAACTAAAAATGTATATCGCATGCACTTGTATAATTAAGACAGTTATACTTTATTAAGGGGGAATGAGAAAAGATGCATTGTTTAGAACCAAAAGATTATTATAAGATACATAACATTTTAAAAGAGTCGTTTAAGACTCCCACATTTGCTTTTTCTGTTGTTAATCATGTTATTCAAGGATCTGTGTACGTAAATGATGTTATAGAGCCATCATCAGGATTTGTTAGAACATGTTCGGGCGTTTATCATGTATTTGGTGAAGTAAATGACTTGATGTTTAATAAATCTTTCTATGGTTATTTTGTTGAGTACATTTATGGTAAGGAAAAACGTTTTACTGTTTTTACTCCATCAACTGAGTGGGAGACTTTTTTTGACGATACTTTCAAAACTTATTTAAAGAAAATGACACGTTCCAAGTATAGATTTGTTTCTTCAGGAGCCGACTCTAAATACAATCTGTCTAATCTCTATGAGTTAAAAGATTTTAACTCCAATACTTTAAGGAAAAGTGAAAATTTCAATGAACCATATATGTTGGAGTATTGGGGATCAGAGAGTAATTTTCTTAAAAACGGCTTAGGGGTTTGTCTTATCCATAAAGAAAACATTATAGCTGAATGTGTGTCTATATTTCATAGTGGAAAAATAGCTGAAATAGATATTATTACTAATCCTAACTATAGAGGACAAGGACTAGGGAAGATAGTAGGTCAAAAGTTTATAAATGAATGTATAGAAAAGAATGTTTTACCTGCTTGGGATTGTGATAATAACAATGAATCATCGAAAGCATTAGCTAATAAACTTGGATTTTCTAATGAGGAGAATTACGCTCTATATGTATTAAAATGAAAAGCCCTCCCTCATAGGGCTTTCTTTATTTGTGCTAAGAATCTGTTTTATGCTAAGTAAATTGTATAGTATTTGATAAAAATAATTAGTTTAACTATTTACTCTTACTAATGACAAATACAAGCTTTCACTTCCTATCATATACCACTCTATCTTCTAATTCCCTTTTAAGAAATTGTTATACTTACAACGATTTAAAAGAAATTTTATAACTACTTAAGATTAATGTACTTTTAATAAGTAGAATATTATCTAAAACGTATAGTTAATTTCTTTCATACCAAACAGTAAATCAAAAAATAGACTTATAAAAATAATAGTTTAACCATTTACACCTAGTGACGACAAATAGTGCATTTTTCTATATTATAGGTAATAGTCAAACTACTTTTTAATAAAATACGTTAACCATTACTTATATGTATAATATAAATTTAATTATCACTTAATACATAGAATTAATGCTACATGTTATTTTTATTAATAGATATATCCTATTTATATAAAGTCTACTATTTTGACCTTGATGTTTTATGGGTAAAGTTGAATCCCTATAAATAGATGTATCGTAGTGTTAATCCATACTATAGAAAATAGTATAATGAATGCATTCACTATAAGTGTTCAATCCCCAGGAGGAGATTAGCTTCAATATGTTCAAATGTAGCTAATCCCTCAACTCCCAGCTCAAGGATCTTAATTTAAAAAACTGTTAGTTCCTTCGATTGTAATAATTTTTTATTTAGTCTAGGAATGTACATAATTAAAAAAACGGACCTCCCAATAGTATAGGTAATAAAAGCCAACCAAAGTCCATGATTATGCCATATAGGAGTTATTGTAAGTTGAATAATTATATACAAAATTGTTGCGTAAATCATAGAGTTTCGAACTGGTGCAATTTCAGTTGCTCCTGTAAAAACTCCATATATAACAAGGCCAAAACACGCAGCGAATGGATAGACGATAAGCCATGGGCCATATTTCAATGAAATCTCAATAACACTAGGTAGATTTGTAAAAAGCCCAATAATAGGTTCTTGGAAAAATGTATATAAGCTAGATATAACAAAAGCTGTTATTATCGACCACTGTCTAGATAAAGTAAGGGTTTTTTTATATAACTCTTTATCATTTGACCCTACTGCTTTGCCAACAAGAATACTTGAGGCATTCGCAAATCCGTCAAAGAGATAAGCCATTATGTAGTGTATTTGAAATAATACAGCGTTCGCAGCTAGAAATTCTGTACCAAACGAAGCACCTTTTGCTGTAAACATATTAATAACAATCAATAAACAAATAGTTCGAATAAACAAATCCTTGTTAACATTAAACATCCTTTTCACAGATTGTGTATCCATAAGCGACTGAATTGAGGGCATTTTCCATTCAAACGAAGAAGCTTTCAAAACAATAAACACTCCTAATATAAAGGCTGAAATTTCTGCAATTAACGTAGCTGTGGCAACTCCTTGTACATCAAAAGAAAAAACATGAACAAAAAGAATAGCTAAAAGCATATTTAAAACATTTGTTAGTATCTGTAAACATAAAGCTTCTTTGATCTTAGCCAGTCCCATTAACCAACCAAGAATGACGTAGTTCATCAATGTAAAGGGTGCTCCCCATATTCTAATTCTAAAATATTCTACTGCAAACCTACTTACATCAGCATCGGGAGAAATTACTAGGAGGGCCGCATGTTCAATTGGCCATTGTAAAAGAATAAAAAGCATCCCTACTATTACAGCTAATAAAAATGGGCGGCATAAAGCAAGTACTCCTTGATCTGGATCGCTTGCCCCATTTGCTTGTGCAGCAAAGGCGGATGTACTCACGCGTAAAAAGCCAAATACCCAATATAACGTATTAAAAATAAGAGTTCCTACTGCAACTCCTCCAATATAAGCTGGAGCTGGAAGTTGCCCAACAACAGCAGTATCTACGGCGCCTAGTAGGGGCGTAGTCATAGTTGAGATTGTCAGAGGAATTGCTAAAGTAAGATATGCACGATGATTCATTCAATTACCCTCTTTCTAAAGCTTTATGGTAGAAATAAAAACAATAGCCTCGATTATGTGAATAAAATCGAGGCCTTACTATAATTCATGTATATATTTTTGAATTAAAACGAATCAACTCTTGTCCCAATTGAACGGAAACGTGGATGCTCTGCAAGCATAGAACTTCTCATTTCCTTTACTATAGGATTTTCCGAAGTAAAGAACTCATTTTTCGAATTGTAATATTCAATTAATTCTCCTTTTTCTAATACACCTAATGTATCGCTAATGGTATAGGCAGCTTTGATGTCATGGGTAATAAAAAAATACGATAAGCCAAAGTCTTCTTTTAATTCTCTTAATAGCTCTAAAATTAAGGTTTGAGTAACCATATCTAGACTGCTTACAGATTCATCTAAGACGATGAGCTTTGGTTTAAGAGAGATGGCCCTTGCAATATTGATCCTTTGCAGCTGACCGCCACTAAATTGATGTGGATATTTTTTTAAGTCTTTTTCACCGAGCCCTACTTTTTCTAATAATTCGATTACGACTCTTTTTTGTTCACCTAATGTTAACTTTTCATAGTTTTCTAACGGTTCTGCAATAATACGTTCTGCTGTCATTCGGGGATTGACTGCTGAGTATGAATCCTGAAAAACAACTTGAAGATCACGCCGGATTTTCTGACGAGTATGCTTATCTGCAGTGTAGATATCATGTCCTTGAAAGAGAATCTGTCCATATTGTGGCTTTTCCAAACCAAGAATCACTTTTCCCAAAGTACTTTTACCGGCTCCACTTGTACCGAGTATTCCTAAGCATGTCCCTTCTTCAATAGAGAAGGAGATATCGGAAAGTACTTTTTTAGAACGATTTTGCCATTTGAAAAATGTTCGGTTCCCGTAGCTATGAGTGACTTCATTTACTTGTAATAAACTCACTTGTTCACCTCTTATAAAGTGCTTACCGCATATCAAATTAAATTGATAACAGGTTCGTCTAAATATAGTGTTGGCCTTGCATTTAGTAGTTTTTTTGTATACTCATGCTTTGGGGCATCAAATAGTTGAAATACATCTGCTTTTTCTACTATTTTTCCATGCTGCATAACGGCTACTTCATCTGCCATTTCAGAAATGACTCCTAAGTCATGAGATATTAATAAAATTGCCGAACCATATTCAGAACGAATTTTGTCCAAATGACGTAGTACTTTCTTCTGATTATTTACGTCTAACGCGGTTGTCGGTTCATCAGCAATAATAATAGCTGGATGGAGGCTTGCTGCAATAGCAATCATTACTCGTTGGAGCATACCACCACTCAGTTGAAAAGGATAGTATTTTAAAAGCTTGTCAGGATCGGGTAAATTCACTTGCTGCATTGACTCAATGGCAAGCTCTGTTGCCTGTTTTTTATTCCATTGCGTATGAGAGCGAATAGTCTCAATGAATTGGTGCCCAATAGTAAAAACTGGTGTAAAAGCATTCATTGGATTTTGCATAATAAAGGCTATATCCTTGCCACGAATCTTACGCATTTCTTTCTCAGCTAAACCATTCAACTCTTGTCCCTTTAGCATTATACTCCCTTCAATTGTTGTTGTCTTACGATCAAGGAGCTGAAGAATAGACATACTTGTAACGGTTTTACCACAACCACTTTCTCCAACAAGACCAAGAATCCTCCCACGCTTCAGTTCAAAATTTATATCTTGAACAAAAGTTGTAGCACCATTTTTTGTTTCTATCTGAACATGTAAATCTCTAACTTGTAACACCTTTGACTCTTCTGTTCCCAACATTCTTCATTCCTTTTTAAAATCGACGTTTGACACCATAACGTTCTGATAACGCTTCGCCTAATAGATTGAATGTAACAATAACAAGCATAATAGACAAGCCTGGATAAAGCATAAGTTCTGGATTCGTCCGAATATACGATTTTCCTTCGTGAATCATTGCTCCCCATTCAGGTGTAGGAGACTGAACTCCTAATCCAAGAAACGACATAGCAGATATATCCATGATAGCCCATCCCATTTCCAATGTACCCATTACGACAAGTGGAGGCAGCACATTTGGAATAATATGATTTTTAATGATCTTCCATTGAGAAGAACCACTAATCTTCGCAGCAGCGATGAAGTTCTGTTCTTTCAAACTAAGGACCATTCCTCGGAACATTCTTGCGTAATAAACCCATTGTACAAGCATCAGCGCTAGGATAACTTGTGACAGTCCAGGCCCAAATATTCCAACCAACCCTAGTACAAGGATAAGGCTTGGAAAAGCCATAACACCGTCGCAAAATCTCATTAAAACGTGATCAACCCAACCACCCTTATAACCTGAAAAAGTTCCAATAATTAGACCAATTGCTAATGATGAAATGAAGATAAGTATAGCAAAACCCAATGAGATGCGTGCACCATATAAAATACGTGATAAGTTACATCTTCCTAAATGGTCGGTTCCTAATGGGAAATCCCAGCTTGGAGACTGCAATTTATAAGCTAAATTGACAGCAATGGGATTATTTGGTGCAATCCAAGGGGCCAATATGGCGATGATAAAAAGAATACCTAATATCGTTGAACATATGGGAATCACTTTTTGACTTTTAAATATCATACGTATACTCGTTATCATCGATGTTGTCCTTCTTTCCTGGAAATACGCGGGTCTATATACATTTGAATCATATCTACAATTAAGTTACTCAAAATAAATAAGCTAGCTGCTATTAGTACATAGCATTGAATAACAGGTATATCACGATTGAAAATAGCTTCAATGAAATAACGGCCAAATCCAGGCCAAGAAAAAACCGATTCAACGATAATTGTGCCCGTAAGTAATTTTCCAAGGTTCATCCCAAGTCCAGTTATCATTGGAGAAATGGCAATTCTCAGAACATGTTTTGTCATAATCGTTTTTTCTTTAAGTCCTCTAGTCCGAGCGAATAGCACATATGGTTCTTGTAAGTTTTCAAGAACACTGGAACGTAACAGTCTTGTATACATTGCTATTAAAGGAAGAGCTAACGTAATCGAAGGCAGAACAAGATGCTGCCATGTCCCAATTCCCTCCACTGGAAAAAGATTAAGCTTAACAGAAAAGAAAAAAACCAATATATAACCGAGCCAAAAAGTCGGAATAGATGCACCAAAAAAGGAGAGTAAACGACTAAAATGATCAATAGCGCTACCCTTCTTTACTCCCGCCAGAAATCCAAGAGGCACGCTGACGAACACTGCTATTAATATACTTGCAATAGCTAGTTGGACGGTCGCTGGTATTCGATATATAACCTCATCCCAAACTGGCTTATTTGAAACATAAGATATGCCAAAATCAAGTTGACATATCTTCATAATAGAGTTTACATATTGAATAAAGAATGGTTGATCTAAACCAAACTCATGTCTTTTTTGAGTCAAAATCTCATCAGTCGGTTGGATATGTGCTGCTGTTAAATAAGCTTCAGCTGGATCCACCGGTGAAAGGTGAATCATTCCAGTCGTGAGAAGTGCGGCCAAAAGAAAAACTGGAATAATGGACATAATTCGTTTCAGTATATAATTGCCCATGAAAACCTCCTGCTATTTACTGTTTGATGCTAATTCCTGTGAATGGATTCTCGTCACGATTAGCAGGGAAATTAAAGTTCGTTACATTCTTTTGATAAATGGCTGTTTTCTTAATATAAGAAATAGGAATAATAGCTCCTTGGTCTTGTAGTGACTTTAAAATAGACGAATAAAGCTGTTGACGTTCTTTTTCATCTGTTGTTTGAGGAACCTTCACCATTTGTTTGATTAACTCATCTTTATTTGGGTATGCTGAAATAGCTTCATTAAAACCAAACCCTTTTGATGAGACAATGTTTAAAAATGTATGAGGATCATAAGGAGCACCATAATTACTAAAGAAATTAATATCAAATTTATTATCTTTAAATCTCTGGACTTGGTCTGCTAATTCAACTCCCACAATGTTTAATTTCACACCAATTGCCGCCCACTCAGATTGAAGGGTTTCTGCCATTCCTTTCTGAATGGATTCTGCTGAATCATACATTAGCTCAATTTCAAGTACTTTTCCATCTTTTTCACGAACTGTTTTTCCTTTAGGAAGTTTCCATCCTGCTTTGTCTAATAATGCTTTTGCTTTTTCTACATTATACCCTACGGACATAACATCAACGTCTTTAGTATAAGGTAAATTTGTAGGTAAAATATGGTCTGCTTTCTCTTCTAAACCTGAGGTAACTCCTTCAACCATTGCTTCTTTATTAAAACCATAATGTAGGGCTTGACGTACACGTTCATCTGAAAGCTGTTCTGTTTTTGTATTCATAACAAGCTGTCTTGTGGCAATTGGTTGAGAAACCCTAGTTTCATACTTTCCAGTAGACTTTAATTGCTTAAACGTGTCTAGACTGACAACTCCTTCTCCATAAATCATGTCCAAATCACCTTTTTCAAATGCGAGTACTCTCGTTTCTGCATCTGGAATAACTTTCACTTTAATTTTTTCTACTTTTGGAATCTCTCCCCAATAATTTTCATTTCGTTTATAAATAGCATATTCATCAGCTTTGTACTTTTCTAAAATCCATGGACCTGTGCCTACCGGTTTAACGATACCCTTTGAAGTATCACCATCTTTAGGAAAACCAGCTTTTCCTAAGAAACGAACTGGTCGAACTACAGCTAGTTCCTGAATTGTTGGGTAATATGGTTCAGTCAATATTAATTTAAAAGTATTTTTATCCACTACTTCTGTTTGAGCTATTTTCGTAATGAAACCCAACCAACTATGTAATTCTTTATTATTCAAAATAGTGTCAAAATTCTTTTTAACAATTTCTGCATTAAAATCTGTTCCATCAGAAAATTTTACACCTTCACGCAAATGAAACGTATATACTTTACCATCCTCAGAGATTTCCCATGACTTAGCTAGATTTGGTTTTATCCTACCTCCAGCTTGATAGCTTACTAACGGTTCATATATCATAGATTGAGCAAATAATTGTGAAGGATTGTAGACATGTGGATTCATTTCTCCCACATCTCTTGGCCAAGCAATCGTAAGTGTATTATCATGACTGCCTTTCGATGTTGATTCCTCATTATTAGCGTTTGAACACCCAACTAATAATGTCGACAAAATTAAAATAAACAAAATAAATAACTTAATATTCAGAATACTGTTCCCCTTCGACATAGCTATGTCTCCTCCTTGATGTTGATAATCATTTTCAATTGTAAGCAGGATCCGTATTCTTGTCAATGTAATATTGAAGACTTTATTTCAATATTGTTACGCATCCGTCAAAGTAACCTTTTAACGAATTTCTATAACTAAAAGTTAGGATAAAAATAACAAAAAAATCTCTTTTAGATAAATTTTTTAAGTACATGTAATTCACATTAAGTTACATAGTTAATAAACCATTTTATTAAATTAATTAGTTTTATTATTTATTCTAACTGGGAACAAATATACAATAGATAGATAAATTTATTAGTTATTTAAATAACTATATATTATATATGTATTTATTGATCGTTATTTCTATATATACGTATGCTCCTATGGGGATGTGTATCTTAAGATATACATAGAAGGAACATGTCAAACAGGAATTCTATAAAAATTGTAGAAGATATTGTTGATGAATGATTATATAAAAATTTCCAATTAAGGGTGGGGTATTCTTTGGAAATGAGAATTTGGTCGAAGTACTTGATAAGTTAATTGAAAGATCAGAAAGATGGTCTAAGGATGCAGAAAAAAGAATGGATTTAAATAGCTCCATATTTTACGAGGGGCAAACAGAGGTAAAGGTTTTGCTATAATGCATGATGAAGATGGTTTTGTACTAACTTTAATGAAGGGGAGCGAAGTTAATTATCCAAAGACCTTCCATATTGGATTCCCCCAAGAGAATGAAGAGCAGGTAAATAAAATTAATCAAAGGTTAAAAGAAGATGGATTTAATGTCGAAGCTCCAAAACAATTACATGGTTATACATTTTATGTAGAGGCACCTGGAGGATTTACAGTTGAGGTACTTTGTTAAATTATCAAAGTCTCTCTCATATATTTTTAGTTAACATAATGGATATTATAGAGATTGATCAGTAAAAAGGCCCTTGAAATCTCATAAGGGCCTCTTCTCTGACAATAACTATTATTTTATATACATATATTTCAAAAACAATTACTTATCTACTGCTTTATAAGTAATGATTAATATATGGAATAAAAAAATTTTTACTCATTATACATCTTTTAGAAAAAGGCGCTATTCCCCTCTATTTTCAATATATCTATAAACGAAATATTATACAATTCCAGTTAAACTATAAATTCCAATGATTATGAGAACAGTTAACGTTTTCAAAATAGTGATAGCAAAAATATCACGATACGATTGAACATGAGTTAAACCACAAACGGTAAGGATTGTAATGACTGCTCCATTGTGAGGGAGTGAATCCATCCCTCCTGAAGCCATTGCAATTACTCGGTGCATGACCTCTGGAGGAATGTTATATTGAGCTGCCGCCTCCATATATTTTTCACCCATCACACTCAGTGCAATTCCCATTCCACCGGAAGCCGATCCAGTAATTCCTGCCAAAACGTTAGTTGTTACTGCTCCGTTGACAAGTGGATTCGTAAATATATGCGAAACACCCTCTCGAACAATGCTAAAACCAGGCAGTGCAGCAATAATACCGCCAAATCCGTATTCGGAGGCTGTATTCATGGTTGCTAGTAAAGCTCCACCAATGCTAATACTTATCCCTTCTTTAAATTTAGATTGTACTTCTCTCCAGTTATATAATATGGTAGAAATTATCCCAAACAATAGGGCAAGTTCTACTGACCAAATTCCTGTAACCTGAGAAAGTTCAACCTTCCCAAAAGAATCCAGGCCGATAGAAGAGAAATCAAATCCGTTTGGGTACCACTTAGGAATAATCGTAGTGAAAAATTTATTAGTGACCCCAACAAGAATTAATGGTACAAATGCAAAAAGTTCACGAGAACGACTGTTTGAAGTCTTGAGGTTTATTGAATAATTCTCTTCTTCAGCCTGAAGAGTGGCTGCCGTTTCTACTTCATTACCTTCAAAACCTGAATATCCTTCTCCAGCTTTGCGAGCCTTTCGAGAACGTGTTTCTAAATAAATCATTCCAACAGAAAAAACAATAACCCCGCCAATTATCCCTAGCATTGGAGCAGCGTAAATATCCGTCTTAAAAAAGGTAGTAGGAATTACATTCTGTATTTGTGGCGTTCCAGGTAAGGCATCCATCGTAAATGTTGCGCCCCCTAAAATAATAGTTGCAGGGAGCAGGCGTTTAGGAATATTTGATTCACGAAATATGTTAGAAGCAAACGGGTAAACAGCAAAAGCAACAACAAACAAACTTACACCACTATAAGTCAGTATTGCACTTAGTAATACAGTAGCTAAAATTGCTCGTTTAGGTCCCACCCAATTGATTATAGTTTGAGCAATAGATTTTGCCACTCCAGACATTTCAACTATTTTTCCAAAGATAGCTCCTAAAAGGAAAACGGGAAAATATAACTTAACAAAACCAACCATCTTTTCCATGAAAATATTAGAAAAGAAAGGGAGAACGTATGATGGCTCAGTTAACAACACTGCAAACAACGCACAAAGTGGCGCAAAAAGGATCACTGAAAACCCTCGATAAGCAATAAACATAAGCAGTCCTAAAGATAAAAGAATAACAATAAGATCCATACAATCCTCCTTATTTTTAATAAATAGTTAGTTTCTATAATATAAAATGCATGAAACAATACCATTTACGAAGTTTTCAGTAGCCTATAAGTGATATAACATCTACTACTTAAACTCCTATAAAATACACAATCTATTTACTGGATGCTCCTCTTCCCTATTCTATAAATCCGTGGAGGCTTCACTTCAGACTATATAGCACGCTATTCTCTGAAACTCATTTTACTCATAATTGATAAATTGGGATTAAAGTACTTTATATTGTCTGTAAGTCTTGGAGAACTACCTTTTTTTTCAGCTTCCTTCACTAATTTTACAACTAAATCATTATACGGAGTTTTTATTCCTGCCTCCCTCCCCTTTCTACAAATAAAACCATTGATAAAGTCAATTTCTGTTTTTCTTTTCTTTTCCAAATCTTGTAACATGCTTGCTTTTGTATTACTATGTGGTCCCCAAACCTCTTGATAAAAATCCATTTTATTAGATATATCATTTTCATCTTGGAGTTCAAGAACCTCCATATCTTTTCCTTGAATCCTCTCTAATCTAATTCCATGAGCATGGGCAACCTTTATAGTTTCGTCTGCAATGCAGGCTAAGCTAACCATTGCCGACTCACTGGATAAAACCTCCCCAAAACAACAGCCTAATGCAGCTGACATGCCACTAAATGTGGCATTCATTAATAATTTTGCCCATTTTATTCCCATGATGTTAGAAGAGATATCACAATGACCAACTAAATCTAAAATTCTTTTTACTTCATTAATTCGAGGAGTTATTGATCCATCTAATTCACCAATATCAAACGCATATTTTTTTAAAATTCGAGTTTCTGTTGCGAGTTTGGAAACACCTGGACCAAGCCAGTTAGCACCAAATCCTACAACACCACCAATAGTTCTTTCATGTCCAATATAAGAAGCAACGAAGTCCTCAGGTATACCATTTTGCAACGTGCAAACGATACTAGTAGAGTGAAGATGCGGAAGCAATTGTTCTAAAGAAGCCTGATTGTAAACCTGTTTAGTTAATAAAAAAACTAAATCATATTGACCAGTTATTTCATGGGGTAACATGGCCTTTACAGGAACGCAAAGATCCATAAAGCCAGTAATCTTTGCACCGGAATGATTGAGCGCAGATACATGTTCCTTATTGATATCGATTAAATCTACTTTTTGTCCTCCTGCAGTAATTAAGGCTCCTATTATAGTTCCTAAGGAACCTGAACCCATTATTGCAATTCTCATATGTATTCCTCCCTGGAGTAATGATTGACTTATTGAATGAACTTAAATTTATTAAGTGCATTTTCTTCTACTAAAGTTGATAAATAAAGAGACTATTAAAATTTAAATTTCCTCAATAATTATAACAATCTCTTTTAATGCCTTTTTTGTGTCTTCTAAAATCCCACACGATAGGTCGAAAATCATTCAATCTACAATATTACTTTTTATTCAGAGGTGTTCATCCTCTCCTTTTACACAGTTTAAGGAGGATTAGAAGAATTTGATTGGATTGATGCTTGGAAAAGCAAAGAGCATCCGAAATTTCTTAGGTTATTTACCAATGCTACTTAATCCCTTCAAATGCTTTGAATTATCCAAACCTAAAATTTCCCTAGCTTGGTTCGGAGTAGCGACATCTCTTCCTAAAGTTTTAGATAAATCTACAATTCTTTCTACAAATTGAGCGTTGGTTTTCGCCAATTCACCCTGTCGATAATAGACACTGTCCTCCATTCCTACGCGAACATGTCCCCCCATTATAATACTCATTGTGTTGATAGCTAATTGATCTTTACTTGCTCCAATTGCTGACCAAGTTGAACCAGCAGGAATACTTTCAGCTAAAAATAATAAATTTTTAGGTGTAGCTGGCATCCCTCCCCTTATACCTAGAACAAACTGAAAATGAAATGGGGTTTCGATGAAGCCCTTTTTAGCAATTCGCAAGGTATTATCAATCATACCGACATCGAATATTTCAATTTCAGGCTTTATCTCATACTCCTTCATTTTTTTTGCCAAGCGCTCCAGAAAATTAGGTGAATTAAGAAATACATCACTACCAAAATTCATTGAACCCGCATCAAAAGTAGCCAACTCAGATCCTAATTCACATACTCGAAGACGATCTTCATCGTTCATGGTCACTCCACCTGCTGTCGTTAAGTTAATAATAATATCGCATTTATCCTTTATGCGATTAACGACTTCTATATAGGTACCCAAATCAAGAGAATTATTTCCGTCTTCATCTCTTACGTGAATATGGGCTATGGACGCCCCTGCCTGCCACGCTTCATAAACAGAATCGGCAATTTCCTTTGGAGTAAAAGGTACATAAGGAGTATGTTTGCGAGTTGTCTGAGCTCCAGTTGGAGCAACGGTAATAATTAATTTTTCCAAAATAATCCCTCCATTTGATTAACGTTACTAGTATTCTAGCGAAACGTTTCGATGAAAACACAATGAAAAAACTACATAAATCATAAAAAAATATGGAGTTTTCTTTACTTAATGGCTATTTTAATGGATCTTAAAAAGTTATAATTAAAATCCATTACATAAAATAGCGAAACGTTTCGTTGATACTCATTATAATTTGTTAACGCTTACAAAATCAAGGGGTTTCTAAATGATTTTCAGAATATTGTTAGTTATTTACCCTCTACTATTGAAATAATAAGCAGGTGTATGTGATGATACTCTCTATTTGTTTACTAGTTTAGTTATGTATATTACGTACCATTGCTTATAAAATATAAGAAGTTTCCCTAGGAAAATTTAGGACCTTAGAGTCTATAAAAACAAGAAAATCAGCATGAACTTCTTTGACATCATACCTACAAAATATTAAAAGAACCAGGACTATCAAGCGATTTAATAATCATAAAAAGATGAATACGTATGTTGGTATTGATTATTATTCTGTGGTTTAGCTCAACGACACTTTTTTACAAAGAAAAAATTAATAAGCAAGCTGTTAAATATTAAGACACATTAAAGACGCGCCTCTATAACGTTTGTTATAGAGGCGCGTCCATCGAATATATGAATAAGTTTTTGAAAACCGATTTTTAGCTTTTAAGTCATGGTTGTGTTTTTACTTCATAGTATCTATGGGATTAAATTAAATTAATTTAATCCCTTTAACTTTCATTGTTGCCCTAAGATCGATTTAAGAAAGATTATCAATCTTATTTCTTTTATATCCACAGCTTTCACGAACTACTAAAGATGGGGTAAGTATGATTTGTCTAGCCCGAGTTTCATCTTTTTCTTTAATCATTTCTAATAGAAACTCCATGGATAGTTTACCCATGTCATATGTAGAATGGTCAATACTGGACAAAGGAACAAGAAAATTTTCAGAAAAGGAACTGTTATCGTTTCCAATAACCGAAATGTCCTCCGGAACACGAATACCAGAATCTCTTAGCCCCTTTATCACTCCGAAAGCTATTATGTCACTTGCAGTACAAATGGCCTCTGGTAATACTTTCACCTGCTCAATCATCTTTTTCACATTGGTATATCCTGATTCTAAGGAATATTCTCCATCATAGATAAGCATTGGATCAATATCTAATCCAGTTTGAGTCATGCAGCTTATAAATCCTGCTTTTCTTTCTCTTGCAGTATTAATATCCGGATCACCTCCGAAAAAAGCAATTCTTTTGTAACCTTGCCTTACTAAATGATTAACTGCTAGTTCAGAAGAGAGTGGGTTATTAACTCCAACAAAATTTTTATCATAAAATGAGGGTTTTCTGTTGATTAAAACATATTTTAATCCTGTTTTTTCAACTTCATTTAAATCCTCCGAATTAGCAATATTGGCTAATAAGAGACCATCAACCTGCTTTTCCAGCATTAGTTCTAAATAAGTCAAAATTTTTTTGTGTCCATTTGATACATTACACAGGATTACATTGAAATTATTATTAAACGATACATCTTCTATACCCTCGATTAATGGGGGATAAAAGGGGTTTGAAAGATTTGAAACTATGACACCAACCGTGTTGGTTCTCTTCTTTTTCAAGCTTCGTGCTACTGCATTTGGTTTATAATTTAATTCTTCAATTGCCTGCATCACTCTATTGGTAAGTGCCGGACTGACGTATGCTGATTGATTAATTACAGCCGACACGGTAGAAAGTGAAACATTAGCTTTTTTAGATATGTCCTTCATCGTAGCCATGTAAAAACCTCCAGGCGAAACGTTTCGATATCTCTAATCTATAATAAGTTGAGAGCGATTGCAATTTAATAGTATTATCTCCAATTTAAAATAGTTTTTTCACTATTTTTGTGGAGCCTATCCTAGGTATGTATAATCTCTTCTTATTATCTCTATAGGATTACTAACTCTCATCGCTATAGAAAAACTATGTATTTGCCGTCATTAAGTGTAAATGATAAAACTAATCATTTTAACTAGATAATTTATCATTTACTTAACACAATGTAACCTATAGTACAAATAGATCCCTAAAGTGTTAAACTTCTTTAGGGATCTACTCATTATATCTATTATGTATATAACTACTGTTCTTGATGACCTCGACTAGACAGATATTCAGATACATCATTTGGAACTTTAAGATTTAAATTAAGATCTTTAATTTTAACATCAATATAAGGAATATCTTTGTAAGTAGTGATTGTAACAATTTGTTTAAGATCTTTTTTACCCTTATTTGATGAATCCCCCAATTTAACAGTTCCTTCCTGATACATTTTATAGACATTCTCTTTTTTAGCATCGGTAGGGATCTCTGCAACATTCCATTTATCCACTTTTAGTTTATTGATAAATGTATTTATATCTTGCTGCTTATCAATAGTATTTAATACTACATCTGGATGATTTACAGATGATACTTCTACTTTTTTAGCTTGATCAAACCCTAAGTTTACGTCTTCCTTCATTTCTTTTTCCTTTGAGCTACACCCAAACAAGAGTATAGATATACTCAAAGCTGCTATGACCCCAATATAAACTTTTTTCATAAATATCCTCCATATAATATCCATTAATTTACATAGAAAATTTTAACACTAACTCTTCGTTATTACTATACATCTAGAGGCGTAGATTGCTATAAATCTCCTGTACGGATTTAGTTAACATAAAACAAATTATAGCTTTTCCTTTCCTTTGTTAAAAGATAGCTTGTTTTAATCATTTCATATATTTCGTTTTCTGATACGGTACCGTCTAGAATGATGGAATTCCACTTTTCTTTATTAAGATGATAAGCTAGAACTATAAAGTGGTAAATCTGGCGTAAATGGTTAAAATAGAAAAAAGGAACTATTAGATAATTTTATGTGAGAAAAATACATTAAGTTCATTCATGAGTTGTTGTAGATACGAAAAAATTAGAAAACAGAATGGGAGAATGGCGGATGGAGACACTTGCAGCTATTTTAGTTGGAATTGTAGCATTAGAACATTTATTCATTATGATTCTTGAAATGTTTTTTATTCATTCGAAGGTAGCAAAACGAGCATTCCAATTACCTAAGCACTTGGAAGGAGATCGGAATGTAGCTATTATGTTTGCAAATCAAGGATTATATAATGGATTTTTAGCCGCGGGACTCATTTGGGGGCTCATACTCGGATTCAATTCAGTTGGCTATATGATTCAGTTGTTTTTCATAATTTGTGTGGTGGTAGCAGCAATTTACGGTGGTTTTACATCCAACAAGTCAATTATTATAAAACAGGGACTTCCAGCTATTTTAGCACTGATTACTCTTTTGTTTGTTATATAGAATTTGAGCTTTTCAATAACAGCTAATGTTTATACAGATGCTGAAGGTAATACGAACATTAAATTGAGAAACTAAAAGACTTTTTTGGATGCAGCATGTGACTTGGAAAATGTCCTTCATTCATAAACATATAAAATCCCTTTTTAATAACAAGCCAAACCAATTTATTACAAGTAGCATAGGTTAAGCTTCAAAGAAAGTGCCATCTTAAACAAATAAAAAAGGGACTCTAACTCTTCATAAAAAAGTTAGAGTCTCTTTTCTATAAATTTTCATTTAATAAACTTATACTTAAGTCGGGTAAGTTAGGGGCATCACTGCCCCTGCCTCCCCTAAGAACCGTGGGAGTCCCTTTCAAGACACATCAGCTCAAGCCTCCCATTGCAGGTCCATTTGTTGTCGCATCCTCATCACACACCATATCGGTAAGTAAAACGTACGCCGACGCTCCAAATAGAGGTATACATAACAGTACGTTTCTTTCGTCAAAAGATAGCCACAACCTTATGTGCCTGCGAGAGACCAACGAGAAGTCAGCTCCCTTTCGGGCCTATCATGGGTTTGTCCGTAAGGACGATAGTATCCGTCCAGTTATACAGTATTCCTGCTTTCCTGTTCTCTTTCGAGATAACGGCTTTCGCTTTTTCTCATATCCCATACCCTCTGTCACATCGTTTGACTTTGCAGTCATTCTACTGTTTACACAGATGACATAGGGCTTACCAAGTTCCACTTTCCACAGATACAATAGGGGTAGGTAGGTTCTTTACTCCGGGTAAGATGCGGGACGCATCAGAGTAGCATTATGATTCTACTTTTCCTCTTACCAAAACCTAAGCGAAACTTATGCATTATCTTAAGCTAACGCTGACGAAGCTTACAAACCTTCACTTTCGTTTACCATGCCTATCTTCTCCTAGCAGTATTCTGGACCATGCATTTGTCTTCTGTTTCCGCATTTCCTCATGCAACCGACAGATTCGTTACCAAGAATGCCGTTTCGGATGGAGATCATCTTCGCGTCTAGATGAGTAGCGTTAGCTACACTGTAAGAAAGCGACTTCTTGTCGCACCATAATCATTGTTATCGGCAGTAGCATACTAAAAAGCCCTTTTATTAAGGGCTTTTTCAATTTCATCAAATATAATTTTTTTATTAAGTAGGTTACATTCCTTTTAAGGCCTTTCTATTTGGTGCTTGAGGTGGTTGTTCTAGCCATTCTCGGTTGACCATAATATTAAATCCCTTTCCAGCATAGATTAATATCTCTCCAATTAATTTACTATAATAAGTAGCTAAATCCAGCCTCATAGATAAAGACAAAGCATGTCCAATAAGTGTCACATCAATAGAATTCAAAAAATGAAAAAGCGCAACGATAAGCTTATCGGAGAAGGGAGAAACGGTTGAATTCGTTACTTCCATACTAACAGGAACCGTGCCAAGAAGTTCTTCTTCCTTTAAAAGATCATTAAAGAAATTAATTTGTTTTTCTGATATTTCCATTCCATCTTTTATATAACTTTTAATTTCTTTGTCTTTGATCACTTGTAATAAGCCCATACAAAGTAACACCGAGAAATAGTTACGCTCAATATTGAAGAATATTTCAGTAAGTTCGACCGCATTTAAAGGCCTCTTTTTTCCCATGATTGTTACTATATAAGATTGTTTTTTTATATATTCAACTTTCTCAGGATAGGTAATCATAGGCGGTCTGTCGTAAATGCCTTTAGATAACATTAAAGTAGTGGATTCTGCATAGAGCTCCGTAGCCTGATTCAAAGCCTTGGTGAAGAAATCCAGAACATCTGCCCGAGCAACAGTAGAAGTAGCAAACCCCAAGTTAACCATCGCCATACGATTCATCGAGTAGACAAAACTCAGAGCAAAAAGGTCATAAAAAAGGGGAGGAGCTGACAAATTAATATCTTTGTCCGTAA
>Ga0268253_10000124_pt1 | contig 19575 bp, 19 predicted proteins | sample AgamicMgMarz_FD_200250 | JGI IMG/M metagenome (GOLD analysis project Ga0268253, IMG submission 200250) | Agave microbial communities from Guanajuato, Mexico - Mg.Ma.rz (v2) (version 3) | ecosystem: Host-associated > Plants > Phyllosphere > Phylloplane/Leaf | place: Guanajuato, Mexico... | reverse complement strand
GAGTTGCCGAAGATTGGCGCGTGCGACGAATGCAACGGCTTGGAGGTCGAAGAGGTCATCGCGCACGGCGACGCGGCGTCTGAAATCGTCCGCGTCGCAAAGGAGCGCAAAGTAGATTTAATAGTCATCGCTTCGCACGGGCGGACGGGTCTGGGTCGCATTCTCTTCGGCTCGACAGCCGAATCGGTCGTGCGCCACGCGCCGTGCCCCGTGCTCGTCGTCAAACAAACGCAAGAAAGTGGCAAGTGAGAGGTGGCAGGTGACAAGATAAAAAGCGTGCTCTTGCTTGTCACACGTCACACATCACTTGTCACTGCTTTTTATGGATAGCCATCCTTTTTACGATCTCATCGGGCAGTATGGCCTGTATGCAGTCTTCGTCCTCGCCATGATTGAGGGTGATATTACGCTGCTGCTGGCCGGCGTTCTGGCGCACAGCGGTTTTTTCGGAGAGTACAGTTTTGCCAAAGTCCTGCTTGCGGGAACCCTGGGCGGCGCGGCGGGCGACAATCTGGCTTATGCGGGCGGGCGCGGTTTCTACAAGACTGTCCGCGACTTTCGTTTCTACAGAATGGCCCAGCCGCGCATTGAGCGGCTGACGGATAAATTCGGGCCGCTCTCGATTTTTCTCTCGAAGTATATCTACGGGCTGCGGACAGCTTCGTGCGTTTTTTACGGCGTCGGGCGGATGGTTTTTCTGCGCTTTCTGCCGCTCTCTCTGGCGAGTTGTTTCGCGTGGGTTTTTATCCTTTCGGGCGCGGGCTATTTTTTCAGCGGCGCAATCACGCGCCTCATCGGCGACTTTCATCAGATAGGAATTTTCCTGCTGATTATAGTCGTCCTCGGCATCGCAGGCTTTTATCTGGCAGAGCGTTTCTGGCTCTCTAAAAAAGTGGAAGAGGCAGACCCGGAGAAGATACAGGAGTTCGAGCAGGCGGCGCAGGAGAAGTTGCAGGAGTTCAAAGAAGAGATACAGGAGCGCATACACTTTAAGCCGCAATCGTCGCGCCGCAAAGATTCGCCGCCCGCGAAAGGTGTCGGGCACGAGCGCGGCGAAGCTGATGGAGACTGAAAGGCAGTGATGAGTGAGTAGGTGACAAGTGACAAGCCGATGCTTTTGTCTTTCACTCGTCACCTACTCACCCGTCACCTGTCACTTAATGATTATGATAATTGAATCGTCAGCACCGACGCGCGTTGACCTGGCCGGGGGCACGATTGACATCTGGCCTCTCTACCTTTTTCATCCGGGCGCAGCGACAGTCAACTTTGCCATCAACCTGCGCGCGTCCTGCCGCATCGAGACAAGAGAGGACGGGCGCATCATCCTCGAATCGCGCGACCGCCAGGTGGCTTTTGAGACGGAGCTTGCGGCCATAGAAGATTTAATCCGCGAAGAACGCCTGGAGCTTATCTCAAAGCTCGTACATTTTTTCAAACCGCAGACGGGCTTTCACTTGATTGCTAACAGCGATGCCCCTGCGGGCGCGGGACTCGCCGGCTCAAGCGCGCTCAACATCGCCTGCATCGGCGCGCTCAACCGCCTCGTCGGCAATCGTTATCCAGAGAATAAATTCATCACCATCGCCGCCAATGTCGAGACGACTGTGATACGCGTTCCGGCTGGCTTTCAGGACTATTATTCGGCTTTTTACGGGGGCGCGTCCTGCATACACTTTCGAGTAGAAGGCATCGAGCGAGAATTTCTCAAGGCCGACATGGCAACGCTCGAACGCCGCATCGCCATCTGCTACACGGGCGAGCCGCGTCTCTCGGGGACAAACAACTGGGAGATTACAAAAAATCACATAGACGGCGACCCGGATTTGTTCACGCTCTTTGATGATATACGCGATTCGTCTTTGCAGATGCGCACAGCTTTGCTCGCAAACGACTGGGAACGCGTGAGCCGCATCATGCGCGACGCGTATCCGACGCGCAAACGGCTTGCGCCGAACGTGACGACGCCGCAGATGGAGAGGCTGGTCGAGAAGGCTCTGGCAAACGGGGCCGAGGCGGCGAAAGTTTGCGGCGCGGGCGGCGGCGGCTGCATAGCCTTCTTCTGCGCGGAGGGGCGCAGGCAGGATGTCGAGCGCGCTCTGGCCGAAGAGCAGGGCGCGCAAGTGCTCGACTGGAAGATGGACGCCGAAGGCTTGACGGTGCGTGAAGGTTGAAGAAAAAAAATTTTCAGGAGGGGGAGAAGATGAAGTTCTTTCGATTGCTTATGCCGATGGCGGCGATACTGTTATGCATGTCGGCGGCGATGGCTCAGGAGGATTTGCGCCAGATAGAAGATTCCGCAGAGAGGCTGGCGCGACAGGCACAGCAGTTGGCCGATAACAGCTATGCAGATTTCAGAAATCGCGGGCGCAACACGCGCGCCGAAGTAGATGCTCTGTTTCAGGATCAGCAACTGGGCACGAGCGCGGACTTTTATCGCCGCCTTGTGCGCGACCGTCGCTCGCGCGGAGAGTTGCGCGAGGCCATCGCGGTTGTCTCTGACATCGCGCGCCGCTCAGACCGCTTCAACCGCCAGCGCAGTCTGATGACAGACATACAGCGCAGCATCAGCGACATTCAGCGCGACTTAAACTTTGGCGGCGGAGGCGGCCCGGGCCCCGGATTCCCTTCGAGCGGCAACATGCGCTGGCGCGGGACTGTGGACGACGTGACCCATCTTTACATACGCAATGACGGTGTCGAGGCGCGCGCTGTCTCAGGCCAGCCCTACTCTGACGGCACCTACAACTTTACCTCGCCGCTTCCGAATCGGCGCACGACCGTGAGGCTCAACAAAATCAGAGGACGCGGCGACATGCGCATCATCCAGCAGCCCGCGCGCAACAACGACTTCACAGCGATTATAGAGATACGTGACACCAATCGCGGGCCGAGCGATTACGAGTTGGAAGTTAGCTGGTAGGTCTTCACGTAAGACGCTAAAAGCAAGAAGGCAAAAGTGAAGATGGCATCCCTGCTCTCTTTACTTTTGCCTTTTAGCTTTCTACTTCTGTCTTGCTTTATCCTTCGCGTCGACCTTCGCGGATAGCTCTTTCTCTTGCGCCCGCGACGACGCCTCTCAGGCGTTCGAGCTTCTGTTCAAAAGTCTCGCCGGGGACAGGGCCGTCCGCGCCGGGTATCGGCGGCGAGGCGGAAGCCTGCGTCTCGTTGACGACAGCATCGGGCGCGAGGTCTGCGACCGTTTCGGCTCCGGCGGCTGGCGAAGCCGTCGCGGCGGCGGGACTCAAGGGGACGGCAGAGGCCATGCCCGTCGCGGCCTGCGCTTCTGCCGCCGGACGATGCCTATCGGCTTCTGCGGATGAATCCGTGCCGGAAGTCGAAGCGGTCAAAACTTCGCCCGCAGCCTCGGCAGCTTCCCTTGCTTGTGCGCGCCGTTTGGCTTCTGCCGAGACGGCTTTGAGGCGCGCGATTTTTTGTTCAAAAGTTTCGCCGGGCACGGGGCCGTCTGCGCCTTTGATTGGGCCAACCTTAATCGCGTGGCCCGCTTTTGCTCCGGCTGGTTTCGCGGCAGCGGCAGGAGCGGCAGCAGGAGCGGCGGCGGCTCCGCCTGCGGGTTTAGCAGGAGCAGCAGCAGCGGGCTTGGCTGCTGGAGCATGCGGCGCTGTTTCTTCCGCGAGCACGTATGCGCCTTTCTCATTTTTGACGATGGCGGGCAGAGTGCCGCCAGCCGCTTGCAGGAGCGCGGCCAATTCTCTTTCGACAAAGCGGTCTTGCTTGTCAGGGTCGCGCAGGTGTCCGAGCGGCGGCCCCATGTAGAGCGTGCCGCACGTCTGGCACTTAAAGAGCGCGTCGTCGCCGCTCAAATGTTTCTTAGCTTCCTCGCCGCCCGTCCTGAGTTGTTTTAAGTGACCGTTGCACAGCTTCTTCTTTTCGTTGCGCTCGTTGCAGACGGTCTGCGCGTTGACGATTTTCTTCGGGACGCCGGAAGCGGATTCGGCGGCTGGCGGCGGCGCGGCGGCGGTGTTCTGTGTCGGCTCGGTTGACATGGCTCTTGGTCTGTTCGATTCCTTTTCGCTTGAGACTTGTTTGAGCTTGCACTTAAACGGACACTGACTGAGTTGACTTCATCTTACAGAGAGCTTTCGAGCCACGTCAACTAACACTTTTAAGTAAGAGGTTATTTTCATAAGCGAAAAGAAACGTCTCGCGCACAGGCGCAAGAGCGCAAAGAAGAGATTCAATTCTTCTTTGCGCCACCAGCGAGTGTGCGCGAGATTCTTTCACGAGCTTTTCATGCTATCCTACGCGGCACATGCTAAAGAAGGTGCTTGGGCTGTTGTGGCGGGCCGCGCCGAAGGGCTTGCGCAAGTTTGGAGCGCGCCTTTTGCAAACGCGCTTTACGGCTTCCGCCGGAGCCGTCGTGTTGGACGAGCGCGGGCGCGTGCTGCTCTTAAAACATGTCTTTCGCACGGGCGCGGGCTGGGGCATTCCCGGCGGCTTTATCGGCAGCGGCGAGCAGCCGGAAGCAGCCGTCAGGCGCGAGCTATTGGAAGAGACAGGGCTTGAATTGGAGCGCGCGGAGTTTGCTTTCGCGCGCGTCATTGAGCACGCCAACCACATGGAGATTATTTTTCGCTGCCGCGCGCGCGGGCAGGAGGGCGAGGCGCGCGGCCTTGAAATCAATCGTCTCGAATGGTTCGCTCTGGAGCAATTACCGGAAACTCTCGGACGCGACCAGCGACGCATCATCAAACGTGCGCTCGATGATGGAGCAAAAGAGGGGATTTGATGTATGCTGTGCGACGCCAATTTTGCAGAGGTCATAGGAGAAGAGAAGAATGGTACAACTGATTCCGTCAGATGACGCCGTGATGCAAATCCTGAAGCGCACAGGAGCTTTCCGCGAGGGCCATTTCATTCATCCGAACGGCAAACACTCGCCACACTATTTTCAGATGCCGCTCGCCTTTCGCTACTACGACACGGCGCGCGTGCTGGCCGTCGCCCTGAGCCGCAAGTTTCGTCTCGATAGAGACATCGCCAGCCAGTTGCCGAAGATTGCCGTCATCAGTCCGAGTTCCGGCGGCATCCCGGTCGCTTTCGGCGTCCGCGAGGCTTTGAGCGCAGAGCAGATTTACTGGGCCGAGCGCGAAGAGGGCAAGCGCATGTTTCGCCAGTATGTCAATCAGGGCGAGATTAACCCGTGCATCATCGTTGACGACATCATACGCAGTGGCAGCGCGATTGAAGAGACGGTCAAGCTGGTCGAAGAGCTCGGCGCTAAAGTCATCGGCTGCGGCTCAATCGTCCGCTTTACCTCCGCGCCCCAATCCATCGGCGGCGTGCCTATCAAATCTCTGGTGGGTTTCGATGCCAAGATGTACGACTCTTCGGAACAGTGTAAGGACTGCACAGAGAACGCCCCGGAAGAACACGTCAGATTCTAACAGCAGAACTCGGAACACATAATTCAGGACTCACTAATGAAAAACAGCACGCCTTTCATTGGTGAGTCCTGTCTTTTGAGTCACGCAATTCTGCTTCTTAAATTTCGTGCCTGTTGGCGAGCGCCTTGTCCATCGTCACTTCGTCAACGTATTCGAGGTCTGACCCGACAGGCATGCCCATCGCAATCCTCGTGACGCGCGGGCCCAAGGGCTTCAAGAGGCGGCTGATGTAGTTGGCCGTCGCTTCGCCTTCCGTATTCGGGTTGGTGGCGAGAATCACTTCAGAGACTTCTATTCCATCATTATTCTCAGGCTTCAAACGCGGCAGCAGGTTCGCCAGATGCAAATCGTCCGGCCCGATGCCGCGAATCGGAGAGAGCGTCCCGTGCAGGACGTGATAGAGCCCCTTGTAGCTGCGCGTCTTTTCCACCGCGACCAGATTGTAAGGCTCTTCGACAATACAAATCATCGAGCGGTCGCGCGAGGGCGAGGCGCAGAAGCGGCACGGGTCAACGTCCGTCAGGTTGTTGCAGATGGTGCAGAAGATGATGCGCCGTTTGACTTCCTTAAGCGCGGCTATGAAACGCTCCACATCCGCTTCGGGCGTGCGCAGGATGTAGAAGGCGAGCCGTTGCGCGGTCTTGTGGCCCACGCCCGGCAGGCGTTTGAACTCGTCAATCAGCTTCGTAACTGGCTCTGCGTATTCAAGCATCTTTGGATTTTAGAGCAGTCCCGGCGGGAGCATGCCGCCGAGTTTGCCTTTCATGGCCTCGTCAATCTTGCGGCTCGCTTCATTGAGGGCTGCGACAATCATGTCCTGCAACATCTCCACGTCGCCTTCCTTGACGGCCTCCGGGTCAATCTTCAAAGACTCTACTTCGTGGTTGCCCTTCATCTGGACTGTGACCACGCCGCCGCCCGCCGAAGCCTCCACGCGCAGTTCGTCCATCTCTTTCGCCATCTTCTCCTGCATCTGCTGCGCCTGCTTCATCATCTGCTGAATATTCATCCCACCGGGAAATTTCATCGCCGTCACCTCGCTAGTCTCTAAAATAATTTTTTCCGTCGAATCAGCTTTGACAGACATCCTAACTTTCATCAGGCGCGAATGCAACGGCGTGAGGCGAGAAGAGACGTTGCGGGGTTTAAGCGGTCTGTAGAAATGACTCAATCAGGATACCGGCAAGCCAGTATCCTGATTTTGTCTTCCGTTACTTGATAAACCAGCCTGTGCTCTTGGTCTATTCGACGCGACCAGCAACCTTTGAACTCATGTTTCAAAGGTTCAGGCTTCCCAATTCCTGTGAACGGGTCGCGCTGCACATCTTTGATGAGATTGATAATCCGTAAAGCTCTCTTACGATCCTGCTCGACCCACCAAGCCAAATCTTCAAACGCAGCCGAATCAAATTCCAAGCTTTTCGATTGCTTCATCGAAAGGGATTCCTTCCTCTCGCTCTTTGGCTTCCAGAAGGCGACGTTTCATGGCTTCGCTTTTCAGCAGATAGGCCGTCTCTCTTTCCGATTCAATCTCACGCCACAAATCAATCGGCACGATGACGCCGACCGGATTGCCGTTCTCATCCGAAATGTATTGTATGTCTGCCATCAATCTTAACTCCGTGGCTCAGAAGTGCTTTTCTTAAAATGTATTATAATCCAAAGCTGATGTCGAAACGATATGTCATCAAGCGGCCTGATGCGGCTCAGCCGGAGAAGTTGGCGCGGTTCAGGGCTGAGTTGAATGAGGAGCAGTTCAAGGTTGCGACGGCCAATCCGGGCGCGGCTCTGGTGGTCGCGGGCGCGGGCTCCGGGAAGACGCGCGCGATTACTTATCGCGTCGCCTATCTGATTGAGCAGGGAGTCGCGCCGGCGCGGATTATGCTGGCGACCTTTACGAACCGCGCGGCGCGGGAGATGCTCCGTCGCGTCGAGATGTTGACGAAGGGCGGCGACGTGAGGCGCGTGTGGGGCGGGACGTTTCATCGCATCGCTAATCTGATTTTGCGCAGGCACGCGGCGTCAATCGGTTACGAGGCAAACTATACAATCTTAGATTCGGAGGACGCGAAGGATTTTGTCTCGACCTGTGTTGATGAAGCAGGGATTGATACGAAGGCCCGCCGCTTTCCCAAGGCCGAAGTGTTGCAGGACATCATCAGCTTTGCCAACAACACAGACCGTCCGATAGAAGAGGTGGTCGCGCGTCGTTATCCCTACTTCGAGCCGCTGACCGCGAGCATCAAGCGCGTGGACATGATTTACATGGAGCGCAAGCGCGAGCGCAATGTGATGGATTATGACGACCTGCTGATGAACTGGAAGCGGCTGCTCATGGAGAAGCAGGACATCGCAAGTCTTTATGCAGACCAGTTTCAGCACATACTCGTTGACGAGTATCAGGACACGAATAAGCTGCAAGCGGAAATCATAGACCTGCTCGCGGTCAAGCATCGCAATGTGATGGTCGTCGGTGATGACGCGCAGAGCATCTTCGCGTGGCGCGGCGCGGAGTTTACGAACATCTACGAGTTTCCCGCGAGATACCCGGAGGCAATCATCTACAAGCTTGAGACGAACTATCGCTCGACGCCTGAGATTTTGGGACTCGCCAACACGGCCATCGCCGCCAATCGCAAACAGTTTCCCAAAATCCTGCATGCCGTGCGGCCTTCAAAAGGCTTGCCGCCCGCGCTCGTTCCCTGCCGCGATGCAGACCAGCAGGCCGCGTTTGTCGCCGCGCGCATACTCGAATTGAGAGACGAAGGCGTGCCGCTCGCGGACACAGCCGTCCTCTATCGCTCGCATTATCATTCGCTCGAATTGCAGTTGGAATTGACGCGGCGCGGCGTGCCTTATCGCATCCGAAGCGGCGTGCGATTTTTTGAGCAGGCGCACATCAAGGATGTCATCTCCTACCTGCGCATCATCACGAACCCGCGCGACGAGCTTGCATGGAAACGTATCCTCCGACTGATTCCGCAGGTCGGCCCGGCGACTGCCAATAGAATCTGGGAACGCCTTGCCTACGCGCCAGACCCGCTCGCGCTCGTGCGCCGCGCCGATTTCGACGGCGCGCCGAGACGCGGGAGCGGTTGGACTGATTTTGTGAGGCTGCTGGAGAGCCTTGTGCAGGACGAGACGCGCGGGCAGCCAGCAAAGCAGATTGAGATGATTTTAGCGTGCGGCTACGAGGCACATCTCGCCGCCAGTTATGAGAACGCGGAGGCGCGGCTCGAAGATTTAAGGCAACTCGCGCACTACAGCGCGCGTTATGATTCGACGGCAGACTTTTTGGCAGAGTTGGCTTTGCTCTCAACAGAACGCTACGGCTCGCCGCAGGCGCTCGCAGGCGAAGACGTAGTGATGGGCGGCGATGAAGACGAGATTCTGACGCTCACCTCTGTGCATCAGGCGAAGGGTCTGGAGTGGCGCGCGGTCTTTATCATCTGGGCTGCGGACGGCAAGTTTCCGAGCCCGCGCTCTCTGCGCGAGACGGAAGGCGAAGAGGAGGAGCGGCGGCTCTGGTATGTCGCTTTGACGCGCGCGGCAGACCAGCTTTATATCACCTATCCCTTGATGGTCACGGATTACAGCCGCCAAACAGTCGTCCAAAAACCCTCGCGCTTTGTCACAGAAGTCCCGCCCGAGCTTTACGACATCTGGACGCTCGAAGAAGAGCACGATGTTCAAGACCTGACGGAAGATAAAGAGAACACCCCGCGCGGCTATATCAATTAAGCGCGGCTTTCAAAATTCAAGACTGAGCATGATTCGACCCTGTGCGCCCTTTTGTTTTTCTTTGCGCCACCCGCGCGTGAACCGCTCGCGTCTCGGTTTCTCTCTGGCGGCGCAGAGAAAAGAAAGACCGAAAGCTCGCAAAGAAGAATTTGAGTTTATGAATGAAGACGCAGACAGTTGGAAGAATGTCCTCCTTGATTAACGTATGACACAAAATCAAACCGTTCCGAAAGCCATTGAAGAGCGCAAGCTGACGGCGAGCACGCATCTTTACTATGACCTTGATAAGCCGGAAGAAGAAGGCCCGCGCCCGCTGCTTATCGCGCTGCATGGCTACGGCGCGAGCAAGCGGCAGATGATGCGCGAGGCAAGGCAGATTGCGCCAGCCGGTTTCGCCATCGCTTCGTTGCAGGGATTTCATCAACACATCAAAGAGCCGAAGGAAGCGGGCGGCCCTTTGCGCTTCGGCTTCGGCTGGCTGACAAATTTTAGGCCGGAAGATTCCATCGCGCTGCATCAACGTGCGCTGCTCGATTTAATCGAATCGCTCGTCGCGGAAGGCGTCGCGCAACGCGAGCAGATTTTCCTGCTCGGCTTCTCGCAGACCTGCGCGCTCAATTTTCGCTTTGCCTTCACGCACACGGATTCTCTGCGCGGCGTCGTGGGCATCTGCGGCGGACTGCCCGGCGATTGGGAAACAGGTGAGCAATACCGTCAGACGAAAGCGTCCGTCTTTTACCTGCACGGCGAGGCGGACGAGTTTTATCCTCCCGCGCGTGTCGCTAATTACGCGGAGCAGCTACGGCGCAGAGCATCCGATGTCTTGATGAAAAGCTATCCGGCGGGCCATGAGATTATCGCCGGGATGCGCGAAGATGTCCGCGCGTGGTTAAGAGAGAAAGCATCCATGCCAATCTCTTGAGCTTCTCAGCAGGCAATGATGAAGAGCGTGTGGAAGGAGAAGAAGTGTTGCGCATCAACAGAAGAATTTTACCTCCGCTGCTGGCGATAGGCTTATTGTCCATGCTCGCCTGCCAGCAGACTTTCCGCACGACGGCCAACCGCTGGCGAGTTTCTGACGCAGAGAAAAGGCCGCTTCCGGCAGACGCTCCGCACGCGCTCAAGCTGATGCTCGAAGCGGCTATGGAACAACCCGACCAGACTTTTTATTACGACCCTGCTTACGTCAGGATAGATTATCCGGGCGGCGATGTCCCCTTGGAACGCGGCGTCTGTACGGATGTCGTGATACGCGCTTTTCGCAAAGGCGGCACAGACCTGCAAAAAGAGGTTCACGAGGATATGAAGCAAGCCTTCGGCCTCTATCCGAAAAAATGGGGACTCACCAAACCCGACACCAACATAGACCATCGCAGAGTGCCGAACTTGAGAACCTACTTCAATCGTCTGGGCAAAGAAGTTCCCGCCACGAACAGAGCGGAAGACTATTTGCCCGGCGATGTTGTCTCGTGGGATTTGGGAGGCGGGCTCGACCACATAGGGATTGTGACTAACCTCTGGTCGCCGGAAACCAAAAATTATTTAATCGTCCACAACATAGGAAGCGGCGCGCGCATTGAAAATGTCCTCTTTTCGTGGCACATTACAGGGCATTATCGGTACTTCTAAATCTATATTTGACTTAAGACACGGCTGCTCCGCTTCATTCAGCCCTTTGCGGTCTTCTGCTTTAACTTTGCGCCACGAGCGAGAAATAGCCGAGAAGGGTTCTCGCTGGTGGCCGGAAGAGAAACAGAAGCGCAAAGAGGTTTGAGCTTTTTCTGATGCGTTCTTGAAACGCGAGATTTGGGCTCGACTATGAAAAGCACGCGCAAATATTTTCCGGCTTTGCTGTTGCTGGCCGTAGCAATCTTTATCGCTGGGTGCAATCGTCAAGACCATGCGGCGCAGACCGCAGACAAGATGAAGAATGAGCAGATGGATGGAGCCATTCGCGCTGTCATGGACGCGCAGGCCGCCGCGTGGAATCGCGGCGACATAGAGGGCTTCATGGACGGCTACTGGAAATCGAACGAGACGCTGTTTCTCTCTGGCGATTCTGTGACGCGCGGTTGGCAGACCGTGCTTGACCGCTACAAGAGAAATTATGACTCGCGCGAGAAGATGGGCACGCTCGCGTTTACCGAGCTTGAAGTCAGACCTCTGAGCGACGAGATGGCAATCGTCATCGGGCGCTGGCAACTGACGCGCGAGAAGGATACGCCGCAAGGCCGCTTCACGCTCATCTTTCGCCGCCTGCCGGAAGGCTGGCGCATTACGCACGACCACACATCTTAACCAATCGGAGCTTCCAACATGCGAAATATCCTGGGCCAGATTGCGCTCTGCGCTTCTCTGTTATTCACATTGTCTGCGCCGCACGCCGCGATTGCGCAGAAGACTAACGAGCGTTACACCATTGACCGCTATCTCTACATACGGAGCGCGGGCTCGCCTTCGTTTTCGGCGGACGGCGAGCGCATAGCTTTCCTCACAAACATCACGGGCACGCCGCAGGTCTGGATGGTCAACTCGACCGGCGGCTGGCCCAATCAGATGACCTTTTACGAGGACAGCGTGGGCTTCATGAGTTGGTCGCCGGACGGCTCCGGCATCATCTTCGGCAAATCCAGAGGCGGCGACGAGAACGCGCAACTCTACTGGATGTCGCCGGACGGCTCTGAGATTAAAGCCCTCACCTCAGACCCGAAAATCAGGCACAACTTCGGCTCTTGGTCACACGATGGAAAGAAAATCAGCTATTCCTCGAACAAGCGCAACCGGAATTACTTTGACGTGTATGTGATGGACGTGGCGAGCGGAAGAGAGGAGTTGGTCTATCAACAGGACGGCTCGAACGGCCCGGCTGCGTGGTCTTTCGACGGCAAGAAAATCATCGTCTCGCACAATAACGACCAGGTGAATATGGATGAGGATTTGTACCTCATTGACCTTGAGACAAAACAGGCGACGCACCTCACGCCGCATGAAGGGGCCGCTCTGTTTGGCAGCGTGCGCTTTGCGCCCGACGGCCACTCAATCTTTCTCGGCACAAACAAAGACCGCGAGTTTTACTCTCTCGCGCAGATGGATTTGGCGAGCAAGCGGATAGACATTCTTGACGATACGCAGTGGGATTTGGGTTCGTTGGAGATGTCGCCGGAGGGCGGCGCGCTCGCTTACACGATTAATCGCGACGGCTTCAGCGAGCTTTACATACGCAGGCTCGACACGAACGGCAAGCCTTTGATAACAGCGATTGGCCCAAAGGAAGCTGCCGTCAAGTTGCCCGGCAAAGGACTTGTGGGCGGGCTCGAATTCGCCAGAGACAAGGGCCGCGAAGCCAGCCGCGAGAGCAAGCTCGCCTTTACCTTCAACAGTTCGCGCCACACTGCCGATGTCTGGACTTATGACATGAAGTCGCGCTCGCTCATGCAAGTCACAAAAAGCTCGCTCGCAGGCATTCCGCAGTCTTCCTTTGTCGAGCCGGAACTTATTCGCTACAAGACTTTTGACGGGCGCGAGATTCCTGCGTGGTACTACCGTCCGCAAAACGCCGCGGGCGGCGACGGACGCGGGCTGCCTGTCATCGTCAATGTGCACGGCGGGCCGGAGGCGCAGGCGCAGCCGAACTTTAGCGGCATCTTCCAATACTTTGTCGCGCGCGGTTACGCCGTGCTCGCGCCGAACGTGCGCGGCTCAACAGGCTATGGCAGAACCTATACGCAGTTGGATGACGTGCGCAATCGTGAAGACTCGGTCAAGGATTTGGCGGCGGCTGTCGACTGGCTCAAGACGAGCGGCGGCGCAGACCCGAAACGCATAGCCGTCATGGGCGGCTCTTACGGCGGCTATATGACGCTCGCGGCGATTACGCTCTACCCGGATTTGTGGGCGGCGGCGGTTGACACTGTCGGCATCGCCAACTGGGAAAGTTTCTTGAAAAACACTTCCGGCTATCGTCGCAAGTTGCGCGAGGTTGAGTACGGCACGCTGGAGAAAGATTTGGAGTTCTTGAAATCCATCTCGCCGCTCAATAAAGTTGACCGCATCAAGACCCCTTTGATGGTCATACACGGCAAGAACGACCCGCGCGTTCCATACACAGAGGCCGAGCAGATTGTCGAAGCCCTGCGCAAACGCAACGCTCCTGTCGAATACAAACTCTTCGACGACGAAGGCCACGGCGTCGCCAAGCTCTCCAACCGCCTCATCGTCTATCCGTTGATGGCAGACTTTCTCGATAGATATATGAAGTAAGATTCAAACAGAGGTAGACAAGATAGACAGGATGAAGAAGGGAAAAGGGGAAGAGGGCCAAAGGGAAAATAAAATTTCTCGCCTCTTTCCCTTTTCCCTTTTCTTACACTGTTCATCCTGTCCATCCCCATTAAAATTTTCTTTCGATGAGACTGGCAATCATTAATTGCTCGCAACTGGTCACGCTCGCAGGCCCTGCGCGCCCGCGCATCTTTGGAGAGTTGCGCGAGCTTTCCATTATTGAAGACGGCGCGATGCTGCTCAGCGACGGACTGATTGAGCGTGTCGGCGCGCGTGGCGAGATAGAGCCTCTGATTGATGCTGAGTGCGAGACGATTGACGCGGGCGGGCGCGTAGTGTTGCCGGGCTTCGTTGACGCGCACGCGCATCCAGTCTTTGCAGGCACGCGCGCGGATGAGTATGAGATGCGCGCTCTCGGCGCGACTTATCAGGAGATTGCCGCTCAAGGCGGCGGCATACGCAACACCGTGAGACGCACGCGCGCGGCCAGCGAGGACGAGTTGGTCAAAGCCTGCAAGCGTTATACAGAATGGTTTTTAAGAACCGGCACAACCACCGTCGAGGCCAAGTCCGGCTACGGACTCTCGCTCGCAGACGAACTAAAAATCCTGCGCGCGATAAAAAGGCTGGATGAAGAAACGGAGCTTCGCTATGTGCCTACTTTCTTAGGCGCGCATGACATACCGGACGAGTATCGCGCGCGGCGCGCGGATTATGTTTCGCTCTTGATAGAAGAGATGCTGCCGCGCGTCGCCGTAGAGCGGCTGGCTGAATTTTGTGATGTCTTCTGCGAGGAGAGAGTTTTTACCGCGGACGAGTCATGGCGGATTCTGTCTGCGGCTCGCTGTCACGGTCTTGGACTGCGCATGCACGCAGACCAACTCTCGCTCTCCGGCGGCGCAAAGCTCGCTGCGGAACTGAACGCGACGACGGCAGACCATCTTGAACACACGGATGCGGAAGGCATCGCGGCGTTGAAAAAAGCTGAGGTGCAGCCGGTGCTCTTGCCCGGCTCTGTCTATGCGCTCGGCTCTGCGCGCTATCCTGCGGCGAGAGAGATGATAGAGGCGGGGCTTGCGGTTGTGCTGGCGACGGATTTCAATCCCGGCTCAAGCCCGACGCCATCCATGCCTATGATTCTCTCGCTCGCCTCGACGCACATGAAGATGACGCCCGCCGAAAGCCTGACGGCGGCGACCATCAATGCGGCCTACAGTCTCGGCAGAGGCGACCAATTAGGCTCGCTCGAAGTGGGCAAGCGCGCGGACTTCGTCATACACGATTGCGCGGATTATCGTGAGGTGGCCTACTTCTTTGGCCTAGAGCACGCGCACGCAACTTACGTCGAGGGGCGTCCAGCATTTCGGCGCGAGAGTTAAAGTAAAGCCACAAGATAGAGGACAAAAAATACACTTGACGCACAACTTATTGTCCTTTATCATTCTTTCTAACACTGGAAAGGAGGTGATCAAACAAAGTATGAGTTCTTATCACAGTGAGGTGGCTGAGGCCTGATAAGCCTCGATTGGTGCATCGGACAAGTCTTTCAAAGACACCTATCGAGGCGGCACCCCACATCGTAATCATGTGAGCGGTTGGACGGCCAGTCCCATCAGTTCACCGTTAAGACCCGCTGCGAGTTTCGACTCCGGCGGGTCTTTTCCATTTTGATAATAAGAATTTCCCGCTGGTGGCGCAAAGAAGAGCTTAACTGTTTTGCTTTGCGCCACCAGCGGGAAACTTTTTGCTCTGTGTTCCTCCGTGTCCTCTGTGGTAAAACTCTGTGCACCAAAACAGTTCTCGGAGACGAAGATGAAAACAAAGCTGACAATCCTTCTCGCGCTCACGCTTTTCTCAGGGCTGCTCGTTGTCGCTGGACAGAAGCGGAATCCGAAAGTGCTCGCCGCTCGGTCAGACACGACTGCGCGGGAGCGTCAGATTGCAGAGGCGGCTGCGGCCCTGCGCGCGCAGATGATTGCGCAGCGCAGAGATTTTCATATGCACCCGGAGTTGTCGAACCGCGAGGAGAGAACCTCTCGCATCGTCGCAGAGCGTTTGAAAGCTCTCGGACTGGAAGACATCAAAACCGGAGTCGGCAAGTACGGCGTGACGGCTCTGCTCAAGGGGGCAAAGCCCGGCCCGGTTGTCGCGGTGCGCGCGGACATGGATGCTTTGCCGATTCAGGAAACGATTGACGTGCCTTACAAGTCGCAGACGCCAGGGGTCAAGCATGCCTGCGGTCATGACGTGCACACGACAGTCGAGCTTGGCGTCGCGGAAGTCTTGACCAAGATGCGCTCGGAGATTTCAGGCACCATAAAATTTATCTTTCAACCCGCAGAGGAAGGCCCGCCCGCGGGCGAAGAGGGCGGCGCGAGTTTGATGATTAAAGAGGGCGCGCTTGAGAATCCGCGCCCGCGCGCAATCTTCGGCCTGCACGTGCGGCCCGAAATAGAGGTCGGGCAAGTGGCCTATAACAGCGGCCCTGCGATGGCTTCTTCGGACAGGTTTCGCATCACGATTCGCGGTAAGCGTTCGCACGGCGCGCAGCCGCACGGAGGGATTGACGCAGTCGTTGTCGCAGCCGAATCCGTCATCGCGCTGCAAACCATACGCAGCCGCAGGATAGACATGCTTGAGCCAATAGTCATCAGCGTCGGCATGATACAGGGCGGCAATCGCTTTAACATCATCGCGGATGAAGTGAAGCTGGAAGGGACTATGCGAACGCTGAGCGAAGAAGTTCGCGCGCGTGCGCAAGGGTTGATGAAGGAGACGCTGGCTGGCATCACTTCCGCTTACGGCGCGACCTTCGATGTGCAGTTTGAAGAGAACGCTGCCGTGACCTTCAATGAGCCGAAGCTGGTGGAAGAGACTTTGCCGACCTTGCGCCGCATCCTGAATGACTCGAACGTCATCAACATCAAACCACAGATGATTGCGGAGGATTTCGCGTATTACCAACGAGTCATTCCGGGCTTCTATTATTTCTTAGGCGTCGGCAATCGCGCCAAAGGCATCACTGCCGGAGTTCACACGGCAGAGTTTGACGCAGACGAAGAGAGCATGGTGGTTGGCGTCAAAGTGATGTCAAACGTGCTGCTCGATTATCTTGACCGGCAAGCGGAAGTAAAAAGGTAGAAGTAAGCAGTTAAAAATAAGAAGGCAAAAGTGAAGGCAAAAGTGTTGACAGCATCCCACGCGTCTTCACTTTTGCCTTTGGCCTTCTTATTTTTGGCTGCTTACTGTCGTTGAGCAATTTTGGCGAGGGCGATGGTCAGGGCCGCCGCGCCGAGAGATTTAACGAGCGTCGGGTGCTCTGCGTAAAAGCCGCTCACGCGGTCTATGATTGAAGGGTCTTCCTGTTCGGCTTTGGCGGCCAGTTGCTCTACGGCTTCGGGCGGAATCTGCGCGGCCTGTTCCGGCGTCACTTCCGTTTGCCCGCCGCCGAGAAGTCCTGTCAAGCCTGAGAGCCCGCCGCCGCGTGTCAGGACTTGCGAGATGATGGTCGGGCCCAAGGCTTGAATGAGCGTGTTGAGAATGCCTGCGCGCTGCTGCCCGTTGGCGTTGCCGAACATCTGCGAAACCATCTGCCCGAAGGCCGGAGTCTGGTCTGAGCGAAAGGCCGCGGACAGGCCATCCGCTATCGCAGAGTTTGGCGCGTTCTGCGCGAGTTGGTCGAAATCATCGTCGACTGTCTGCGGAGCAGCGGCTGGCTGCGCGCCGTTATATTGTTCCAAAATTCCGCTCAGTTGCTTCATCCAATCCATGTTGTTGTGCCTTTCTGTCTGGTGCCTGCGTTTATTAAAAAGGGGGTTCGGATTATTTAGGGCGTGGTCTTTGTCGGCGTCGTCGCATTCTCTGACGGAAGCACGCGCGAAGGGTCTGGCGCATCGGGCGAAGTGTGCAGGTGTATGGCCTTCCATGCTCCGCCGAGGCGACGAAAGACGAGCGACATGCGCCCGGATGCCGTCTCCGAGACGCCGCGAAAAGTCTGCGACTGCGTCCACAGGCAGGTCACGAGCGCGCCGTCCTGGCCCATCATCTGCACGCGCACGTCGCGCACTTCGAGCACAACGTCTTTCATCTCCGGGTAAGAGCTTTCGCGGTTCCGGCGCATCTGCTCCCAGCCTTTTGTGACCGTGCCGTTGTTGTTAAAGAGGACGAGTTGCGGCGAGTTCCAGTAGATGCCCGTCACGAGTTTGACATCCGCCGCGCGTATGCCTTCGAGCAAACCTTCAAAGACTTCCGACACATTCTGCGACGCGGCCAGTTTTGTTCTGGGCTTCTTGTCCGCCTGACGCGCCGAGTTCGGAGTCTGTTGTGCTGCCGCATCCTGCGGAGTCGTCCCGCCCTTCTGCGGGTCTGGATTGTTGGTGACGGTTCGCTTGCGCGTCGCGGGCGAAGGAGTATTCGGCGTCTGCGCCTGCGCGACAGCAAGAAGCGCGAAGCCGAGCATGATGATAAAAGCTATTCTGTAGAGCATCCCTTTAATCCTCAAATAATTTTTAGACATCTCCGAGTTGTTCCATGTAATCGAACCACGGCGCGCCGCTCTGCAATCTCTTGACGGAGCGTTCGCGCCCTATGATTTCAAAGACCTCGAACATGGACGGGCCGACGGCTTGCCCCGTGAGCATCGTGCGCGAGCCGTTGATGAAAAGTCCAGCTTTAGCTCCCGTTTCATCCGCGTAAGCACGCAGGGCCGCTTCGACTCCCTCAGCCGTAAACGGCTCGACCTCTTCCAGCTTGTGGGCCAGAGCGGGCAGCAACTCTCTCAAGCGCGGCTCTTTCAAAAGATTCTTTTTGACAGCCGCTTCGTCAAAATCAAAGTCGTCTGAGAAATAGGCGCGGCCCTGCGCGGAGAAATCCTTGAGCGTAAAGAAGCGTTGCCGGATTAAATCAATCGTTCGCTCAAGCCATGCGCGTTCTTCCTCTTCATACTCTTCGCGCCAGAGTTTGCTCGCGCGCAGTTCCGCCTTGACCATCGGCAAGAGCTTCTCCAGCGGCATCGCGCGTATGTACTCCGCGTTCATCCAGATGGCCTTGTCATCCGTCCAGTGGCGCGCGTCCGATTCGCTGAAGTTGAAGATGGCGTTGGAGCGGTGTATGCCCGCGAGCGAGAATTTCTCCGTCAACTCTGCGAGCGTCATAATCTCCTGCTCGCCTTCGGCAGACCAACCCAGGAGCGCAAGGAAGTTGCGGAAAGCTGCCGGGACAAAACCTTTGTCACGATAGGTCGTTAAAGAGACGACTTCGCCGTGCTTGCGCTTGGAGAGCTTGCCCTTGTTGGGCGCGAGTATCAGAGGCAGGTGCGCAAAGCGCGGCGGCTCTGCGCCAAGGGCTTGATAAATCAGAATCTGCTTGTGCGTGTTCGTTAAGTGATCCTGCCCGCGTATCACGTCCGTGATGCACATCTCTATATCGTCGAGCACGACGGACAAGTTGTAGAGCGGATGGCCGTCCGAACGCAGCAGCACGAGGTCTTCTATCTCCGAAAAGGCGCGCTCCTGTTCGCCATAGACGGCATCTCTGAAATGCGTGCCCCCTTCGCGCGCGACTTTCAAACGCACTGCGAATGGCTCGCCAGCTTCAGCACGTCTCTTAGACTCTTCCAACGGCAGGTCGCGGTATGGATTGCTGCGATGGTCAACGCCTTCCGCCGCGTGCGCGCGCGCGCGCTCGGCTATGCCTTCCTTGACGGTCGCGTCAGAGCGCGTCTCCTTCGGCGTGAAATCACGATAGGCTGTGCCTTCATTAAGGAGCTTGAGAGCCGCCGCGCGATGCTTGTCCGCGTTGTCTGATTGAAAGACTATCTCTTCATCGTAATCCAGGCCGAGCCATTCGAGCCCCTCGATAATCGAGCGCGTCGAAGCTTCGGTTGAACGTTGCAGGTCTGTGTCTTCGATGCGCAACAGAAACTTGCCGCCGGAGTGGCGCGCATAGAGCCAGTTAAAGAGCGCCGTGCGCGCGGAGCCAATGTGCAAGTAACCCGTAGGCGATGGTGCAAAGCGAACGCGAATAGTCATAAAAAAAGGGTCATGACTAGATAGCGATAGCCAATCTAGTGATTTTCAGAAGGAGATGATAAAGATCTTCATCCCTGTGGTTGAACCTAAACTCACACTCCTTCAAGTGTAAATAG
>Ga0268253_10000123_pt1 | contig 19605 bp, 27 predicted proteins | sample AgamicMgMarz_FD_200250 | JGI IMG/M metagenome (GOLD analysis project Ga0268253, IMG submission 200250) | Agave microbial communities from Guanajuato, Mexico - Mg.Ma.rz (v2) (version 3) | ecosystem: Host-associated > Plants > Phyllosphere > Phylloplane/Leaf | place: Guanajuato, Mexico... | reverse complement strand
CGCAGCGCATGGCGCGGGCGATCGAGCGCGAGGAGAAGGCCATGCGCAAGCGCTACGTGGCCTCCACCCGCCACACGATCCAGGTCGACTTCCACCCGTACATGCGCCTGCTGGCGCGCGAGCGCAGACGCCGGCGCGGCGTGAAGCGCCCGCTGCCGGCTGCCCGCCCGCGCGTGCCCGCCGCGGTCGCCTGATGGCGGGCGTGGCCGTGGTGACCGGGGCGGGGCGCGGCTTCGGTCGCGAGATCGCGAAGCGGCTCTCCGGGCGCGGGTACGCCGTGCTGGCCACTGACCTCGATGGAGAGGCCGCGGCGGCGACCGCGGAGGCGATCGGGGGCTTCTCGATGCAGCTCGACGTGCGCGACCCGGAGGCGCACCGGCGGGTCGCGCGCGCCGCGATCGAGCGGGGACCGCTCGAGGTCTGGGTCAACAACGCCGGCGTGCTGCGCACGCGCAAGGCCTGGGACCACCCCGACGACGAGGTGCGCCTCGAGGTCGACGTGAATCTCTACGGAGTGATCTGGGGCTCGCGCGCGGCCGTGGATGCGATGCGTGAGCGCGGCGGCCAGAACATGCACGTGATCAACCTCGGCTCGATGTCCGCCTTCACGCCGGTGCCGGGCCTGGCCGTCTACGCGGCGACCAAGCACGCCGTGCTCGGCTTCACGGCCTCGCTCCAGGGCGACCTGATCGCGGCCGGGGTGCCGATCGCGATGCACGTCGTCTGCCCCGACGGCGCCGACACCGACATGACCCGCGAGCGGGCGCACGAGCCCGAGTCGGCGATCATCTGGTCCTCGCCGCGGATGCTGAGCGCCGCCGAGGTGGCCAGCGCGACCGTCGGCCTGCTCGACTCGAAGCGAATGGTCCTCGCGCTGCCGCGCTGGCGCGGGGTGGCCGTCCGCGCCGCCGCGTTCGGCGGCCGCCCGGTCCTGCACACGTCCGAGTTCCTCCGCAAGCAAGGCGAGCGCAGGCGCGCTCGCGGTTAGGGTTCCAACATGACAGCCACAGTGGCTCCGCCCGCACAGAAGATCGACGTCGAGAACCCCGCGACCGGCCAGATCGTCGCCAGCGTGGACGTGGTCGCGCCGGAGCGGATCGGTGACCTGGTCGAGCGGGCGCGCGCGGCGCAGCCCGGCTGGGACGCGCTCGGCTTCGAGGCGCGCGCGCAGGTGCTGAAGCGCTGCCAGAAGTGGGTGATCGACAACTCCGACCGCATCGTCGAGACGATCGTCTCCGAGACCGGCAAGGCCTGGGAGGACGCCCAGGTCGCCGAGATCGCCTACGCGGCCTCCGCGTTCGGCTTCTGGGCCAGGAACGCCGAGAAGTACCTCGCCGACGAGCGCGTCAAGACCGCCTCGCCGTTCGTGAAGGGGCGCAAGCTGATCCTGCGCCACGTGCCGGTCGGCGTGGTCGGCGTGATCGGGCCCTGGAACTACCCGCTCACCAACTCCGTCGGCGACTGCATCCCGGCGATCGCCGCCGGCAACTCGGTGATCCTCAAGCCGAGCGAGGTCACGCCCCTGACCGCGCTGCTGATGGGCGAGTGCATGCGCGAGTGCGGGCTGCCCGACGGCGTCTACCGGGTCGCCCCCGGCTTCGGCGAGACGGGCGCCGCGCTGATCGACGCCGTCGACTTCCTGATGTTCACCGGGTCGACCGCGACCGGCAAGAAGGTCATGGAGCGCGCCGCGCGGACGCTCACCCCGGTGGCGCTTGAGCTGGGCGGGAAGGACCCGATGCTGGTCTGCGCGGACGCGGACCTCGAGCGGGCCGCCAACGCCGCGGTCCACTACTCGATGCAGAACGCGGGGCAGACCTGCATCTCGACCGAGCGCGTTTACGTCGAAGCGCCGGTCTACGACGAGTTCGTCTCGCTCGTGACCGAGAAGGTCGGCCAGCTTCGCCAGGGCGCGCCGCGCGGGCCGGGCAGCGTGGACCTCGGGGCGGTGATCCATCCGCCGCAGTCGGACATCGTCGAGGCGCACGTGCGCGACGCGGTCGACAAGGGCGCGCGCGTGGTCGCCGGGGGGAAGCGGTCCGACGACGGGGGGCACTTCTACGAGCCGACGCTCCTGCTCGACGTGAACCACACGATGACGGCGATGAACGAGGAGACCTTCGGGCCGACGCTGCCGATCATGAAGGTGGCCGATGCGGAGGAGGGCGTCCGCCTCTCCAACGACAGCGCCTACGGGCTGCAGGCGTCGGTCTGGACCAAGGACGCGGCCAAGGGCGAGCGGCTGGCGCGCCGGATCGAGGCCGGCGCGGTGACGGTCAACGACGCGCAGATCAACTACATGGCGCTCGAGCTGCCGATGGGCGGCTGGAAGTCGTCCGGGATGGGCTCGCGCCACGGCGTCGACGGGATCCGCAAGTACACGAGGAAGCAGGCGATCGTGGTTACCCGCTTCGCCCCGAAGCGCGACCTCCACATGCTGCCCTACTCGGCCAAGCGCACCAAGCTGGTCGGGCGCGCGCTCAAGCTGGTGTACGGGCGCGGCAAGCGGGACTGATGCCCGCCAGCGGGCGTAGCTGGACGAACCCGCTGACGGGCGCCTGGGTCACCTGGCTGCCCGATGGTCAGGACGGGGTGCTCGAGCGGGTGACCAAGCCGCACACGGGCAAGGCCGACGCGCATGTCCACCTCGACTTCGTCGAGAGCTTCGAGATCCTCGCCGGAACCGCGACGATCGAGATCGACGACCGGGTGGTCACGGCCGGTCCGGGAGAGACGGTCGAGCTGCCGGTCGGCACCGGGCACCGCAACCCCTACAACGCCGGAGACTCCGATTTGCGCCTGCGCCACCGGGCGTCGCCCGGCGGGCCCTTCGTGGAGGCGTTCGTGTCGGCCCTGGGCCACCACATGGAGAACGGCAGCGTGAACAAGCAGGGCGAGTTCTCGAACCTGCAGCTGTTCGTGGTTCTGCACGGCACCCGCGCCCAGAGCTTCCGGACGGGCATCCCGCGGGCGTTGCAGAAGCCGGTGATCGCGCTCGGCGCGTGGGTCGGCCGGGTGCGCGGGCTGAAGCCGTCGTACGACTAGCGAGGCTCGTTGCAATGGGCCGAAGCGGTTACTCCAAGCCAAGCCTACGGATAGAGGTCGCCGCTCTCGCCGACGACGAAGATCGCGGCCACCGGACAGTTGCCGGCCGCGGCGATCGCGTCGTCGACGGACGCGCCGTCGGGGTCGACGACGACGGCCTTGTCCTCGTCGTCTAGCTGGAAGACGTCCGGCGCGGTGTCCACGCAGTCGCCGGAGCCGATGCACAGCGCCCGGTCGACGGTGATCTCGATCCGGTTGACCGCGGACAGCGCCACGTCAGCGGCGGCGGACCAGCAGGAACGCCGCCAGCGCGGCGATCAGCAGCAGTGGCACGAGCCGGCGCGGGTCGCGGCCGCCGGCCTGGTCTGAGTGCGGCGCACCCCCGACGGGCATCGCGAACTCCTCCGCGGCCAGGACGTCGTGGGGCGGATCGAACCGGTTCGGGTCGGGCGGCAGGCGCTCGTCGCGCGTACCGATGCCGAACTCGTCGGCGGCCAGTATGTCGTGCGGCTCCTCGATGCCCTGCGGGTCGCGCTGCCAGGATTCGTAGTTCACCTCCCTATCGTTACCACACCGATGGACGAGGGCACACAGGTCGAGCTGGAGGCGGCGGCGTTCCGCAGGTTGGTTGAGCACCTGCGCGAACGAACCGATGTACAGAACATCGACCTGATGGAGCTGGCGGGCTTCTGTCGCAACTGTCTCTCACGCTGGTACAGGGAGGCGGCGGAGCAGCGCGGGCTCGACCTGACCGACCCGCAGGCGAGGGAAATCGTCTACGGGATGCCCTACGACGAGTGGAAATCAAAGCACCAAACCTGACCCTGGTTCTCGTGGCCGCCGCGGCTTTCGCCGGGTGCGGCAACGCCGTGGCCGAGCAGGGCGGGGACGAGCGGCGGACGGACGAGGTGGTGCTCACGCCGCGGGCCGGGGCCGAGGGCAGGGTCGCCGCGGAGCGGCAGGACGTCGCGGACCAGTACTCGGAGGCCCAGGCGGCGGAGCGGCTCCGGAGGAAGGACGACGCGCCGAGCCCCGGCGCCCCCAGCGACGCCGAGGTCCGCGCCGAGCTGCGCGAGGCGCGCGCCGCGCTGGCCAAGTTCCGCGCGTACCTCGACACGACGGCCTACCTGCCGACCGGCCCGCGCGCTCGGGTGCTCTCGGACGGGTCGGCGGTCGCGCCCGAGGACGCCCCGGACGTGGTCAAGCGCGTGATCATGGCCGGCAACGCGATCGCCAAGTTCCCCTACAAGTGGGGCGGCGGCCACGGCGCCTGGCGCGACAACGGCTACGACTGCTCGGGGTCGGTCTCGTTCGCCCTGGCGGCGGCCGGCCTGCTCGACCGGCCGCTGACCTCCGGGCTGTTCATGCGCTACGGAGCCGAAGGGGCGGGCGACTGGATCACGATCTACGCCAACGACGGCCACGTGTTCATGGTCGTGGCGGGCCTGCGCTTCGACACCAGCGGCCGCGGCCGCGCCGGCACCCGCTGGCAGGCGACGGCGCGGCCGGTCGCCGGCTTCGCGGTGCGTCACATCCCGGGGCTCTAGAACACGCGGTACCTCACGTGGGTCGCCAGGGGCGATTCGACCGCCCTGACGACCTGGAGCTTGATCTCGTCGTTGCCGAGACCGTCGAAGAGCCGTACGCCGCCGCCCAGGAACTTGGGCGCGACGCTCACCTGGAACTCGTCCACGACGCCGGCCCTGAGGTACTGCTGGATCACATCCGCGCCCCCGGCGATCTGCACGTCGCCGTCGCCGGCCGCCGCCCTGGCCTGCTCGAGCGCCGACTCGATCCCGTCCGTGACGAAGTGGAATGTGGTCCCGCCCTCCATCGGCACCGGCTCGCGCGGGTGGTGGGTCAGCACGAACACCGGCACGTGGTAGGGCGGGTCGTCGCCCCACCACCCCTTCCACGATTCGTCCCCCCAATCGCCCTCGCCGCCGCCGAACATCTGGCGGCCCATGACGTAGGCGCCGGTGTTCTCGTACGACTCGCGAACGATCTCGTCGTCGCGACCCGTGGCACCTTCCTCGCCGCCGCCGTGCTCCCGCTTCCAGCCGGCGGTCTGGAACATCCACTCGTGCAGCCCCTCGCCGCCGTCGCCGAGCGGCTCCTCGAAGCGCGGGTTGGGACCCGCGACGTAGCCGTCGAGCGACATCGTCACGCTGAACTTGACCTTGCCCATGTTTCCTCCCTCGTTCGGTGTGAGCTAGAGACCGGCCGCCGGGCCGGAACTCATCGCTCGGCTAGGCCGACTCGAGCTCGGCCGGCACCAGCTTCACGTCCAGCGTCCGGCCGGCGCGCAGCACCCGCATGGTGACGGTCGCGCCGATCAGGTCGGCGCCCAGCAGCCGCTGCAGGTCCTCCACGCTCGTGATCCGCTGCTCGTCGACCGCGAGGATCAGGTCCTCCGGGCGCAGTCCCGCGCGCCCCGCCGGGCTGCCGTGGACCACCTCGACCACCTCCACGCAGGTGGAGCCGCCGGCCGCCGCCCGCGCCTGGGGCGGGATCGGGCGCGGCCCGCCGGCCACGCCGATGTACGCCCGCCGCACGCGGCCGTCGCGCATCAGCTGGCCGACCACGCGCTCGGTGGCGTCGTTGATCGGCACGGCCAGGCCCAGGCCCACGCCGGCCACGGCCGTGTTGATGCCGACCACGCGCCCGCGCGAGTCGGCCAGCGCGCCGCCGGAGTTGCCCGGGTTGAGCGCGGCGTCGGTCTGGATCACGTTGTCGATCATGCGCCCGGCGCGCCGCGAGCGGGTGGGGAGGGAGCGCCCGAGCGCCGAAACGACGCCGGCGGTAACCGACCCGCCCAGCCCGTGCGGGTTGCCGATCGCCACGACCAGCTGGCCCACGCGCAGCCGCTCCGCGTCGCCGAGCGGCGCCGGCGCAAGCGAGTCCCCGGCCGCGCGCAGCACGGCCAGGTCGGAGAGCGGGTCGCGGCCGACGACCTCGAAGCTCGACTCGTGGCCGTCGGGGAACGTGGCGCGGCCGCCGGAGGCGCTGCGGCCCACGACGTGCGCGTTGGTGAGCAGGAAGCCGTCCGGGGTGAGCGCCACGGCGCTGCCGTCGCCGGACGGCACCTGGCCGCCGCGCACGCGCCGCATCACGCGCAGGCTCGCGACCGAGGGGCCGAGCTGCTCGGCGACGGCGATCACCGCGCTCGAGTAGGCGTCGAGCGCCTCGGCGTCGGCGAGATCGACCGGCGGTGGGACTTCCGCCACCGCGCTCACGCCGTCGCTCCGGCCGCCTCGAAATCGACCTTCACGGCACGCTCCTCGGTCCCGCGGACGACGGTCAGCTCCAGCGAGCCGCCGCCCGCCACCGCGTCGAGCAGCTCGTAGAGGGTGTCCACCGAGTCGAGCTGGACGCCGTTCGCCGCCGCGAGCAGGTCGCCGGGCTCGATCCCGGCGCCCGCCGCCGGGCTGTCGTCCTCGACCGCCCGGACCAGCAGGCCGGCGCGCTCGGGCAGTCCGACCGCGCGGCGCATGCGGCGCGCCGCGCGCGCCGGCGCGATCGCCACGCCGAGGCGCGGCGACGCGGATGCCTCCCCGCGAGTCAGGCTCGCCACGCGCTCCTTGACCGCGGCGGTGGCGGGCACTGCCAGGATCAGGCCGCCGTCGAGCCGCAGCGCGTTCAGGCCCAGCAGGCGGCCCTCGGTGTCCACGAGCGGTCCGCCCGAGGAGCCGCGCGGCAGCGGCGCGCTGTGCTCGATCGCGCCCGCGATGCGGCGCCCGCGCGGTCCGCGGAAGCTGCGGCCCTCCGAGGTGACGAACCCGAGTGTGGTCCGCAGACCGCGCCCGCCGGGGTTGGCCAGTGCCAGCACCGGAGTGCCGACGCCCGGTTCCTGGTCGGGCTCCCAGGCCACCGCGGGCGCGGCGCCGGTGTCGACCGAGATGACCGCGAGGTCGAGGTCCGGGTCGGCGGCGGTCCACTCCCCGGTCTCGCGGCGGCCGTCGGCGAACGCGACCGTCACCTGGTCGCGGCGCACGTTGTGGGCATTGGTGAGCACGTGACCGTCGCCGATCACCACTCCCGAGCCGAGTCCCCAGCCCCGCCCGAGTCCCACGACCGACGGGCCGACCCGCTCCGCGGCGCCCGCGATCGCCTCCTGAAAAGACGTCAGCGCTTCCACTCTGGTGCTCCCTTGTGACTTGCGAATTGCAAGTGACTACCGTATCAGGGATGCGAAGTACTCTTTCTCGCGTGGCAGAGCCGAGCTCCACGACCCCTCTGGCGGCGGCGCTCGACAGCGTCGGCGACCGCTGGACCCTCTTGCTGGTCGAGGCGTTGCTGGACGGCGCACGGCGCTTCGGAGACCTGCAGGAGGGGCTCTCCGGAATCGCGCCGAACGTGCTCTCGCAGCGCCTGCGGCGACTCGAGGGGGAGGGCCTGGTGCTGGCGCAGCCCTATTCGGAGCGCCCCCAGCGCTACGTCTACGAGCTGACCGCGTCCGGGCACGAGCTGGCCGGCGCTCTGCGCCTGCTCGCCGACTGGGGTGCCCGCCATCGCGAGGGTGGCGAGCCGCCCCGCCACGACGCCTGCGGCACGCCGGTGCAGGCGCGCTGGTGGTGCCCCACGTGCGAGCGGCCCGTCGGCGACGACGAGACCGCCGCGCTGCGCTACGCCTGAGCCAGCCCCCGATCCGCTACCTTGAGCGCTCTGGACGATCAGCCCACACGCCGTCTCGATCCTCGGGAGCGGTTGCCGGGCGGGCCGCCGCGCGGGCCTGGCCCGCGCGAGCCGGATTCCGTCTACATGCGCCGCCGCATGGTGGCCATCGGAGCGGCCGCCCTCGTCCTGCTGATCGCGATCGTGGTGATCGCGACCGCGGGCGGCGACAGCGAGCCGAGCACCACGCCCGCCGATCTGGGCGTGACCACGCCGAACAACCTCGGCGACGACCGCACGGACACCGACAGGACCGACACGGACAAGACCGACACCGACACCACGGAGACGACGCCGGTCGTACCGGCCGACCCAAACGGCGGCACCGTGACCCCGACGACGCCCAGCCAGGGCACCGGCGGTGGAGCGGGCCAGACGCCGACCACACCATCAGCACCTGAGGGTGGCGAGGGCGGCGGCGCGGTCGCGCCGAGCGCGCCTTAGCGGTCCGGGGCGGCGCCAGGCGCCGCCGCGCGCGCCGCGCGCGACCTAACCCTCCGCGTCCGGCCGCCGCCGCGTCTGCTTGCGCTCGCTGTGGCGGCGCTTGGAGTCGAGGCGCTTCCGCCGCGCCGCCGCCGGCGGCTTGGTGGCCCGCCGCGGCCGCTGCACCACCAGCGCCGAGGCCAGCCGCGCGCGCAGCCGCTGCAGCGCCAGCTCGCGGTTGCGCGTCTGGCTGCGCGTGTCCTGCGCGGTCGCCCGGACCACCGGTCCCAGGCGCGCGGCGATCCGCTGCTTCTGCTGCTCGGTCAGTGACCGGGACGCGGCCACGTCGAACACCGCCTCCACGCGCGAGGCGGTCACGTTGGCGTGCTGGCCGCCCGGCCCGGACGATCGGCTCGCTCGCAGCTCGACCTCCCAGAGCGGGATCTCCACCCCGCGGCCCAGTTGAAGCGGATCGTCCATCGCGCGCCACGCTACCGAGCAATCCCTCGCAGACACCCCCGGAGGCGTACCATCGGAGAGGAGAGGACATGTCCGAGGTCGGCTTGGCTCTGGTGCTGGTTGGGGTCGCCCTGTTGGTGGCCGAGGCGCACGTGCCCGGCGGCGTCCTCGGAGTGTTGGGCGGCTTGGCGCTCGCGGGCGGAGCCGCGCTCGCGATCAGCGGCGCGGGTGCGGGCGTCGCCCTCGTCGTGGCGGCGATCGTCGCCGCCGTCGCTGTCACCGGAGCCTGGCTCGCGATCGCCGCCCAGAAGTCGCTCGCCGCGCGCCGGCGGCAGGTCGCGTCTGGGCGCGAGGCGCTCAGCGGCCGCACCGGCGTGGTGCGCAGCTGGACGGGCGAGGACGGTCAGGTGTTCGTCGACGGCGCGCTCTGGCGCGCCCGTCGCAGCGCGGTCCAAGCCGACGAGCTCGACACCGGCGATGCCGTGGTGGTCGAGCGGGTGAGCGGCTTGACGCTCGCGGTGCGGCGCGCGGAGGAATGGGAGGACGGCTGGTGATCGAGATCCTGGGCATCGTCGTGATCGTGGTGGCGTTGGCCGCGGCGGCGCTGGCGGCGGCGTCCGTGCGCGTGCTGCGCGAGTACGAGCGCGGCGTCGTGTTCCGGCTCGGCCGCGTGATCGACCTCAAGGGCCCGGGCCTGGCTCTGCTGATCCCCGGCGCCGACCGGATGGTGCGCGTGAGCCTGCGCACGGTGACCCTGCGCATCCCGCCGCAGGAGGTGATCACGCGCGACAACGTCCCGGTGCGGGTGGCGGCGGTCGCGTACTTCCGCGTGATCGACCCGAGCCGCTCGGTGCTCGAGGTCGAGGACTTCCAGGGAGCGACCCTTCAGATCGCCCAGACCACGCTGCGCTCGGTGCTCGGCAAGGCCGAGCTCGACACGCTGCTGTCCGAGCGCGAGCGGCTCAACGAGAGCCTCCAGCAGATCATCGACGAGCAGACCGAGCCGTGGGGGATCAAGGTCACGATCGTCGAGATCAAGGACGTGGAGATCCCTGAGCGGATGCAGCAGGCGATCGCGCGCCAGGCCGAGGCGGAGCGCAACCGGCGCGCGAAGGTGATCAACGCCGAGGGCGAGTTCCAGGCCGCCGACCGGCTCGCCGATGCCGCCGAGGTGATCAGGCCGAACCCGGTCACGATCCAGCTGCGCTACCTCCAGGCGCTGCAGGACATCAGCTCCAACCAGGCCTCGACGATCGTCTTCCCGGTGCCGGTCGACCTGCTGCGCCCGCTGCTGGAGTCGGGGCGCGAGCCGACCGAGGACAGCGCGCTGCCGCACTGACAGACTGCGCGAGCATGCGAGCCGCGGTGGTCGGGCACGTGGAGTGGATCGAGTTCGGGCGCGTGGACCACGTGCCCGCCCCCGGCGAGATCGTTCACGTGAGCGACTCCTGGCAGGAGCCCGGCGGCGGCGGCGCGGTCGCCGCGGTCCAGCTCGCCAAGCTCGGGGGGGAGGCGACGCTCTACACGGCGCTCGGCGACGACGAGATCGGTCACCGCGCCAAGCGCGAGCTCGAGGCACTCGGTCTGCGGGTGGAGGCGGTGTTCCGCCCCGAGGCGCAGCGGCGCGGCTTCGTGCACGTCGACGCCGCCGGCGAGCGCACGATCACCGTCATCGGCGAACGGCTGGGCCCGCGCGCGGAGGACCCGCTGCCGTGGGGCGAGCTGGCCGACACCGACGCCATCTACTTCACGGCGGGTGATCCTGGCGCCGCGCGCGCCGCTCGAGCCGCGCGGACGCTGGTCGCCAGCGCGCGCGGGCTCGAGACGCTGGCCGAGGCCGGCGTGGAGCTGGACGCGCTGCTGGCGAGCGGCAAGGACCAGGGCGAGCGCTACGCGCCCGGCGACCTGGATCCGCCGCCGCGGCTGGTGGTGCGCACGGCCGGCGCCAGCGGCGGCGAGTACGAGACGCGCGACGGCGAGCACGGGCGCTGGGCCGCGACGCCGCTGCCCGGCCCGGTCAGCGACCTGTACGGCGCCGGTGACAGCTTCGCCGCCGGCGTGACCCACGGCCTGGGCGCGGGGCTGCCGATCCAGCAGGCGCTCGAGCTGGGCGCCCGCTGCGGCGCCGCCTGCGCGACCGGGCGCGGGCCGTACGCGGGTCAGCTGCGCTCGACCCAAATGACCTAGGTTGCGGTTTCAACCGTCACACTTCCGCACCATGACCAGCCCGCGTTCATGAACCGCCAGCGGTGGCCCTCGCAGCCGACGTCCGCCGCCGCGTCCACGCCTGCAACGCCAAGCAGCCAACGACTCAGGACACTAGGCCACGCGGCCGTCGGTCGGCTCGATTGGCAGGCCGTCGGCCACCCACGCCTTGAGGCCGCCGGTGAGGTTGTGGGCCTGGTACCCGGAGGCCCCAAACGCCTGGGCGGCGAGATCGGAGCGGCTGCCTGAGCGGCAGTAGAACACGACCGGTCGCTCGCGGTCGATCGAGGCCGCCTCGGCCGTGAGGCGCTCGAGCTCGATGTGGAGGTCGCCCGCGATCCGGCCGGCCTCGTGCTCGTATGGCTCGCGCACGTCGACGAGCTGCGCGTCGCCGTCGCGGACCAGGTCCGCGACCTCCCGCGGGCTGAGATCGGCCATGCGGCCGAGGCTAGCGGAGCGCCGGGCGCAGCCGGGCGCGCCCGCGCCAGCCGCGGCGTCGCGGTCGTGGCCGCACGGCGCGGTACTCGCGCAGGGTCAGGCCCTCGGGGATGTCGCCGGTGAGCGGGAGGAAAGCCTGGTTGCGAATTGCTTGGGTGGTCTCGGTCATCGCTGTCTACCTCTTGACCGCGATGTTCGGCAGACCTCATCGCGTCTCCTTCCCGCTGCTCGCGGCGGTGATGACCCTGCCGGCGTTCGCCGCCTATCGCGGCCTCGTGCGCGGGCTCGGCGGGGAGGCTAGGGTTCGTCCATGACCTGGGATCTGCGAGGCAAGACGGTTCTGATCACAGGCGCGGCTCGCGGGATCGGGGCCGAGACGGCGCGCCGCGCCGCCGCGGCCGGTGCCAACGTGGCGCTCGTCGGGCTCGAGCCCGACGAGCTGCAGCGGGTGGCCGCGCAGTGCGGCTCGAACGCCGCGGCCTTCGAGTGCGACGTGACCGACTGGCAGACGCTGGAGCATGCGGTCGAGGGCACCGTAGAGCGCTTCGGCGGAATCGACGTGGTCATGGCCAACGCCGGGATCGCTCCGGCGGGCATGGTCCGGTCGGTCGACCCGGCCGCCTTCGAGCGCACGATCGAGATCAACCTGCGCGGCGTCTGGCGCACTGTGCGCGCCAGCCTGCCCCAGGTGATCGAGCGCAGGGGATACGTGCTCGTGACGGCGTCGCTGGCGGCGGCGGTCCACGGGGCCGGTATGGCCGCCTACTCCGCCGCCAAGGCCGGCGCCGAGGCGTTCGCAGACTCCCTGCGCACCGAGGTCAAGCACCTGGGCGTGGACGTGGGCGTGGCCTACTTCGGCTTCATCGACACGGACCTGGTGCGCGCCTCGGACACGCACCCGGCGCTCGGACCGCTGCGCGCGAACGCGGGCGGTCTGGTCGCGAAGACCTATCCGGTCTCGCAGGTCGGCAAGGCGGTCGTGGAGGGGATGGAGGAGCGCAGCCGCTGGGTCGTGGTTCCCCGCTGGGGCCGCGCCGTGCTGGTGCTGCGCACGGCGCTCTCGCCGTTCTTCGACAAGGCCACCGCCGAGACCGCGGCCGAGGCCGACAGGCTGTTCCAGCAGGACGTCGACACCCGTGGCACCGAGGCGGCGTCGGCGCCGATCGGCCCGGGCGGCGAGGCGGCCCGCCAGCGCGAGGCGGCCGGGAGCAGGTAACGCGAATGGCCAAGCGCGACCCCCGCATGATCCCCCTCGGCTACGGCAAGTTCGTGCGGGCCGACCGGATCTTCGCGCTGGTTCCGCTGGAGGGCGGCGAGCGCCAGGACGGCCGTCGCACCTACGTGCACGTGGACGGGCTGACCGAGCCGGTGGTGGCCTCGCGCTCGGAGCGGGCGATCCTGGCCGACGTCGAGGTGGCGCTGGCCGAGGCCGCCGGGCTGCCGCGGCGGCGGCGCTCCACCGCCGCCGGGCAGGAGAGCCTGCTCTAGGCCTTCGGGGCGTAGCGGTGGTGCAACATCAGGGCGTTGCCGTCCGGGTCGCGGAAGTGGGCCATGTGGCAGACGCCGCTGTCCATCGTGTCGGCGACGAACTCGATTCCCTTGCCCTCCAGCTCAGCGCGGGCCTCGGCGACGTCGTCCACGTGCAGCGCTATCGGGTGGGAATGGCGCTCGAACTCGATACCGAACGCGTCTGACTGCATCAGCGCGATCGTGAGGCTGCCGGTCTCGAACTCGCGGGCGGGCATGTCGCCCCACTGCTTGGATCGCTCCAGGCCCAGCACGTCGCCGTAGAACAGGTCGGCCTTCTCGAAATCCCGGGTTGGGACGGTGATGAAATCGACGCCGGTGACTTTCATACGGGCAAGGTAAGGCACCGGGGCGCTCGGCTAAGGGGTCGCCTTCGCCAACGCTCGCCGTCTGCCCGATGTGCAGGGCTTCACTCAGCTTCAAAGTCGCGCTCATGACCTCACCGATCACGATTCGTCAGAGCACCGATGCCGACCAGCGCCAGCTGCGCGAGCTGGCGGAGCTGGACAGCGCGCCTCCGATCGCCGGTCCGGTCCTGATCGCCGAGCTGGACGCACGGCCAGTCGCGGCGATCAGCCTGGACGGCCGGCGCGAGATCGCGGATCCGTTCGTCCGGACGAGCGACCTCGTCGAGCTGCTGCGGGTGGCCCGCGCTGCCTGATGGGTATGGTCGCTGTGAGTGAGTAACTCGGCGTGACAGAGGCGCGGGACTTCCGGGAGCGCAGGTGGCTGGCGCTGGGCCTGCTGTGCATGGCCCAGTTCGTGGTCGTGCTCGACGCGTCGATCGTGAACGTCGCCATGCCCTCGATCGGCACGGCGCTGTCGTTCTCCCAGGAGAACCTGTCCTGGGTCGTGAACGCCTACGTGTTGACCTTCGGCGGCTTCCTGCTGCTGGGCGGTCGGCTGGCCGACCTGCTGGGCCGCCGGCGCGTCTTCATGTCCGGACTGGTGCTGTTCGCGTTCGCCTCGCTGGTGGGTGGCTTCGCCGACTCAGAGGGGATGCTGATCGCGGCACGGGCCGTGCAGGGCCTCGGGGCGGCGATCCTGTCGCCCGCGGCGCTCTCGATCATCACGACGACGTTCACCGACGGCGCAGAGCGCAACAAGGCGCTCGGCGTATGGGGCGCGGTGGCGGGCTCGGGCGGCGCCGCCGGCGTGCTGCTCGGCGGCGTGCTCACGGACGGTCTGGGCTGGGAGTGGGTCCTGTGGGTCAACGTGCCGATCGGGATCGCGGCGGCGGCGATCGCGCCCACGCTCCTGGCCGATACTCGCTCGGAGGCCGTCACGCGCTCGTTCGACGTGGCCGGCGCGTTCAGCGTCACCGCCGGCCTGTCGGTGCTCGTCTACGCGCTGGTGGACGCCACCGACGCCGGCTGGGGCTCCGCCCAGACGATCGGGCTGCTGGCGCTGGCCGTGGTCCTGATCGCGGCGTTCGTCGTCATCGAGCTGCGCTCCGAGTCACCCCTGGTGCCGTTCCGGATCTTCCGGATCCGCACGCTCACGGGAGCCAACATCGTCGGGATCCTGATCGGCGCGTCGCTGTTCTCCATGTTCTTCTTCATCTCGCTCTACATGCAGCAGGTGCTCGACTACAGCGCGATCAAGGCCGGTCTGTCGTACCTGCCGCTGGCCCTGACGATCATCCTCACCGCTGGGATCGCCTCTCAGCTCGTGACGAAGGTGGGCTTCAAGCCGGTCCTCGCCGCCGGCATGGCGTTCATCGCCGCCGGGCTGATCTGGTTCGGCCAGGTCTCCGTCGGCGGGAGCTTCGTGAGCGACATCCTCGGCCCGTCGCTGCTGGCCGCGATCGGGCTCGGGCTTGCGTTCGTCACCAGCACGATCGCCGCGGTCTCGGGTGTCGACGAGCACGAAGCCGGGCTGGCCAGCGGCTTGATCAACACCTCGCAGGAGGTCGGCGGCGCGCTCGGCCTGGCGGTGCTGGCGACGGTCGCTACCTCGACCACGAACGACGCGACCGGGCCGCCGGCGCAGGCGCTCACCGACGGCTTTCAGAACGCGTTCTTGGCGGGCGCCGGGATCGCGCTGCTCGGCCTGGTGGCCACGCTGGTGCTGATCCGCAGCTCCGACAGCCGGGCCCACGTGGCCCTTGGCAGCGGAGCCGAAGCTACAGCTCCTTGACCTGCGCGAGCACGGCGGCCACCGACTCCTTCGCGTCGCCGAACAGAAGCGCCGTGTTCTCGTTGTAGAAGAGCGGGTTGTCGATGCCGGCGAAGCCGGTGTTCATCGACCGCTTGAGCACGATCACCTGGTTCGCCTTGTCCACGTCCAGGATCGGCATGCCATAGATCGGGGAGCCCTCGTTCTCGCGCGCGGCCGGGTTGGTCACGTCGTTGGCGCCGATCACCAGCGCCACATCGGTCTGCGGGAACTCGGGGTTGATCTCGTCCATCTCCTTGAGCTGGTCGTAGGGCACATCGGCTTCGGCGAGCAGCACGTTCATGTGGCCGGGCATGCGGCCCGCGACCGGGTGGATTGCGTAATCCACGCGGATGCCGCGCTTCTCCAGCTCGTCGGCCAGCTCGCGGACGGTGTGCTGGGCCTGGGCGACGGCCATGCCGTACCCGGGGGCGACCACGACCTTGGAGGCGTAAGCCAGCTGGATCGCCACGTCGGCGGCGTCGGTGGAGCGGACGGGCTTCTGCTCCCCGTCGGCGCCGGCGCCGGGTGTGACGCTCACGCCGCCGAAGCCGCCGGCGAAGATGTTCGCGATCGAGCGGTTCATCGCGTCGGCCATCTGCTTCGTGAGGATCGAGCCGGAGGCGCCCACGAGCATCCCGGCCACGATCAGTGCCACGTTGTCGAGCGCGATGCCGGCGGCGGCCGCCGAGAGGCCCGTGAACGCGTTCAGCAGCGAGATCACGACCGGCATGTCGGCGCCGCCGATCGGCAGGACGAACATGTTGCCCAGCAGCGCGGCGGCGACCAGGATCACGATGAACAGCCCCTGCGACTCGGTGCCCGCGGCGAGCGCCACCGAGCAGCCGATCGCGACCGCGAGCAGCCCGAAGTTGATGAACAGCTGGCCGGGCAGCTGGATCGGGCGGCCCGGGAGAACCTCCTGGAGCTTGCCGAACGCGATGTTCGAGCCCCAGAACGAGACCGAGCCGATGATCGCCGCGAACAGGATCGGGATCAGCTCCTCGAGCGCCGGATTACCGAGGCCAAGCTCGAGCGTGCGCCGGTACTCCACGAACGAGATCAGCGCGACCGCGCCGCCGCCGACGCCGTTGAACAGCGCCACCATCTGCGGCATCGCGGTCATCTTCACGCTGCGCGCCGCGGGGATGCCGACGGCCGTTCCGATGGCCACGCCGACCGCGATCAGGCCGTAGTTGCCGACCTCCTCGATCAGCAGCGTCGCGACCACGGCGATCGCCATGCCGACGGCCGCGATCCGGTTGCCGCGGCGCGCCGTGCGCGGATGGTTCAGCTCGTGAAGGCCGTAGATGAAGAGGGCGAAGGCCGCGATGTAGAGGACCCGGATGAGGTCCGGGTCCTGGAGAAAGGAGGCGGTGTACATCAGTCGCGCCTCTTGAACATCTCCAGCATCCGGTCGGTGACCAGGAAGCCGCCGACGATGTTGATCGTGCCGAAGGCGATCGCGATCACCAGCAGCAGCTTGTTGAGGAAGCCGTCCACCTCGCCGATCAGCAGCAGGCCGCCGAGCAGGACGATGCCGTGGATTGCGTTGGTGGCCGACATCAGCGGCGTGTGCAGGGTGTTCGGCACCTTCGAGATGACCTCGAAGCCGACGAACGCGGCCAGGACCAGGATGGTCAGTTCGGTGAGCAGGTCCATCAGGCGGCTACCCCCTCGCCGATTCGCCGGGCGCCGCTCATGCTGCCGCCCCAGCCGCTTGGCGGGCGCCCTCGTGCACGATCTCGCCGTCGCGCGTGATGCAGGCGCCCTTGATGATCTCGTCCTCGAAGTCGAGCTGGAGCTCGCCCTCGGTGCCCATCAGCTCGAGCAGGGACTGGACGTTGCGCGCGTAGAGCGACGAGGCGTGATCGGGCATCGACGAGGCCAGGTTGGCGGGGCCGACGATCGTCACGTCCTCCTTGACGACTGTCTGCCCCGGCTCGGTCAGCTCGCAGTTGCCGCCCGTCTCGGCCGCCAGGTCGACGATCACCGAGCCCGGCTTCATGTTCTTGACCGCCTGCTCGGTGACGAGCAGCGGAGCGCGCCGCCCCGGCACGGCGGCGGTCGAGATCACCGCGTCCATCTTGCCGATCTCGACCGCTAGCAGCTCGCGCTGCTTCTGCTGCTCGTCGTCGGTCAGCTGGCGGGCATAGCCGCCGGCGGCCTCGGCGTCCTCGAGGCCCATGTCGAGCTCGAGGAAGCGAGCGCCGAGCGACTCGATCTGCTCCTTGACCGCCGAGCGCACGTCGAAGGCCTGGACGATCGCGCCCAGGCGGCGGGCCGTGGCGATCGCCTGGAGCCCGGCCACGCCGGCGCCCAGCACGAGCACCTTGGCGGGGCGAACGGTGCCGGCGGCGGTGGTGAGCATCGGAAAGAAGCGGGGCAGCTCCTGCGCGGCGATCTGGGCGGAGCGGTAGCCCGCCACGGTGGCCTGCGAGGAGAGCGCGTCCATCGACTGGGCGCGCGAGATGCGCGGGATGGCCTCCATCGCGAAGCTCGTGACCCCCGCCTCCGCCAGCCCCCGCGCCGTCTCCGCCGCCGTCAGCGGCGCGAGGAAGCCGATCAGCACCGAGCCGCGCCGGAGACGTCCGATCTCCTCTGCCGACGGCGGCGCGACCTTGGCCACTACCTGGCCCGAGTAGCCGTCGCCGAGCTTGGCGCCGGCCTGCTCGTAGTCGGCATCCGGGTAGTGCGCCTGCGCGCCGGCGCCGGTCTCGATCGTGACCTCGATGCCACCGCGACCGAGCCGCTCGACCACCTCCGGAACGAGCGCAACACGCCGTTCCCCGCTCGCCGTTTCCTTAGGTACCGAGACGTTCATGAACTCCCCGGCCCTGGGGGCGGGGGTGCGGCATGCTAACCGAGCGGCCCCGAGAACGCGGCGCCAGCGCGGGGTCCCGGAGGATCCGTCCCCATCCGGGACGCTGCTTCCGGAAACCCTCGGCTGGGTAGGGTGCGCCGATGAGAAGCGGCGCCCTGGCGATCGTCGTGCTCCTCGTTGCTGCAGTCAGCGGCGCCGCGGCCGTCGCCGCGCCCGAGCCGAGCGTGAAGGCGTGCGCTCTCGGCAGCTCTGCCGCCGACCTGAAGGGTTTCTTCGCCGCAGAGCTGGCCCGGGCGGAGCGCCCGGTCCCGAAGGCGCAGCGCGCGAGCTTCGCCGCCGGCGTGGCCGCCTACGTCTACGGGCTGGCGCCGGTCTCCGTCTCCGAGACCACCCAGCGCTTCCCCGAGAACCAGCTGCTCAGCATCGCTGCCCTGACCGACCCGGCCGTCCGGACGGTGGTGCTGCCCAACGTCGACACCACCTACACGGTCGGCCGCCTCCAGCTCGCCGGCGGGCCGCGCGTGCTCGACGTGCCCGACACGGCCGGGCGCTACTACGTGATCCAGCTGCTCGACGCCTACTCGAACACGTTCACCTACGTCGGCCGCCGCACCACCGGCACGCGCGCCGGCAGCTACGCGGTCGTCCCGTTGGGCTACAGGGGCACGCTGCCGGCTGGCGTCAAGCGCATCCAGAGCCCCACCAACCTGGTCTGGGTGCTCGGCCGCACGCTCGTGCGGGACGCCGCCGACATGCCGGCCGTGGCCGCGTTGATGGGCGGCTACCGCTTCACCGCCATCGACGCCTGGACCGCCGGGCAGCGGCAGAATTCGCTCGTGCTGGACGCCTTTCCGACGGTCGCGCCCCCCGAGCTCCCGGAGGGGCTCGACTATTTCGCGGGGCTCGGCGAGATCCTCGCGACCGACCCGCCGCCCGAGCGCGACGCCTGCGCGCTGCGGGTGTTCGCGCGCGCGGGTGTCGGACCGGGCAAGCAGCCGACCGCCCAAACCCTGGTCGCTGCAGTTCAAGCCGGCAAGCGCATAGTTCGCCGAGCCGAGCAGCGCGCCAACAGATACGGCGCCAAGCGCAACAACGGCTGGCTCGTGCCCGGCCGCTACATCGGCGCCTACGGCACCAACTACCTCGGCCGGGCGATCATCGCGACGGCCGCCCTGGGTGCCAACACACCCCCGGAGACCGTCTACCCATTGGCCGTGGCCGACGCCACCGGCCGGCCGCTGAGCGGCCGCCAGCGCTACACGATCCGCTTCCCGCGCGGCCAGCTGCCGCCCGCGAAGGCGTTCTGGTCGGTGACCATCTACGGCAAGGACCGCTACCTCGTGCCCAACCCGATCGACCGCTACGCGATCGGCGACCGCACGAAGGGACTCCGCCGCGGGCGCGACGGGTCGCTCACGATCCACGTCCAGCACGCCCGCCCCAGAGGCGCGGCCGCAGCCAACTGGCTGCCCGCCCCGAGCGGCAGCTTCCGGCTCGCCATGCGCATCTACGAGCCGCGCCGCAGGGTGCTGAGCGGGCGCTGGCTGCCGCCGCCGGTGCAGCGGCGCTGAGCTACCGCTGAACCTCCACGATTCGCCGTCCGCGAGATGGGCTTCGATGTGCAGCTCGCTTCCGATGATTGGCGAGCCGCCGGTAGGACTACACTCGTCGAGGGTTCGCTGTAGTAATGGAAGACAAGACTCTCGAGAAGATTGACCGAGTCGTCGTACGGTTTGCTGGCGACTCGGGCGATGGCATGCAGCTCACGGGCAGCCGCTTCACCGACGCGACGGCGGTGGTCGGCAACGACCTCGCCACGCTGCCCGACTTCCCCGCCGAGATCCGCGCGCCCG
>Ga0268253_10000121_pt1 | contig 19649 bp, 15 predicted proteins | sample AgamicMgMarz_FD_200250 | JGI IMG/M metagenome (GOLD analysis project Ga0268253, IMG submission 200250) | Agave microbial communities from Guanajuato, Mexico - Mg.Ma.rz (v2) (version 3) | ecosystem: Host-associated > Plants > Phyllosphere > Phylloplane/Leaf | place: Guanajuato, Mexico... | reverse complement strand
TGGGCATCTGCAACGGCTTCCAGGTGCTCTGCGAGGCCGGCCTGCTGCCGGGCGCGCTGCTGCGCAACGCGGGCCTGAAGTTTGTCTGCCGCGAGGTCGACGTCGAGGTGCGCTCGGTGGCCACCGCCTGGACCGGGGCGTGCGAGCAGGGCCAGCGGCTGCGCATCCCGGTCAAGCACGGCGAGGGCCGCTACGTCCACCCCGAGCCGGAGCGGCTGCTGGGCGACGGGCAGGTGGTGTTCACCTACGCGCCCGGGCAGAACCCCAACGGCGCGCTGGCCGACATCGCCGGTGTGCGCAACACCGTCGGCAACGTGGTCGGGCTGATGCCCCACCCGGAGCACGCGGTCGATCCGCTGACAGGGTCCGCCGACGGCGGCCGGCTGTTCGAGTCGCTCGCCATGGCGCCGGTGGCGTGAGCGGGTCGGCTCTCGCGCCGCATCGGGAGCTGGGCCTCACCGATGCGGAGTACGACGCGATCCGCGATCGCATGGGCCGCGAGCCGAACCCGCTCGAGCTGGCGGTGTTCTCGCTGATGTGGTCCGAGCACTGCGCCTACAAGCACTCGAAGAAGCTGCTGCGCGAGCTGCCGGTCGAGGGCCCACACCTGCTGATGGGCCCGGGCGAGAACGCCGGGGTCGTGGACGTGGGCGACGGGCTGGCGGTGGCGTTCAAGGTCGAGTCGCACAACCACCCGAGCGCGGTCGAGCCGTTCCAGGGAGCGGCGACCGGGGTCGGCGGCATCCTGCGCGACATCTTCGCCGTGGGCGCCCGCCCGATCGCGGTGCTCGACTCGCTGCGCTTCGGCGAGCTCGACTCGCCGCGGTCGCGCTACCTGTTCGACTGGGCGGTCAAGGGCATCGGCCACTACGGCAACTCGATCGGCGTCCCGACCGTCGGCGGCGAGGTGCTGTTCGAGGCGTCGTATGAGCAGAACTGCCTGGTCAACGCGATGTGCGTCGGGCTGGCGCGGCACGAGCGGCTGATCCGCAGCGCGGCCGCGGGGTACGGCAACGTCGTGGTGCTGCTGGGCGCGCGCACCGGGCGCGACGGGATCGGCGGCGCGTCGGTGCTGGCCAGTGCCGAGCTGTCGGACGAGGACGCCTCCAAGCGCCCGACCGTCCAGATCGGCGATCCGTTCGAGGAGTCGAAGCTGATCGAGTGCTGCCTGGAGCTGCTGGAGCGCGAGACGCTCGCCTCGCTCCAGGACCTGGGCGCCGCGGGACTGTCGTCGTCGTCGTCGGAGATGGCGTCCAAGGGCGAGGTGGGGCTCGATCTCGACGTGGCGCGCGTGCCGCTGCGCGAGGCGGACATGGAGCCGTTCGAGGTGATGATCTCCGAGTCGCAGGAGCGCATGCTGTGCGTGGTCGAGCCGGCGCTGCTGGGCGAACTCCACGAGGTCTGCGAGCGCTGGGACGTGCGCGCCACGGAGATCGGGTCCGTCACGGACACACGCCGGCTGCGCGTCTTCGACGGGGACGAGCTGGTCGGCGACATGCCGGTCGAGGCGCTTGTGGACGACTGCCCGCTGTACGACCTCGAGCCCGCTCCGCCAAGCGCGCCGCTGTACCCCTCGCCGCAACCCCGACTCGCTCCGGCGGCGGCCCTCGACGAGTGCCTGCTGGCCCTGCTCGCCGCGCCTTCGATCGCATCCAAGCGATTCGTCTTCGAGCAGTACGACCCGATCGTCGGATCGCGCACGGTCAGGCGCCCGCAGACCGCTGACGCGGCGGTGCTGTCCTTGGCCAACGACGGCGGGCAGGGAGCGATCGCGGTGTCGATTGACGGCAACGGCCGCCGGACCGCCTGCGACCCCTACACCGGTGCGGTCGAGGCGGTGCTCGAGTGCGCTCGCAACCTCGCCTGCGTCGGGGCCGAGCCGCTCGGCCTGACCAACTGCCTCAACTTCGGCAACCCGGAGAAGCCGCACATCGCGTGGCAGCTGACGCGCGCCGTCGAAGGGCTGCGCGACGCCTGCCTGGCGCTCGAGGTGCCGGTGGTGGGGGGCAACGTGTCGCTCTACAACGAGGGCGGCGGCGGCCCGATCTTCCCCACGCCGATCGTGGGCATGGTCGGCTCGCTGCCCGACCCGGCGGACCTACCTCGGATCCGGTTCGCGCAGGCCGGGCATGCGGTGGCGCTGGTGGGGCCGTACGCGCCCGCGCTGGAGGGCTCGGAGCTGGAGAAGCTGCGCGGGAGCTTGGCGAGCTCGCTGCCGGCCGTGAACCTGGCGGAGCAGGCCGCCGCTCTGGTCGCGCTGCGTGACGCGGTGCGCGCCGGTGGCCTGGCGACGGTGCACGACCTGTCCGAGGGCGGTCTGGCCGTGGCGCTCGCCGAGTGCTGCATCGAGGGTGGGCTGGGCGCGCGGGTCGCCCTGGACGCGCTCCCGCATGACGGCGGTCCCGAGGCGGCGCTCTTCGGCGAGGGCCCCGGCGGTGCCGTGATCGCCGGCCCTCGCGAGGCCGTCGAGGCCGTCCCGGGCGCGCGCGTGATCGGCGAGGTCGGCGGCGAGGCCCTCGAGATCCACGGCGCCCTGGCGACCCCGGTAGCCCAGCTGCGCGGGATCTACGAGGGAGCCATTCCGGCGGCGTTCGCCTGAGCCGTTGGTACCCTCCGGGCGGTAGCGGGAGCCCGGCCGCCGACGGCACTTGGGACCCCGCCACCGACCTCATGACTCGAGTGGCACTCGACGAACGCGACGGACCTCGCGACGAGTGCGGCGTCTTCGGCGTCTACGCGCCGGAATCGGACGTCGCCCGGCTCGCGTACTTCTCGCTATACGCGCTCCAGCACCGCGGGCAGGAGTCGGCGGGCATCGCGACGGCCGAGAACGGCCACATCATGACCGTGCGCGACCTCGGCCTGGTCAGCCAGGTATTCGACGAGGAGAAGCTGCGTGCGCTTCAGGGCGCGATGGCGATTGGCCACGTGCGCTATTCGACCACCGGGTCGTCGGCGTGGGAGAACGCCCAGCCGGTGTGGCGCTCGGACAAGCGCCAGGTGGCGCTCGCGCACAACGGCAACCTGATCAACGCGGTCGAGCTGCACGCGCTCCTGAGCGAGCAGGGCGTGCAGTTCCGCGGCACGTCCGACTCCGAGATCATCGCCGCGCTGCTCTCGACGCACCCGGCCGAGCGGATCGAGGACGCGCTGGCGGACGTGATGCCGCGGCTCCAGGGTGCGTTCTCCACGGTCGTGATGACCAAGGACCGGGTCGTGGGCTTCCGCGACCCCGCCGGGCTGCGCCCGCTCGCGCTCGGCCAGGTCGCCGATCGCTACTGCCTCGCCTCCGAGAGCTGCGCCTTCGACATCATCGGCGCCGAGCTGCTGCGCGAGGTGCAGCCGGGCGAGATGATCTCGCTTGGCGAGCGGGGGATCGAGACCCGCCAGCTGGTCGAGTCCGACCGCAAGGCCTTCTGCGTCTTCGAGCACATCTACTTCGCCCGCCCCGACTCGATCCTCGAGGGCAACCGCACCCAGGTCTCGCGGCGCAAGATGGGCGAGATCCTGTTCCGCGAGGCGCCGGTCGAGGCCGACGTGGTGATCGCCGTGCCGGATTCGGGCAACCCGGCCGCCAGCGGCTACTCCAAGGCGTCGGGCATCCCGCGCGACGACGGTCTGATCAAGAACCGCTACGTGGCGCGCACGTTCATCCAGCCCGGGCAGGAGCTGCGAAAGCACGGCCTGCGCATGAAGTTCAACCCGCTGCGCGAGGTGGTCGAGGGCAAGCGCCTCGTGGTCGTGGACGACTCGATCGTACGCGGCAACACGACCCGCCAGATCGTCCAGATGCTGCGCGGCGCCGGCGCGTCAGAGATCCACATGCGCGTCTCGGCGCCGCCGATCCGCCACCCCTGCCACTACGGGATCGACATGTCGACGACGCAGGAGATGGTGGCCCACGGGCGCACCGAGGCCGAGATCGCCGAGGAGCTCGGCTGCGACTCGCTGGCCTACCTGTCACTCGACGGCGTCTACGAGGCAATCCGCTCGACCCGCGAGACACACTGCGACGCCTGCTTCTCCGGCGACTACCCGCTGGCCCGCACCGACACGGCCAACGGCAAGTTCGCGCTGGAGGAGCTGGCGGTGGTGCGGAGCTAGCGGCGGTTAGTCAAAGTCAGTCTCGTGGCGGGGTGCCCTGGTTGCTGTCGTTCGCGAGCGCCGGAATAAACGCGGGCGGCTCTCGCTGGCCGCGAGCCGCCTCCGGGTCGACCCGGGCCAGACGGTCAAGGTCAAGCTGAAGCTGCCCGCCAAGGCCAAGTCGTCAAGGAGAGCCGGGGGCGCGGCTCGTTCTGCGCGCAACATCTCCGCGACTTGCGTGAAGCCTTTGCAAACGCTGCTTCCTCCCGCCGCGCGCGCCGCTACTGTGGCCTCCCCGATGGAGCTCACCAGCGCCCTCCACGATCTGTTCGGCTTCGGCGAGTTTCGCCGCGGCCAGCGGGAGGCCGCCGAGGCCGCGCTGGCGGGCCGCGACGTGCTGGTCGTGATGCCAACCGGCTCGGGCAAGTCGCTCTGCTATCAGCTGCCGGGGCTGCTGCGCGAGGACCTCACCGTGGTCGTCTCGCCGCTCGTGGCGCTGATGCAGGACCAGGTCGAGGCGCTCGCCGCGCGCGGGCTCGGTGACCGGGTCGCGCTCGTCAACGCGCAGCAGGACGGGACCACGAACGCCGGCGTCCTCGCGCGCGCCGCGGCCGGCGACCTGCGCCTGCTCTACGTGGCGCCCGAGCGCTTTGCCGCCCCGGGGTTCCTCGAGCGCATGCGCCAGGTGCGCGTGGGCCTGTTCGTCGTCGACGAGGCGCACTGCGTGTCCCAGTGGGGCCACGACTTCCGCCCCGACTACTTCCGGCTCGCCGACGCCGCACGCGCGCTGGGCGCCCAGGCCCTGATCGCATCCACCGCCACGGCCACGGCGCGGGTGGCGCTCGACGTCGAGCGCCGGCTCGGCCTGCGCGACCCGCTGCGCGTGGCGACCGGCTTCGACCGGCCCAACATCGCCTTCGCCGTCGCCCGGCCGGGCGGCCACGAGAAGCGGCCGCTGATCGCGGAGGCGCTGCGGGAGCCCGATGCGCTGCCCGCGATCGTCTACGCGGGCACGCGGGCGGGCGCCGAGGAGCTGGCCGGCGAGCTGAGTGCCGCGCTCGGCGAGGAGGCGGTCGCCTACCACGCCGGACTGGACCGCGAGCGGCGGGCGTCCGTCCAACGCCGCTTCCTCGCCGACGACGTGCGCGTGATCTGCGCCACCAACGCGTTCGGGATGGGCGTCGACAAGCCCAACGTGCGGACCGTGGTGCACGCCAGCGTTCCGGCCTCGCTCGAGGCCTACTACCAGGAGGCCGGCCGCGCCGGCCGCGACGGCGCTCCCTCCCGGGCGCTGCTGCTCGCCGAGAACCGCGACAAGGCACTCCACGTCCACTTCATCAAGCGCGAGCAGCTCGACGAGGGGCTGCCCGGCTGGCTGGCCGATCGCATCGCGGCGGCCGCGGACGGCGACGGCCGCTACGTGCTCGACGCGTACGAGCTGGTGCGCGGCCTGGGCGGCGACGGGGACCGCCTGCGCTCCCTGCTCGGGCACCTCACGCGCGCGGGCGTGATCTCGCCCTCGCCATCGGCGCCCGACCGCGTCGCGGGCCGGGTGCTGGGGCCGTTCGACCGCCGGGCGGCGGCGCTCTGCCGCTCGTCGATCGAGGAGGGCGTGAAGGCGCGCTGGCGCCAGTACCGGGAGATCTGGGCCTACGTCGAGCAGGACACCTGCCGCCGCGTGGCGATCCTGCGCCACTTCGGCGACCACTCGGCGCCCGCCGCCGCTCCGGGCGCGTGCTGCGACGCGTGCGACCCGGGATTGGTCCCCGCCCCGCCGCCGCCCGATCCGGTCGCGATCGAGAACCTCGACGACGCGATCATCTCTGTGGCGCGCTCGGCTCGGCCCTCGGTCGGCCGTACGACCTGCGCGGAGATCCTGCACGGCGGCCGCAGCAAGAAGCTGCTGCGCAACTCGTACGACGGGCTGCCCGCCTACGGGAGCTCCTCCAACATGCGCCGCGCGGACATCCTGGCGCGTGTGGACGAGCTGATCGACTCGGGCCGGCTCGAGACGACCGGCGGCCCGTACCCCGTCCTGCGCGTGCCGGCCCACGCCGCCGCCGCCTGAGCGTGGCGTCGTTTCGAGTTGCCGTCCTGATCTCGGGCGCGGGGACCAACCTGCAGGCGCTGCTCGACCAGCTGCACTCGCCGGGCGGACCGATCGAGATCGTGGGCGTCGCGTCGTCGCGCGCCCAGGCACCCGGCCTGCGCCGCGCCGAGGCCGCCGGCGTCGAATCCGCCGTATTCGAGATCGCGGAACACGACGACCGCGCCGAACGCGACAGCGCGCTCGGCGACTGGCTCGACTCGCTCGGCGCCGAGCTGGTCGTGCTGGCCGGCTTCATGGAGCTGCTCACGCCGGAGTTCATCGGCCGCTTCGCGGGACGAATCGTGAACGTGCACCCCTCGCTGCTGCCGGCGTTCCCGGGCCTGCGGGCGATCGAGCGCGCGGTTGAGGCGGAGGTGGAGGAGACCGGTGTGACCGTGCACTTCGTCGACGAGCGAGTGGACAGCGGGCCGATCGTGCTTCAAGAGGCCCTCGACCTTTCGTATCCTGCGCGGATCGCCGAGATCGAGGACCGAGTGCACGGCGTCGAGCACCGGCTGTTGCCGCGTGCCGTGCGCCTGATAGCGGCGGGGCGAGTGCGCCCCGATCCGGACGACCCTCGGGCGATGTTGGTCGACGATGACGATTAGGTCGAGGAAGGCTGGGGTGAGCGCGCCGGGCGACGTGCGCATCCGGCGGGCGCTGCTGAGCGTGTCGGACAAGCGCGGGCTGGTCGACTTCGCGCGCGGGCTCGCGGAGCTCGACGTGGAGATCGTGTCCACCGGCGGGACCGCCTCCGAGCTCACGGGCGGCGGCATCGAGACGCGCGCGGTGGAGGACTACACGGGCTTCCCGGAGATGCTCGACGGGCGCGTGAAGACGCTCAACCCGCGCATCTACGCCGGTCTGCTGGCGATCCGCTCGGAGCCCGACCACGTCGACACGCTCAACGACCACGAGATCGAGCCGATCGACCTGGTTTGCGTGAACCTGTATCCGTTCCAGGCCGTGGCGCAGCGGCGCGGGGTCGAGGACGCCGATGTGATCGAGAACATCGACATCGGCGGCCCCACGCTGATTCGGGCCGCCGCCAAGAACCACCCGTTCACGGCGGTGGTGGTGTCGCCCGAGAGCTACGACGCGGTGCTCGAGGAGCTGCGCCAGAACGACGGCCGGCTGTCGAGCCGCACGCGCGAGAGCCTCGCGCTCGAGGCGTTCGCGCTGACCGCCCGCTACGACACGGCGATCTCGCGCTGGTTCGCCGAGCGCGAGGAGGACTTCCCGGCCCAGTACACGCGCTCGTACGAGAAGGTGCTCGACCTCCCGTACGGCGAGAACCCCCACCAGCGCGCCGCGTACTACTCCGAGGTCGGCGCGCGCACGCACCTGATGTCGATGGTGTCGAAGCTGCACGGCCGCGAGCTGACGTTCAACAACCTGCTCGACCTCGACGCCGGCCGGCGGCTGGTCGACGAGTTCGAGCTGCCGGTCGCCGCGATCATCAAGCACAACAACCCGTGTGGAGTGGCGATCGCGGCCGGGGCGGAGCAGGCGTTCGACAAGGCGCTGGCCACCGATCCGCAGAGCGCATACGGCGGGATCTACTGCTTCAACCGCCGCGTCGACCGGGCGCTGGCCGAGAAGCTGCACGCCCAGTTCGCGGAGGTGATCTTCGCGCCCGGGTACGACGAGGACGCGCTGGAGGTGCTCGAGCAGAAGCCGAACGTGCGGCTGCTGGAGAGCCAGGAGCGCCGGCGCATGCCGGTCACCGAGCACGACGTGAAGCGCGTGCGCGGCGGCATGCTCGTCCAGGACCGCGACACCGGGCTCGAGGAGCGCGAGGACATGGACGTGGTCACGCGGCGCAAGCCGAGCGAGGACGAGTGGGGGCAGCTGCTGTTCGCGATGCGGGTCTGCAAGCACGTTCGCTCGAACGCGATCGTGCTGGCCACCGATCTCGGCACGGCCGGCATCGGCGCGGGCCAGATGAGCCGGATCGACTCGGTCCGGATCGCGGTCGACAAGTCCGCGGCGGCGGGCATCGACCTCGGCAAGGCGGTGCTGGCCTCCGACGCGTTCTTCCCGTTCGCCGACGGAGCCCAGCGGGCGATCGAGGCGGGCGTGCAAGCGATCATTCAGCCGGGCGGCTCGCAGCGCGACGGCGAGGTGATCGACGCCTGCGACGAAGCGGGCGTGGCGATGGTCTTCACGGCCCGCCGCCACTTCCGCCACTAGTTCTTAGACATTCATCGAACTGTCGCTAGACTCGACCGCAGCAGCGAGCGCATGAGGGAGCCCCACCACCCAGCCCGCGCAGAGCTCGAGCTCTCCGCCGTCCTACACGCCTTGAGCGACCCGGCCCGTCTCGAGATCGTGCGGAGGCTCGCCGACGGCGACGAGCCGTCCTGCGGAACGTTCGAGCTCGGCCTCTCCAAGGCAACGCTGTCGCACCACTTCAAGGTCCTGCGCGAGTCCGGATTGATCCACACCCGGCCTGAGGGCCGCAAGCGACTGCTCTCACTGCGCACGGAAGACGTCGAAACGCGCTTCCCCGGGCTGCTGGACGCGGTGCTGGCGGCCAAGCGGCGCCGGGCGAAGTCAGCGGCCTAGCCTCCCGAGGGGCCCCCGCCGTCGGACCGACCGTCCTGCCTAGACCCCCCATACGGTGGTCAAGTCAGGACGCTGCGGCGGCCGGCTCGGGAATCGGGAAGAGCCGAACGGAACGGAGGCAACCGCCGTCGACCGATCGATTTGCACCTAACAGGACAGCTCTCAAACCTTTCGCCACGGCTTCGCGACCTGCTCACGCCCGCCTGAACTCCGCCGCCCGCCCGGTGCGTGCCCTGCCAGGCCAAGCGGCGCCTTGAGGTAGCCTCGCCGCCGGTGGAGAGATTCGCTCGTGATGGTGATGCTTGGGTGCTCCCGTGCGAGGGCTTGCGCGTGTCACAGATCAGAGTCGATTACGCCTTTGGTCTCGAGCTAGCTGAAGATCAGCAGCGCGCAACGGACGACCCTTGGCGATTTCGGATCAACACTGCATTACGTATGGCTCGCGTACATGGCTCGAGGAGACGCTCGACCCTGAGGGTCCGCCCGGATCGTTGGGGTCCGGCGCTGAGCGTGCGACATCAGACGCTGACGCTCGCGCGACTCTGGCCTGACGGCAGATTGCGCCTTGAGTTTGCGCATGGCGACGTGATCACCGTGGCCGCGCACGACCGGTACGGAGCCTGGGAGGCCCACGGAAGCGAGGACGGCGAGCCTGTCAGCTTGATCAGCCCTATTGCACCGGACACGATCTGACAGGACGGGCTCTCTAACCTTTCGCCACGGCTTCGCGACCTGCTCACGCCCGCCTGAATTCGGACGGCGGCGATCACTAGGGCCTGCCGCTTTGCATGGATAGCCACAGCGGCGCAGGACCGCACCTATCAGGCGAAAGCGAAACCCGAGACTCATAAGGAGAAGCGGGGCAGCCGGTCAGAGCGGCCATGTTCTTGCCTATGCAAACCACGGCGAAGGGAGGGCTTGGCCGCGCGCCTGCTGCTCGTCCATTCCGCGCATCTGGCGGACGCTAGCCCGGACGTTCGCTCATGGCGGAAGCGAGCAGCGAGGGATGGTTATGCTTCCCCGCAGTTGCGGAACGGAGACCCGCGGCGAGGCCCTCTCTTTAGGGAGTTGGTGGTGCACCGCCAGCCGGATATTGCTGGTATCGGGTTACGGCCTCGGTACGTCCACCTGCCCCGTTTGCCGCGCCCTTGGCGTACGCTCGCCGCGCATCCGACGATGGGAGCGGCATGGCGAGCAATGAGGTGAGCATCGATCTCGATTCGTTCGATGAATTCGAGGCGAGTGCTTGGGAAGAGCGAGTGGAGGGGTACGCCGGGTTCTTTGGTGCCGTTACGGGCAGGCTGGTGGAGCCGCTCGTGGATCTGGCCCGGGTCGGCCCGGGGACGCATGTGCTCGATGTGGCGACCGGCCCCGGTTACGTGGCGGCGGAGGCAGCCCACAGGGGAGCGACAGTGTGGGGGGTGGACGTCGCCGAGGCGATGGTCGCCCGGGCCCGGGCGGAGCATCCGGGCGTCGAGTTTAGGCGGGCGGATGCGCAGGCGCTCCCGTTCGAGGATGGCGCCTTCGACGCGGTGGTCTGCAACTTCGGGCTGCCCCACTTCGGCCGTCCGGAGCTGGCGGTCGCCGAGGGCGTACGGGTCCTGGCTCCCGGGGGCCGTTTGGCGCTGACGACCTGGGACGCTCCCGCGGAGATGAGGATGTTCGGCGTGTTCCTAGAAGCGGTCGGAGAGGCCGGCGCGGGACCGCCCGACGGCCTGCCCCCGGGGCCGGATGTCTTCCGGTTCTCCGACGACGAGGAGTTTCGGCGCCTCTTCCAAGGGCAAGGCCTCGCCGACGTTGAGGTGCGACGCATAGCATTCACCCACCCCGTGAGGTCGTTCGAGGACTTCTGGCGCGCGCTGCAACGCGGGACGGTTCGGATGGCCTCGCTCGTGCTCGGCCAGTCGGAGGAGACCCGGGAACGCATCCGAGCGGCCCTCGAGCGTCGCCTGGCCGCCTACGGTACCGACGGGCGGTTCGACGTGCCGGTTTCGGTGAAGCTAGCGGTCGGCAGCAAGAGCGGCTGACCCCAGGGCCAGCTGCAGACCCGCGTTCCGCACCGCGGCAGCCCGGCGGCACTGATCAGTGTGGTGGTCGCCCGCCCGGAACCCGCCGCGAACGCTCGGTGCTCCACATGCAAGCGAGCGTCTCGCGGTTCGCGCGTCCGACGCTCGCGATGGACGATCACAAAAGCGCCACGCGGCTCGGCTCATTGCATTCGGTGCATAGGCACGACGTCGGCACCGCGCGAGCTCGCGATCGGAGCGAACTCGGGCACGGTCACTATCGCCTTGAGGCACAAGCGCTAGCGCTCCCCGGAGGGCTCGGGCTCTCTGCTCTGTCCGGTCAGCTACGCGTAGCGAACGGAAGAGCTGCAAGCGTCTATTTGCAGGCGCCTTCGTTGTCGTTTGGACAACGACGAATGCCCCCGGGAGGACTCGAACCTCCAACCCTGCGCTTAAAAGGCGCTCGCTCTGCCATTGAGCTACGGGGGCGTCAGGGAGATGATGGCGCAGTGGAAGCCGTCTAGACGAGCCACGCCTAGTTGAGCCAATCCGGCTCGTCGAATCCCGCGTATTCCTGGATTGCGCCATAGATGTGCTGGATCGTCCGTGTGCTGTGCACGGTGACGCGGCACACGCCGTACGGCAGGCGCCCCCGCGCCTTGCCGCTACGTGCTCCTCGATATCGCGAATGGACAATCCGTTGTTCGTGTAGACGTTGAGCGACACACGAATGTCGAGCGGTTCGATTCCGAGCGATTCGACTAGGAACCGGCAGAAGAAGCGCACCATACGAGCGTCGGAGTTCGTCAGCCGTACGTCGTTTCGGTTCTTGGAGCCCTCGGCCCAATAGAGCATGCAGCCGGCCTGGTAGAGTGGCTCGCGGATCCTTGCCCGCAGGCGTCCTTCCTCTTGGTACTCGACGCGTCGTGCGCGGCAGGTCGCGGAGCGCGCGGCGGCCGCGGCGCGAAGCCGCTCGGGATCCCGCGGGCCGCCGCTCCGGTATCGGTTCGCGGCGATCTGCTCCGAGGTCAGGCTGATGTCCTCGGTCCAGGCTTTCGCGCTGCTCGGAGAGATGCGCAGCAGCGCGGCGATCTTCTTGAGCGACATCCCCGCCTTCCGCAGCTGACGGGCCGTGGCCATCTCGGCAGGCTTGCGGGGGTGGGTGGGAATCATACGAACATATGTTCCCTCGTGGACCGGACGTAGAATGGGACCGGCGCGGCCCCGTGGTGTAACGGTTAGCACGCGAGGTTTTCAACCTCGTAGCGCGGGTTCGATTCCCGCCGGGGCTACTTCGCAGCGGTCCGCTTCGCCGCTCGCTCCGCTTCCCACTCCCGCTGCGCCTCGGCCTCTGCCTCCGGGTCGTAGCTGCCGCACGAGGCGGCGAAGACCAGCAGCGCCGCTCCCATGCCGGCCAGGTGCGATGCGGCCAGCATCACGACCGCTCCCGCCACGCCGCCCGCCACCGCGCTGAACAGCACGTAGCCCCGCGGCAGGGCCAGGATGCGCGCGGTCGCGAAAGAGCAGGCCAGCCACACCACCGGTCCGACCGCCCAGCCCCAGTCCTCGAAGAACTCGCGCTCCAGCGCCAGCCCGAGGATCGCGAACGGGATGGCCACCGCCACTGCCTGCACCACGAGCGACTTCCAGAACAGCCGGGCGTTCACACGGCCTGATACTAGACTCGCCCGCGGGGGCGGTTAGCTCAGTTGGCAGAGCGCCACGCTTACAACGTGGAGGTCGCCTGTTCGAGCCAGGCACCGCCCATCACGCCCGTGCCCTCACCACCACCGGCAGGCCGCCGCGGGGCGACAGCGTGGGCATCTGGCGGATCGACGGCTCCAGCGCGGGGTCGACCAGGTCGAGCCTGAAGCTGCGCAGGATGCTCGCCGCGATCGCCTTCACCTCGAGCTGCCCGAAGCGCATCCCGATGCAGGTGCGCGACCCGCCTCCGAACGGCACGTAGGCGCCTTTCGGCAGCGCGGCCTTGGCCGCCGGCGCGAAGCGCTCCGGCCGGAACCGTGCCGGGTCCGGGAACACCTCGGGCAGGTGGTGGCTCGCCCACGAGCAGTAGTTCACGAACACCCGGCCCGGCACGCTCACCCCGCATAGCTCGAACGGCTCGATCGAGCGTCGCGGCCCGATCCACGCCGGCGGGTACATCCGCAGGGTCTCGTCCAGCGCCATGTCGAGCCGCGGCATGCCGCCGACCAGATCGTCGCTCCTCGAGACCTCCTCCACCAGCGGCGCGATCTCGTGCGGGCTGCGCGCCAGCTCGTAGAACAGGAACGTGACCGTCGAGGTGGCCGTGTCGTGGCCGGCGAACAGCAGCGTCATCACCTGGTCGCGCAGCTCCTGGTCGGAGAGCCGCGAGCCGTCCTCGTCCTCGGCGTCGAGCAGCATCGAGAGGATGTCCACTCCGCGCTCGCCGCTCGCCCGCCGCTGCGCGATCTCCTCGAAGATGACCCGGTCGAGGTGCGCCCGCGAGCGCGTCATCGCCCGCCACGGCGAGCCTGGGCCGCGCAGCATCTGCAGCACGTAGTCCTTGCCCCAGTAGCCGAGCGTCTCCTCGAACTGATCGGCCATGCGCTGGTCGCGCCCGCCGCGATCCGGGTCGAAGCCGAACAGCGCTCGCATGGCCACGCGCAGCGCGAGCCGGCGCGTCCAGGTGTAGAGGTTGAGCCGCTCGCCCGACCGCCACGGCGCGAGCGCGCGCTCGGTCTCCTCGACCATGATCGAGGTCGAGTCGAGCAGCCGCTCGCGATGGAAAGCGGGCAGCATGATGCGGCGGGCCCGGCGGTGGTAGTCCCCGTCCGTGGTCAGCAGGCCGTTGCCCAGCAGTGGGATCAGGTCGCCCATCGACCCTTCGCGCCAGCGGAAGTTCGACGCGTTCGAGACCGTGATGTGGTGGTTGGCCTCCGGGCCGAGCGCGAACACGACCGGCAGGTACAGGAGCCGCATCGTGAACACCGGCCCGTAGGCCTCGTACATCCTCAGCAGGAGCGGCAGCGGGTCGCTCTCGAACTCGCGCGTGCGGCGCACGCTGAACGACAGCTCGCCCGGCGGCCAGCCGCCGCGCGCCGCCCGAGCCGAGCGGAGGTCGGACTGGATGCGCGCGAGCACGCCGGCCGGCACCGCGGGGGGAGGGGCCACTCCCATGTCGCGAATGATGGCAGCCGGGGGCTCACGCCCCCGACCCCCGCCGACGATTGGCTGGTGGCTTAGGTGCTGGCCAGCAGCAGGGTGCGCGCAACCTGACCCGGGTCGTCCCAGGTGGGGATGTGCCCGCAGCCGTGCAGCGTGATCGTGCGCCATTCTGGCAGCGTCTCGCGCGGCTTGCGCACGATCCGGTCGAGGTCGCCCCAGGCGAGCGTGACCGGCACGCGAATGTCCTCGAAGCCCGAGAAGACCGCCGTACGCATGGCGGCGTTGGCGTCCTCGTAGCCGGCCGACGTCAGATATGAGCGCACCAGCCGCGCGGCCGCCTCGGGCGGCACCCGCTCCGGGTGGGCCACGGACCCGCGCAGCACCAGCTGCCGCCCCTGCGCGGTGCGCAGCAGCGTCGATAGCACCGGCAGCATGCGCCGCCCGAAAGGACGCGCGTCGCGACCGGGGCGCGGCCCCAGCGGGCGCGCCCACAGCCCCGCCGTGCAGAGCCCCGCCACGGACAGCGCGCGCCCCGACTTGGCCAGCTCGAGCGCCACCCAGCCGCCCAGCGAGTTGCCGGCCACGTGAGCGCGCTCCACGCCGAGGTCGTCGAGCAGCGAGGCGACGGTCGAGGCCAGCACCTGCGGTGTGGGAGCGTCGCCGTTGAGCAGTCCGGGCGAGTGCCCGAAGCCGGGCAGGTCGACCGCGATCACGTCGCGCTCCCGCGCCAGGCGGTCCATGACCGGCTCCCAGACCACCAGCTCGGCCCCCAGCGGGTGAATCAGCACGAGTGGCTCGCCGCTTCCCCGGCGCACGTAGTTGAGCGTGCCGGGCTTCAACTCTCGGTCAGGATCCGGGTCGGGCGCGCGCACGAGCCGGAGCCGCGGTAGGACGGCTTGGCGAGCAGTGCTTGCACGTCGCCGATCCTGCGCTCCCTGAACCCGCCCTCGCACCAGGAGAAGTAAAGCTCCCACAGTCGTCGGAAGCGCTGGTCGTAGCCCAGCTCGGCGGCGCGTTCCTCGCTACGTACGAAGTTTTCGCGCCAGCGGCGCAGCGTTTCCGGGTAGTGGTCGGTGATGTCCTCGAGGTCGAGCATTCGAAAGTCCGTTACGCGCTCCACGCAGCGGCGGATCACCGCGACGGAGGGAAGGCAGCCCGAGGGGAAGATCAGCTGCTTGATGAACGAGCGCGTGGCCTTCTCGAGCTCGTAGGCGCGATCGGCGACCGTGATCGCCTGGAGCAGCATCAGGCCGTCCGGGCGCAGCAGCGCGGCACAGCGCCGGAAGAAGGTGTCGAAGTACTGCCAACCGACCGCCTCGATCATCTCGATCGAGACGAGCTTGTCGTAGCGGCCGCGCAGGTCGCGGTAGTCCTCCAGCACCACGGCCACACGGCCCTCGAGTCCGTGCTCGCGCACGCGCCGCATCGCCACGGCGTACTGCTCGCGCGAGATCGTCGTTGTCGTCACCCTGCACCCGTAGCGGCCGGCCGCGTGCAGGGCCAGCGAGCCCCAGCCGGTGCCGATCTCCAGCAGGTGGTCGTCCGCGCCCAGCTCGAGCTTGCGGCAGATCCTGTCGAGCTTCACCTCCTGGGCCTCGCGCAGCGGCATGCCGGGCGACTCGAAGTACGCGCACGAGTAGGTCATCGAGCCGTCGAGGAAGAGCCGGAACATGTCGTTGCCGAGGTCGTAGTGGGCGGCGATGTGGCGCTGGGCGCCGGCCCGCGTGTTGCGCGGGACGCGCGTGAACGCGGTGCGCAGCGGCGTCAGCGGGCGCCGCCAGCGGTCGAGGCGGGGCAGCTCACGCGCCCCGATGCGCACCAGCGTCACCAGGTCGTCGCTGTCCCAGGCGCCGTCCGCGTAGCTCTCGGCGAGCGCAAGGCTGCCGCGCGGGAGAGCCGTCAGGAAGCGGTCGTCGCGCAGGTAGACGGTCGTGGCCAAGCGCGCGTCGGCAGGGCCGAAGCTGCGCCGCCGCTTGCCGTCGAACAGCTCCACCCGGCCCTCGCGGAGCCGGTTGAGCAGGGCGATTGAGGCCGACCGGGCGAACATGGCGACGCGCCACCGGATGGTACGGATAGAGTCGCGCCAACCGCGAGCCAGGAGGTCGCACCGTTGGATGCCAGCAGGCTGAAGTCGATCCCGCTGTTCGAGGAGGTCGGCGAAGAGGAGCTCGCTCAGATCGCCCCGTTTGCCACCGAGGTGGAGGTGGAGGCGGGCCGGGAGCTCGTCCGCGAAGGGGACTTCTCCTACGAGTTCATGGCCATCGAAGAGGGTGAGGCGGAGGTCACGCGCGGCGGCGAGCACGTCGCCGAGCTGGGGCCGGGCGACTTCTTCGGCGAGATGGGGCTGCTCGAGCGGACGCTCCGCAACGCGACCGTGACGGCGAAGACGCCGATCCGGCTGGTCACCCTGACCGGCTGGGATCTCAAGCGCGTGGAGCGCTCGGCGCCAGCGGCGATGGAGCGCATCCGCTCGGTGCTCGAGGAACGCCGGCAGGCCGGCTGATGGGACGCATCGTCCTGTTCGGTGCCACCGGCTACACGGGCCGGCTCGCCGCCGAGGCGATGGCGGTGTCCGAGCCGGAGCGTGCGGCTGTCGAGTGACCCCGCGGCGCGGCGGCGCCTGGGGTTGCTGGCCGGCGCGGCGGCGCTGGCGCTGGCGGTGGGGATCGCGGTCGGTTCCGGCGACGAGGGCGCTGCGCCTCGGCCCGAGCACTCGCAGGCGCGTGCGGTGCGCGCGGCCGTCGACCGGCTCAGCCTGCGCCAGCAGGTCGGTCAGCTGACCGTCTCGAGCTTTCCGGACACGCGGCCGCCGGCCTACATCCGCCGCCGGCTGCGCGCCGCAGAGACGGCGGGGGTGATCCTGTTCGGCTTCAACGCCGGATCGCCGCCGGAGTGGCGGCGACTGACCGGGGCGCTCCAGCGCAACGCCCGCAACGGCGCGCTGGTGATGGTCGACCAGGAGGGCGGCGACGTGCGCACCGTCGGCTGGGCCGGTCCGGTCAACGCGCAGCCGCTGCAGGGGACGCCCGCCGAGGTGCGCGACTCGGCTCGCGCGGCGGCGCTCCAGCTGCGCGCGGCCGGGGTCAACGTGAACCTCGCGCCGGTCGCGGACAGTCCCGGTGCGGTGATGCAGACGCGCGCCTTCGCCGGCGCGGTCGCCGCCAGCACGAAGGCCGCGATCGCGGGCATGTGGTCGGCGCGGCTGGCCGCCACGGCAAAGCACTTCCCGGGCATGGGCCGCGCCGACGCGAACACCGACGACGCCGCGGCCACAAGCACGCCAGAGCTGGGCCCGTTCCGCGCCGCGATCGGCGCCGGCGTCCCGCTCGTGATGCTCTCGCACGCCCTCTATCCCGGGCTCGACACGCGCCGGATCGCCTCACAGTCTCCGCGCATCGCGACCGAGCTGCTGCGGGACCAGCTCGGCTTCGACGGCGTCACGATCACCGATAGCCTCGAGGCGCAGGCGGTGCTCGACCGCTCGGGTGTCGCCGCGGCCGCGGAGCGGTCGCTGCGCGCGGGCGCCGACCTGATCCTCATGACCGGCAGCGCGAGCTGGAACGACGTGTTCCCGCGGCTGCTCGAACGCGCCCGCAGCTCGCCGAGGTTCCGCGAGCGTGTGCGTCGCGCGGCCGCCCGTGTGCTGGCGCTCAAGCGCCGGCTCGGCTTGGCGCTGCCCTAAGCCGGGGTATCGACCGCCGCGCGCTCAAGCGCCCGTTCCATCAGCTCTCGGTGCGCCGAGCGGGTGCCGCCGCGGCGGCGCTCCCAGCTCTCGTCCGAGCGCAGCTCCCACGCGAACGTGTCGTCGGCCAGGCAGTGCTCGAGCGTGTCCTCGACCTCGTCGCGCAGCGCGGGGTCCTCGATCGGCGTGAGCAGCTCCACACGCGTGTCGAGGTTGCGCGGCATCAGGTCGGCGGATCCCATCCACCAGAGCCGGTCCGGTCCGCGCCGGAAGCCGTACAGCCGCGAGTGCTCGAGGAAGCGCCCGACCACCGAGGTCACCCTGATGTTCTCGGACACCCCCGGCACGCCCGCCCGCAGGCAGCAGATACCGCGCACGTTGACCTCCACCTCCACGCCCGCCTGGGAGGCTTCGTAGAGGGCGCGGATGCAGCGGGCATCCACGAGCGAGTTCAGCTTGATCACGATCTTCGCGGGCTCACCGGCCTCGTGCGCCGCGATCGTCTGGCGGACCTGGTCGAGGAACCAGGGACGCATGTCCTCGGGCGCGGTGATCACCTTGCGGAACGTGGGCGACCGGGCGGCGCCGGTCAGCGTGTTGAACAGCTCCGCCACGTCGGCGGCGATCGCGCGGTCCGTCGTGAACAGGCCGAAGTCCTCGTAGAGGCGCGCCGTCTTGGCGTGGTAGTTGCCGGTGCCGATGTGCACGTAGTGCCGTACGCCGGCGCCCTCGCGGCGCACCACCAGCAGCGCCTTGGCGTGGGTCTTGAGCCCTGGCAGGCCGTGCACCACGTGCGCCCCCGCCTCTTCCAGCGAGCGCGCCCACTCGATGTTCTGGCGCTCGTCGAAGCGGGCCTTCAGCTCCACCAGGCAGACGGCCTGCTTGCCGCGCTCGGCCGCCCGGATCAGCGACGGGATCAGCTCCGAGTCGTCGGAGGTGCGGTACACGGTCATCTTGATCGCGAGCACGCTCGGATCGGCCACCGCCTGCTGGATGAAGCGCTCGACGCTCGACGCGAACGAGTCGTAGGGGTGGTGCACGAGCAGGTCGCTGGCGCGCATCGCCGCGAAGATGTCGTGGCGGCCGTCGTCCGGGTCGGCGAAAGCCGGCTGTGTGACGGGAATCCAGGCCGGGTCGCGCAGCTCCCGGTAGCCGTCGACGCCGTAGAGCGACCAGAGGTCGTCGAGGTCGAGCAGCCCGTCGACGTCGATCACCTGGGTCTCGTCGATCGCGAGCTGCTCGACGAGGTAGGTGCGCATGTCCGGATCCATCGAAGAGGAGATCTCGAGCCGCACGACCTCGCCGAAGCGCCGCCGGCGCAGCTCGTCCTCGACAGCACGCAACAGGTCGTCGGCCTCGTCGGAGACCGTGAAGTCCGCGTCGCGCGTGACCCGGAAGATGTCGTGGCGCAGGATCTCCATCCCCGGGAAGAGCTGGTCGAGGTGGCGCGCGATGATCGTCTCGAGCGGCACGAACACGTCGTCGCCGATCGGCACGAAGCGCGGCAGCACCTCCTTGGGGACCTTCACGCGCGCGAACGTCTCCGTGCGCGACACCGGGTCGCGCAGCCAGACGGCCAGCGACAGCGACAGGTTGGAGATGTACGGAAACGGCCGGCCGGGCCCGACCGCCAGCGGCGTCAGCACCGGGAAGATCTGTTCTGAGAACTGGCGGTCGATCGCCTCCAGCTCCTCGCCCTCGCAGTCGGCGCAGTCGACCACTCGGATGCCCTCGTCGGCGAGCCGCTGGCGCACGACGTTCTCCCACTGGCGCGAGTGGCGGTGGCCGAGCTCGCGGGCGCGCTCGGCGATTCGCACGATCGTTTCGCTCGGCGCCAGGCCGTCGGGGCCGCGGGCGTCGATCCCGGCGTCAACCTGGTCGTGCAGGCCGGCGACGCGCACCATGTAGAACTCGTCCAGGTTCGAGGCGTAGATCGCGAGGAACTTCACGCGCTCCAGCAGCGGCAGCGACTCGTCCTCGGCCAGCTCCAGCACGCGCTCGTTGAACTGAAGCCAGGACAGCTCGCGGTTGGAGTAGAGCTCGGGGGAATCGAGCTCGGCCGCCGGTGGCGATG
>Ga0268253_10000118_pt1 | contig 20017 bp, 17 predicted proteins | sample AgamicMgMarz_FD_200250 | JGI IMG/M metagenome (GOLD analysis project Ga0268253, IMG submission 200250) | Agave microbial communities from Guanajuato, Mexico - Mg.Ma.rz (v2) (version 3) | ecosystem: Host-associated > Plants > Phyllosphere > Phylloplane/Leaf | place: Guanajuato, Mexico... | reverse complement strand
GGCCTCGACCTCCCCGCCGACAGCGTGATGCGCTCGCCAACACCGGACGCCCTCGCGCGGACGATCGAATCGTCCTGGCGCACGAGCCGCTCAGATCTGGCCGAGCTGACCCGCGCGATCGCCGAAGCGGCCTAGCTGTTTGGCGCGTCGGTTGGTCCGTCCTAGACGCACGCGCGCAGGCCGAACGCGATCCCGGTGGCGTCGCCCTGGGCCTCGAGCGTTGCATCGGCCTCCCCGCCGCGACCTTTAGGTCAGTCCTCGACGCGGACCGGGGCGTCGATCAGCTGCGGCATCAGGCCGAGGTCGACTCCGCCTGCGGCTTGCGCCGTCCGCGACCGCCGCGGCGTCCGCGGCGTCGGCGCCGGCCGTCGCCCGAGGCGGAGTCCGCGTCCCCGTCCTCCGAGTCGGTTCCCTCCGGCGGGTTGACCAGCGACGCCTGCGCCGCCGAGCGTCCCACCTTCTCGATCCGCACCAGCGTCCGCTCCCCCACCAGCGTGGCCGCGTTCACGACCGAGATCACGTAGCCGTCCAGCTTCGCGACAGCGTCGTCGTCGTTGTACATGTGCGGCTCCTCGATCAGGACGAGCACCTCCTCGCCCTCGCGGAATGGCAGCGCGCGCTCCTCGACCTCCTCGCGGCTGCCCTCGAGCACCACCTCGAAGTGGTCGATCGGCAGCGCCTCGGTCCCCTCGAAGTGGAAGTGGCGTCCGGTCTCCTGCTCGATCTCCACGATCGGCCCCGGCACGCCCTGGCCGCCGACCAGGATGGCCGACACCTTGGGGTGCACGCGGATCAGGAAAGCCGGCGCGGGCCGCTCGGCCGTGACCTCGCGCAGCCAGCGGTCGACCTCGATCGACACCGTCTCCTCCGACAGCACCACGCCCTCGCCCTCGCAGGTCGGGCACGGCTTGGTCATGATCTCGCGCACGCCGTCGGTCACGTTCTGACGGGTCATCTCGACCAGCCCGAGCGGCGAGATCTCGACCACGTAGGTCTTGGTGCGGTCCTCGTCGAGCGCCTTGCGCAGCGTCTTCAGCACCGCGTCGCGGTTGCGCGCGCGCGACATGTCGATGAAGTCGATGACGATGATCCCGCCGATGTCGCGCAGCCGCAGCTGGCGCACGACCTCCTCCGCCGACTCGAGGTTCGTACGCGTGATCGTGTCCTCGAGCTTGGCGCCCTTGCCGCGGCCGGTGAACGAGCCCGAGTTCACGTCGATCACGGTCATCGCCTCGGCGTAGTCGATCATCAGGTAGCCGCCGCTGGGCAGGTCGACCCGGCGCCGCAGCACCGACTGGAGCGCCTCCTCGACGCTGTAGCGCTCGAACAGCGGCGCATCGTCCTCATGGAAGTCGAGCCGCTCGAGCAGCTCCGGCGCGGTGCGGTTGAAGAAGGACTCGAGCCGGTGATGCTGCTTGCGATCGTCCACGATCGCCTTCTCGAACTCGCCCGAGAAGATGTCGCGCGCCACACGCACCGACAGGTCGGCCTCCTGAAAGACCATCTCCGGCGCGGGGATCTCCTGCGCGCGCTGCTGGAGCACGTCGTGCAGCTTGTGCAGGTACTTGATCTCGCGCTCGAAGTCCTCCTTCGTCGCGCCCTGGGCGGCGGTGCGCACGATCACGCCGCCGTCGCCGAGGTCGGCCTTGCCGGCCGCGCGGCGCAGGCGGTCGCGCTCCTTGTCGTCGAGCCGGCGCGAGACTCCCACGCCCTCGCCCTGCGGCACGTACACGAGGTAGCGCCCCGCGATCGAGAGCTGCATCGACAAGCGCGGGCCCTTCGTCTTCAGGGGATCCTTGATCGCCTGCACGAGGATCTCCTGGCCGGGCTTGAGCAGCTCGGTGATGCGCTTGCCCTTGGTGCGACCGCCGCGTCCGCGGCGGGCCACCTCGACGCCGGGGAACACGACGTCGTCGGCGTGCAGGAAGCCGTTCTTCTCGAGGCCGATGTCCACGAAGGCCGCCTCGAGGCCGGGCAGGACGTTGTCGACCTTGCCCTTGTAGATGTTTCCGACGATCGAACGCGAGCCGCGGCGCTCTATGTAGAGCTCCGCGACGCGCCAGTCGTCGCGCTTCTGTTGTCCGCGTCCCCGGCTACTGCCGGAGGGGGATCCCTCCGACTCGAGGATCGCGACTCTGGTTTCGCCACGGTCCACCGTGACGAGCAACTGCTTCTTCAAAACGAAAACCTTCCATAAGAGTTAGAGGCCCTTGGCCACAGCCGTCTCGCGCGCCTGCGCGTAAATCGACTGCAATAGCCCGAGGGCCATCAATGTCGTAAGCACCGAGGAGCCGCCGTAGGACATCAGCGGCAGCGGGATGCCGGTGATGGGCATGATCCCGATGGTCATGCCCACGTTGACGAAGACCTGGAACATCAGCATCGCGGTGATGCCGCCGGCGACAAGTGCGCCGTAGAAGTTCTTTGACATCGTCAGGATTCTCAACGCTCTCCAGATTAGGAGCGCAAACAGGGACAGCACGAGCGCCGCTCCCACGAACCCGAATTCCTCTCCGACAACCGAAAATATGAAGTCCGTGTGGTGCTCGGGTAGGAAATTCAACTTCGTCTGGGTGGATTCGTCTCCACGACCAGTCTTCCCCCCTGAGCCTATCGCGGTGAGCGACTGATTGATCTGATACCCCTCATCGGCCGGATCGGTCGAAGGGTTGAGGAATGCGGTCAGACGATCCACCTGGTACGGCTTGATCGCCTCCACGCCGACCATCGGCGCAGCCAGCACGACCACGATCACCGCGAACGTGCCGAGCCCCGCCAGCGCCGCGAAGTGGGTCCACTTGGTGCCGGCCACGAACAGCACGGCCAGCACGATCGCCACGTACACGAGTCCCGAGCCGAGATCCGGCTGCGCCACCACGAGCATCGCCGGGATCAGCGCGACCAGGACGATCCGGCTGGTCGTCTCGCGCTCGCCGAGCCGGCGCGCGCGGTCGACCGTGAAGCCGGCCAGCGCCACGACGAGCAGCAGCTTGCCGAGCTCCGAGGCCTGGAAGTTGAAGAACCCGATCTCGATCGCACGGCGCGAGCCGCGGGCCGAGAAGCCGAGCGCGTAGACCAGCAGGATCGCGGCGATCATCGCGCCGTAGACCCCGAGCTTCCATTCGCGCAGGCGCGAGTAGTCGAAGCGCGACAGCGCCAGCATCAGCACGAGCCCCACGCCGACGTAGATCAGCTGGCGCTCCATGTAGTAGTTCGGGTCGCCGTCGATGTCGCCGAGCGTCGCGCGGCGCACGGTGTAGATGCTGGCCGCGACCAGACCGAGCGTGGCGAGCAGCAGCAGCGGGTCGAGCCGCAGGAGGCGCGGCGCGTTGTCGCGGAAGTCCTGGACGGCCGTGGTCGACATCAGTCGGACGGGCCTCCGCCCTCGACGAGCTGCTGCTCATCGACGTTGAAGAGCTCGGCGAGGATGCGGCGCGCCATCGGCGCCGCGGTGTCGGCGCCGAAACCGCCGGCCTCGTCGGTGACCGCCACCACGTACTTCGGATCGGGCCACGGAGCCAGCCCGACGTACCAGGACTGGTCGGCGCGGCCGGCACCCTTCTCGGCTGTGCCGGTCTTGCCGGCGATGTCCACCGGGAAGGTCTCGAACACCGGCGTGGAGGTACCGCCCGGCGCGCTGGCCGCGCCGCGCAGGCCGTCGAGGATCGCCGAGCGGTAGTCCTCGGCGATCTTCAGCTCGCGGGCGGTCGGCGCCTTGAGGTCCTGCTCGGCCTGGCCGGCGGAGTTCTCGATTCGCTGGCCGAGGCGCGGGCGCAGGACATGACCGCCGTTGGCGATCGCGGCGTAGGCCACGGCCATCTGCAGCGGGTTGGCCTGGATGTCGCCCTGGCCGACGGACAGGTTGACGTTGTCGCCGACCGACCAGGGCCGATCCTGCCAGCCGCACTTGCCGAGCGAGATCTCCTCCGGCGTCGGATTGGTGCGCTTCTTGCAGCGCTCGAACTTGGCGTACTGAGCGTCACGCCACTTCGGCCCGGGGACGAAGCCGGGGCCCTCCTCGGGCAAATCGATCCCGGTCCGGCGGCCCAAACCGAGCTTGCGCGCCCAGTGCTGGAGCGGCATGCCCTGCTCGTTCATGTCGCGACCGAGCTGGTAGAAGAACACGTCGCTCGAGACGGTCAGCGCCTCGCGCAGCGAGAGCACGCCGTGCGCAACCTCTCCGGCGTTCTTGAAGGTGACGTCGCCCACCGTGAGCTCGCCGGGGTCGTTGAGCGGCGTGTCGGGCGTGATCAGCCCCGACTCGAGCGCGGCCGTGGCCGTGATCAGCTTGAACGTCGAGCCGGTCGGGTAGCCGGCGGCGACGGCCCGGTTGGTCAGCGGCGCACCGTTCTCGTCGGACTCGAGCCGGTCGTAGTCGGACTTGCGGACCACCTTCGCGAACAGGTTCGGATCGTAGGACGGCTCGGACCCGAGCCCGAGCACCTCTCCGTTGCGGATGTTCATCACCGCGAAGGCCCCCTTGCCGGTGCCGCCCTCGAGCGCCTGCTGGCCGGCGCGCTGCACGTCGAGGTCGAGCGAGAGGCGCAGCTGGCTGCCGCGCTGCGCGCGATCCTCGCCGAGGTTGCGCGTCAGGTTGCCGAGCGCGTCGACCTGCACCTTGGTCTGGCCGCTGCGGCCGCGCAGGAACTGGTCGTACTCGGCCTCGAGACCGGCCCTTCCGACACGGTCGCCCATCTTGACCTCCGAGAAGCCAGGCTCCTCGAGCTGCTCCGCGCTGACCTCGCCGACGTACCCGAACAGGTGCGCGCCCAGCTCCTTGTGGGGGTACTTGCGCAGGAAGACCGGGTCGACCTCCACGCCGCGGAACCTGTCCTCGCGCTCGGCGATGTACATCAGGACGTTGCGCGGCACGTCCTGCTTGACGGTCGCCTTCGAGTAGGGCTGCATCTTGAACTGCTCGTTGACGCGCCGCGCGATCGCGCGCGGGCGCATGCCGAGCAGCCGGCCCAGGCGGCGGTAGAGCGCGCGGCGCTCGGCGCGGTCGGCGGACAGCTTGTCGGGCGTGATCTCGACCGCCAGGCCGACGCGGTTCTCCACCAGCACACGCCCCTCGCGGTCGACGATGTCGCCGCGCGGCGCCTGCACCCGGATCTCGCGGCGCTGGTTGTTCTGGGCCGCTTTGACGTAGTCCTCCGCCGACAGCACCTGCAGGAACCAGAGCCGGAAGAAGATGATCCCGAACGCCGCCAGGGCGATCCCGCCGAGGATCGCCACGCGCACGGCCAGCTGCGGTGTGAGCGTGGGGCGGCGCTCGTTGTCGAGGTACATCAGATCGCCGACCCCCGGGCGGCACTCCGCGTCATCCGGTCGTGTGTCGGTGGGAGGTCGGCCATCTGCCTTAGATCTCCAGCCCCCGCAGCCCGAGCGGGCCGGCCTCGCGCGGCGGGCGGCGCCGGCGGCGCAGCTCCATCGGGTCCACCGCCAGCGACGGGCGCAGCAGCTTGCGGCAGCCCGTGAAGACCGGCAGTGCCAGCAGCGCGTTGAGCAGCACGGTGACGATCATGTCGCGCAGCACCAGCGGGCTGACGCGAGCGCCGATGTCGAGCATCAGCGCTACCGCGGCGAACGCGACCAACCAGCATGCCGTGGCGATCGCGCCGACCGCCCCCGGCAGCAGCCCGTGGCTGGGGTCGCGCACCTCGTGGAAGCGGCCGACCCCGTAGCCCACGGCGGTGAGCACGAGCGACGACGCTCCCATCGTGGTGCCGGTGAGCAGATCGAGCAGCAGGCCCGCCGCGAAGCCGGTCGCGCAGCCGGTGACGCTGCCGCCGTAGTAGGCGACCGCCGCCACGACCAGCACGACCAGGTCGGCGTGACCGCCGAACACGGTCAGCTGACTGAGCGCGGACAGCTGGAGCACGACCGCGAGCAGCAGCAGGAGGCCCACCCGCAGGAACGCTCCCGGGGACAGGATCATCCGCCGCTGTCCCCCACCGACGCCGCCTGCTGGGCGACGCCCCGGCGCGTGAGCACCTGGACCACGTCGATGCGGCGCAGGTCGGCGAACGGCTTCACGTGCACCCGCTGGTAGGTCTCGAGCTCGTCGAGGTCGACCTTGGTCACCCGGCCGATCGGGATGCCGCGCGGGAACAGCGACTCGGTCCTCGAGGACGTGAACCCCGACGTGACCACGAGCGTGTTCTCGGTGACCCGCCGCCCGCTCTCCACGTACTCCAGCAGCAGGTCCTCGGGGTTGCCGACCTGCGGGCGCACCACGCCGGTCACGCCCTCCGGGAACACCTGCGCCGACACGCCGCTCTGGCCGTCGGCGATCAGGCGCACCTCCGCGGTGCCGCCGGTCACCGTGGTGACCTTGCCGATCAGGCCGCCCGCGGCGATCACCGGCTGGTTCGCGCGCACGCCGTCGTCCGAGCCCTTGTCGATCTTGACCGTCGAGTACCAGACGGTGGCCGACTTGGCGATCACGCGCGCGTTCACCGGCGCCGTGGACTGCGGGAAGTAGTTCTCCTCGTGCAGGCTGGCCAGCGCCTCGAGCTGGCCGGCGTCGCGCCGCTGCGTCTCCGCCTCGGCGAGTGCGCGGCGCAGCCGCTGGACCTCCTTCTTGAGGTCCGTGTTCTGGTCCTTGGCGTCGATCGTGTCGCCGGCCCAGCCGAAGAAGTCGCGCACGGGCTTGAGCGCGCGGCTGGCGCCGGTCTCGATCGGCGCGACGGCCTCCTGCGCGCCGCGCTGGAGCGTGTGGAAGAAGCCGCCGCCGGACTCGCCGAAGTAGGCGGTCAGGATCGCGATCGACAGGACGACGAAGACGGCGAGCGCCGCCCGCCGCCTGCGGACCACCTTCCTGTCGTACATCGCGAGGCCTCGGCCAGGCCCAGCGGCCCTCTACCGCCGCCGGCTCGTTCGGGAATTCTTGTTTGCGCGGTGGATGGCCTCGAACTCCTCGAGGCTGCGCCCCGATCCGACCGCGACGCAGGTGAGCGGCGACTCCGCGAGGTGCGCCGGCATCTGCGTCTCGTCGCGCAGGCGTTCGTCGAGACCCTGCAGGAGCGCCCCGCCGCCGGCGAGCATGATGCCGCGATCCATGATGTCCGAGGCCAGCTCGGGCGGGGTGCGGTCGAGCGTCTCCTTGACGGCGTCGATGATCGCCTGGAGCGGCTCCTCGAGCGCCATGCGGACCTCTTCGCTGGTCAGCACGATCGTCTTCGGCAGCCCCGAGACGAGGTCGCGGCCGCGGATCTCGGCCTGCATCTCCTCGCCGAGCGGGAACGCCGAGCCGATCTCCAGCTTGACCTCCTCGGCCGTCTGCTGGCCGATCATGAGCTTGTACTCGCGCTTGACGTAGTTGATGATCGCCTCGTCGAGCTCGTCGCCGCCGATGCGGATCGACTGCGACACGACGATGCCGCCGAGCGAGATCACCGCAACCTCGCTCGTGCCGCCGCCGATGTCCACGACCATGTTGCCGGTCGGCTCGCCCACCGGCAGGCCGGCGCCGATCGCGGCCGCCATCGGCTCCTCGATCAGGTAGGCCTGGCGGGCGCCGGCGCTGAGGCAGGCCTCCTCGACCGCGCGCTTCTCGACCCCGGTCACGCCGCTCGGCACGCAGACCACGACGCGCGGGTGCGCCCAGCGGTTCTGGTGGACCTTCTGGATGAAGTGACGGAGCATCTGCTCGGTCACGTCGAAGTCGGCGATCACGCCGTCCTTGAGCGGGCGGATCGCCTGGATCGTCCCCGGGGTGCGGCCCAGCATGCGCTTGGCCTCGATTCCGACCGCGTGCACCTCGGCGGTGCGCGAGTCGATCGCGACGACCGAGGGCTCCGACAGCACGATGCCGCGCCCGCGGACATAGACGAGCGTGTTGGCGGTCCCCAGGTCCACGGCCATGTCGCGGCCGCCCATGCCGGTGAGGTAGGAGAAAAAGCCCATTCGCGCGTTGAGAAGTGAGGATAAGCGCCGGGGCGGCAGCACGCGGGAGCCCCGGGCTCGGAAGGCAGTCTAGCGGGCTAAAAGCGCGCCACAAGCGGTGCAGGCGGGTTGCCGTGGGGCACCGTCCTGCCTAGACCCCCCATACGGTGGAAAAGTCAGGACAGTAGGTCGGGCACGAGGCGCAGCAGAGCCGAGATCGGGAGGCCCACCACATTGAAGTAGTCGCCCTCGATCGACTCGACCAGGGCGGCCCCCTTGCCCTGGATGGCGTAGCCGCCCGCGCGGTCGCGCCATTCGCCGGTCTCGAGGTACCAATCGATCTCGCCGGGCGCCAGCGAGCGGAAGCGTACGCGGGTCACCGCGACGTCGCTGCGCTCGGCGCCCGCATCCACCACCGCGATCCCGGTCATCACCTCGTGGGTGCTTCCGTTCAGCGCGCCGAGGAACGCTTCGGCCGCGTGGCGATCGGCGGGCTTGCCGAAGATCTGGCCGTCCAGCACCACGGCCGTGTCCGCGCCCAGGACCGTGTGTCCGCGTATCGCCCGCGCCTTCAGCAGCGCGTTCTCGCGCACGACCTCGTGCGGGTCGCCGTCGACGATCTCCTCCAGCTCGGGCACCTCCACCCGGAACTCCACCCCCAGCTGCTCGAGGATGGCCCTCCGCTGCGGAGAGCCCGAGGAGAGAATCACTCCGGGGCGGGCCAAGCCCGCCCCCTCGTGCACAGCAGAATCAAAGCTCCGGGAAGAACAGCCCGATCTCGCGCGCGGCTGACTCGGCCGAATCCGACCCGTGCACGAGGTTCGTCTGGACCTCCAGGCCGAGCTCCCCGCGGATCGAGCCGGGCGCCGCCTCGAGCGGGTTGGTCGCGCCGATCACCTGACGCGCGGCCGTGACCGCCTCGTATCCCTCGAGCACGAGCGCCACCAGCGGCCCACCCGTGATGAAGTCCACGAGGTCGCCGAAGAAGGGCTTCTCGGAGTGCTCGGCGTAGTGGCGCTCGGCGAGCTCGCGCTCCACGGTCATGTGCTTCATCGCGACGATCGCGAGGCCCTTGCGCTCGAAGCGGGCGAGGATCTCGCCGGTGAGGCGCCGCTCGAACGCGTCGGGCTTCACCAGGATCAGGGTCCGGTCCATCGATCTCCTATCGGGTTGAGGTGCGCCGGGAGCCTAGGCCATCCCCCGCGCCGCGGGCCGAGCCCGCCGCTTCGGGCTAGCCAGTCGACGGCGGCCGCTCGCGCGAGGCGCGCGCCGGGCGCGGACGCTCGGCCGCGACCTTAGGCTCCGCGGCCACCTGCCGCTCGGCCGTGCCCTGGTCCTTCTGACGCGCCGGCCGCGCCGGTCGCTGCGCGCTCTGGCGCTGCCCCGACGCCGCGGCGGTGCGGCGGGTGCGCCGCGGGCGCTGCTCCGGCGCGGCCTGGCCGACCTCGGCCTCGCAATAGGGGCAGATCTTCCAGCGCGGGTCGAGTGGGCGCGCGCAGACCGTGCAGGGCTCGCGCAGGCGCCGCAGACAGCTCGGGCAGCGCAGGAAGTCCTTCTCGACCTCGAAGCCGCAGTACTGGCAATGCACGTGCTCGAGCGCGGCCAGGCGCGCCTCGGCGGCCGCCATCTCGAGCTCGCGCTCGCGCACGTCCTCGAGGTACTCGGGCGGGCGCACGATCAGGTAGACGATCGTGCCCGCGAACGGGAACACCGATGCCACCGTGGAGCAGCCCACCAGCAGCGGGTCGTCGATCCGGCGCCGTGCGTCCGCGAAGGTCCAGTAGATCAGCGCAAGCCAGATCACCCCGAGGAACAGCAGCAACAGGCCGGCGGCCGTGTTGAGCCCGTCGTTCTCGATGCCGAAGACGGCGAGGACGCCCATAGGAGGGGCGAGTGTAGCTTGAGCCCCTACAGGAAAAGCCGGCCCAGCGCGTAGCCGATCCCGAAGAACACCAGGATCACGGTGGCCACGATGATCGCCACCAGGGCGATCATCGCGCCAAAGCGAGGACCGTCGCCATCCATTGCGGCGAAGGCTAGACGGGCAGGCAGCTGGGACGGACGCCGGCGAGGCCTCGCGGCGCCGGTGGCCCGCTAGAGCATCGACGCACGCCTGTCCGGATCGGCCCTGACCAAATCGGCGATCAGGTAGATCGATCCGGTGGCGAGCACCGCGCCGTCCGGGCCGGCCAGCTCGCGTGCGCGGGCGACGGCGGCGCGCGGGTCGGCGACCGCCTCGGACGGGGGCCCGCCGAGCTTCTCCGCCAGCGACCCGAGCGTCCCGGGCGACAGCGACCGCGGGTTGGCCGAGCGCGTGTAGACCGCGTGGTCCACGTGCGGAAGCAGCTCGCCGAGCATCGCGGCGGCGTCCTTGTCCTCGAGCACGCCGATCACCGCCACACGTGGGCGGCGGGCGCCGAAGACGTCGTCGAGGGACTCCGCCAGCGCGCGCGCTCCGGCCGGGTTGTGCGCGCCGTCGTAGACGGTCAGCGGACGTTCGTCCACCACCTCCACCCGGCCCGGGACGGTCGTCTGCGCGGCGGCCGCCGCGACCGTTTCCGCGCTCAGCTCGCCCGGCCCGACGAACGCCTCGGCCGCCGCCAGCGCCAGCGCGAAGTTCTGGCGCTGGAACCCACCCGGGGCGCGCAGCGGCAGACCCGCTTGAGCCGGCGCGCGCACGAGCGTCGCGTGGCGCTCAGCCGCCACGCGCTCGGCCACGGCCGCCGAGGCCGGGTCGAGCGGGCCGACCACGAGCGCGCCGTGGTCGCGCACCACCGCCAGCTTCTCCTCGGCGATGTCGGCCAGCGTCGGGCCGAGCCAGCGGGTGTGCTCCAGCCCGACCGAGGTGAGCGCCTGCACCTTGGACGGGATCACGTTGGTGGCGTCGAAGCGCCCGCCCAAACCGGCCTCGATCACCGCCACCTCCACCCCGCGCCGCGCCAGCTCGTGGTAGGCGGCGGCGGTGAGCGCCTCGAACTGCGTGACCCGGTCATCGGGCTCCTCGGTGCGGTTGACCAGCTCGGCGGCCTGGGCCGCGCGCTCGACGGCGGCCGCGAAGTCGGACTCGGACACCGGCTCCTCCCCCACCTCGATGCGCTCGCGAAACGAGGTCAGGTGCGGCGAGATGTAGCTGCCGGTGCGCAACCCGTGGCGCTCGAGGATCGCGGCGCAGAAGCGAACCGTCGACGACTTGCCGTTCGTGCCGACCACGTGGATCGACGCGAAGCGCCGCTGCGGCAACCCGAGCACGGTCATCAGGCGGTGCATCCGGTCGAGCCCGAAGCGCATGCCGAACAGCTCGAGCGAGAGCAGATACTCCTCGGCCTCGCGAAAGGTCACTCGGTCTCCAGGCGGCGCAGGGCCGCGCGGTACTCCTCGAGCTTGCGACGCTCCTCGGCGACCACCTCGGCGGGCGCGCGCTCGACGAACTGCTCGTTGGCGAGCTTTTGCTCGGCGCGCTCGATCTCCCGGGCCAGCTGATCGCGGCGGGCCGCGCGGCGGCGCTCGGCCTCGGCCGGGTCGACGGCATCCGACGGCAGGATCTGCACCCCGCCGCCGGGCACCGGCACGGTGGCCAGCACGTCCCCGTTGCCGTGGTCCTCGCCCACGAACTCGAAGCGGGCCAGGCGCGCGAGGTGCTCTTGCAGGCCGTCGTAGCCGTCCGCCGCGAGGCGCCCGCGCAGCACCGCGGACGGCTTGGCGGCGACCTCCTCGCGGTATCGCCGCACCGACGTGACCGCCTCGATCAGGCGCCCGACCTCCGCCTCGGCCGGCTCGTCGATCAGCGACCCGTCCGCCTCTGGCCAAGCGGCGGTGGCGAGCAGCCCCCGGTCACCCGGCATCAGCGACCAGATCTCCTCCGTCACGAACGGCATCACCGGGTGGAGCAAGCGCAGGGTGCGCTCGAGGACCCACAGCAGCACGCCCGAGACCGCCTCGTTGTCCTCTTCATAGAGGCGCGGCTTGGCGAGCTCCAGGTACCAGTCGCACAGCTCCGACCAGAACGCGCCGTAGAGGTCGAGCGCGGCGTGAGAGAAGCGGAACTGGTCGAGCTGCTCCGTCGCCCGCGCGGTGAGGCGCTGCAGCCGCGAGACGATCCAACGATCCTCCACGGTGGTCGCCGCGTGCGGGTCGGGCTCGACCTCGGACACCCGCAGCAGGATCAGGCGCGACGCGTTCCAGAGCTTGTTGGCGAGGTCGCGCCCCTGCCTGACGCGCTCCTCGTTGAACCTGACGTCCTGCGCCGAGGACATCGCGAGCAGACCGAAGCGCAGCGCGTCCGCGCCGTGCACGTCGATCAGCTCGAGCGGATCCATGCCGGTCCCGAGCGATTTCGACATGCGCCGACCGTCGGGTGCCTGGATCACCGAGTGGATGTTCACGTCGGCGAATGGGACCTCGCCGGTCAGCTCGATCCCGAACATCACCATCCGCGCGACCCAGAGGAAGATGATGTCGCGCGCGGTGGAGTTGACGTCGGTCGGGTAGAACGCCTTCAGCTGCGGGGTCTGCTCCGGCCAGCCAAGCGTCGCGAACGGCCACAGCCCGGCCGAGAACCAGGTGTCGAGCACGTCGGGGTCGCGCTCCCAGCCCTCGCCCGCGGGCGGGTCGACGCCCACATAGGTCTCCTCGCCGCGATACCAGACCGGCAGTTGATGACCCCACCAGAGCTGGCGCGAGAGCACCCACGGCCTGATTCGCTCGAGCCAGTCCAGGTAGTCCTTGGCCTTGCTCTCGGGGTGGAAGCGGAGCCGACCGTCGGCGACCACCTCGATCGCGGGCCGCGCCAGCTCGCTCATGTCGCAGAACCACTGCAGCGAGATCAGCGGCTCGATGCGCCGTCCCGAGCGGTGCGAGTGGGGTACGTCGTGGACGTATGGCTCGGTGGCGGAGATCAGGCCCTCGGTGCGCAGCTCGTTCACCACCGCCGCGCGCGCCTCGTCTGCCTCCATGCCGCGAAAGCGCTCCGGGGCGGCGTCGGTGAGGCGCCCGTCCTCGCCGATCACGCTGACCTCTGCGAGGCCGTGCTTGCGGCCGATCTCGAAGTCGGCCGGGTCGTGCCCCGGCGTGATCTTGAGCGCGCCGGTGCCGAACTCGGGGTCCACGTGCTCGTCGGCGATGACGGGCAGCCGGCGGCCCACCAGCGGCAGGATTGCGGTCTCGCCGATCAGCCGCGAGTAGCGCTCGTCGTCGGGGTTCACGGCGATGGCCGTGTCGGCAAGCATCGTCTCGGGCCGCACCGTGGCGACCGTGACCGACCCGGAGCCGGACTCGAGCGGGTAGTCGATCGAGTAGAGCGTGTCCTCGACCGTGCGCTGCTCGACCTCGAGGTCCGAGATCGCGGTCCCCAGACCGGGGTCCCAGTTGACCAGGTAGTTGTCGCGGTAGATGAGACCTTTCTCGTACAGGTGCACGAACACGAGCGAGACGGCGCGCTGGTAGTCGTCGTCCATCGTGAAGCGCTCGTCTTCGTAGTCGAGCGACGCGCCGAGGCGCTTGAACTGCTCGGTGATGGTGGAGCCGTGCTCGCGGCGCCACTCCCACACGCGCTCGACGAACGCCTCCCGGCCCAGCTGCTCCCTGGTGGCGCCCTCCGCCTCCAGCGCCTTCTCCACCTGGCGCTGCACGGCGATGCCGGCGTGGTCGGTGCCGTAGATCCACCTGGCGCGCTTCCCGCGCATGCGGGCGAGGCGGATGAGCACGTCCTGGATCGACCCGTTGAGCGCGTGACCCATGTGCAGCGAGCCGGTCACGTTCGGGGGCGGCACGGCGATCGAGTAGTTCTCCTGCGCGGACCCCTCGGGGTCCGGATGGAAGATGCGCGCGTCCTGCCAGCGCGCGAACACGCGCGACTCCACGTCGGCGGGCTCGTAGCGCGTGCGCTCCGCGAGCGTCGTGTGGCGGTCGTCGGCCATCGCCGCCAAGTCTGCCAGCAGGTGTGCGCGAGCAGCCGGCCGGCCGCGCGCGGGGCCGCTTAGTCGGGTAGCGCCTTCACGAACTCCACGAACTTGCGCGTGTCGCGCAGCGGCGCACCGTGGCCGAACAGGACGAGCTTGGGCTCGAGCAGCCCGAGCCGCTTCGCCGAGCGCCGGTTGAGCGCCGGATCGTTCGTGAAGAACGGCTTGGGGTCCTTGAGCCCCGGCACGCCGGTGACCACGTCCATGTTGTTGAGCACGTCGCCGAGGATCAGCACCCGATCCGACTCGCGCCAGTACGCGATGTGCCCCGGCGAGTGGCCGGGCACGTCGAGCACCTTGAAGCCGCCCACCTCGTCGCCCTCGCGCAGGTGGCGATCGACTTGGCGGGCGGGGCCGCACCAGTACTTCATGATCAGCCGGTTGAGCGGGTGGGGCGCCTGGGTCGCGCGCATCTTGTCGAGGTCCTCCGCGAGCGGCACGTCCGTGGCCCCGACCCAGTACGGGATCCCCAGCCGGTCGCAGATCGCCGCCGAGGCGCCCTGGTGGTCGGGGTGGGCGTGGGTCAGCGCGTGGGCGGTGACGGTGTGGCCCTCGATCTGCTTGAGGATGCGTCGCGGCGCACGCCTGGTGGCGGCGTCGATCAGCACGTCCTCGACCAGGTAGACGTTGATGGCGTTCGGGGGCAGCCCACGCAGCTGCCAGACCCCCGGGGCCAGTTGCTTCATCGAACGGATCCTATGTGCCGGCGCTCACCTCACTCATCCTGGCGCTTCGGGGGGCGCCGGTAGCCGGTCGCCGACTGCACGCTCGACGGTCGCCACTTGACCCCGCCGCGCAGCGTCGGCACACCTTCGCTGTTGAGCACGTCGGCGATCGCCTGCAACGTCATCCCAGCCGCGCGCATCGTCGCGATGCGCTCCTTCAATGCCGGGACGTCGTGCACCACCTGATGCTCGACCGTAGCCACCGATCCCGCCGCCGCGGCAGCCAGCCCCCTGTGCGTGCGCTCGTGCTCCCAGGAGCTGACCGAAGCCAGCGCCTGAGCGGCCACCCGGCCCTCGGGCGAGGCCGTGTCGAGCCCCAGATCCAGCGCCACCAACCGGCCGTCGCTGCGCTCGAGCCGGTCGAGGACACCGCCCAGATCCGCCGCCGAGCCGCTCAGCCGCCCGAGCTCGGAGACGATGATGCACGACGCCTCGCCGCGCCCGATCTTGTCGAGCGCGTAGAGCAGCCCCTGCCGCTCGAGGTCGCGCCCCCCTGTGTCGACGTCGCGCACCACCTCGACGAGCTCCCACCCGCGTTCTTCGCAGTAGGTGTCGATGGCCTCGAGCTGGGCGTCGAACTCGGCGTTCTGCATCCCCTGGTTCGCGGGGAGGCTCACGTAGCCGAGCGCGAGCACTCGGTCATCGGTCTCGCTGAACCGCTGAGCTCGTCCCGGCGGGACGATGTTCGACACCTCGTCCTGCGAGACCCAGAACGGGTCCTTGATGCCCGGATCGCTCACCAGGTAGCGAGCCTCCGGGGTACGACGGAATCCGCGGCGCCCGAGCACGAGCGCGTGCACGCTGCCGCGGAAGCGGCCGACCGCGTTCGTGTTCGACGTGCCCTCGGCCACGACCCCGGGTGCGAGCGGCACAGCGGTCCCGCTGACCACTCTGTTGCGCCGTCCCAGCAGCACGCCGCCGAGCAGGCCGAGCAACAAAGCCGCCAGCCCGATCAGGACGGCGACCGGCACGGTCACGTCACCAGATTCGCTGCGCTCCACCGACGCGGGTCGAGCCGGTGTGGTCGCCGGAGCGCCGCCATCGGTGGCCGGTGCCTCGGCGTCGGGCTCGGCGGGCGCCTGGTTGGACGCGCGCTCCTGCGGCTGCCGTTCGGGCGCGGCGGCGATCAGCCTCCGCGTCTTCGCGGTGGCCACGCCGCTGACGGGGATCCCGCGCGACCGCTGGAGGCGTTCGACCGCCGCCTTGGTCCGCGGCCCGAAGAGGCCGTCCACCGGGCCGGGCCGGAGCCCGTGCCGTTGCAACCTGACCTGGATCGCACGCACCCGCGGCGACCCGTCGGGCTGTGCGAAGCCGGCTCCCCGCCGGAGCGGCTCCTTCGTTACGCGCGTCAGCGCCTGCCGCGTACGCGGACCGACGATCCCGTCGGCCGCGACCTTCGCGGCGGCTTGGAAGCGGGTGACCGCGGCTTCTGTCCGCGGCCCGTACAACCCGTCCACAGGGCCAGGCTGCCAGCCCAGCCTCCGCAGCGTGCGCTGAACCACGCGCACCTGCTTCGCTCCGTCGGCCTTGCCGTAGCCGGCTCCGTAATGGAGCAGGCCCGACGTGGCGTTCGGGGCCGAGGACGTGTCGGACGCGCCACCCGCGATGCTGGTGCCCGGCAGGCAGAGCAGGACGAGGGCGGCCATGAGGCCCGCCAGTCCGGCCCTGCTGAAGGGCACGCCATATGTCCTTCGCATCGTTGTCTCCTCATCGAGCGGTGTACACCGGGCGCTTCCAGCGCCCGGAGGTCCTGGTCAGGTCCTCGGAGGGACTAGCCAGGCCGTTCGATGACGGCGACGAACGTGAACTGCCGCCACTGCGCCGGCGGGAGGCGCAGGCGGCTGTAGTGCTGCAGCGCGAACGCTGCGATCGAGAAGAGCAGGGCCAGGAAGAAGCCGAACGCGACGCCGGAGCCAACCCCGGCGGTGGCCGACCCACCGGCCGGCGCGGGATCGGGCGCCTGCGGGAGCGGGCTGCCACCGGCGGCCGGCAGGCCGGCCTGGGGCGCGCGCGCGAGGGCGGCGGAGCTGACCGCGGCCTGGGCGAGGGCGCCAAGCGGAGCCCAGGGGCCGGTCGGGAGCGACGGGCCGGCGGCGGGCGCCTGGGAGAGCTGGAGGGCGAGCGCCGGGGCGTCCGGGGCGAGCGGTGCGAGCGGGAAGGTCGGGGCGGCGGGAGCGGACGGAGGCTGCGGAAGAGCCAGCGGGTCGGCGGCGTGGTTGAGCAGGTTCGTCGCCGAGGGCGCGGGCGGGGTTGGAAGGGGTGGCGTGACGAGCGAAATGAGGCTCTGGCCACCCGACGGCGGCGCAAGCAGGTCCGTCACCGGCGCCAGCAGACCGCCGCCACCCGCCGGCGGCGCCAGCAGGTCCGTCAGCGGCGCGAGCAGACCGCCGCCACCCGCCGGCGGCGCCAACAGATCCGTCACCGGCGCGAGCAGACCGCCGCCACCCGAGGGCGGCGCCAGCAGGTCCGTCACCGGCGCGAGCAGACCGCCGCCACCCGAGGACGGCGCCAACAGATCCGTCACCGGCGCGAGCAGACCACCGCCACCCGAGGACGGCGCAAGCAGATCCGTCACCGGCGTCAACAGACCATCGCCACCCGCCGGCGGCGCCAACAGATCCGTCACCGGCGCCAGCAGACCGCCGGCCCCGTCATCCGAGGACGGCGCCAGCAGCTCCGTCACCGGCGCCAGCAGACCGCCGGCCCCGTCATCTGACGACGGCGCCAGCAGCTCCGTCACCGGCGCCAGCAGACCGTCGCCGTCGCCACCGGCCGGCGGTGCCAGCAGGTCGGTCACCGGCGCCAGCAGCCCCTCGGCGTCGCCCGCGGACGGCGGCGTCACCAGCGGCGTCACCGGCGCCAGCGGGTCGTTGCGGTCGCTCGCCGACGGGGCCGTCAGCGACTCGAGGATGTGGGCGGGTGCGTCGGTGCCGGGGCTGCTCGGGACGGCGATTTGGGGTGTCCCCAAATCGGGTACGTCGGTGCTCAACGGTCCGCCGCTGAGCGGGTCGCTCGAATCGGTCGCCAGGGCGCCGAGCGCGCCGCCGGGGGGACCGCCGGAGGTCGGTGCGCCGACGACCTGCTCGACCGTCTCGGTGACGGCCGCGAGGGGCGCGGGCGCCGGGCTCGTCGCGGCCGGCGGGTCGGGGGCGCTGGGTGGAGCGGGCGTGTCGATGTCGACGGGCAGCGCTGCCCGCAGGTTGGACGTCGCGCCCTCGTCGACCGCCGGCTCGGGGGCCGCGGGCGGGGTGTCGGGAGCGGGAGCGGCGACGTCCGAAACGGCGTCGTCGGGGGCGGAGGCAGCGGGCTCGTCGCGGGCGGTGTCGGGGGCCGGAGCGGCGGCCTCGGGAGCGGGCGGCGCGGGCGCGGCGGGAGCGGAGTCGACGGGCGCGGCGGGCGCGCGGTCGACGGGCGCGGGAGCGACGCTGGGCGCGCTCCGCTCCGGCGCGGGCGTGGGAGCGGTCCGCGTCGGTGCCGGGGCGGCGGGTGCGGGCGCCGGGGCGACGCTCGTGCTCTGCGGAGCGGGCAGCACCGAGGTCGCGTCCCGCACGACCGACGAGGTGTCCGGGAGGCTCGTCGGGAGCTGGGCGAAAGCGGCGGAGGAGAACGTCAGCAGGAACAGCACGCCGAGGAGCGCGCACCGCACGGCGTGCGCGACGCCGATCGGTCGTGTCGTGCTCAGCTCCAACTCGCGCCTGTCTGCCCCACTGTGCGCACTCTCCGTACCCGAAGTTGCCCGGAACCTCTGCGTTACCCAGAAGTACGACGACAACCGAACACTTCACAAAACGTTTTCCCGCAATTTGCGAGCTTTTTCCTACCCCAACTGGCCGCCGGCGCCTGTTTCCGGCCAAGACTCAAGTCAACGTCGAGGGTCAAAGCGCGCAAACCGGGGCTTACCCCAGCCAGAACGACATGTCCCCGCTACGGGCACAGTCGCTACGGCGGCGTCCCCAGCCGGATGAACCACCGCCCCAACCGCTCGCGCCCCTCCAGCTCGAACACGTCCACCGAGATGAAACTGAACCAGAGCGCGTGGAACCCCCACCCCGGCTCGTGCGGCACCGCCAGCAGCCACCGCCCCGCCTGGTCCTCCGAGCGCAGGTACAGCACGGCGCCGTCGTCGCGCAGCTCCGTGATCGTCCCCGGCACTACCTCGGTCTCGTCGCCACCCGGCATGCCCCGCACCCACACCCTCACCGCGCGTCCCTCGGGCGAGAACCCGAGCGCGCTTCCAACCCGCTCGAGGAGCCTGAGCCGCACCGCCCGCTAGGCGCGAGCCTGCGCGCCCAGCTCGCGCGTGGCGAGCTCGGCGAACGCCTCCACGGAGCGCCGGTTGTCGCGCTCGACCTGACCGTGCATGAGCCGCGCGAAAACGGCCCCGACGGGCCCCAGCGCGGGCTCGCCGCGCAGCGTCAGCGTCACCAGGCTGGCGTCCCCGTCGGGCGCGACCTCCATGACGACCTGGAAGTGCGACGACAGGGGGATGTCACCGGTCTCGTGGCGACTCCGGCGCGGCGCTTGGTGCTCCACCACGCGCCACTGCGTTTTCGCCTTCCAGGGCCCGAGGATCGGGTTGATCTCGTCGTATGTCGACCCCTCGGCCGCAGGCCCGTCGGTGCGCGTTACCGCGTCGGTGCCTGTCACCCATTCGGGGTACCGCGCAGTTTGGGCCAAGAGCGCGAAAACGTCGTCCGGCGGAGCCGCAGCGATCGCCGAGGCGGTGACCTCCAGGGCCATCGCCTACGCCGACTCGGCGGCCTGCGAGCCCGTGTCCTCCTCGGGCGCCGCCTCGGTCACCAGGGTGGGCTTGAGGCCCTTCTCGATCGTCTCCTTGGTGACCACGCACTTCTTGACGTCGCGGCGCGAGGGCAGCTCGAACTGCACGTCGAGCAGCGTCTCCTCCAGGATCGAGCGTAGGCCGCGCGCGCCGGTCTCCCGGTCGAGCGCGCGGTCTGCGATCGCCTGCAGCGAATCGTCGGCGAAGACCAGCTCGATGCCGTCGAACTGGAAGAAGCGCTGGAACTGCTTGACGAGCGCGTTGCGCGGCTCGGTCAGGATCGTCACGAGGTCGTCGCGGGTGAGCTGGTGGATCACCGACGCGACCGGCAGCCGCCCGATGAACTCCGGGATCAGCCCGTACTCGACCAGGTCCTCGGGGAGCACCTGCTCGAACAGCTCGCCGGTGTCCTTGTTGTGCTTGGACGACACCGACGCGCCGAACCCGACGCCCTTGTGACCGACCCTGCGCTCGACCACGCGGTCGAGGTCCGCGAACGCGCCGCCGCAGATGAACAGGATGTTCGTGGTGTCGATCGTGAGGAACTCCTGGTGCGGATGCTTGCGCCCGCCCTGCGGCGGCACCGACGCCACCGTGCCCTCGAGGATCTTCAGGAGCGCCTGCTGGACGCCCTCGCCCGACACGTCGCGCGTGATCGACGGGTTGTC
>Ga0268253_10000116_pt1 | contig 20279 bp, 15 predicted proteins | sample AgamicMgMarz_FD_200250 | JGI IMG/M metagenome (GOLD analysis project Ga0268253, IMG submission 200250) | Agave microbial communities from Guanajuato, Mexico - Mg.Ma.rz (v2) (version 3) | ecosystem: Host-associated > Plants > Phyllosphere > Phylloplane/Leaf | place: Guanajuato, Mexico... | reverse complement strand
CTTAGACCTCAGCCTCTCGGGCGACGTGCACATCGAGGAGTGCGCCAGCTTCTACGAGCGCCTGACGGGGCGCGTCTCGCTGGACATGATGCGGCCGTCGTGGCTCATCTTCTCCTCGCGCGCGCGCCAGGCCCGCCGCTCGGCCGTGCTGCGGGCGCTCTTCCACCGCGGCGTGGCGCTCGTCGGCGGCCTCGTCTCGCTGCCCGTCGCGCTCCTGACGGCGGCGCTCATTAAGCTCGACTCGCCCGGCCCCGTGCTCTACTCGCAGGAGCGCGTGGGGAAGAACGGGCGCACGTTCCGCGTCTACAAGTTCCGCTCGATGCGCACCGACGCCGAAGCGAACGGCCCCGTCTGGGCGAGCAAGGAGGGCGACGCGCGCACGACGCGCGTCGGGCGCGTCATCCGCAAAATCCGCGTGGACGAGATACCGCAGTTCTGGAACATCCTGCGCGGCGACATGTACTTCGTCGGCCCAAGACCCGAACGCCCGCACTTTATCAAACAACTCGCGGAAGAGATTCCGTACTACGAGCAGAGACATCTGATTGCGCCGGGCCTCACGGGTTGGGCGCAGATTAAATATCCCTACGGGGCTTCGATTGAGGACGCGCGGCAAAAGCTGCAATACGACCTCTATTACATCAAGAACCAGAACCTGCTGCTCGACGCGGCGATTCTGTTTGAAACAGTGAAGACGATTATCTTCAGTCGCGGCGCACGCTGAAGAGAGTAGAAGTAAAAAAGGCAAAGACTCGGAATGGTCTTTTCGCTTTTAAGGTTTTGGTTTTAGTTTGGCGGAGGGTTAGGAAGATGAAAGCAATACTCAAAATGATGACGCTCGCAGTGGTGTTCGCGCTTGCCGGTCAAGCTGTGCTGGCCCAACAATCCGGCGATGGCGAGACGAAGAAGAAGTCCGGCGGCTTCTTTGAAAAAATCTTCGGGCAGGACGCGAAGACCAGGAAGAGCACGGCCAAAGGCTCTCCAGCATCGTCTTCATCTCAGGCCGGGCGACTTGAGCCGGACGACACGACCTCGCTGCCGACAGACGTTCCGGCGGAAGCGCAGGCGCATCGTCGCGGGATGATGTCGGAAGAAGAGGCCGCGATTGTGCCTTACTACAACAACTTCATGACGACCTATCATCTCGGGCCGGAGGATGTCATCTCCATCTCCGTCTTCGGGCAGGAGCGCTATTCGCGCTCAGGCATCACAGTCCCGCCGCACGGTCGCATCTCCTACCCGCTCATCCCCGAAGGCATCTTCGTCGCGGGCAAGACCATCGAGCAGGTGCAGGAAGAGTTGGTCAAAAAACTTGACGAGTACATCATTGACCCGAAAATCTCAGTCTCTTTAGACAAGGCCGCCTCGGCCAGATACAGCGTGCTCGGAGATGTCGGGACTCCGGGCGTCAAGACCATCACGCGCCGCCTGAGCGTCTATGAGGCGATAGCCGAAGCGGGAGGCGTGCTCAACACCGGCGACAAGAGCAAAGTCTTTATCCTGCGCCGCCAGCCAGACGGCAACCTCGCGCCGATTCCCGTCAACATCAAAGACATAGAGCGCGGTCGCGCCAAAGAGATGGCCTTCATCGTCCCCGGCGACCAGGTGATTGTCCCCGGCAACACCTTTAAGAAAGTCAAATCCATCATGGATCTCATGTCCATCGTCAGCTTCGCGCGCCTCTTCACTGGAGGCTGGTAAACATTCAAGGCAGGTGAATAGAAAACAGTAAGTGGTAAATGGAAAACAGTTTCTATCTACTATTGACTAGCCTTTGAGGATTCACAATGGCGAAAAGAACTGCTCCGCAGAAGACGCCTCTGGCCCAGTTGATTACGGAACGCTTGCAAGCTTTGGGTCTCAAGCAAGTGGATTTTTGTCGCCGGACAGGATTTGACCAGGGCTTATTGTCCAAACTGCAAACCTCCGTCATCACGACCATCAATCTGGAGAGCGCGTTGCGGCTCGCAGACGGCCTGCAAGTCGCGCCCGGCGATATCCTCTCGCTCCTGGGCAAAACGGACGCGCACATTCTGATTAAAAAACTTTACGGCAATAATGTTTGCGCGCAGTGCGCCGGAGAGAACGTGACGCCGGAGACAGTGCGCTGGATTACGAAGGCCGCAGAGCAAGCCTTCACGCTGGGCCGCGATGTCTCGCCAGTGCTGCTCCTGCTCCAACACCTGAGCGCAGCCCGCCGCAACGCTCCCACAGCAGCAGACGCGGAGCGCCTCGCCATCAGAGGCCACTCGTAAAAGCATGGATGGAAGATGAAGGGCTTGTTATTAAAGATGAGCGGTTCAAGGATGAGAGGCATGCCTTTCATCTTTCATCTTTTATCCCTCGTCGTTGTCCCGCTTCTGATTACGCAAAGCGTGTTTGCCGCCGGTGAGTGGACGAAGCAGAGGTCTGGGACGCTGGCTTGGTTGCGCGCGGTCTATTTTCTGGACCAGCACACTGGCTGGGCCGTCGGCAGCAACGGCGTCCTTCTGTCAACGACGGACGGCGGCGAGAACTGGAAGCCTTCGCGCCGCCCGACGGAAGACACCGTGCGCGACCTCTACTTTGCGGATGAGCAGCGCGGATGGCTGGTTTGCGAGCGGAGCATCTTTCTGTTGAGAACGAAAGATGAGCAGCGCAGCTATTTGATGAGCACAACGGACGGCGGCCAGCAGTGGCGGCGCATCAACCTCAACGGCGAACCGGATGCGAGACTTTTGCGCGTGCTCTTTACAGGCAATAATCACGGCCTCGTGTTCGGTGAAGGCGGGATGCTCTTTACGACGACAGACGGCGGCGCAACGTGGCTCAAGAAGCGCGCGCCGACGCGCCACATACTTTTCGGCGGCGCGTTTCTGGATCAGACGCAACTCTGGCTCGTAGGCTCCGGCGCAACCGTTCTTCAAACACGAGACGGCGGCGAGACGTGGCGCACGGGCAACGTGCTCGGCATCACTCAGAGCGTGCGTTTTACGGCGACCTCTTTTGTGGACAGGGCGCGCGGGTGGGCCGTCGGCAGCGAGGGCCGCGTCTTTCTGACGACCGACGGCGGGCGCACCTGGGCCGCGCAACCCTCGAATGTCTTGGAAGACCTCAATGACGTGAAGTTTCTGGACGCGGCGGAAGGCTGGGCCGTCGGCAACGGCGGCATATTGATGCACACGACGGACGGCGGATTTCACTGGACGCTCGAACAGACGGGCACGACGCATCCAATCGAACGCCTCTTTTTTATCGACCGCGAACGCGGCTGGGCCGTAGGATTTGGCGGCACAATTTTTTCCTACGCGCCACGCGCGCCCGGCAAAGCTCCCAACATCAGACGGCGACCCGTGCTCAAAGGCGCAGGACTTCGTTAAAAAGTTTTTCGAGAGATTTGGAGAACACAATGCGATTATCACACTCTGTTATTAAAGTTGATTTCAAGACGCAACCTCGCGCCTCTTCTTTGCCCGCCAGCGCCTGTGCGGGAAACAATCTCGCGCAAAGTCGCTGGCGGGCAAAGTCAATGCAGAGCATTTTTGGCATCGTCGTTATCTTGATGTGCGGTTTCGCTGTTCAAGCGCAGACGGGTTCGTCATCCGGCAGCACAGAGACGCGCGCGCGTCGCGCTTCCGTCGTGGCGGCTGACGCGAAAGAGGATGAGCAGAATTCGACCGTGATGAATGATGTCGCCACTTCTCAGCCCGCGACGCCAGAGACATCCAATCAGACGGATGACGCCGTTCCCGCGAAGGATGAAAAACGCTCCGACCGCATCAGCATCTTGCGCGCGCAGATTAAGAATGCCAAAACGGAAGTCGAGCGCGTTCGCGCGCAGCGCACGCTGGTGGATTATCTGGTGGCTTTGAATCGCCGTAGCGAAGCCGTCGAGGAACTTCGTTCGATGCTCTTGGCAGAGAGGCTCGACGCCGCCAGCTACTACAACATCGGCAACGGGCTGGCGCGGCTTGGCGATGAGGAAAAAGCTGTCGAGGCTTATCGCAAAGCGATAGACGCGCGGCAGGGAAACTATCCGCGCGCGCTCAATAATCTGGGCGTCATACTGCTCGGTCTGGGCCAGTTGGATGAAGCCTACGACGCGCTTGTGTTGGCCATCAAACAACAAAACTTTCGCTACGCCGAAGCCAGTTTTAATCTGGGCAAGCTCTATGCTGCGCGCGACGAGGCAGACCTCGCCATCAGCGAATGGACGCGCGCCCTCGCGGTGCAGCCGGATCACCTAGACGCAGCCGTCGCGCTCGCACGCGCCTACGCCGTGACGGGCAAGACGACGCGCGCGCTCGAACTGATTGACGCGACGCTGCGCCGCACGGGCAAGAACGAGCGGCTCGAAGCTTTGCGCGAAGAGCTTTCTGCAAACTCTGCTGCTAACAAATAGTCTTCAACCGCAAAGGAACAAAGGCACAAAGAGAAGTTCTTCTCCGAATCTCTTAAAAGCGAACGGCCAGCACATCCACGAGGGCGCGCCCTCCGGTAGGAGATGTGCTGGCCATATTCGTTTTCCCCAAAGAGATGATTGGCCGTTAAGCGAATCATCTGGTTAGACACCCGCGGGCGAAAATTGTTCCGTCTATTCAAAGCGCGCGTCGCAGGTCGCTCGGCGTCATCCCTGTCTGCCGTCGAAAGTGATATGTGAAATGTGCCGGCGTGGCAAAGCCGAGCAGGTAAGAAATCTCTGTCACGCTCATGTCGCTTTCCATGAGCAGCTGTTTGGCGCGGCTGATGCGTTGGCGCAGGACGTATTGATGCGGCGTGAGTCCGGTGGAGTGTTTGAACAAACGCAGAAAGTGATACTCGCTGAGGCCGGCGGTCTGCGCGAGCAGAGAGAGCGGCAAGTCTGCCGCTAAATCGCTGATAATCAAATCCAGCACCTGCGCCAGTTTTTTGCGCGGCAGACCGTGAACATATTCTTTGTCGGGCGGCAAGCTGTGCGAAGAGTAGTCGCGCAGGAGTTGAATCGCTAGAATGTTAGCCAGCGAGTCTGCATACAGGTTGCTGCCCATCGCCGCTTCGTCGCGCTGCAATTCGTCAAAGGCCAACTGCGCGAGTTGCGCAATCTGCGGATTCCTTTTCCCGAAGTTCGTAATCAACTCGACCTTGTCCGGGTTCAAGTCCGATTCGAGCGCGACCTTCCTGATAAAATTCGGTTCGAGATGCAGATACACATCGTCCTGCTCTACCTCGTCATACCATGAGCGCATAGTGCAGAGCGCGGGGATGATTGCGACATCGCCTCTGGTTTGCAGGATGTTGAAGTTGCGATTCTCGAAAGAAGTTTGTTGCCGGCTGGGCGCGCCCATGTAAACCGTGACGAGATGAAACGTGAGCCGGTCGGGCGGGATGTAAGACTCGCGTATCGTGTGGCGGTTGCGTATGACTTTCAGGTGCTGCCAGCGGTCGCCGCTGTTGGCCACCCAATTTCCGCGCCAGTTAAATCTTCTGCGCACGCGCGCCTCCGCGGCCCTGCGTGATTGATTGCGCGTCTCGTCCTGCTCTGTGGATTCGTGTGGTGTCATCGCTCAAATCTATCTGAACTCCCTTTTATTTATGATTCGGTTTGAAAAGAATGTAAAGCTGTTTTTGCAGGTTCGCGGCGACTGCCGGATAAATCGCAGCACTTTTATGATAGTTAAGCAATTTCATGATAGTTCTCAACACACGACCGGTGCTAACTTGCCAGCATGTCGCCCAGAGGCGTTTTCAATCATTGAGTAGAAGGAGAACCCGGACATGCAAAATCAAAAATCCACACACGGCGTCAAAGCTTCGGAAGGCGTCTCAACGCTCGACCTTCTTAAAAGATGTCGCCTCATTCTGACGGCTCTCTTTCTGCTCGCCTTGTCCGCCGCGCACGGAGTTCATGCTCAGAGTGTGCGTTACGGGCACAGCACGCTGGACATCCTAGACCCGTCCTTTAACGCGCAACTCTCAACGGCCAGCTACGGCTTCAAGGAAGTGAGAGTCATTGTTCCGTTGGCTGACGGCAAGATTTTAGTCGGGGGTAAATTCAACGCTTACAACGGAGTCGCTACGGGCGGTCTTGTGAGGCTTAATGTGGACGGCACGCTCGATACAACCTTCTACAATAATCTGGTGGTCGGAGAATGGATGGAAGAGCGCGGCGTGCATTGTATTGTGCCGCTCGCGGACGGCAAAATCCTCGTCGGCGGTGATTTTATATTGGAAGGCGAAACCACGCGGCGCGCTCTGGTGCGACTTGACGCGGACGGCACGCTCGATTCGACCTTCGCCTACAACACTGCGCCAAACGCCAGTTCTTTCTACACGGCGCTCAAGCGTATTCTGGTGCGGGCGAACGGGAAAATAGTTCTCGGTGGCGACTTCTGGGCCACTCCGAACGGGAATAAAGGAATTGTCCAGTTAAACCCTGACGGAACCTTCGACACTTCTTTTGACTATCCGGCCAACGCGCCGGTCAGAGACTTGGAGCTACAGGACGGCAAAGTTTTGGTCGTCGATAATCTTAACAACCTGTGCCGCTTAAATGACGACGGGAGCCCCGATTCATCTTTTACCTGCCGCAACTACTGGATTAGGGAAACATTCGTTCAGGCCTCCGGCAAAGTCGTCGTGCACGCGATGGGGCTGCCGCCGCTGTTCCGCCTCAACGACAATGGCAGCGACGACCAGAGCTTCCAGAATCTTGTGTCCACAAATCCTCTACGCGTGGCGCAACAGGCAGACGGCAGCATCATTGTCGTCAGCCGGAACAACGTTTCAGACCCTTATTCCGTGACGCGCCTTCTGGCGGACGGAACTCCCGACGCGTCTTTCAGCACATACCTGCATTACGTGCTAAACGTCACGGCTTTGGGCGTGCAGCCGGACGGCAAAGTGTTGCTCGGAGATAGTAGCTGCTACCAGATTCCGTCGTGCAACAATTTCGCGAGGCTCAATGCAGACGGCAGCCGCGACACAGCTTTCAACTCCGGCGGCATCGGTTTTCAATTTATGAATCCGGGCATCGTGAGAGCGATTGCCGTGCAGCCGGATAACAAAATCATGGTCGGCGGCAGATTCGATTTAATCAACAACGTGAGCCGCAACCAGATAGCGCGCGTCAATGAGAACGGCACGCCCGACAACTCGTTTCAGATTAGCACGACGGGAGAGAATCGTTTCACGGCCATCAACTCTATCAGTCAAATCACGCTCCAGAGCGACGGCAAGATACTTGTGTCGGGCAGTTTCAATTATGTCGTCAACGGAGTGAACAAACAGCATTACGTGCGCCTCAATGCGGACGGCAGCATAGACCCGACTTTCAACACGGATGTTCTGATAACCAATGTCGCGGTCGTCAACGACGGGCCGGCGAATAGGACAGTTGCGCTCTCCGACGGCAAGACCCTGATAGCGACAGTAGGCGGCGGCACCTCCGGCCTCTACCCGCCCAGCCCGCTCAAGTTGAACCCGGACGGCACACGCGACACTTCTTTCAACCCGTCGTTTGTCCCTCCCGGCTCTTCTCTTAATAGCTTCGATTTGTTCGTCCGGCCTGACGGAAAAATCGTCGTCGGCGGCAATTACGGCGGCGGCGGATACAGTGCAAGCTTTGTCGTGCGCCTCAATGCGGACGGCACTACCGATTCGGGTTTCCAGATAAATCAGGACGCAGGAAAAGCTGTCAGAAGTCTGGCCCAAGTTGCGGACGGCAAAATCCTTGTTTCCAAATCCACTGTCTGGCCGCTGACGCTGGGCGAAGTCGTGCGCCTCAATGATAACGGAAGCGCAGACACAGCGTTTAATGCCGGGGCGGGAGCTAATGGAAAAATCAACGCCCTACTTGTCTTGCCGAACGGAAAGATTCTGGTCGGCGGCAAATTCACGCAGTTCGATAACCAGCCGCGACAAAACCTTGCTCTGCTCAGGTCAGATGGCAAGCTGGACGGCGCGCTGGTGAATGTCAATGAAGAAGTCTTGAGTCTAACGCTCGACAATGAGGGGCGCATTCTGGTCGGCGGAGCTTTTACCGTCATCAACACGGGCGGCGGGTTTGCCACGCGCACATACATCGCGCGCCTGCTCGCGTCCGCACAGAACGGCGCGACGCGCACGCGCTTTGACTTTGACGGCGACCGCCGCGCAGACCTCGCGGTCTTCGACAACTTAACGGGCGCGTGGTCTATACGCTTGAGCACTATCAATCAGACGGCCACGACCGTCTTCGGGCAACAGGGCGATGTAACCGCTCCGGCTGATTTCGACGGCGACGGCAAAGCAGACATCGCTGTGTATCGTCCGGCGGAAGGAGTCTTTTACCTGTCGCAATCAAGCGCAGGTTTCAGGGCCGTTCGATGGGGCGCGTTGGAGGACAAACCCGTCCCGGCGGATTACGACGGCGACGGGCGAGCAGACGTAGCCGTCTGGCGTCCCTCGAACGGTGTCTGGTACATCCTCAACAGTCAGACCAATCAACTGCGCGCCGTCCATTTCGGCAAAGCCGGAGATGTAGCTTTGCATGAAGCCGACTTTGACGGCGACGGGCGCGCGGACATCGCAGTGTATCGTCCATCAACGGGCGCATGGTACTGGCTTGAGAGCGGCGCGAACGACCAACTCAGGGCCGTGCTGTTCGGGCAAAGCGGAGACATCGCGGCAGCCGCAGATTACAACGCCGACGGCAAGACAGACTTCGCGGTCTTTCGTCCAAACGGCGGCGGCTGGTATCGGCAGCTTTCGACTCCTAACGGAAGCTACACTTTCTCAGCACTGCCGTTTGGACAAGCAGGTGATGTGCCGGTCGTAGCAGATTACAACGGCGACGGCGCGGCAGACATCTCCATCCGGCGAGCAGATTTCTGGCATCTACTGCTCTCAGGTCAAAGCCACACGGGCGCGAGTTTCGGCAGACCCGACGAACAACCCGTCGCCGCACCGCAACCGTAAACAAGTCACCTCACGCCAAAGCGCAAAGGCGCGAAGAAAACAGTTGGGGTCTTCTTCGCGCCTTCGCGCCTTTGCGTGAGACTGCTTTCTTAAGACTCTGCTTCTTCCTCGCTCTGCGCTTTTCTTTCCGGTCGCATGTGCGGAAAGAGAATCACCTCGCGGATTGAGTTCTGCCCGGTCAGCAGCATCACGAGGCGGTCAATCCCGATGCCGATGCCCGCGGCAGGCGGCATCCCGTAAGAGAGCGCGCGTATATAATCTTCATCCAAGACCATCGCCTCCTCATCACCACGCTCGCGCTGCTGCGCCTGCTCCATAAATCTCTCATACTGCTCCGCAGGGTCATTCAACTCGGAAAACCCGTTGGCCCATTCCATCCCCGCCACGTAAAGCTCGAAGCGTTCCGCGATTGCCGGATTTAAGGGAGAAGCTTTTGAGAGCGGAGATATTGGTTTGGGAAAATCCGTGATAAATGTCGGCTGCGTCAAATGTTTTTCGGCAAGCTCTTCAAACAGATATGCCATGCTCTGCGCGGCAAAGGTCGCATCAGTATGCTCTTTTGATTCTTCTTTCAAAGCCATCTCGTCGAGAGCAAAATCACGCCGCGCCTTCAGCCGACTTGCAAGCTGAGATACTTTCTCCGGGTCGTCGAGCCATTCTTTTTCAAGACCTTCGGCTTGAAGTCTGCCTAATTCATCTGCTCCAAAATTCAAGACCGCTTCTTTCATCGTGAGCCGCTTGAACGCGCTCTTGAAATCAATCTCGATATTATTAGAACGAACACTTGTCCCGCCCGTCGCTTTGATAACGGACGCGCGCAACATCGCCTCGCAAAAATCCATCATCCCGTTCGCGTCCATGTAGGCGCAGTAAATCTCAAGCATCGTGAACTCTGGATTGTGCGTGCGGTCTATGCCTTCGTTTCTGAAATTGCGATTGAGTTCATAGACTTTTTCAAAGCCGCCGACGACGAGACGTTTTAAATAGAGTTCGGGAGCAATGCGCGCGTAGAGGTCTATGTCGAGAGCGTTGTGATGAGTTTTGAAGGGGCGTGCAGCCGCGCCTGTGGCTTTGGGAGAGAGCATAGGGGTCTCGACTTCGAGATAGTTGTGGTCGTCCAGGTGGCGGCGCAGTTCGCGGATAATCTTTGAGCGTAGCTCAAAGACTTCGCGCGGCGTCAGCGCGTCATTGTCAGGGTCGTCTTCGGTTCTGACTTTGAGGCTTCCCGCAATCAGGTCTGCGTAGCGTTGTCGCTGGCGTATCTCAGGGTCTGCGATGCCGTGCATCTTGTCGGGCATCGGGAGCATGGCTTTTGAGAGGAATTGAAACTCTTTGACGTGCACGGAAAGCTCACCCGTCTTGGTGACGAAGAGATAGCCGTTGACGCCTATGAAGTCGCCGTGGTCGAGCAGTTGGAAGACTTCCCAGCCTTCTTCCACGGGCGCGCCGTCGTCGTTGTGTATGGCCTTGACTTCCTCTTTGCGTATGTAGACCTGCAAGCGTGAGACGCCGTCGGAGAGATGGACGAAGGCCGCTTTGCCCATGACGCGCGGCGGCGTGGCGATGCGTCCGCTGATGCGCACTTCGTAGTTGTTCAAGTCTTTATTGGCGGCTTCGAGTTGCTCTTGAGTCGGACGCTGGCCGGGTTCAAGATGAGAGAGATGCTCTTTGATGTCATTGCTGTTGGTAATCGCCGTGACTGTATCTTCGTCGCCGGTCACGCGGCTGCGCTGAAACTTGTTCGGGTAGGCGTTGCCTATGCGTTGGCGCAATTCTGCCAGATGCTCTTGGCGCGCGCGCGTCTGGTCGTTCTCTTCGAGAAAAGGGATGCTCAAGGTTTGTCTTATCTCCGTTAAAGAAAAAGAGAATTATAGAGAAGCTTTCCTGCATCAGCAATCGGTGTTTAGTGATGCGGGTGATGGTGTGGTAGATTTTAAACTCCCGATGAAACAGAGAACGGAAAGAAGCAGCGATGAGCAGCACGGTTGAGTCAACTTCAATTTTGCAGGGCGCGCTGGCGCGCGTCTGTGCGTCAGAAGAATACGCGCGGCTCTTGGAAGAGTTGCGGCGCGGAACGCGCGTCATCTCGATAAGCGGTCTGGCGGCTGGCCCAGCGCGTGCGCTCGCGCTCGCGGCCTTGCAACTTGAGACTGGAAAACCTTTCGCCGTCATAGCGGAGGCTAACCGCGACCTTGAGAGTTGGGAGCGCGATGTGCGTTTCTGGTATTGCGCTCTGCGCGGGCGGTCTGAATGTGAAGAGACTGTGCTGACTTTGCCCGCGTCCGAGGGCGACCCTTACGCGGGAGTGTCGCCGCACGCGGAGACTCTGGAGCGGCGCGCTCTGACCTTGTGGCGGCTCGCGCGCGGGCGGCAGGACTTTGTGCTGTTGACGGCTCGCGCGCTGGCGCGCAGGACTGTCTCGCCGCAAGAGGTCGCAGGGCTTGGCGCGCTTCTCAGGCGCGACGAAGATTACGCGCCGGAAGAATTGTTGGAGAAACTGCTCGCCTCCGGTTACAGGCGCGAAGACCCTGTCGGCGCGGTCGGAGAGTTCTCGATGCGCGGCGGAATCTTGGATGTCTGGCCTCCGGGCAGAGACGCGCCCGCGCGCATAGAATTTTTCGGAGACACGGTTGATTCCATACGAGAATTTGATGCTGAGACACAGCTTTCGACCGCGCAGTTGAAAGAGATAGAGATTGCGCCGATGCGCGAACTGGCGATGCGCGACGAGGATTTCAAATTGTGGGCTGAGTTTGCCAGAGAGCGTTGGCCGGATGAGAGATACGCGCGCTCTTTGCTAGACCGCACAGTGTATGCGGACGAGGGCGAAGCTTTTAATGGTTGGGAATGGTTGATGCCGCTCGGAGAAGTGAGAAAGACGAGCGCGTTTGATTACCTGAAGGATGCAGTGCTGGTGGCGGACGAGCCCGCCGCGCTGGAAAAGTTTCTGGGCCAGGTCTATCAAACGCTTGAGACGCGATACGTTGAGACGGAAGAGGCGGACGAGTTGGGCCTGCGCCCGTCTGAAATGTATCTCACGGCGGAAGAGTTGCGCGAGCGCATTGACAGTATGCAGCGCGTGGAACTGCGCACGCTCGGACGCGCAGCCGCGAGCGTTGACGAAGCTTTATCGCTCGAAGCGGAACAACCCGCAATCAACATCGGACGCGCGCGAGGCCCGAATGCGCCGCTCTTTCTCTTTCCGACGGCGCAGGCCGCGAGTGAAGTCGAATGGCTGGCCCAGAGCGTGCGTCGCTATCACGGGCGCATCAGCGACCTTGCGAGCGACATTCAAAGCGCACGCGAGAAACAAGGCGCGCTCACCTTGCTTGTCATGCACTCGCAGGGCATGGCCGAGCGCGTCGCGGAGATTCTGAGCGATTACGAAGTCGAAGCGCGCATCGCTTTCGGCGGCGAGAAGGGAAGCGCGGCGCGTGCGGGCGCGCTCGTCACAGTGGGCCGTTCTTCGGGCGGCTTCGCGCTTCCGTCAGCCGGATTAATCGTGCACGTCGAAAGCGACCTCTTCGACGAGGCGTCTGATGCCGCCTTGCGCGAAGGCAAGAGGCAGAAGGAGAAAAGCAGAAGAAAGAGATCCAAGACAGCAGCCTTTCTATCAGACTTTCGGGATTTGAAGGTCAACGATTATGTAGTGCATGTGGATCACGGCATCGCGCGTTTCGGCGGCTTGCAGACCTTAGACCTTGGGCCAAACAAGCGCGGCGAATTTATGCTGCTCTATTACGCGGATGACGCGAAACTCTATGTCCCTGTCGAGCGGCTCGATTTGGTTCAGAGATATTCGAGCGCGGAAGGCAAGCAGCCAAACCTAGACCGCTTGGGCGGCATCGGCTGGCAGAAGACGAAGGCCAAGGCCAAGCGCGCGATGCGCGACATGGCGGACGAGCTTTTGCGGCTCTATGCCGAAAGAAAACTTGTCGGCGGCTATGCCTACGCTTTCGACACGCCGTGGCAGAGCGAGTTCGAGCAGGGCTTTGAGTATGTCCTGACGCCTGACCAGGAGACGGCCATTGAGGATGTCAAGAAGGACATGGAGCAGCCAGTGCCTATGGACAGGCTCTTGTGCGGCGATGTCGGGTACGGCAAGACCGAGGTGGCTATGCGCGCGGCTTTCAAGGCCGTGATGGAAGGCAAGCAGGTGGCGGTCTTGACGCCGACGACGGTGCTCGCTTATCAACACTTCGAGACTTTCCGCACGCGCTTCGCGGCCTTCCCGGTGAAGGTCGAACTGCTCTCTCGCTTTCGTTCGACGAAAGAGCAGAAGGAGGTCGTCAAGCGCGTCGAAGCTGGAGACGTTGACATCGCCATCGGCACGCATCGCCTGCTCTCAAAGGATGTCAAGTTCCGCGAGCTTGGTCTGGTCGTCGTAGATGAAGAACAGCGTTTCGGCGTCGCTCATAAAGAGCGTTTGAAGCAACTCAAGAAAAAAGTCGATGTCCTGACTTTATCCGCGACTCCGATTCCGCGCACGCTCAATATGTCTCTCATGGGCCTGCGCGACATGTCCGTGATTGAGACTCCGCCGCGCGACCGCTTAGCTATCAATACGCAGGTCGTGCAGTTCTCCGAATCAGTCATCAAGTCCGCGGTCGAGCTTGAACTGGCGCGCGGCGGGCAGGTCTTTTTTATACACAACCGCGTCGAGTCCATAGAGACTATCGCCGCGCTCGTCCAGAGGCTTGTGCCGCAGGCGCGTATGGCCGTCGGGCACGGGCAGATGAACGAGCAGGAGATGGAGCGCGTGATGCTGGATTTTGTTGATTATAAATATGACGTTCTGGTTGCGACGACCATCATCGAGAACGGAATAGACATCCCGCGCGCGAACACAATCATCATAAACCGCGCAGATGCTTATGGCCTGTCGCAACTCTACCAGTTGCGCGGGCGCGTCGGTCGCTCGAATCGCCGCGCTTACGCCTATTTATTGATTCCATCGGAACAGGGCCTGTCACCGATTGCGCGCCGCAGACTGGCCGCGATACGCGAGTTTTCAGACCTCGGCGCGGGCTTTCGCATCGCGGCATTGGATCTGGAGTTGCGCGGCGCGGGGAATCTTTTGGGCGGCCAACAGTCTGGCCACATGGACGCGCTCGGCTTTGACCTTTACACGCAGATGCTCGAAAGAACTGTGCAGGAGTTGCGCGGCGAGACGGTCGAGGATGAGACGAGCGTTTCCATCAGTTTAGGCGCGGACGTGGCGATACCGGAAGATTATATCTCGGACATGGGCCAGAGATTGAGGACTTACAAACGCGTCTCTTCGGCGCGCGATGAAGAGACTTTAAGGGAGATTATGGTCGAGACGCAGGATCGCTACGGGCGTCTGCCGGAATCGGTCTTGCGGCTTTTCGAGTACGCGCGCCTGCGCCGACTGGCGGAAGAAGTGGGCGTCATCTCCATTGACCGCACGCCCGTTGGCATCGCCGTCAAACTCGGGGAGAAGGCGCGCGTCGCGCCCGAAAAATTGATGCGGGTTGTCAGCGAGCGCGAGGGCGCGACGTTTGCCCCGACGGGCGTTTTGAAGGTCGCGCTCAGCGAAGATGAAAAGGATGCTGTGTTGGAAACGGCCCGTGCGGTCTTGCAGGGTATCCGTGCGGAAGGGTAGAATCCGCAGGCTTGAAAGTCTGGAGTCGGAAAAGCTGCTTTCCAACATCCAATTCAAAACTGCTCTTATTCCCGAAACACACGTTTCCCCGAAAAGTTCTCTGTTCTGATTTTTAAGGAGTTAAAGTTGTGAGATTAAAATTTGCAGGAATGGCGTTGCTTATCCTCGCCCTGGTGTCAACACTTCTGTCGCCAGCCGTCGCGCGCGCGCAGGACGGCGAGGCGCGCGTCATTGACGAAGTCATCGCGCAGGTCAATAACGATGTCATCACGCTCTCGATGGTCAAGCGCGAGATGAAGGAAGCCATCACCGCGCTCCAACAGCAGGGCAAGACGGAGCAAGAGGCGACCTCGGAGGTTACGCGCCGCCAGCCGGAGCTTATCGCCGGCCTGATTAACGAACAGCTTCTCATGCAACAGGGCAAGGAACTCGGCCTCTCCGAAGATGTCGAAGCGGAAGTCAACCGCCGCATGCTCGAAGTCGCGCGCCAGCAGGGCATCAAGACCATAGAGGGCTTGAAGGAGGCCATGCGCGCCAGCGGGTTCGACTACGAAGCGGTGCGCCAGACCATGCGCACGGAGATTATGAAGCAGGCCGTGATGAGCCGCGATGTGGATGCCAAGATTTTCTACGGGCTGAGCGCGGAAGAGCTCAAGAAATATTACGAGTCGCACAAGAACGATTTCAAGAAGCCTGAGAGCGTCTCGCTGTCGGAAATCTTTTTGAGCCTCGCCGGAAAGAATGAAGCGGAAGTGAAGGCCAAAGTAGACCAGATTATCGCGCAGGCTCGCGCGGGCGCGGACTTCGGCGCGCTGGCCGCGACACATTCAGAGCGCATGCAGAACGGCAAGCTCATCGCTCCCGAAACCAAAGGCAAAGTCGGCCTCTTCGAGATTCCGAACCTGCGGGACAATATCGCCGCCGCAATCAAAGACCTCAAGACGGGCGGCGTCAGCGAGGCGATTCGCTACGACGAAGGCTTTCAAATCCTGAAAGTGGACGAGCGCATAGCTGGCAGCGACACGCCCATCTATAACGAGAACCGCGTCCGCGAAGCGATTACGGCAGAGCGTTCGGACAAAGAGCGCGTCACCTACATGGAGAAACTGCGCAAGGACGCCTATATCAAAATCTCCGAAACCTATCGCGCGTCCGTCACGCCCTTCTTAGGCACAGGCGCGGCCCCCGCTTCCACCAGCTCGAACCAATCTTCCGCCCCTTCGGCCACCGCCAATAAAAGCGCCGATAAGAAATCCGGCGACGGCAAACCTAAAAAGTAAGGATGAAGGCGGAAGGCGGAAGGATGAAGATACAGCTTTTATTTTATCCTTCAGCCTTCCGCCTTCCGCCTTCGCTCCTATGCGTCTTGACCTCTTTCTGAAAGCGACGCGTCTTGTCCTGCGCCGTACGGTGGCGCAGGAGATGTGCGAAGCAGGCGTCGTGTTTGTGAACGGCGCGGCGGCTAAATCTTCGCGCGCGGTCAATGTCGGAGACGAGATTACTTTGCGGCGGCGCAATAAATTGCTCACCATACGCGTCGCTGCCCTGCCCGCCGCGCGCCAGACCTCGCGCGTAGAATCTTCCACCCTTTATCAAATCCTGAACGAGACAGATGTGGATGAAGAGCCTTAAGAGAATCGCTGTCCTATTTTCTTCGCCTGTGGTGAATAATAATCAAATCTCTTGAAGAGAGTAGGAGCGCACATGGGCTGCGATGGAAGCTATGGACGCAAGGCTTTCAGAGCGAATGGACAAACTGGCAGAGTCTTCTGGCCCATACGGATGCGCGATTGAATGCGCTGATTATCATTGTCTAGAGATATTTCAGCAATGGCCGTGACGGAGAATCTCAGGCTTGGAATCGCGCGGCGTGACCGCTTGGAATACCACTCCCACCCTTTCTTTTAACACACCTGACAAGCGTTCGTTTTTAGAGCATCTCCTGACTGACCATCGAACCGAAATCAATTCAGTAAAGAGATAAAACAAAGCTTTTCGCCTGCTTTCCAGCCGCAGAGCTTGGCACTTCCTGCTGGCATACCAGTTGCCACTATTCTTTCTTGCAAGCTTCCTGACAGGCTGAGTTGTATTCTTCAAAGGGGCAATAAAAATGAATTTGCTGGGCAGCTTTTTTACGGACGATTTAGCCGTTGACTTGGGTTCTGTCAACACTTTGATTTATGCGCCGGGGCGCGGGGTTGTGCTCAACGAGCCGTCCGCGGTGGCGATTCATAAGTACACAGGCGAAGTGCTGTCGGTCGGCGCGGAGGCTTACAAGCTTCTGGGGCGCGAGCCGCAGGACACGGAAGTCCATCGCCCGATTCGCGGCGGCACGGTCAATGATTTCGATGTCACAGAAAAGATGCTGACAGCCTTTGTCAATCGCGTGCATGAAGGCCATCGTCGTCGCAGTCACTTAGTCATCGGCGTGCCCGGCTCTTCGACCGCGCTCGAACAACGCTCCGTGCGCGACGCGGCGCACATAGCCAAAGCCACTCGCGTTGACCTGGTGGACGAAGGATTGGCAGCCGCGCTCGGGGCAGGGCTCTCGTTTGAAGACGAGCGCGCGCATCTTGTGATAGACATCGGCGGCGGGACGACCAACATCGCCATCATCGCTTCGGGCGCAGTCGTCTCTTCGATTCACCTGCCCGCTGCGGGCAACATGATGGATGAGGCGATACGCGATTACGTGCGCGACCATTTCACAATGCAGATTGGCGAGCGCGTGGCAGAGCAGGCCAAGAAAGAGCTCGGCGCAGCCGCGAGCCCGGAAGAGGGCGCGGAAAAGGAGTCGCGCCGGATGGAGATTGTCGGCAAAGATTTGACGGACGGCGCGGCCAAGGCCGTTGAGATTGGAGCAGAACAGGTGCGCGAGGCTCTTGAGCCAGTCATCTCGGAGATTGTCGCGGGCGCGCGCCGCGCGATTGAAGAATCGCAGCCCGATGTGACTTCGGATATTTATTACACGGGAGTTATTTTGACGGGCGGCGGCGCGCTCTTGCAGGGCATGGCCGCGCGCCTTCAAAAAGAGTTGCGGCTGCATGTCGTCGTCGCGGATGACCCGCTCGCCTCCGTTGTGCTCGGCGCAGGCTGCCTGCTCGCGCATCCAGAAAAACTGCAACGCGTCTCAGTACGTCAGGATGTCCCGGCGTGGCAGGCTTCGGATGAGTTGGTTGTTAACTGGTAAAGCGAATTTAATCCGTAGTTGAGTTCGAGATAATTGTTGTCTCGTCTGTCTGTGGAAACTGTCTTTGGAGTTCTCCGGCCTCCTCCTTTTCCGGCGCGCGTGGCAGCAGGACGAGTCCTGCGACATAGAGCGCGAGCGTGAAGAAGGAGATATAGCCCGTCGCGGGCGCGAAGGCTTGCGCGTCGAGCGTGCCCAGAGAGACGCCTTCGAGCAGCACTCCTGCGATGCGTTTGAGCCACCCGCCTTCCGGCGCGTAAAGCGTCGCCAGCAGCATGTGCTTTAAGACAAACGCCGTCCCGAAGAGCACGGCCAGACTGCGCAAGAGCCGCTTCGCATCAAACGTGGCGAACTGGTTGTTCCACAGCGTCCACAGGAAAAAGAAAGAGAAGAGCCAGAAGAGAAGCCCGCGCTCAGGCAGTACGGAATTAAACGCCTGCGCCGAAGCGAAGAAGAGCGCGAGCAAGGTGAGCGCGTGCGCGCCGTTCTCCAGCGCGGGCCGCGCGCTTGTAAGCCATGCTTTCAAATCTATCAGCCGCCCGCGCACGAAGAGCAGCATCAGGAGCGTCGCCAGCACGAGCGTAACCAGTGGCGGCGCGACAAAGACAAACACTCTGTCTTCCGCGCTCACGCGCAATCCGCCGAGGAGCGCGACCGTCAGAAAAATCATCGGCAGCGCGATGAAGCGCAGCAGCGCGCGATTTCTGGAAAGGATTCTTTCGCTCATTTGCGTTGGCGCAAGACGCGCAAAGGGTTCAGGTCGTCAACGCTGCGCTCGGCCCCCTGTTCCAACTCGGCTTTGAGTTCTGCGGGCGTATGCATCTGCAAATCCGCGTCGTCAACCTTGAGCGCGCCGTCTAAATTGATTGCGCGATTGACAGCCTCCAGGCCCTGCCGGAAAAGCGCGTCGTCGTTATAGACGCGGCCCCAGCCTTCGCGGTAAAAAGCGTAGGCGATATAAAACTGCGTGAGCGCGTCCTGTTGTTGCGGGTCTGCGCGGCTCCATTCGTCGCGTGCCGCGCGAAATTTTTCCTGACGGAAAAGCTGTAGGGCTGTCGCAAATTTTTCTTTGTCAATCTGATAAGTCCCGGCGGCAATCTCTGCTCCGGCTGCGACTTCTTTGAAAGTGCGCGGCTCTGTCGCGTAAATCCAGATGATGAAGACTGCATAGAGCAGTGTCCACGCGACGCCGACGCTTTGGATGAGTCTGTGTTGCATTTGATATAATCTGCCCGGACAAAAAGCTAGAGGATGCTTCCATGAGTTGTCAATCAAGGAGCGGGAAGCGAAGTGGGCCAATGACGGATGAACAGTTAGCCGGACAGATTACTCAATACCGCGAGACGGCGCGGGGGATGGGCGAGACTGCGCTTGAGGCCATGAGGCGCGGCGACGTAGGGCTGGCGCGCACAGCCGCGCGTCAGGCCGCGCAGTGGGCGCGCGTCGTCATGCAATTGGAGAGCGGCGAAAAGCAGTCTGAGCCGGAAGACGACGCGGCGCAGGCGACTTCCGCCGCCGAGACTTAAAGCACGGAGTTTTTTTAATGAGAGTGCTCGGACAACTGCTTTTGAGCTTTACTTTGCTGGCAGTCCTTATGAACTGCGGCGCGAGCAGCCGCGAAGCAACGAAGGCTTCCGTCAACTCGCGTCAGGAGACTCGACCGCCATCGGACGCGAACGCCAAAATCGTCCGCCAAAATCCGGGCAAGCTCGTGCATGTGCTGGTCGCCTTGTGCGACAACGAGAATCAGGGCATCGTGCCTGTCTCCGCCGCGCTCGGAAACGGCGAAGACCCTGAAAGAAATCTTTACTGGGGCGCGGCCTTCGGCATCAAGACTTTTTTTACCAAGAGCAAAGAGTGGCAGCTTGTTTCAAAAACTATTGACCCGAAGTATGCGGTCATGGAACGGCTCGTCTTTAAACATCGGAGCAAGAACGTCTATCTCGTTGCCGATGCCTATAAAGGCATAGAGATTCAAAGAGCCATCGCGGATTTTCTCGCCTCAGCTTCCGGCAATCTCAATGAAGCAATCGAAGTCAGCATGGATGCCAAAAATCTCAGGCTGCAAATCGGAGGCGGCGCAGACCTTTTGGCTTTCGTAGGGCACAACGGGCTGATGGATTTCAGCCTCCCCGCGTATCCCAAAAAGCAGGACGATGAGCGGCGCGAAGCAATCATTCTCTCCTGCGCCAGCAAGAGCTATTTCACCGCGCCGCTCAAACTGACGGGCGCGCACCCGCTTTTGTGGACGACAAATCTGATGGCCCCGGAAGCTTATATCTTAAAGAGCGCGCTCGATGGCTGGGTGCTCGGCGAAGACGGCGAGCGCATTCGCCGCAGGGCAGCCGCAGCATATAATTCCTATCAGAAATGCGGACTGAAAGCCGCGCTCGCGTTGTTTGCCAGTGGATAGCAATTACGGCATATTCAAGCCGCCCCGGATTTAAGAGGCTGGCGATACCGCTTTACCTTCTACTTACGCTTTGCCATGATGTAGAAGCTTGATGTGTCCGCGCGTGAGATATTCTGTTAAGTTTGAAGCGGGACAAAATT